>ENA-UOUJ01000422-UOUJ01000422.1-activated-sludge-metagenome-genome-assembly--contig:-NODE-422-length-30407-cov-9.080192_pt1 | contig 30407 bp, 22 predicted proteins | sample MGYA00249839_ERZ747224 | MGnify/ENA primary metagenome ERZ747224 (study PRJEB28782, sample SAMN03220277) | activated sludge metagenome | biome: wastewater; feature: sewage sludge; material... | reverse complement strand
AAGGTCAGCCGGCCTGTAAGCCGGGTTCTGTCAGGAGGTTTCCCTCCGCGACGGCCATTCATCTGGGACGCCCATCGCTGGACGCCTCGAGCAACCAACCCGGGTGACTGGCGTGAAGACGCGCCTCCGTGCCGGGTTTCCCCGCACGCGGCCACCCCTATTTGGTCTTGCTCCGGGTGGGGTTTGCCGTGCCGCTCCTGTTACCAGTCGCGCGGTGCGCTCTTACCGCACCTTTTCACCCTTACCGCGCCAGGCCGAAGCTAGGCGTTTGGCGGTTTGTTTTCTGTGGCACTTTCCCTGGGGTCGCCCCCGGCGGCCGTTAGCCGCCACCCTGTCTCCATGGAGCCCGGACTTTCCTCCACCACCGGAAGGCGGCAGCGGCCGTCCGGCCGGCTGACATCGGCGAATAAGGGGAAATCGACCGCGAACGTCAAGGGCCGAGACGGCTCGAACCGTCGATATTCGGCGCGCGTCAGGTGTTGGGATGGTGCAGCTTCTGGCGACGGAGCGACAGTTCCACCGCAGCCCGCGTGAGCCCCTGCACGCGCTTTGCGCGCGTGAACCGCTTCACCGGCTTGTTGGCCTGCGCGATCGGCTGCGCGAACGCGGCTGGATGCGCTCCGTTGAGCGGCGCGGACGCCGGAGCCGCACGCGCGACGGCAGGGGCGTCTTCTGCCGGAAGCGGCTTCGAAGTCGCCTCCGAGGTGCTGCCGGCCATGCGCTGGCCCATCACGATGAGGCGTGCGACGCGCTCGGCGGCATTCTGCAGATACTGACGCGCATTCTGCAGCGCGACCTCGAGCGGCATCGGGTTGGAGGTTGCGGCCTCGATTGCATCGATACCGTGATCGAACACGCCGTTCGCGTCGTCGGCGAGCCCGCCACCGATGGCGATCACCGGCACGCCGTGCCGGCGCGCGACATTGGCGACGCCCGACGGCGTCTTGCCGAACGCGGTCTGGAAATCGACGCGGCCTTCGCCTGTGAACGCGAGCGAGGCGCCCTGCATGTGGCGGTCCAGGTCGACCGCCTCGATCACGAGTTCCACGCCGCGCTTCATTTCCGCCGTGGTGAACGCCAGCAAACCGCCGCCGAGACCGCCGCCGGCACCCGCGCCGGGCTCGTTCGAAATGTCGATGCCGAGGTCGCGCTGAATGATGCTTGCGAGATGCGCGAGGTTCGCATCGAGCTGCGCGACGATCTCGGGCGTGGCGCCCTTCTGGGGTCCGTAAACGGCGGACGCGCCCTTGTCTCCGATGTACGGGTTGGTCACGTCGCACGCGACGCTGATCGAGACGTTTGCGAGCTTCGGGTTGATATACGTCGTATCGACGGAATGAACCTGATCGAGCTGTCCGCCGCCGAGCGGGCTCGTGATCGGCGATCCGTCTTTGTCGAGGAAGCGCACGCCGAGCGCCTGCGCGAAGCCTGCCCCGCCGTCGTTCGTCGCCGAGCCGCCGAGGCCGATGATGATGGTCTGGACGCCGCGGTGCACCGCGTCCGCAACCAGTTCGCCCGTGCCGAACGTGGTCGTGCGCCGGGGATCGCGCTCGGGCTTCGGCACCAGCGGCAGGCCCGAGGCTTCGGCCATCTCGATCACGGCCGTGTCGCCGTCGCCGAGGAGCCCGTACGACGCGAGCACCTTCTGGCCGAGCGGGCCGGTAACGGCGCATTTGATGATCCGTCCGCCGGTCGCGTCGACCAGCGACTGGACGGTGCCTTCGCCGCCGTCGGCCATGGGCACTTTCACGTAAGTCGCATCCGGCCAGACGCGCCGGAGCCCCGCCTCGATCTCGCTCGCCACCTCGAGCGAGGTCAGGTTCTCCTTGAAGGAGTCCGGGGCGATGACGATCTTCATGGGGATATTTCCTCTGCTTCCCTGTGCGCGCCGTCCGGACTCGTGTGGACCGGTCTCAAGGCGCGCCCCTCCCAAAATGCAACGACTGCCGCCGCGAGGCCAGGGTCACCCGCCGCGACACATGATCTTGATAGGGATAAGAGAGAGCCACAAACCAGCCCGTTTACGCGTCAAATTCAATTGAAAGTATTAATCACGCGATCCGGTCATCTTTGAGGCTCGTGGGCACCTGAAGGCGGGCCAGCGTGTCGAGTGTCGAGCGGTCGAGACGCCCATCGGGCCGCGCTTGCCGGAAGTGAAGCTGGAAGGCGCGGACCACGGTCTGCATGTCGGGATCGAAAGCACCTTCAGGATCAATTTTGTAGCCATAGGCGCCGAGCAGGGCGCGGGCGCGGCGGACATCCTCTCCGCGGGCGCCGAGCGTGAGGCCCGGATCGCTCTCGTCGACAGGCGCCGGTGCAACCCAATGGCCGACGCCGCGCGCCGCCAGCCACGCCCAGTCGAATTTCTCGCCGGGGTCGATCTTGCGTCCCGGCGCGATGTCGGAGTGCGCGAGCACGTGTCGGCCTTCGATCCCGTGGCGCGCGAGGATGTCGCGGGAGAGCGCCAGGACGGCCCGCATTTGCACGGAGGGGAAATCCGTATAGCCGAGCACGTGGCCCGGGTTCTGGATTTCGATTCCGATCGACGCCGAGTTGATGTCCGTCTCTCCCGCCCAGTAGGAGACGCCCGCGTGCCATGCGCGGGCTTCCTCGGCGACCATCTGAACGATGCGCCCGTCCTCGTCGACGACATAGTGGCACGAGACTTTGCAGTCGGGCCGCGAGAGAACGTCGAGCGCGCGGTCGACGGTCGGTAGGCCCGTGTAATGCAGGATGAGCATCGAAGGCCGCATCCCGGGCTTTCGAGGCTCGATATTGGGCGAGGGGTGAAGTCCTGAAACCAGGGCGCTGTCGGGGCGCGCGATGAGATCGGTCACGCACGCTCTCCTTGCAGCTTGCCGCCGATCAGCTCGTAGGCTGCGTTGATGGCCGCGAGCTTGACGGTCGCCGCCTTGATCAGCGCAGCCTGCGCGCCGCGCGCCGTCAGATGGTCGGGATGGAAGCGGCGAACGAGTTCGAGATAGCGCGCACGGATTTCCTGCGGCGAGGCGGCGGGGTCCACGCCCAGCACGTGATAGGGGTCGCTCATATCCTGCACGAAGCGCGCTCGGATCTTCCGGAACCGTTCGCAGCTCACGCCGAACGTCTCGCCCACCGTTCTGAGAAACGCCTCCTCGGCCGGATGCAGCACGCCGTCGGCGCAGGCGATCATGAGCAGGCATTCGAGCACGTTGATCTTGAGGTCGGGTTCGGCATCCAGCATCCGAGCGATGCTCGCCGCATAGGCCTCGAAGCCGGCGGTATCCTGGCTCGCGAGATTGTAGAGGCGCCGGATGCGCGGCAGCTCGTGCGGCGCGGGTTCGAAGAAGCGCTCGAACGTTTCGCATTCGATACGGACGGCGACGCCATCGGCCTTCGCCATCTTGGCCGCAAGCGCAATGACGGCCGCGGAGAACGCTGCGGTCTGGTGCGCGGGCTTGGGCCGTACGAGGCGGCTGAGCGCGGGCCACCAGCGCGCGACGAAGTCGGCGAGACGGACACGCACGCTCGGACGCAGGTCCGGCGCGAGCAGATTTGAGAGGCAATCGGACGACATGGTCCGAAATGTACCCGCTTCCCGGCCGCGCTAGAAGCACGTGGACTAAATTTCATGATCACCTGTTGACGCACCGGCGGGGCGCCGATAGCCACACGGGAAATCGAGGTTTTGGGAGCGGGTGGACGGATGGGGGCGAAACCCGGGCGCTGGCAGTTCTGGATCGACCGGGGCGGTACGTTCACGGATATTGTCGCGGTCACGCCCGAACGGCGCGTCGAGGCGCTCAAGCTCCTGTCGGAAGCGCCGGGCCAGTACGACGATGCGGCCATCGCCGGGATCCGCCGCTTCATGGGCCTGGCCCCCGACGCGCCCATCCCGGCCGACGCGATCGAAGCCGTGAGGATCGGGACCACGGTCGCGACCAACGCGCTTCTCGAACGCAAGGGCGAGCCGACCGTCCTCGTCATCACCGAGGGCTTCGAGGATCAGCTCGAGATCGGGACGCAAGCCCGCGCCGACATCTTTGCGCGCCGTGTCGTGAAGCCGGACATGCTCTATGGCCGCGTGATCGGCGCAGCCGAGCGCGTGCGGGCCGACGGAACCATTGAACGGCCGCTCGATACGGACCGGCTCGCGCGCGATCTCGCCGCCGCCCGCCGGGACGGCTTCGAAAGCGCGGCCATCGTCTTCATGCATGGCTATGCCCACCCGCGTCACGAAGCGGCCGCCGCCCGCATCGCGCGCGACGCGGGCTTCACGCAAATTTCCGTGAGCCACGAGCTGCCCCTCATCAAGATCGTCCCGCGCGGCGACACGACGGTGGCGGATGCGTACCTTTCTCCCGTGCTTCGCCGCTACACCGACCGCGTGGCCGGCGCCTTCACCGGCGACCTCGCCAGTCGTCTCATGTTCATGGCGTCGTCCGGTGGCCTCAAGGCGAAGGCCAACTTCAACGGCCGCGACGCGATCCTCTCCGGTCCCGCAGGCGGCGTCGTGGGTATGGCGGAGACAGCGCGGCGCGCAGGCTTCGGCCGCGTCATCGGCTTCGACATGGGCGGCACGTCGACGGACGTCTCCCACTTCGCCGGCAGCTACGAGCGCACCTTCGAGACGGAGGTTGCGGACGTCCGGCTTCGCGTCCCGATGCTGCGCGTTCACACCGTTGCGGCCGGCGGCGGTTCGATCCTCGCGTACGACGGCGCGCGGATGCGGGTGGGCCCTGAAAGTGCGGGCGCCAATCCCGGGCCGATGTGCTACCGCCGCGGAGGGCCACTCACCGTCACCGACGCCAACGTGATGCTGGGCAAGCTCGATCCTGCGTTCCTTCCGTCCGTATTCGGCGAAAGCGGCACCGAGCCGATCGAGACGGAACGTGTCCGCGCGGCCTTCGCCGAGGTGGCCGGACGCATCGGAAACGGCGGAACGGCGGAAGAGGTGGCCGACGGCTTCATCCGCATCGCGGTCGAGAACATGGCGAAGGCCGTGAAAAAGATCTCGGTCGAGCGCGGCTACGATGTCACGCGGTATGTGCTCAACGCCTTCGGCTCCGCGGCAGGGCAGCACGCCTGCCTGATGGCCGAGACGCTCGGCATGGGCGAGGTTCTGGTGCCGCCCTTGTCCGGCCTGCTGTCGGCCTATGGTATCGGCCTCTCCGCCGTGCGCGCAAGCCGCGAGCACTCGCTGGAGCGCGCCCTCGACGACGAAAGCCTGGCTGCCGCGCGAACGATGGCGGCAGAGATGAGTAAGGAGACGGAAGCGGAGCTCGCGGACGAGGGCGTCGCAGCCGGCGAAATCGCCACCGCTGTTCGCCTTCACCTGCGCTACGAGGCAACCGAGGTCGCGCTGCCGGTTTCGCTCGCGCCTGTCGCCGAAATGCGATCTGCTTTCGAAGCCGCACACCGCCAGCGCTTCGGCTTTGTTTCGCCCGAGAAGCGCGTCGTCATCGCGCTCGTGGAAGTCGAAGCGGAAGGCGGCGGCGAGCCCGAAGCCCTGCCCGCGGAGGCCCCAGGCGCAGGGCTTGGCAAACCGCACGCCCGTACTCGTTTCTATTCTCAGGGCGCGTGGCGCGATGCGGACGTCTGGCGCCGGGAGGATCTCGTGTCTGGCCAGCGCGTGGCGGGGCCGGCCATGGTCATCGAGGCGAACCAGACCGTGATCGTCGAGGAGGGCTGGTCGGCCGAGCTTTCGCCGCGCGGCGATCTCGTGCTCACGCGTCTCTCCGGGGAGAGGCGCCCGCAGGCAGCGGAACGACGCGGCCGGAGCGCTACAGTCGCTGATCCCGTGCTGCTGGAAGTCTTCTCCAACCTGTTCATGGGAATAGCGGAGGAGATGGGCGAAGCGCTGCGTGCGACCGCCATGTCGGTGAACATCAAGGAGCGGCTCGATTTCTCCTGCGCCCTCTTCGACGCGAACGGCAGCCTCATCGCCAACGCCCCGCACGTCCCGGTGCATCTCGGCAGCATGGAGAGCGCGGTCGAGACTGTCATCCGTGCGCGTGGCGATGAAGTGAAGGCGGGTGACGTCGATATGCTGAACGCGCCCTACTCGGGCGGCACGCATCTGCCGGACATCACCGTCGTCACGCCCGTGTTTCTGCACGGTGCGCCGAGGCCCGCGTTCTATGTCGCGAGCCGCGGCCACCACGCGGACGTCGGTGGCATCGCGCCGGGCTCGATGAGCCCCGATGCGAAGACCATCGATGAGGAGGGCGTCTATATCGATTGCGTGCCCCTCGTGCGCCAAGGCCGCTTTCTGGAAGACGAAACGCGCACGCTTCTGACCGGCGCGCGGTATCCGGCGCGCAATCCCGATCAGAACATCGCCGATCTCAAGGCGCAGGTTGCGGCCAACGCGCGGGGCCAGGCGGAGCTTCTCCGCCTCGTCGACGAGTTCGGGGGCGATACGGTCGCGTCCTACATGGCGCACGTGCAGGACAACGCCGAGGAGGCCGTGCGCCGTCTCATCGGCCGGCTCAGCGACGGGCGCTTCCGCGCGGAGACGGACGACGGCTGGGCGATCGAAGTCTCCGTCACCATCGATCGCGAGCGGCGCGCGGCGAAAATCGATTTCACCGGAACGTCGCCGCAGCAGCCGACCAACGTGAACGCGCCTGCGCCTGTCGCGCGCGCGGCTGTGCTCTACGTCGTGCGCGTGCTGCTCGACAGCCCCGTCCCGCTCAACGCGGGATGTCTCCGCCCCGTCGGGATCGTGATTCCGGAAGGCTCGCTGTTGAACCCGCGATATCCCGCCGCCGTCGTGGCGGGCAACGTCGAGACCAGCCAGGTCATCACCAACGCGCTCTTCGCAGCCCTCGGCGTGCTCGGCTCGGCGCAGGGAACGATGAACAACCTGACGTTCGGCAACGGCCGCGTGCAGTATTACGAGACCATCTGCTCGGGCGCGCCCGCCGGGTTCGACGCGTCGGGCGAAGGTTTCGACGGCACGGCGGGCGTTCACGTTCACATGACGAACACGCGGCTGACCGATCCGGAGATTTTGGAAAGCCGCTATCCCGTCGTGCTGGAGCGTTTTGCCATCCGCCGCGGCTCGGGCGGGAAAGGCCGCTGGACGAGCGGCGACGGCACGCTCCGCGTGATACGTTTTCTGGAAGCCATGCGGGTCTCGATCCTGTCCGGCTATCGCACGATAGCGCCTTTCGGCCTGCGGGGCGGTGCGCCGGGCGAGGTGGGCCGCAACACGCTGCGCAAACGCGATGGCTCCGAGCAGGATCTCGGTGGATCGGCGACCGTGTCCGTCGAGCCGGGCGATGCGGTCATGATCCAGACGCCCACAGGCGGCGGCGTCGGCCCGCCTTAGGGTGCTCTATTTTTCGGCGACGTCCCTATATTGAAACCATGAGCATGAGGCGCCAGAGACTCACGCGGCCGCTCTTGGCCATCATGGCCCTGCTGGGCGTGATGACGTCGGCATGGGCCGGCGCGAAGACCGCGGCCGAGCTCCGCCGGATGGTCGAGGACATCGAAGCCATGGCGGCGGACGTCGCCGGCGAAACCGGCATCGCAGCCGTGAGCCCGCGCGTGCTCGATGTCATCGCGACCGTGCCCCGTCACGAGTTCGTTCCGTCCGAGCAGAAGACGTCCGCCTACCGCAATCGCCCGCTCGCCATCGGTCACGGGCAGACGATCTCGCAGCCGTTCGTGGTGGCATTGATGACGGAGCTTCTGGCGGTGAAGGAGGGCCATCGCGTGCTGGAGATCGGCACCGGCTCCGGCTATCAGGCCGCCGTCCTCGCGGGCCTGGCGCGTGACGTCTACACCATCGAAATCGTGCGCCCTCTAGCCGAGACCGCCGCCGCCGCGTTCGAGCGTCTCGGCTATACGAACGTCCATACCCGTATCGGCGACGGCTATCGCGGCTGGCCGGAGCACGGCCCTTACGACGGGATCATGGTGACGGCTGCACCCGATCACGTCCCTCCGGCGTTGATCGAGCAACTGAAGCCGGGCGGGCGGCTGGTCATTCCCGTAGGCGAGATCTGGCAGGATCTCATGGTGCTCACCAAAAACGCCGACGGCACGACGACGACCACGACTGTCGTTCCGGTCCGCTTCGTACCTCTGACGCGTGACGAGAAGGAGCAGGATTAGCCGCGTGGCTCTAAGCCTTGGCCCGAACCTGTGGCGCTGCGGCGCTTGCGGCCAAGGTGGCGCTCGGGAATCATTTAAGCTGAGCCGAGGCGGGATGATCGCTCTCGGGGTGATCGGTAAGGGCGGCGATCGGTAAGGAAGGCAATAGCCATGATGGCTTTGCGCTTTGAGGCGAGATCGGTGGCCCTGGCGGCAGGCGTCGTCCTGGCCGTGACGCTGGCGGCCGGCCAAGCCGCAACCGGCGCCGGCAGCGCGCCTTGGTCTGCGCATGTCGCGACGGAGAACGTCTCCCCGGACGCCGATCTCACCGCGCGCGAGGTCACACGGAAGCTGTTCGAGGCCAAGCCCGGCGAGCGCGTCGACTACGCGGGCTATAAGCTTACCTACCTCGATCTGTCCGGCGTCGACTTCAAGCAGGCCATGCTGGCGCGAACCGATCTTTACGGAACCGATTTCACCGGTGCCAACCTCAAGGGAGCGGACGTCTCGAATGCGCGGCTCGACAGGGCCGTTCTGATCCGTGCGGATTTCTCGGGCGCCAACCTCCGCGGCACGACGATCTTCCGGCCGACAATCTATTCGGACCTTCAGAACAGCCTCGCCGACGCGCCTCGGTTTGCGGGTGCGAACCTCACCGGCGTGCGCGTGCAGGCCGAGCTTTCGGGCGCAGATTTTCGCGGCGCCAATCTCACGCGCGCCGATTTGAGCCCGCTCGAGGCACGCCCTGGCCAGGGCACGCTCGTCACGCTGGCGCGCAACGTTCTCAAGTCCTGCGATTTCTCGGGCGCCACGCTGCGTCACGCGGACCTGACGCGCACCGTGCTGACCCATGCCCGCCTTGTCGGCGCCGATCTCACCGGCGCGCGGCTCGTTGAAGCCGATCTCGTCCAGGTCGATTTTTCCGGCGCGGATTTGACGGGGGCGGACGTGACGGGCGCGGATTTCGACGGCGCGAACCTCGCGGGCGTCAAGGGCTTGGACACGGTGAAAGGGCTGAGCCAGGCGCTCAATCTCGACAAGGTTCGCCGCTGATCTCGCAACCCGCCTGGGGTGCGTCCGTGTTTTAAGACGCGGCAGCATACTCTATCATGCCGTCCGGAATGATCGGCAGCCGCACGGTCAGGCGTGAGCCGCCTTCCGGCGAGGAGGAGATCGTGACGTCGCCGTGGATCGCCCGCGCGATCAGGCGCGCCGTCGCGAGCGTGCTGCGACGGCCTTCATCGGAGACGCCCGCGAGCAGAACCTCCCGCGCGCAACGCGGAATGCCCGGGCCGTTGTCGTCCACATGGGCGACCATCGCGGACGTTCCCCTGTCGAGCCGGACCGTGGTCCGCGTGCCGCTGCTCACGGCTGTCGCGAGCAGAATATCGAAAATACGTTCCAGAACCGGCGGCTTGGCCAGGACGAAAAGCGGCGATGGCGCGGGAGCGAGTTGAACGCGATCTGGATCGTATCGCCCGGCGATCCGGTCCAGGAGGGCGCGGATCTCGACCGGCTCCGTCTGCGGTTCCTGGCCGTTGAGACGCGCCTGTTCCAGCACCTCGTCGAGCACCCAAATCATATGGTCGACGTTCGGTACGGCGGAGGCGTCATCGGATACGGGAGGAGGCTCAAGCGGCGCAAAAACGTCCGTCGAGCCGCAGGCGCGATCCCCGCGCGGCGGGAACGCCGTCGTCGTAAACGGATCGAAAATGCGGCTCAGGACACCCCGCCACCCGTGCATCGGGCAACTCCGGAAGATAGTTGTGATCAGTGCGCAGATTTTAATCCCACCAAGAATGACAAATGCTTACTGCGGTGGATGTTTTCCTGGGAAAATGAGGGGTCTCAGCCTTTCTTGAGCGTTACGCCGCGTGCCGTGGCGGTACATCCGTCAAAACGCAGATCTTTGCGCGCCCCGGCTGCTTCGTTTCCTTAGACCATGATCGCTTCAGGCCCTATCAGCCTGGAGCGTGACTCATCGGTCTCACCAAAGAGATAGAGCGTGATCCCGATTCAATCGAAAATGATCACGCTCTAGGTTCCCGATGAGACTTGCCACGGCGGCTTGAATTCGGGAAAACATCCCATCTCAAGCCGGGAGCCATTTTGCCCATGTCGATCTCGCTTCGCACCCTTTTCGTCCCGTCTTTGCGGCGCACGGCCGCGATCGCGTGCGCGCTTCTGGCGTGGAGCGCGGTGGCTCAAGCTCCGGCCGCGGCCCGCTCGCCCAACCTCGCCGAGGCGTGGAACGGGGCGGAAATCGAGTGGCGCGACGTGGGGCCCGGCATCCGCGAAGCGACCCGCACGGGGAAGCCCCTGGTGATGGTGTTTCACGCCGAGTGGTGTAAGGCCTGCCGCCGTTATCGGGAGGTGTGGAAGGATCCGGGCGTCGTCGCAGGCTCGCGGAACTTTGTCATGGTGCTCGTCGACGTGGATCAGCGCCCGCAGGACAACGGCGCGTTTTCTCCTGACGGCACCTACGTGCCGCGCACGATTTTTTACAGCCCCGAGGGCGAGGTCATGAAGCACGTGCGGGGGAAGGACCCGGAGTTTCCGCACACCATCGACATCGAGGACCCGACCGAGCTCAGAACGTTGATGGAGAAAGCGGCGGGCGGGGCAGCGCCTGAGCGCGAGCTCGAGCGGCGCGCATCCAACAACTGATCGGCCGGCCTGCCCGGTTGGTTCAGCGGCCGATGGCGAGCGCTCGATCCGCTTGCGTTTCCCAGAAATCCAGAACGTCCTCGCGGATCGCTTCGCGGCAATCGCCCCGGCACGGGATCCACGTCCTGCTTTTGAGCTGCGCTTCGAGCCCGAAGCGGCCCTGACGCACAGGCGCCACGAGGCAGCCGTTGCCGTGCTGGCTGCAAGCCTTTACGGATTTGGGAGCCTCGCCACGGCGCGCTTCGGCGCCCGACGCGAGAAGCACCGGGATCAGGCACACGGCAACGACCAATGCGCATCTCATGACGACAGACCTTTGCGACGATTGCAGCGCGCGGCAACGTCGGATGAGCACGCGCCGAGGCGCGCAAAACATAGATGAACCCGCCGCGTGGGCCAACAGAGCGGGCGAAAAAGGCCGGCACGACACGCATCGGCTCCTTTGAACTCTCGCATTTTAACTCCAGCGGCGGCAAACCATGAGCCTCAGCCAGAAGATTTTCATCTATTGCGAGCGCGGCCAGGACCCGGCGTTTTGGGCCGAGCCGATGAACGCCCTGACCAACGGCGCATTCATCCTCGCCGCCGCCTTCGCAACGCGGGAGTACTGGGCAGCGCCCGCGGAGCGCCGTCATATATCGACGGCGCTCTTGATCGTGCTGACTTACACCATCGGCGTCGGCAGCTTTCTCTTCCACACTTATGCGACGCGCTGGGCGGCGCTTGCGGACACCATCCCGATCGCGATTTTCATGCTGGCCTACTTCGGGTTCGTGCTGCGGCGCTTTCTCGGGCTGCACTGGCTCGTCGCAGTTGCCGGCGTCGCTGTCTTCTATGCCACGCTCTGGTATGCGGGCACGATCGAATGTCGCTACGATACCCTGCTTCCGATCACGTCGCGCACCGGGGCCCGCTGTTTCAACGGCACCCTCGGCTACACTCCGGCCTTCTTCGCGCTGGTTGGTGCGGCCATCCTTCTGGCGATCCTCCGCCATCCCGTGTGGCGCCTGATCGGGCTTGCGTCCGCCGTGTTCCTCGCCTCGATGACCTTCCGGACGCTGGATCTGGAGCTATGCAACCGAATTCGGCTCGGCGATCTCGTGGTCGGCACGCATTTCCTGTGGCATGTGTTGAACGCCTTGACGCTTTACCTGTTGCTCCGCGCCGCGATCCGCTACGGAAGCGCGGGGCGCGTGCATGCCGGGGCCGCTTGAGGATGAGATCGGTCCGGCGCATAAAAGCGGCCTCTGCGGACGTGGTGGAACTGGTAGACACACAGGACTTAAAATCCTGAGACGGCAACGTCGTGTGGGTTCGATTCCCACCGTCCGCACCAATTAAATCAATTAGTTATAAAGTTTTTGACGTGAGCGGTATTTTTCAAGATTGGCGACCACTTTGAGCGAATCAGCGACCGTTTGCAGCGCTGCAGCATGAACGACATTCGCAGGTCCACGAGTGGGCCGATTGAAGCCTTCGCTGGCTACGAGGTTGTGTCGTTGCGGACCGCTCGTATTCCCCTCTCAACCCTAGAGGGGCAGAATGTCCATCCAACGTCGGCTGCACTCCAGCAGCGGACACGAACTGCGTCGTGGGCGCTCGGCCTAACGCTCGAATTCTTGATGTCCGTTACTGGGACTCCGCAATCCTTCCCCTGATTGAGGCCGCTGGCCCTCATGCCAGCGCGTGGGACCAAACGACCGATGAGGTCCGTCATCTCGTTGCTGAATGACCAATTCGATCTCGGGCAATGCTGTGCTGTGATCCAAGCTCGTAGCCGTGCGGCGGCTCTTGCACGGCACCATACCGGCGGAGACGAGATCTTGCACATCCTGGAAGGGAAGACGAAATCACCCAACTAACGCCTGAAGGGCCTGTCGTTGCAGCCGCGCGCAAAGGCGATGTGGTACAGATCCCGGCCGGGATCTGGCATTCGCGATGTGCGAAAACACCCGTGAAGCTGATGTTTCTGACCGTCGCGGAGGGCTCCGAGGGATCAGCCACGATGCCGGAGGCCTAGCCTCGGAATGAGATTCCCCGCAACGTTTCCGCTCCTCCAAAGCGTCATCTCCTGCTTGGGCGATATGGATTGCGGGGGCGCGGTCACGAGGCATTGCGGGATGTACCCCTGCTCAGCAGGTAGATGAGGTAGGGGCCAGCGATCATCGAGGCGAGCAGGCTCAAGGGAAGCTCGTAGGGGAACGCGATCCAGCGCGACATCCAATCCGCGACGATGAGGAGGCCGCCACCGATCATCGCCGATCCCGTCAATTGGGCCGATGTGGTGGCGAGGCCGATCATCCGCGCGACGTGCGGCGCGATGAGGCCGACGAAACTGAGCGGGCCGATGAACAACGCGGCAGCTGCCGAGAGCAGTCCGGCGAGCACGATCAGAAGCAGACGGGCCCGGCGAACCGCGATTCCGATCCCTTGAGACACGGCGTTGCCGAGTGGGAGCGCGGTCAGCCAGCGGATTGCGAACGCGGTCGGTGCCACGAGGACGATGGCGGCAAGCGCAGCCATGCGCGCCTCGTCGGGCGATGCCGCGTGCGTGGTGCCGCTCAGCCAGCGGAGCAGCGCAAACGACAGCTGATCTCCGGTCGCGACGACGGCCGTGACCACGGCATTGCCCATCGCGGCAACGGCGATGCCTGCAAGCAGCAGGCGCTCGGGGCCGATGCGCCGGGACGCCGCCACCGTCATAATGAGCGCAATGGCGCCGAGGGCACCTGCCGCGAGGCCGGCAAACTGTGTTGCCAGGCCTGCCATCGGAAACAGAGCGAGCACAGCGGCGAGGCCGATGCCGGCGCCACTGCTGACGCCCAGCATCTCGGGACTGGCCAGCGGGTTGGAGGTCATGCGCTGCATGATCAGGCCAGCAGTGCCGAGCATGGCGCCGGCCGATGCGGCAATCACGATACGCGGCAGACGCCACTCCGCAAGCTCGGCGAGCAATGCACCCTGAGCGATGTGCCAGCCTTCCGGTCCGCGTCCGACAACGAGCGAAATCCCCGCGGCCACGAGTGATCCCGCGGCGATCAACGTCACGGCGAGGGCCGGACGGGCGATGCGCCGAGGCGTTACGGCGCGGTCCGTCAACGACCGCCATTCGTAGATTCGTAACCTCAGAAGCATCCACAGCAGCAGGGGGCCTCCGAGGAACGCCGTGGCCGCCCCGGTCGGCATCCACTCCACGCTGCCTGTCGCCGTGAGCTGGACGAGCTCGTCGGTCAGCCAAAGAACGATGGCACCGATGATCGGCGCCGCGATAAGCTTGTCCGTAAAGCGGCGGGCGCCGCTCAGTTCGGCCAGGGCGGGCGCCGCAAGGCCGATGAAGCCGATGACGCCAACCTCTGCCGCGACCGTTGTGGCCAATCCGACGGCCAGCGCGATAGCGAGCGCGCGCCAGAGCGTGGGGGCGAGACCGAGACTGCGGGCCCCGCTGTCGTCGAGCCCGAGGATGGCGAGCGGGCGCTGCAAAGCGACGACCGCCGCAGCCGCCATCGTCATCAGCACGAGCAGGGTGACGGCGGGGCCCCAGCCATGCTGCACGAGCGAGCCGCCGCCCCATATGAAGAGGGTGTAGAGGTACTCGCCATTGGCGAGCACCAGCGCCGCACTCAGCGACGAGGCGGCGAGCGAGACCATCATGCCGGCGAGGATGAGAGAGACGGGCTCGAGACCCCGGCGCCAGGTGAGGGACAGGATCAGAAGCATCGCGGCCATGCCGCCTGCGAAGGCGACGGCCTCCCGCCCGCCGTGAAGGAGCCAGGGCGCATAGAGCGCCGCGAGCGCCATGGCGACCTGCGCTCCGGAGAAGATTCCGAGCGTCGATGGCTCGGCCAACGCATTGCGCAGAACGCGCTGCAGGATGAGCCCCGAAAGCGCGAGCGTCGCTCCCGTCAGAACCGCTGTCGCCACACGCGGCAGCGTGGCGTTGATCAGCAAGAGCCAGCGGAGTTCATCGTCAATGGCCGTTGCGCCGTTCCAACTGGATTTGGCACGCAGGGCGAACAGCACCGCCGCTGCAAGCGCGAGAGCTCCCCAGACGAAGACGGCATGCCGCTGATGGTCATCCATGGCGCGTGCTCTCCATCTCGCGGATGGCGGCGACGAACAGGCGGGCGAAGCGGCGAGCGGAGGGGAGGCCGCCGAAATGATTGACCGGGGGAATGACCGCGACCCGGCGTTGCCGGACGGCAGGCAGCGCCTGCCATAGCGCATTGGCGGTGCGCGTGCGCTCGAAGTCAGGCGGCAGGGGAGAGACGATAACGATTGCGGCCTCCGGCCTCGCAGCCAGGGTTTCGAGGCCGACGGGGGCGGCGGCGCCGTAGCGCGTGGCGTGCGTCCAGGCGTTGGCAATTCCGAGCCGGCCCATCACATGGCCGAAGATCGAATCGTGCCCGAACGCCTGCAGGTGGCGCGCGTCTCCCATCACGACGACGTAAGCGCTCTTGATGTCGCTGGCGCCAAGCGTCTCGCGCAAGCGGTCCAGTTCCGCGTCCGTTTCGGCGATGTAGCGCCGCGCCGCCTCGGAGCGACCCGTCAACGCGCCGAGCCTCGCGACGTTGTCGACGGCCAGTGGGTAAGGCGATTGGCCTGGCTGATGCACCGCGAAAGACGCGACGCGGGCGATGCGTTCGAACCTAGGCCGGCTCGGCTCGTAGAAGTTCGAGATCAAGATGAGATCCGGGTGAAGGATGTGCAGAAGCTCGTAGCTCGGTGCGCCGCGCAAGCCCAGATCGACGACGCTCTCCGGCACCTCGGGCTCGACGACGATCTTGCGGAACTGGATCAGTTCCGTTGCGGCAACAGGTGCAATGCAGAGCGCGAGGGCCGTCTCAAGCAGTGCCCAATCGATGATCGCGACGCGTGGCGCGCCGGCGTGTGATCGGGTGCTGGCCGCCGCGGCGGCGGCTGCCGCCAACAGCGCGCGTCGCGTGATGGGAAAGCGCAGGGACGTCATCAGCGGACGTAGCTCATCGGCAAGCCGGTGGAAGGGTGAGGCATCACACCCATGTCCACTCCGTAGATTCGTTCGAGAACGGGGGCGGTGACGATGTCGCGCGATTCGCCGCGGGCAATGAGCTTTCCGCTTTTCAAGGCCAGGATCTCGTCGCAGTAGCGGGCCGCGAGATTGATGTCGTGGAGCACGATGACCACGCCCATCCCGCGCTCGCGGCTGAGATCGCGGATCAGGGCGAGGATCTCGATCTGGTGTGCGACATCGAGCGCGGAGGTCGGCTCATCGAGCAGCAGGCAGTCGGTTTCCTGTGCGAGCATCATGGCAAGCCAAACCCGCTGCCGCTCGCCGCCGGACAGCGTCTCGACGATGCGCCCGGCCATGTGGGTGAGATCGGTGCGGCGGATGGCTTCGTCGGTTTTTTCCGCGTCGCGCTCCGAGAACCGTCCGAGCGCGCCGTGCCAGGGAAAGCGTCCAAGCGCAACCAGCTCGCGGACGGTCATGCTGTTCGCCGGAGGCGGGAACTGGGGGAGAAAGGCGACACGGCGCGCGAATTCAAGGCGGCTGATCCCGGCGATGTTTCTGCCGCGATAGTCGAGTTGTCCGGCCGATGGAACTTCCTGCCGGGCGAGAAGCCGCAGCAGCGAGCTTTTTCCCGATCCGTTCGGTCCGACGAGGGCGAACATGTGCGACGCTTGCAGCGTAGCCGTCAGGCCGTGGAGAACGCGGCGCCCGGCAATGTCGAAGCTCACGTCCGAAAGGCCGAAAAGCGGCGAGGCCGCCACCGATGTCTCGGCAGCGGCGCTCGGGGTCGCAATCGTGATTTTACCAGGTGACATGCGACTTCAGTTTGATGACACGGCCTTCGCCGTAGCTGCAGACGTCCGCACCCTGGCAGCTCGACACGTACTTTTTATCGAAAATGTTGGTGACGTTGAGGGCAATGCCCCAATGGTCCCAGTCGTAGCCAATGCGCGCGTCGAACAGCGTCACATCCGGCACCTTGAGCGTGTTCTCCTGGTCGGCGTAGGACGAGCCGAGGTAGCGCACGCCACCGCCGATGGATATGCCGTCGAGGGCATTTCCGCGGAACGTATAATCGGCGAAGAGCGACGCCATGACCTCCGGCACGACGAACGGCCGATTGCTGACGATCGCGGTGTTGGTGTCCTCGGTGATCTCGATGTCCATGGCCGTGAATGCGGCCGAGGCGCGGAGCTGCTCGGTCAGGTTGGCCTTGGCCTCGATCTCGAAGCCGCGCGATGTAACCTCGCCGGTCTGGATCTGGGCGAAGATGTTGTTCGGGTTTGCCGTGAGCACGTTCTGACGCGTGATGTCGAACAAAGACGCGGTCACGATGGCGTCGACGAACCGCGGCACGTACTTGAAGCCGACTTCGTACTGTTGACCGGTCTCGGGTACGAAGAGATCGCCTTCTGCCGTGGTTCCGATGACCGGATTGAAATACGTTGCGGCGCTGGCATAGGGCGTGAGGCCGTTGTCGAATGTGTACGCGATGCCCGCGCGCCCGGACGCCTCGCCGTCGTCGCTCTTCTTCGTTTCGCCCGGGAAACCAGGGGGCGAGTAGCCGTTCGGGCGGTCATGGACGTCCGTCGTCACCCAGTCGTAGCGGCCGTTGAGCGTGATCAGCCAGCCGCCGCCGAAGCGGATCTGGTCCTGGATGTAGGTTCCGATCTGCTCCTGTGTCAGGTCCTGATCAAGGTAGCTCACGCGCGGCGTCTGCGGCACGCCGTAGATCGGGTTCACCACGCTGATAGGGGTCGTGGTACCGAATAGCGCGGATCCCTGCACCTGATCGATGTTGAAGTACTTGTAATCCACACCAGCCAGGATCGTGTGCTCGGCGAATGGGCCGCCAACCCTCCACTCGACCTGATGGTCGATCAGGAACGTCGAGACTGTCGTGTCGTGGCCGAAGTTGACGCGCTCGAGCGAACCCGACGCCGGGTCGCCGCCCGTGTAGCCGTTCGCATAGAGCTGCACTTCCTTCACGTCGGCTGCGCTGTAGCGCGCGTTCTGCCGGATAACCAGGTCGGGCGTCAGCTTGTGCTCGAACTCGTATCCGATCGAGCCCTGCTCGCGCTCGTAGGTGTCGATGTCGGGCTCCGTATAGTTGGCGTCGCGCGGAATGCGTCCGTAGGGCGCCGTCACCACTGTTCCGACATAGGGGAGGAAGGTGCCGCCACCGTGGATCTCGTCGACGTGGCTGTAGTTGGCGAGCAGCGTGAAGCTCGTCCGATCGTCGGACCAGCGCAAGGTCGGCGAGATGAAGCCGCGGAACCCGTCCTGGAAGTCGCTGTAGTCGTCGCCGCCGGCGATGCGGCCCGTTACCCGGTAGTCGATCGCCGGGCTAGCCCGATCGCCGACGTCGAAACCGAGGTACGCGTTGCCCGCGTCGTTGATGCCGGTTTCCAGGTAGCGGAGCCGTTCGCCCGTCGGCCGCTTGCTCACATAGTTGATGATGCCGCCCGGATTGCTGCCGCCGTAGAGGACGGACGCAGGGCCTTTCAACACTTCGATCCGCTCGAGGGCGAACGAGTCGATGTAGAACGAGCCGAACGCGTGATTGTAGAGCTGCAGGCCGTCGAGATAGGTTCCTTTCTGGGTCGCGTCGAAGCCGCGAATGAAGAACCAATTCATATCGCTGTCCGAACCGAACGGCTGCGTGAACACGCCCGAGGTGTAGCGCAGGGCTTCGTCGGCCTTCTGTGCGCCCTGGGTATCGATCTCGTCGCGCCCGACGACGGACACGAACTGCGGGATGTCCTCAATGGCGGTCGGCGACTTGGAGCCGGTTGTGGTGTCCGTTGCGACGAAACCGTTGACGGCGCCGGTGCTCGATGCGGTCGTGGGCCCCCGCGTGTCTTCTGCGCGTTGAGGCGGCGTCGCAGCGGCCGGTTGCGTGGCGCTCTGCGACGACTGCTTCCTGGCGGGCTGGGACTGATTCCCGGACACGGTGATCTCTTCGAGGCTCGTCTGCCCCTGCTGTGTCTGAGCCGACGCGCCGTGCGGAAGCATCAATGCCGAGATCAAAGCGACGCTTGCCGCCCGTGTAGCTCTGTCGAGCGCGTTCTCCATTGCAGTCCCCAGGTTTTCAATCGCCAGCCGGGATGGATCGGAGGCGGATATGCAGGAAATAAGTTGATCTGTTAAATCAACTTTGGGCCAGGGGATTGAACGATCCGAAACGATTTGAACGGATCGACGCGCAAAGCGGTGTGCATTCGCCACACCGGAGGGCTATTTTCGCCGCGGTGCGCTGAGGCGCGCCCAGTAGGCCGGCGTCAATCCCGTCACGCGCTTGAAGACGCGCGTGAGATGCGCCTGATCGGCGAAGCCAGCGACGGTTGCGATCTCCGTCAGCGGCCAGTCGCGCGTCGAGAGAAACTCCTGCACCTTCCTTACTCTGATTTCCTGGAGCCGCGCGTGAGGCGGCACGCCGACCGTTTCTTTGAATGCCCGGCTGAACTGAACCTGCGAAAGGCCGGTCAGGGCCGCGAGCTCGCTCAGCCGGATAGGCTCGTGGAAGTTGTTTTCCATGAACTCCATGGCAAGCTGCAACTGGTGGTCGCTCAGCTTGGCGCGTTGACGTTCCCTGGCCTCCCTGACCTCGAAGAGTTTCGCGACGAGGGCCGTCGCCAGGCTGTCACCGTAGAGGCTGTGCAGAGGCGTGGGGTTCATGCATTCGGCGGCAATCAGCTGGCAGATGGCCAGCAACTGTTCGTCTTGGAAGACCACCCTCAGCTCGTCGAGCCGCCGCTCGTCGAGGGCCGATCCGAACTGCCGGCGCAGGGTTGCGACGTCGAAATGCAGATCCAAATGGCGCACATAGGCAACGCCGTACGATTGGCTGCGCAGATATCGGCCCGCCGGAACATAGGTGATGGAGGACGAGGAGACACGCTGCGTTCCCGATACGTCGAGCGCGAAGCTGCCCGCGCCCCGCATCTGCAGGGCAACGAACAGGCGTGGATCGGGGGATTCGTACTCGCCCTCCGCATCCTGGCAGCAAACGTCCCAGACGTCCGCGACGATGCCGTTCCACGCGCGGTGGCGGGCATCGAGGACGGATATTCCGCTGAGCGTGCTCGTCATTCGGGGATGAAAGCTCATCGGGGCTCCTTACGAGATGCTGCCCAGGGAATGACTTCGGAAAAACTATACTATTTCAGTATAGTATAGCAACCCTCCGTTTCAGGTAGGAGGCCGCATTGCGTGCAATAGGAGGCAGTCCCCTGACCCGGTGCAATCCGATGGTTGCGACTCCACGGTCTTGATTTCCGATGTCGCATGTGCGCTTTCCTGCGTCCCTGGATCCTGGCGCCAGCGTCTGCGCCCTTCAAGGGGCCTGGTGAGAGCGCCGCGGTGAGCCGAGCGCTGCTCGGGTCTGGCCTTGCAACTCTTTCCGTGAAATTTTCGGACATTTCCAATGTCGGACTCGATGACCCTGCTCCGCCGCTTCTTCTCCTACTACCGTCCCTACAAGCGGCTTTTCGTTCTCGACTTCGGCTGTGCGGTCGCGGCGGGCCTTCTGGCCTTGGCCTTCCCGCTGGCGGTGAAGTACTTCATCGACGAGTTGTTGCCGGGGCAGAACTGGGGACTCATCCTGGCGTGTGCGGCCATCCTGCTCGGCGTCTACGTTTTCAACGCCGCCCTTCTGGCGGTCGTAAACTACTGGGGGCATGCACTGGGCGTCGGAATCGAGACCGACATGCGAGCCAAGGCGTTCGATCATCTTCAGAAGCTCTCGTTCCGCTTCTTCGACAACACCCAGACCGGTCACCTCATAACGCATGTGACCAAGGATCTGGAGGAGGTCGGCGAAGTCGCGCATCACGGTCCGGAGGACATCTTCATCGCCGTCATGACGTTCATCGGCGCGTTTGCGCTGATGTTCGTCGTGCATTGGAAACTGGCGCTGATCAGCGTCATCATCGTGCCGTTCATGACTTGGCTCGTCGCCCGATATGGCTCGCGCATGACCCATAACTGGGAGCGGCTGTTCAGGAAGGTCGGAGACTTCAACACCCGGATCGAGGAGAGCGTCGGCGGCATCCGCGTCGTCAAGGCGTTCGCCAACGAGGACCACGAGAGGCGGCTGTTCGCGCGAGACAACGAGAGCTATCGGCGCACCAAGCTCGACGCCTACGCCTACATGACGGCGAGCATCACGCTGAGCTTTCTCGGCACGCGGCTGGTGCAGCTTATCGTGATGATCGCCGGAGCATGGTTCGTCATCGCCGGCGAGCTGACCTATGGCGGTCTCATCGGCTTCATTCTTCTCGTCGACGTGTTCTTCCGGCCGATCGACAAGATCACGGCGGTGCTCGAGAGCTATCCCAAGGGCATCGCCGGGTTCCGGCGCTACACGCAGCTTCTCGACACCGCGCCGGACATTGCGGACAGACCGAATGCCGTCGCGGTCGAACGGCTGAAGGGCGATATCGTGTTCCGCGATGTCGGCTTCGCCTATTCGGGCCATCGGAAGATCCTCTCGGGGCTCAATCTCAAGATCAAGGCGGGAGAGACGGTGGCGCTCGTCGGGCCGTCCGGCGCGGGAAAGACGACGATCTGCTCGCTGCTGCCACGGTTCTACGAAATCGACGAGGGCTCCATCACCATCGACGGCATCGATATCCGCGACATTACGCAAGCGTCTCTTCGTTCGCAGATCGGAATCGTGCAGCAGGACGTGTTCCTGTTCGGCGGGTCGATCCGCCAGAACGTCGCCTACGGGAACCTGCATGCGTCGGACGCGGACATCGAAGACGCCGTGCGACGGGCCCAGCTCGATGCGTTCGTCGCCTCACTGCCCGACGGGCTCGATTCGATCGTGGGCGAGAGAGGCGTGAAGCTCTCCGGCGGCCAGAAGCAGCGCGTGGCCATCGCACGCGTGTTTCTTAAAGATCCGCCGATCCTTATCCTGGACGAGGCGACGTCCGCGCTGGATACGACCACCGAGCTTGCCATTCAGACGTCGCTCGCCGCGCTCGCCGAAGGGCGGACAACATTGGTCATCGCCCATCGGCTTGCCACGATTCAGCATGCGGACCGGATCATCGTCGTCGACGAGGCGGGGATCGTGGAGCAGGGCGATCACCGCACGCTGCTCGAGCGCGACAGCATCTATGCGCGTCTGCATCGCGCGCAGTTTCCGGCGGCGAGACCGACGTAGAAGACGGGCAGCATCGCCGTCGTTGGAAGGCCTTGAACCTGCTCTCGGCGTGACCGCTCGATGACGACAGACCGCGGCAGACGAGGAAGTCCTGCCAGCTTTCGTCATGGCGCGCCTCTGGGCCAGAAGTTCGCCGCGGTCTGGCGGCCCATACGGGAAAAATCACCTCCGCGATCCCTCGCGGCTGTTCCTGTGGCCAGGTCCCCACATCGTCTCTGAAAGACGGTCTCACGGGTGCAAAATCCATACTTTTATAGTATACAATGTTGTCGGCCTCTTCCGACACAGGTTTTCTTGATCGAGGCCTTCGCGGGGAGCCTCCCCGCGTCACAGCATAGATGCGCTCAAAATGTCGGTCTCGATGCCAGAACGGATGTCGGTTTCAGCTGGATTGCTGTTGGCGCTGGCATTCGTCTTCGTCTGCCTCGGCGCCGGAGACGCCCGTTCCGTGGACGCAGCCAACCACGGCGCAACGGTGCAGAAAGACGTCGAACGGATCCTCCGGGCCACCTACGAGGCGGATGCCGAAACCGTATTCGGCTACGCGCATCCCAAGGTGATCGATCTGATGGGGGGTGCCGAGCGTGCGCGGGTACGGCTTGCGGTAACGCTGGGCAGAATGCAGCACGCCGGTATGCAGTTGGAGTCTCTTGAGTTCCCAAGTCCACCGAGATTTATCAGGGGCAAATCCTCAACGATCGTTTTTGTCCCCACATTGATGACCGTATCGGGACCTAGCGGCCGAAAAGCGGAGAGCCGCAACTTCCAGGCCGGCATTCTCGAACATGGAGCGTCCCGGTGGACCTATGTCGAAGGATCACAGATCGACGCATCGAACATCCAGGTTTTCTTTCCCGAAGCTCCCCAAGGCATCGAGTTGCCTCCGGTCCACCGTCGTAAAATCGAGTAGGGTGTCACTCGAAGCTTCGAGAAGGTAGAGCTGCCCGCCGTGTCATCTTACAGGTGATCCAGGTCCAGCAAGAGATCGACGCCAAGCCGGTGATCTGTGTGTCAGGTAGTCACGAGGACTATGGCCTGCGATGAACTGTCCGAGATCGGGGTGCCTCTGGTTCGGTGTAGCAAACGGTCGTCGCCGTCTGCCGCGATGCCAGGTCATCTTATCACGCCCCGTTGAACGCCTCGGACATGGAAGAAAGCAGAAAAGCCACCCTGATCGGACTGATCGCGGTCCTGCTGTGGAGCTCGATCGTCGGCCTCATCCGCGGCGTTAGCGAGCACTTCGGTGCGACCGGCGGAGCCGCGCTGATCTACACGGTGGCGTCCGTTCTGCTGCTGCTCACCATCGGCCCGAGCAAGGTCGCCCAGTTTACCAGGCGCTATCTGATCTGGGGCAGCGTGCTGTTCGTGTCCTACGAGCTGTGCCTGGCGCTCTCCATCGGCTATGCGAACACCAGCAGGCAGGCCATCGAAGTGGGCATGGTCAACTATCTGTGGCCCGCGCTGACGATGGTCTTCGCCATTCTCTTCAATAAGCAGAAGTCGAGCCTGCTGATCGTTCCGGGATTCGTGATCGCCATTGCGGGTGTCTGCTGGGTCCTGGGCGGGGACCAGGGGCTGGACGTCGCCGGCATGCTGGCGAACATCGAGGACAACCCGCTTAGCTACGGTCTGGCCTTTGCCGGATCGGTCATCTGGGCCACGTACTGCACGGTGACCGCGAGGATCGCCGAAGGCAGGAACGGCGTGACCTTGTTCTTCATGCTGACGGCCGTGGCGCTCTGGATCAAGTATCTCGTCATGGGCGGCGAGGCCATGGCGTTCAGCGTCGAGGCGTTCGTTTATCTCGCGCTGGCGGCCGCGGCGATGGGCTTTGGCTACGCAGCCTGGAACGTCGGGATCCTGCGCGGCAACGTCACGATCCTGGCCGGCGCCTCCTACTTCATCCCGGTGCTTTCCGCCGCACTGGCGGCCCTGCTTCTGCGCACGCCGCTTCCGCTGTCGTTCTGGCAGGGTGCGGCCATGGTCTGCGCGGGGTCGCTCCTGTGCTGGATCGCCACCCGGAACAGGTGAGATCCAAGGCAGCCCGCGCGAGTCGGGCGTCCCGCGCAGGTCACGCGACGGGAATGATCGAGCGCGTGCAGCCCCCCGTTCTTGAAGACAATCTCGAAGTATGGATTGATGGCCGCTAAAAGCGCGTTATAGCGATGCCCAAAATGAATTTGGTCGCAAGAACCGAAGCGCAGCCCCACCGTCACCCACCTATTTTGCGAGAAACCGCGATGACGAAAGGCCGCAAGATGACCCGTACCGTTGAAACTCTCCACCCAAAGGGCCGGCCCGCGCCGAGCGCGGACACCCTTTATTGGAATGCCGTCAAGGCGCGCGATCGCAGCTTCGACGGCAAGCTGCTCTACTCCGTGGCGACGACTGGCGTCTATTGCCGCCCGTCATGCCCGGCTCGCCTCGCCAAGCGAGAGAACGTCGCCTTTCATGCCTCGTGCGCAGATGCGGAGGCGGCAGGCTTCCGCCCCTGCAAACGCTGCAAACCGAACGAACCGTCTTTGCATGAGACATACGCAGCGAAGGTCGCCGAGGCTTGCCGATTGATCGAAGAGGCGGAGGAGGCTCCGAAGCTCGACGATCTGGCGCGGGCGTCAGGGCTCAGCACCTTCCACTTCCACCGCGTGTTCAAAGCCATCGCGGGCGTGACTCCCAAAGCCTACGCAGTTGCGCACCGTCAAAAGCGTGTGCGCGAAAATCTGAAACGCACGAAATCGGTGACCGAAGCCATCCACGAGGCCGGCTTCAACTCCAATGGCCGGTTCTACGCCAACTCGACGGATGTACTCGGCATGACGCCGTCTGAATTCCGCAAGGGCGGCGCCAACGCGGCCATGAAATTCGCCGTCGGCGAATGCTCGCTCGGCTCGATCCTTGTCGCAGCGACCGACAAAGGGATCACCGCGATTTTCTTCGGGGACGATCCTGAAGCCCTCGTGCACGACCTCGAAGACCGCTTTCCGCACGCTACACTCATCGGGGGAGATCGCGCCTTTGAAGACACCATGGCGAAGGTCGTGGGCCTTGTCGAAGCGCCGGAAAACGGGCTGAGCCTGCCGCTCGACGTTCGCGGCACGGCATTCCAGCATTGCGTCTGGCAGGCGCTGCGCGAGATCCCCGTCGGCGAAACCGTGACGTACAGCCAGATCGCCGAGCGCATCGGAATGCCGAAAGCCGTTCGGGCCGTGGCCGCTGCATGTGCCGCCAACAAAATCGCGGTTGCCATCCCGTGCCATCGCGTTGTGCGCAGCGACGGGTCCTTGTCCGGATATCGCTGGGGCATCGCGCGGAAGAGCATGTTGATCGAGCGAGAGGGGAAGTCGTGAGCACCCACGCCATCGCAAGGCAGCCGAGCCGATCGGCTCCATGGGAATCCACGACGCGACATGATCGCCCGCGGGGCAAAGTCGAAATGAGTGTCGAAAATTAATTAAAACAGATGTTTAGGCTTCGGCGGGCGTTCGCCTTCCCCGTGCGCAACAGTGCGTCAGACCGACAGCTCGGAGAGCGGCCGCCCGCGCGTACAGGAAACCTGCGGGTGAACGGGCCTCCATGCCGTCAGCCGAACCGTCGCGAAGGGCGATCCACCCTGTCGCGGTCTCGCTTCATGAATTCGTCACGAGGCCGTTCTCCTGCTGGAACCTAAGATCAGCGCGCGAGTTAGCCGCTAATCCAGAGGGCGGTGAGAGCTGCCGCACTAAGCTCCGAAACGTTTCGTTTCGGCTGGTTTCGGCCAGCTTGGTAACGTCGGTTAGGGGGCAAGCGAAAGTCGGCGGAGCGTCTCCGGTAAGTTTTGGGATGCAGGACGAGTGCTGCGAGCCTTCACCTCATGGACGCGAGGGGCGCGTCTCGGTGCTGCGTGAGATCCTGGGCGCCTCAGCGATGCCTCGCCGTTGGATGTGAGTCGAAGCAAAGACGTGAAGGCCCGTTTGGCATATCCGCGAAGAGTGTCCATTGCAGAAGCCAGCATCCGATGCTCACCCATTCCTGACAGGCGGCGGAGAAGTCGCCGACATCATCGCGACGTTCGATTGGACCACGACGGCCCTCGGCACCCTTGACGATTGGCCGCTCAGCCAGAAAAGCGCGGTCGGGCTCATCCTTCAGTCGCATGTTCCGATCGTCACGTTGTGGGGCGACGACGGCATCATGATCTACAACGATGCCTATTCGGGGTTTGCGGGCGACCGCCATCCAAAGCTCTTCGGCTCGAAAGTCCGCGAGGGCTGGCCGGAGGTCGCCGATTTCAACGACAACATCATGAAGACCGGCCTCGCGGGGAAAACGCTGGCCTACCGCGAGATCCCGTTGACGTTGTACCGCCGTGACGGGAAGCCCGAGCAGGTCTGGCTGGATCTCGATTACTCTCCGCTCCTGAGCGAACAGGGCATTCCCGTCGGCGTGATGGCGATCGTCGTCGAGATCACGGCGAGAATCCAGGCTCAGCGCGCGCTCGATGCCGAGCGCGAAAGCCTGAAACGCATGTTTGCCCAAGCGCCCGGCTTTCTGTCGATCCTGAGCGGTCCGGAGCATCGCTTCGTGATGGCCAGTCAGGCCTACCGGGCGCTCGTTGGAAATCGCGACGTGACGGGAAAGACCGTCAAGGAAGCGCTGCCGGAACTCGTCGACCAAGGCTTCATCGATCTCCTGGATCGCGCCTATGAGACAGGCGAGCCCTACGTCGGCCGCGGGATACCCGTGAAGCTCGGGCACCCGCCCGGTGGCGAACTGAACGAGCGCTTCCTCGATTTCATCTATCAGCCGATCGTCTCCGAAGATGGAGAAACGACCGGCATCTTCGTCCAAGGTTACGATGTAACGGAGCAGTTCGAAACCGAGCGGGCGATCCGGGCCGAATCCCACAAGCTCGAGGTTTTGAACCGCACGGGAGCCGCCGTCGCCGCGGAGCGCGACATCGACCGCATCGTCGAGATAGTCACCGACGCGGCGACGGATCTCGTCGGCGCCGAATTCGGGGCCTTCTTCTACAACGTCGCGAACGAAAACGGCGAGAGTTACATGCTCTATGCCTTGTCGGGCGTCTCGCGCGACAAGTTCGACAAGTTCCCGATGCCACGCAACACCGAGGTGTTCGCACCGACCTTCACCGGGACCGGGATCGTCCGCTCCGACGACATCCAGAAGGACCCGCGCTACGGCAAGAGCGCCCCGCATTACGGAATGCCGGAGGGCCACCTTCCCGTCAGAAGCTATCTGGCCGTTCCCGTCGTCTCGCGCTCGGGTGAGGTGATCGGCGGTCTCTTTTTCGGCCATGCGGAACCGTCGAAGTTCGTTGCCGAGCATGAGGAATTGCTGGTCGGCATTGCAGGGCAGGCCGCGACCGCCATCGACAACGCGCGCCTGATCCAGGCCGCCGAGCGGGAGGTGGCCGAGCGGCGCCGTGCGGAAGCGGCGCTTCAGACGCTGAACGCCACGCTGGAGCAGCGCGTCCGGGAGGAAGTCGAAGCGCGCTCCAAGATCGAGGAGCAATTGCGTCAGATCCACAAGATGGAGGCGGTGGGGCAGCTCACCGGCGGCATCGCGCATGATTTCAACAACATGCTTGCCATCGTCATCAGCGGGTTGAACCTCCTCCAGCGCAGGCTCGCCCGGGGCGAGACGGATGTCGGCCGGTTTGTTGAGGCGGCCATCGAGGGTGCGGGCCGGGCCGCGACCCTCACGCAGCGGCTGCTCGCCTTTTCCCGTCAGCAGCCGCTTTCGCCCGAGCCGCTCGTCATCAATAAGCTTGTCGCAGGGATGAGCGACCTGCTCACCCGTACCCTAGGCGAGCACATCGACGTCGAAACCGTCCTCGCGGCAGGTCTCTGGCAGGTCAAAGCCGATCCGGCGCAACTCGAAAACGCCATTCTCAACCTGGCGGTCAACGCGCGCGACGCGATGGCGGGTGGGGGAAAGCTTACGATCGAAGCGCAGAATGTCTTCGTCGACGACAACTATGCCAAGGAGTACGCGATTGCCGCTGGCCAGTTCGTGATGATCGCCGTTGCGGATACGGGTTGCGGCATGGGCGAGGATCTCATCGCCAAGGCGTTCGATCCGTTCTTCACCACGAAGGAAGTCGGGAAGGGAACGGGGCTCGGCTTGAGCCAAGTCTATGGGTTCGTCCGCCAGTCCGGAGGGCACGTCAAGATTTACTCGGAGCCGGACATCGGAACGACCGTCAAGATCTATCTGCCGCGCCACACCGCCGAGGTCGAGGAGTCCGAGCCAGCGCCGCCCCGTCCGGTCCACCGCGGCGCGAAAAACGAAACCATTCTGGTTGTCGAGGATGACGACCGGGTGCGTGCTCTCTCCGTCGAGGCGTTGAGAGAGCTTGGCTACAGCGTCGCGGAGGCATCGGGCCCGGCTGCGGCGCTCCGGATGTTCGAGCGAGGAGAAACGTTCTCGCTCCTGTTCACGGACATCGTGATGCCGGAGATGTCCGGCCGCGAGCTTGCCGACCTCGCCCGCGGGCTGCAGCCGAACATAAAAGTGCTCTACACGACGGGCTATACGCGCAACGCCATCGTGCACAACGGTATATTGGATGCGGGCACCGGCCTGCTGACCAAGCCCTTCAGCCTGGAAGATCTCGCATTCAAGGTTCGCAAAATCTTGGATGAGTGACGGGTGCCCCCTTGATCGCGTGTGAAACGTGAGGCCGGCCGCGCGGGGTGCGGGCCGGGCCTCAGTCCTTTCGGATGGATAGCAACCAGCCGACTGCGAGAAGCGTCAGCCGCTGCAAAGCTCAATATCAACCGTCAGTTGCTTTTCGCCTGGGCCTCCACGATCTGGTCGTAGATGCCGCCGTCGTTGAAGTGGTCGGCCTGCGCTTTGGCCCAGCTCTCGAAGTGCTGTTCGAGCTTGAACGTCTTGATGGGCGGGAACTTCTCGACATTGGCCGCCAGAACCGTCTCGCTGCGCGGGCGGAAGTTGTGCTTGGCGATGATGGCCTGCGCCTCGTCGCCGAAGAGGTAATCGAGATAGGCCTTGGCGAGTGCCGCCGTACCGCGATTGGCGGTGACCCTCGCCACCACGGCCACAGGCGGCGCAGCCTCGATGCTGAGCGAGGGATAGACGATGTCGAACTTGTCTCCGAACTCGGCCGCGACGAGCTTGGCCTCGTTTTCGAACGTCACGAGCGCATCGCCCACGTCGCGCTGGGTGAAGGAGGTGGTCGCACCGCGTCCGCCGCCGTCGAGAATCGGCACGTTGGCGATGAGATTGCCCACGAACTCACGCGCCTTGTCGTCGCCCTTGAGGGTTTCGAGCGCGTAGCCCCAGGCCGCCAGATACGTATAGCGCCCGTTGCCCGAAGTCTTCGGATTGGGAATGACGACGGAGATGCCCGGCTTCGTCAGATCGTTCCAGTCCTTGATGCCTTTCGGGTTTCCTTTGCGGACGAGAAAGACGCTGGTGGAGGTATAGGGGGCAGCGTCGTGCGGGAACGTGCTCTTCCAATCGGTCGCGATCACGCCCTTTTCGGCGAGATGATCGAGATCGGTCGGCTGGTTGAGCGTCACGACGTCGGCGTCGAGCCCGGATGCGACCGCAAGCGCCTGCTTGGTCGAGGGCCCGTGCGACTGGTTCACGGTGACATCGGCGCCCTGCGCTTTCTTCCAGTGCGCGGAGAATGCCGGATTGATCTCTTTATAGAGCTCGCGCGACACGTCGTACGATGCGTTGAGCAGCGTCGTCGTGTCGGCATGCGCCGCAAGGGGGGCGACGGCGAGGGCGCCGAGGCCCACGCTGACAAGAGCTTTGCGGAAGAATGTCATCTGTTTGACCTTTCTCAGGCGGAACGGGAAAAGAAGAACGAGGGAAGGCTGGAAAAAGGGGCCGGCCCGTTGGAACGAGCCGGCCCGAGGAGAACCGCGGCCGGTGACGGCCTGGTCCAGGGAGACACACGGCCATGCAGGATGTGGCGTGACCGTTTGAAGGGCAGAAAAAGGAGAAGCAAAATCGTGTGGAAGCAGGCGGGTCCGTCGTGAATGCCCCGGCAGAGACACGCACGCCGGACCCGTGGCCGTCATGCGGCCCTCGCTTTCTGCTTGGATCGGCGGCCGAACTGGGCGATGGCCGCCCGTTCCGCGTCGCGCGGGGCAGAAAAGAGCTTTCCGTCGAGCGGGTAGTAGCGCGGCAGCGAGGCATGGAAGCGATAGGTCTTCTCGCTCTCCTGGCGCACCACGATTCCAGCCGTCTCGTTGGCAACCTCGATGACATAAGCGTCTGACATAGGTTCGTCCTTTCCCGTATTTCGGCGGGCTTAACTCGCGAAGGATGTGATGGGTTCAGATGCCGAATGCGCGGACGCGCCGGCTCACGACATCAACAACACCGACACGCGGGAGCGAGCAGAGGGCGGGCCGAGAGACGGGGTGCGGCGACATGGCCGCGAGCGGAAACGAAGGACGACATGAATGCTCCTTAGCGTTTGATGACGCGGCGCAAGCGAACCTCAAATCACCGCGGCGA
>ENA-UOUJ01000421-UOUJ01000421.1-activated-sludge-metagenome-genome-assembly--contig:-NODE-421-length-30440-cov-9.081784_pt1 | contig 30440 bp, 28 predicted proteins | sample MGYA00249839_ERZ747224 | MGnify/ENA primary metagenome ERZ747224 (study PRJEB28782, sample SAMN03220277) | activated sludge metagenome | biome: wastewater; feature: sewage sludge; material... | reverse complement strand
CGGTGCGCGACACCAGTTGCTCGATGCGCCGCTCGTTGAAGGCCAGCATCTCGTAAATGCCGCGGGGCGCGCGCACGTCCAGCGTGAAGTAGCTCGACAGTGTGGGCTGCACGTCAAGGTCCAGCAGCAGCACACGCAGCCCGGCATCGGCGATGAAGCCGCCCAGGTTGGCGGCCGTCGTGGTCTTGCTCTGAAGCATCGCCTCGTTCGACGGACTGGACAAGGTGTTGAAAGCGATCGGCAGCTCCGGGCCATCGAACGCTCGAGGTCCGCGCCGATCTCCGCCAGCGGCCGCGACCAGCTCGTTGTCGAACGGGTGGCGGCGGATCTCGGACTCGCCCGAGCCAGCACCGCCGGTGAATACGACGAGCCATTGAGCACCATGCCGCCGGTGCCCGCGGTGAGGTCGTAGATGGTGCGCACGATGCCGGGCCGGTTCTGCGCCTCGTCGTCCTCGATGAAGAGCAGGCTCAGCCTCTGGCGGATGACCTCGCCCCGGAGTGAAGGGCTCGCCGGCGGTCGCGCCGCCGGACGCTGGCCCGGCGCTGGCTTCGGTCCCTCAGGCCGAACGACGGCGCACGAAGCCGGCACCAAGGAGGCCGGCGCCCATCAGCAGCAGGGTAGCCGGCTCGGGGACGGTCCCGGTTCCAATCTGCGCATCGATCTGGTTGTCGATCAGGCGGAAGGTGTTCGGCCCCGGACCGTCGGCCCAGTCGAAACCATTGACCCAGACGTAGCCGCTACCGTACGCACCGCCCACGATCGCAGCTGCGCCGCTCGAACCGCGCGTTGCGAAGACGGTGCCACTGCCCAGGGTCCCGAAGTCCTGGAAGAACTCGCTCGCCCCGCCATCCGCATAGCTCGTCCCCAAGACGTTACCAAGCCCCGCAGCAATGCCGGCTGCAGTGAAGACGACGCTGTCGTTGGTCATAGAGGAGCCGTAGTTGTCGCTTGCGCTGCCGCCGAGCAGGCTCATGCCGTACGAGGCGGTGCTCCACTCGGTGAAAAGCATGCCGCCGCCGTTGATGAAGCTGGTGATGGCGGCATTGCCGCTTTGGCTGCGCCCGATGACCAACGCATCCAGGCCGGCCAGGCTGGCCGCGTCGGCAGTGGCCACGTCAACCACGGAATGCCCCAGGCCGGTGAGACCGCCGGATACGGACACGCTCGAGGGATAGCCCCCATACACGCCGACGACGGCGGCCTGCGCCCCCATCGACATGGCGGAGAGCGCAAGGGAGAGGGCGAGTGCATGCAGCTTCATGATTGGCTCCTTGGTTAGGTCAGCGCATCGGAGCAAGTTCAATGCCTTCCCTTCCCTTCCCTTCCCTTCCCTTCCAGATCAATACCTTGTCCGTCGCCAGGACGCTTGCCGGGGGTCATGTGTAAAGACTGCCGACACGCTTTCCGTCCGCCCCGCCCGCATCGGCACACGCCGCCTGGAGGCAGGCTATCGTTCCACCCTGCGGAACATCTTCAGATCGCGCTGAATTTCTCGAGAATTGAATTAAATTCATGAAACCGGATACAAGCCGGATTTATTCCAGGAGACAGACAATGAAAGCAGCGCTCGCGACACTGCTGATCCCGGTGGCCACGCTCACCATCGGCATCCAGGCCGGCCACGCCGCCCCACCGGCCAAGGCGGACCGCCCCAACATCCTGCTGATCATGGCCGACGACCTCGGCTACACCGACCTCGGCAGCTACGGCAGCGAAATCGCCACCCCCAATCTGGACAAGCTGGCCGACACCGGGGTCAAGATGACCCAGTTCTACGCCTCGCCGTTCTGCTCGCCGACGCGGGCGATGCTGATGTCCGGCACCGACAACCATCTCGCCGGCTTCGGCGACATGGCCGAGCTCATGCTGCCCGAGCAGCGCGGCAAGCCGGGCTACGAGGGCAACCTCAACGAGCGTGTGGTGCCGATGGCGCAGGTGCTGCGCGACGCCGGCTATCGCACGCTGATGACCGGCAAGTGGCATCTCGGCGTGCCCGAGCAGTTCAGCCCGGCCGCGCGCGGCTTCGACCAGTCCTACGCCCTGGTGCATGGCGGCTCCAGCCACTGGAGCGACGGTGCAGGCATCGTCGCCGCCGATCCGGCCAAGCCGCCCAAGGCCATCTACCGCGAGAACGGCAAGGAGGCGACGCTGCCGAAGGACTTCTTCTCGTCCGACTTCTTCACCTCGCGGCTGATCCAGTACATCGACGCCGGCAAGGATTCGGGCAAGCCCTTCTTCGCCTACCTCGCCTTCACCGCGCCGCACTGGCCGCTGCACGCCCATGATGTGGACATCGCCAAGTACGAAGGTCGCTACAAGGACGGCTACGACAAGCTGCGCCGCGACCGCCTCGAGCGCATGAAGAAGCTCGGCCTCGTGGCCGCCGACACGCCCGTGTTCGAGGGCCATCCGCTGTGGCCGAAGTGGGACAGCCTGAGCGCGGCGGAGAAGGAGTCCGAAGCCAGGCGCATGGCGGTGTACGCCGCGATGGTCGACAACATGGACCAGAACGTCGGCCGCATGCTCGACTACCTGAAGAAGACCGGCCAGCTCGACAACACCTTCATCTTCTTCCTGTCCGACAACGGCGCCGACGGCAACTCGGTGTACGACGTGGCGCGCACCCGCGAGTGGATCCACAAGGACATGGACAACAGCATCGCGCACATCGGCAAGTCCGGCTCCTACGCCGAGTACGGCCCGGGTTGGGCGCAGGTGGGCTCGACGCCGTTCCGTATGTTCAAGTCCTTCATGTACGAGGGCGGCATCGCCGTGCCGGCGATCGCCTGGGGCCCGGGCGTCAAGGGTGGCAAGCTCGAGTCGGCCATGGCCCACGTGACCGACATCGCGCCGACGCTGTTCGAGCTCGCCGGCACCCGGCACCCGGGCACCGAGTACCAGGGCAAGCCCGTGCTGCCGCTGCGCGGCGCCTCGATGCTGCCGCTGCTGCAGGGCCGCGAGCAGCTCGTGCATGGCGCGGACAAGGCGATCGGCTGGGAGCTGGGCGGGCGCAAGGCGCTGCGCAAGGGCGACTGGAAGATCGTGTCCGCGAACCAGCCCTGGGGCACGGGCGAGTGGGAGCTCTTCAACATCGCGCAGGACCGCAGCGAGAGCCGCAACCTGGCCGCTGCCAACCCGCAGAAGCTGGGCGAGCTGCTGGTAGCCTGGCGCGACTACGTGCGCGAGACCGGCACGCTGGAGATCCCCAACCTCGCCAACCGTCCCGGCTACAGCAACGGCGCCAAGTACTACGAGGACCTGAAGTACGAGGCCACCCTCGTACCGCGCACGGCCAAGCCCTGAGCGCATGCACCTCGCCGCCCTGCTCCTCGCCTTCGTCCTGATGGTGCCGGCCGCGTTCGCGGCCGCGCCCCAGGCGGGGGCGCGGCCCGACCACGTCGCCGACCGCGACTGCCTCGCCTGCCACCCGGACCAGGCGAGCGCGTGGGCGGAATCGAAGCACCGCCATGCGATGCAGCCGGCGACGGCGCAGACCGTGCTCGGCGACTTCGGCGACGTCAGCTTCGGCGAGGGCGCGGCGGCGGCGCGCTTCTTCCGCCGCGGCGGCGACTTCGTGGTCGCCGCGCAGGACGCCGACGGCCGCACGCAGGAGCTCGCGGCCAGCCACGTCTTCGGCATCCGGCCGCTGCAGCAGGTGCTGCTGCCGCAGGAGGGCGGGCGCCTGCAGGCCTTCACGATCGCCTGGGATACCACCCGCAAGACCTGGTTCTCGCTGCACACCGACGGCCCGGTGCCCCCGGGCGACAACCTGCACTGGAGCGGGCGCTACCAGAACTGGAACCTGATGTGCGGCGAGTGCCACACCACCGCCTACCGCAAGGGCTACGACGACGCGCACGACCGCTACGCCACCACCTGGGCCGAGGCCAACGTGGGCTGCCAGGCCTGCCACGGCCCCGGCCGCGCGCACGCCGAGAGCGCCGGCAGGCTCGCCGCCACGGGCGCGCGCGCGCAGCGGCCCGTACCGACCCCGAACCGGGCGCTGGCCGGCGCGCACGCCCAGGTCGACCAGTGCGCCGCCTGCCACGCACGCCGCACCCGGCTGGTCGAGGACGCCGTGGCCGGCGCCCCCCTGTTCGACCAGTTCGTCCCCGACAACCTGCGCCCCGGCCTCTACCACGCCGACGGCCAGCAGCTCGACGAGGTCTTCGAGTACGGCTCCTACCGCCAGAGCCGCATGTACCAGGCGGGCGTGGCCTGCACCGACTGCCACGACCCCCACCGCGGCCGCCTGCGCGCCGACGGCAACGCGCTGTGCACCGCATGTCACAACCCCACGCCCGACCGCGGACGCTTTCCCGGCCTGCAGCCGAAGGACTACGACGCGCCCGCGCATCACTTCCACCGCGGCGGCGGCGCCGGCAGCCAGTGCGTCGACTGCCACATGCCGAGCCGCAACTACATGGTCGTGCATCCGCGCCGCGACCACGCCATCCGCATTCCGCGCCCCGACCTGAGCGCGCGCACCGGCGCCCCCGACGCCTGCACCGGCTGCCACGCCGAGCGCGGCGCGGAGTGGGCCGCGGGGGCGATCGAGCACCACCATGGCAAGCGCACGCATCCGCCCCATTACGGCGAGCGCCTCGCCGCCGCGCGCGCGGGCACCCCCGGCGCCGCGGCGGGCCTGGCCGCGCTCGCCGGCGATGCTGCCCTGCCCGCGATCGTGCGTGCGAGCGCGATCGAGCAGCTTGCCCAGCTCGACCCCGGTGCGCTACCGGCCGCCGCCCTGCGCGACCCCGACCCGGCGGTGCGCACGAGCGCCGCAGCCGCCTTCGCGCTGCGCCCCGCCGAAGAGCGCGTCGCGCAGCTCTCCCCCCTGCTCGCCGACCCCTTGCGCGCGGTGCGCATCACCGCGGCGCGCGCGCTCGCCGACCTGCCCGCAACGGCGCTCGCCCCCGAGCTGCAGGACCGGCAGCGCGCCGCGCTGGCCGAGTTCATCGCGGCACAGCAGGCGATGGCCGATATGCCCAGCGCCCAGCTCAACCTCGCCGGGCTCGCGCTCGCGCAAGGCGATGCGCCCGCCGCAGAGCAGCGCTTGCGCCGCGCGCTGCAGCGCGAGCCCGCGCTCGACGCGGCCCGCCTGGGGCTGGCCACGCTGCTCGCGCAGACCCGGCGCGAGGACGAGGCCGAACGCGTCCTGCGCGACGGGCTGGCGCGCGCCGCCAGTCCCGGCGAGCTCCACCTCGCCCTCGGCCTGCTCGCCGGCCAGCGCCAGCGCTGGGAAGAGGCCGCGCGCGAGCTGCGTGCCGCCGACGCGCTGCTGCCCGGCCATGCGCGCGTGCGCCGCAACCTCGACGCGGTGGAGCGCTACCTGGAACGCACCCGCCCACGCTGAAGGAAGGCCCGCGCGACGGCGCGGGCGAAGGCTCAGGGCCGGCGCGGCGACGCAAGCGCAGCCGCGATCGCGGCTGCGCAGGCCTGCAGGTCGCCCAGGTGCGCCTCCACCACCTTCGCGCGCAGGTCGTAGCGCCGCGGCCACACCAGGTTGATCGCCGCGCGCACCCCGTCATCGGCCAGGATGGGCACGGCAATGGCGTCGAAGCCGTCGTCGAAGCCCGCCATCTCCTCGAAGGAGCCGCCGAAGAGCGCGTCGCGCACCGCGTAGCCACGCCGGCGCGTCTCCTCCAGGATGGCGTCGAGCTCGCCGTCGAGGACGGCCGCCGTGCGCGGATTGGGCGGCGACGCGGCGCGCCAGTGGGCGATCACGGCGGCACGCTCGGCCGGGTCGCAGAAGGCCAGCCAGGCCCGCCCGGGCGCGGAGAGCAGGATGTCCACGCGGTAGCCGATGCCGTAGCGCGGATTGAGCGCGAGCCCGGAGAGGCGGCGGGAGCTCTCCGCGACCTCCATCGCGAAGTCGCGGTACACGAGCAGGTCGGACGGCCACAGCACGGTGCGCTGCAGCGCGACGAGGTGCGGCGCCGAGGCCTCGACCAGGCGCGGATCGATGGCGCTGCCGCTGGGCGCCGCGGCCCACGCCTGCGAGCGCCGCCACAGCCCGTCCTCGATCGACCGCCACGCCAGCCCGCCGCGCTCCAGGGTGTGCAGGATGCGCAGCAGGGTCGGCTTGGGCAGCGCGCTGGCAGCGTGCAGCGCGCGCAGCGAGCTGCCCTCCTGGGGGCCGAGCAGGCGGAGCACCTCGATGCCGCGCTCGAGCGCACGGATCGGGGCGCCACGTTCCGCGCTCATGCGCGCCGTCTCCTGTCGTCCATCCCGGACCTCGCTGGGCTCATGACATGGAGGGAATATAGAGGCTCTCCTTCACCTCCTCCATCACCACGTAGCTGCGCGACTCGGTGGCCGAGGGCAGCTTGAGGAGAATGTTGCCGAGCAGGCGCCGGTAGTCGCTCATCTCGGAGATGCGTGCCTTGATCAGATAGTCGAAGTCGCCCGACACCAGGTGGCACTCCATGACCTCGGGCACGAAGGCGAGCTCCTTCTTCACGCGCTCGAAGGCGTCGTTCGACTTTGCGGCCAGCTTGAGCTCGACGAAGACCAGCAGCGGGCGGCCGAGCGCACGCGGGTCGACGCGGGCGTGGTAACCGGTGATCACGCCCTCGCGCTCCAGGCGGCGCACCCGCTCGGTGCACGGGGTCGCCGACAGCCCCACCTGATGGGCCAGTTCGGTCATCGTCAGGCGCCCGTTCTTCTGCAACAAATCCAGTATTTTCAGGTCTGTACGGTCGAGGTCGCGCATTTCACTACGCCGCCGGGAAGGCAGGCTCCGGATTGGTGTTCTTCACTGATTAACGATATCAGTTTAGTGACTTTCGCTAGCAAAGCCTCATTAGACTGCCGCAATTCCATCGAATACAGGCAGGAGACGCGAAATGAACGTGATCGTACTCGGCAGCGGCGTGATCGGCACCACCACCGCGTGGTATCTGGCCCAGCGCGGTGCGCGCGTCACCGTGATCGACCGCCAGCCCGGCGCCGCGCTCGAGACCAGCTACGCCAACGCCGGCCAGGTCTCGCCCGGCTACTCCACGCCCTGGGCCGCGCCCGGCATTCCGCTGAAGGCGATGAAGTGGCTGTTCCAGCGCCACGCCCCGCTCGCCATCCGCGCCGACGGCAGCCTGTTCCAGCTGCGCTGGATGGCGCAGATGCTCGCCAACTGCTCGAGCGCGCGCTACGCGGTGAACAAGGAACGCATGATGCGCGTCTCCGAGTACGCCCGCGACTGCCTGCGCACGCTGCGCGCCGACACCGGCATCGCCTACGAGGAGCGCAGCCGCGGCACGTTGCAGCTCTTCCGCACCCAGGCCCAGCTCGATGCCGCCGCGCGCGACATCGCGGTGCTGGAAGAGTGCGGCGTGCCCTACGAGTTGCTCGATGGCGACGCCCTCGCCGCCGCCGAGCCGGCGCTGGCCCATCGCCCCGGCAAGCTCGCCGGCGGCCTGCGCCTGCCCAACGACGAGACCGGCGACTGCCAGCTCTTCACCACCCGCCTGGCGGAGATAGCGGAGGCGGCGGGCGTCACCTTCCGCTTCGGCACCGAGGTGCGCGAGCTCGTGCGCCGCGGCGGCCACATCGCGGGCGTGCGCATCGCCGGTGCCGACGGCGTCGAGCAGACCCTGGTCGCCGACCGCTACGTGGTCGCCTTCGGCAGCTACTCGCGCGCGCTCGCCGCCAGCCTCGGGCTGGACCTGCCGGTGTATCCGGTGAAGGGCTACTCGCTGACCGTGCCGCTGATCGACGCCGCGCGCGCGCCGGTGTCCACCGTGCTCGACGAGACCTACAAGGTGGCGGTGACGCGCTTCGACGAGCGCATCCGCGTCGGCGGCATGGCCGAGCTCGGCGGCTTCGACCTGCGCCTGAACCCGCGCCGGCGCGAGACCCTGGAGCTGGTGGTGAACGACCTCTTCCCCGGTGGCGGCGACGTGAAGGCGGCGGAGTTCTGGACCGGCCTGCGCCCGATGACGCCGGATTCCACCCCGATCATCGGCGCCACCCCCTTCCCCGAGCTCTTCCTCAACACCGGCCACGGCACCCTGGGGTGGACCATGTCCTGCGGCGCCGGCGCGCTCGTCGCCGACCTCGTCACCGGCCGCCAGCCGGCGATCCGCCACGACGACCTCGGCCTGGTGCGCTACGGCGCCAAGCGCCACGCCGTGCCCGTGGCCGGCGCCCGCCAGCGCCCGCTCGGCACAGCCTGAGCAACGGCGCGGCGCGCACCCTTCACGGCGTATTTGCGCCTTGCACGCCCTATTCGCGCCTTGCGGCGCTCCTACATGAACCCTCGCCCCCCGGCGAGCCCACCCTCTGTAGGAGCGCCGCAAGGCGCGAACCCGAGACCGACCCCGTAGGAGCGCCGCAAGGCGCGAATCCCCCGCGGCTCCGCAAGCGACCACGCCCCCGCCCTCGCGCATTGCGGTGCCGGCGAATTCCCCGCACCATTTTGCCTTTCCACCGCTTCCGCCCCCCGCCATGCGTCCCGCCCGCGCCCTTATCGACCTCGCCGCCCTGCGCCACAACTACCACCTCGCCCGTGCGCGCCATGGCGGGCGGGCGCTCGCGGTGGTCAAGGCCAACGCCTACGGCCACGGTGCGCTGCGCTGTGCGCAGGCGCTGTGCGACGAGGCCGACGGCTTCGCGGTGGCCTTCCTCGGCGAGGCGCTCGAGCTGCGCGCGGGCGGCATCGACGCCGCCATCCTGCTGCTCGAGGGCGTGTTCGACGTGGGAGAGCTCGCCGAGGTGGCGCGCCACCGCGTGTGGATGGTCGTCCACCACGAGGAGCAGCTGCGCATGCTGGAGCGCACGCCGCTGGCCGCGCCGGTGGATGTGTGGCTGAAGGTCAACACCGGCATGAACCGCGCGGGCTTCGTCGGCGATGCGGTGGCGACGGCCTGGCAGCGCCTGCAGGCGAGCGGCAAGGTCGGCCGCATCGTGCTGATGACGCACTTCGCGCGCGCCGACGAGCCGGAGAGGGAGACCACGCTGGAGCAGCTGCAGCGCTTCGACGCCGCCACCGCCGGCCTGCCCGGCGAACGCAGCGTGGCTAACTCCGCCGCCATCCTGGGCTGGCCGCAGGCACGCCGCGACTGGGCGCGCCCGGGCATCCTGCTCTACGGCGCCGATCCGATGCCCGCCGAGGGCAACGGACTGCGCGCGGTGATGACGCTGGAGAGCGCGGTGATGGCGGTGCGCGAGATCGCGCCCGGCGAACCCCTCGGCTACGGCGGCCGCTTCGTCGCCGACCGCACGACCCGGGTCGGCCTGGTGGCGATGGGCTACGCCGACGGCTACCCGCGCACCGTGCCCGACGGCACGCCGGTGGCGGTCGAGGGCCGCGCCAGCCGCATCATCGGCCGGGTGTCGATGGACATGCTGACAATCGACCTCACCGAGTTGCCCGACGCCGGCCTCGGCAGCCAGGTGGAGCTATGGGGCGACCAGGTGCCGGTCAACCGCATCGCCCAGGCCGCCGGCACGATCGCTTACGAGCTGCTGTGCAATGTGAAGCGGGTGGGCGTGGAATACGTGAGGCGTGAGGCGTGAGGCGTCAGGAGCGGCGCGTTGGCGGGCGCTCACGTACTTCCTGAGGCGCCCCGCCTCTCAGCGCGGGAGCGTTTCACTCCTCACACCCTCACACCCTCACTCCCTCACACGATCGATCGTCACCGTCACGCCCTCGGCGTCCGGCGCCACCGGGGCGCTGGCGCCCTCGAGGTCGCCGGCGCGCGCGGTGGCGTCGCCGCCTTTGGAGACGCGCGCAGCGATCACGACGCGCTCGGGCACGGGTGCGTCGCCCATCATCAGCATCGCGCCGTCGAAGTCGAAGCTCACCGGCAGCTCGCTGCCCTTGAAGCGCAGCGCCGCGAGCGGGGGACCGCCGGCCTCGCCGCGTACGAACACGAACACGGCGTCCTCGGCCGCGACCTGGCCGGCAAGCGCACCGTCGACCTGCAGGCGGCCGGCGACCTTGAGGGGCGAAGCCGGTGCCGGCACGGCGCTTCCTTCGTCGGTCGCGAGCGGCGCCATGCCGGCCTTCGCACGGGCCTCGTTGACGCTGGCGCGCACGCCGCGCGCGACGTCGTCCCCCGGGGGGATCTGGGCGAGGATGCGCTCCCAGTAGCCGGCGGCGGCGGCGAAGTCGTCGCGCTGGTAGGCGGCGGTGCCGGCCAGCGCCAGCGCCTTGGGATGCTTCGGTTCCGCCTCGAGCGCGCGCAGGACCAGCGCCTCGGCGTCGCCGCCCACCTTGCCGGTCTGCGCGGCGACGACGTCGGCCCAGTCGGAGAGCACGTCGGCGTTGTTGGGCACCAGCTTGTCGAGGCGCTCGTAGGCGGCCGCGGCCTTGGGAAAGTCCTTCAGCACCATGTAGGTGCGCGCCAGCATCGCCCAGCCCTCGGCGTTGTCGGGGTTGTCGACGAGGTGCTTCTCCAGGCTGCCCACCATCTCGGTGACCTGCTCCTCGGTGAAGCCCTGCTGGCCCTCGACGTTCTTCGGGTCGAGCGCGGCGGGCTCGCCGATCATCAGGTAGGTGCCGACGGCGAGCGCGGGGATGGTGAGGCCGGTGGCGAGCGCCCACGCCTTGCTCGGCCGGCGGTCGGCGCTGTCGGCCATCTCGGCGGCGACCTCGGCCTCTTCGAGGGCACGGCGCTCGAGCTCCTCGCGGCTCCTGGCGTGGGCGGCGGCGTCGATGCGGCCCTCGGCGAGCTCGGCATCGAGGTCGGCGAGCTGCTCGCGCAGCACGGTGAGCACCATCGCGCTCTGGCGCTCCTGGACCTGGTTGCGGCGGCCGTAGCCGAGCAGCGGCGGCAGAATCAATAGCAGCGCGCCGGCCACGAGCAGGCCGGCGAAGACGATGAAGGCGGTCACTTGCGGGACTCCGGGGATGCGGGATTCGAGGCGGCGTCCCCGCCGCCGGCGAGCAGCGCACGCGCACGCTCGCGGTCTGCGGCGCTGAGCGCGCCATCGGCGGCGATCTCGCTGCGGCGCCGGCGCAGGCGCCAGGCCAGCCAGCCGGCGCCGCCGAGCAGCAGGGCGAACGGTCCGACCCAGAGCAGCCCGGTCGCGGCATTGAAGGGCGGCTCGTAGAGCACGAAGTCGCCGTAGCGCTCGACCAGGTAGTCGATCACGTCGTCCTTGTCCTTGCCGGCGGCGAGCTGTTCGCGCACCTGGTTGCGCAGGTCCACCGCAAGCGGCGCATTGGATTCGGCGATCGACTGGTTCTGGCAGACGAGGCAGCGCAGCTTGTGCGACAGCTCCATCATGTCGGCTTCGAGCTTGGGATCGGCGGCGACCGCCGGGGCGACGCCCGGGTCGCTCGCGGTGGCGATGCCGGCGGGCGTGGTGGCCGGGCCCGCGTCGGTCGTGGCGGCGTGGAGCGGCGCGGCCATCAGCACCGCGAGCGCGCCGGCGCCGAGCGCGCGACGCAGGCCGGAGAGCAGGGACGGGACGAGCTGCGGATCAACCGGCACGACGCAGCTCCTCGACCTTGGGCATGATCTGGGTCTTGAGCGACTCGGGGGTGATCGGGCCGATGTGCTTGTAGCGGATGCGGCCCTCGCGGTCGATCAGGAAGGTCTCGGGCACGCCATACACGCCGAAGTCGATGCCGACGCGGCCGTCGATGTCGAGCACGGAGAGCTGGTAGGGGTTGCCGTGGTCGGAGAGCCAGCGCCGCGCGCGCTCGATCGCCATCGTGGTCTCGGCCTCGAGCGCCATGCCGCGCGTGCTGATCGCGCCGTCGCCGCGTACTTCCTTGTAGTTGAGGCCGACCACCGGCACCAGTTTCTGCTCGGCCATGCGCACCAGCAGCGGGTGCTCCTGGCGGCAGGCCACGCACCACGAGGCCCACACGTTGAGCAGCCAGACCTGGCCGCGCATCTCATCGAGCGCGAAGGTCTGCTCGGGCTGGTCGAGGCGGGCGAGGCGGAAGTTGGGCGCCGGCTTGTCGATCAACGGCGAGGGCACCTCGCGCGGGTTGAGGGTGAGGCCGAAGGCGAGGAAGCCGGCGAGGCCGAAGAACAGCAGCAGCGGTACGAGGAACTTGGCTTTCATGGTTTTCCCAGGTGGAACTCAGGCGGCGGCGCCGGCACGGCCCCCCACCGCCGCGGCGGCGTCGCGCGCGGCCAGGCGGCGGTAGCGGCGGTCGGCGGCGGCGAACACGCCTCCGAGGCCCATCAGCACGCAGCCCATCCAGATCCAGCTGATGAAGGGCTTGTAGTAAAGGCTGACGATCCAGGCGCCGTCCTCGAGCTGCTCGCCGAGCGAGACATAGACGTCGCGGAACACGCCGATGTCGAGCGAGGCCTCGGTCATCGGCATGCCCTGGGCGAGATAGACGCGCTTCTCGGGAGTGAGGATGCCGAGCGAGCGGCCGTCGCGGATCAGCTCGATGTTGCCGCGCGCGGCGTCGTAGTTGGGGCCGTCGGCATCCACCGCGCCGCGGAACACGAAGGTGTAGCCGGCGAGCTCGGCGTGCTGGCCTTCCTTCATCTTGACGTCGAGATGGCGGTCGAGGCTGCCGACCATGGTGACGCCGATGATGAAGATACCGATGCCGAAGTGGGCGAGCCACATGCCCCACCACGACGCGGTGATCGAGCGCAGGCGCGAGCCGGCCGAGGCGCCGGCGCGCTCGCCGAGGCGGCGGGCGAGGAGCTGCAGGCTGGCGAGCACCACCCAGGCCGCGAGCGAGAGGCCGAGCGCGGTGCGCCAGGTGAGGTGATCGACCGCCCACGCGCTGCCGACGCCGATCGCCACGCTGGCGACGAAGGCCGGCGCCACGCGGCGCACCTCGGCGAGGAGGTCGTCGTCCTTCCAGCGCAGGAAGGGGCCGAACGCCATCAGCACCACCACCGGGGTCATCAGCGGCACGAACACCGCCTCGAAGTAGGGCGGGCCGACCGAGATCTTGCCGAGGCCGAGGGCGTCGAGAAAGAGCGGATACAGCGTGCCGAGCAGCACCGAGGCCGAGGCCACGGTGAGCAGGACGTTGTTGGCGAGCAGCGAGGTCTCGCGCGAGACCAGGCCGAAGCTGCCGCCGCCCATGAGCTTGTTGGCGCGCATCGCGTACAGCAGCAGCGAGAAGCCGATCACGATGACGAGCAGGGCGAGGATGTAGAGCCCGCGCTTGGGGTCGGTGGCGAAGGCGTGCACGCTGGTGATGACGCCCGAGCGAACCAGGAAGGTGCCGAGCAGCGACAGCGAGAAGGCGCCGATCGCCAGCAGCACCGTCCAGCTGCGGAAGGCGCCGCGCTTCTCGGTGACGGCGAGCGAGTGCATCAGCGCGGTGCCGAGCAGCCAGGGCATGAAGGAGGCGTTCTCCACCGGATCCCAGAACCACCAGCCGCCCCAGCCGAGCTCGTAGTAGGCCCAGCCCGAGCCGACCGCGATGCCTGCGGTGAGGAAGACCCAGGCGATCGTGGTCCACGGCCGCGACCAGCGCGCCCAGGCGGCGTCGAGCCGGCCCGAGAGCAGGGCCGCGATCGCGAACGCGAACGCCACCGAAAAGCCGACGTAGCCCATGTAGAGCAGCGGCGGGTGGATGATCATCCCCGGGTCCTGCAGCAGCGGGTTGAGGTCGCGACCGTCGGCGACGGCCGGCAGCAGGCGCTCGAAGGGGTTGGAGGTGACCAGGGTGAAGGAGATGAAGCCGGCGCTGACCCAGCCGAGCACGCCCAGCACGCGGGCGAGGAAGGCGTCGGGCAGGTGGCGCGAGAACACGGTCACCGCGACCGTCCACAGCGACAGCGACATCGCCCACAGCAGCAGCGAGCCCTCGTGGTTGCCCCACACGCCGGTGATCTTGTACATCAGCGGGGTGGCGCTGTGCGAGTTGCTGGCCGCGAGCTGGACCGAGAAGTCGCTCTGGATGAACGCCCAGGTCAGGCAGACGTAGCTGAACAGGATGAAGAAGAACTGCCCCTGCGCGGCGGGGCGGCCGACCCCCATCAGCGCCGAGCTGTTGCGATGGGCGCCGACGAGCGGCACCACTGCCTGCACCAGCGACAACACCAGGGCGAGGATGAGGGCGAAGTGTCCGAGTTCGGGGATCATGTCACTGGCTCACCGTCTGTGCGGCCTTCTGCGCCTGCTCCACGGCGTGGGCGGCCTCCGGCGGCATGTAGTTCTCGTCGTGCTTGGCGAGCACCTCGGTCGCGCGGAACACGCCACCCTCGAGCTTGCCCTGCACCACCGCGCCCTTGCCCTCCTTGAAGAGGTCGGGCAGCGTGCCCTTGTAGGTGACCGGGATGACCTTGGCGGTGTCGGTGATCGCGAAGCGCACGGTGATGCCGTCGGCCTCGCGCGCGATCGAGCCATCCTCGACCATGCCGCCGATGCGGAAGGTCTTGCCGGTGGGGGCCTTGCCCTCGGACACCTCGGTCGGCGTGTGGAAGAACACCAGGTTCTGCTGGAAGGCGCTCAGCACCAGGGCGACCGCGGCGAACAGCAGGGCCACTCCGCCGCCGACCAGCATCAGACGTTTGCTACGGGCTTTCATGTTTCCGACTCCATGGCGGGCATCGTGCCTTCGCCGTTACGCTTGCCTGCATCCTTGCCCACCGCGCGACGCCAGCGCAGCAGGCGGCGGGTGGTGTCCTTCCGACGCTGGAACACGAGCACGAGTTCCAGCGCGATCAACGCGAAGGTGAGGCCGTAGCTGCCCCACACGAAAAAGGCGGCGCCGCCCATGTCCCAGAACGCGGACCAGCTCTCCCACTGCTGCATCAGGCACGACCTCCGGCGGTTTGCGAAAGCTTCCCGGCGCGCTCCAGCTCGGTGCCGACCCACTCGGTGTGGCGCTCGCGCTCGAGGATCATCGGCCGCACCCTCCACAGCACCACGGCGAGCGTGTAGGCCCAGGACGCGAAGGCCATCACCAGCATGCCGGCGAGCATGGTGGTGGCCATGGACGGCGCCTTGGTGAGGCTCACCGAGGCGCCCTGGTGCAGGGTGTTCCACCACTGCACCGAGAAGTAGATGATCGGCACGTTGACCGCGCCGACCAGCGCGATGATCGCGCCCGCGCGGTCGGCGCGGCGCGGATCCTCGATGGCGCGGGTGAGCGCGATGAAGCCGAAGTAGAGGAAGAGCAGCAACAGCTGCGAGGTCAGGCGCGCGTCCCACACCCAGTAGGCGCCCCAGGTGGGCTTGCCCCACAGCGCGCCGGTCCACAGCGCGACGAAGCAGAACATCGCACCGGTGGGGGCGAGCGCCTGGCTCATCACGAAGGACAGGCGCGTGTTCATGATCAGCCCGACCGCCGACCAGAAGGCCATGACCAGATAGATGAACATCGACATCCAGGCCGCCGGAACGTGGATGAAGATCACCCGATAGACCTGGCCCTGGGTGGCGTCGGTGGGGGCGACGAAGAAGCCGATCCACAGCCCGATCGCGGTGAGGAGGACTGCGATCGCCGCGAACCAGGGCGCGAGACGACCGGCGAGGGGGTAGAAATTCTGCGGCGCAGCAAACCGCAGCAGACTGCGACCGCGTTCGGGATTCGTCATGCTTCGAGGCTTCGCTTTCTCGGTCCGCCACACCCGCACGGGGCGCGGCTGGGTATCAATCGGTTGAAATTCTCAGGGCTGCCGCGCACGCCACCGGAGCCAGCGCGAGCGCCCCCGCCAAACCGCCGCCGAGCAGGAGCAGGTGGGCGGCGGCACCGCTGCCAGACAGCTCGGCCTCCACGGCACCGGCACCGAAGATCAGCACCGGGACGAAGAGCGGCAGCACCAGCAAGGCCAGCAGCATGCCTCCACCGCGCAGGCCGAGGGTCAGCGCCGCACCGACCGCGCCAAGCAATGCGAGGATCGGCGTGCCGAGGAGCAAACTTAGTATCAGCACGGGCAGGCCGCCTTGTTCGAGGTCAAGCAGGAGCCCCATGGCCGGCGCCACCGCGACCACCGGCAGGCCGGTGCTGAGCCAGAACGCCAGGACCTTGGCCATCACCCACAGCGCAGCCGGTTCGCTAGACAGGAGCAGTTGCTCGAGAGTTCCGTCGATGTAGTCCTGCGCGAACAGGCGGTGCAGCGACAGCAGGCAGGCGAGGAGTGCGGCGACCCACAGCACGCCGGGCGCGATCGCGCGCAGCTGGTTGGGCTCGGCGCCGACACCGAAGGGGAACAGGCACACCACGATGATGAAGAAGGCGAGCGTGACCAGCACATCTGCGCGCCCGCGCCAGGCCAGCAGCAGGTCGCGCCGCAGCACGGCGAGGAAGGTGCTCAGCATGCGAAGACTCCGACGTCGAGCACCTCGGGCGGACGCGCGAAGGGCGCGTCCTGGTGGGTGGTGAGCATCACCATGCCGCCCGCGTCGCAGTGCTGCGAGAGCGTGGCGGCGAGATCGGCGACCGCGCGCACGTCGAGTGCGGTGAAGGGTTCGTCGAGCACCCACAGCGGGCGGGCGCCGGACAGGAACAGCCGCGCCAGGCCCACGCGGCGGCGCTGGCCCTGCGACAGCACGCGCGCCGGCAGGTCGAGCTGGTCGGCCAGCCCGATGCGCTGCAGGGCCTGCACGCAGTCGTCCTCATCCACCGCGTCGCCGGCTGCGGCGCAGGCGAAGCGCAGGTTCTCGAGCGGGCTCAGGAGGTCGTTGAGCGCGGCGGCGTGGCCGAGGTAGAGCAGGTCGCCGTGGAAGGCCTCGCGCGCGCGCCGGATCGACTCGCCGCGCCAGCGGATCTCGCCGGCCTCGGGCAGCGCCAGCCCGGTGACCAGGCGCAGCAGGCTGGTCTTGCCCACCCCGTTGGGCCCGGCGACGCGCAGCAGGCCGCCCGCCTGGAGGCGGAAGGCGAGGTCGCGGAACAGCAGGCGATCGCCTTTCAGGCAGGCGAGACTTTCGACTTCGAGCATGGGGACGGATTGGAACACAGCCGCGGCAGGATGCGCCATCCTGCCGCAGCGGAAAGAGTCCGGCCCTTCGTGCGCGGCACGAAGGGCCGGACCAGGATGGTGAAGCTACTGCTGGGCGGCCGGCGGACGCGGATGCAGCATCTCCGGCGCCACGCCGCTGCGCTCGGCACCGATGTTCTGCACCACGGGCGGCAGCGAGTGGGCGATGCCCTTGTGGCAGTCGATGCAGGTCTTGCCCTCGGCAAAGCCGGCCTGGTGCATCTGGTTCGAGCGGCGGCCCTGCACCGAGTAGTCGAAATACTCGTAGTTGTGGCAGTTGCGGCACTCCTGCGAGTTGTTCGCCTTCATGCGGCGCCATTCGTTCTCGGCCAGGCGCAGGCGCTCCTGGTTGAACTTCTCCGGCGTGTCGATGGTGCCCATGACCTTGCCGTAGAGCTCGCGCGAAGCCTTGACCTTGCGGATCATCTTGGGCCCCCACTCCTTGGGCACGTGGCAATCCGGGCAGGTCGCACGCACGCCGGTACGGTTCTGGTAGTGGATGGTGTTGCGATACTCCTTGAAGACGTTTTCCTGCATCTCATGGCAGGAGATGCAGAATTTCTCCGTGTTGGTCATCTCCAGGGCCCAGTTGAAGCCGCCCCAGAACACCACACCAGCCGCGAACAGCAGCACCACCGCGCCCCAACCGGCGCCACGGATGCGCTGCATCAGACTCTTGTTGTTGTCGGTCATTTCATACCCCGTTCAGACGTCCTCAGCGCAGGCCCTGGGCGCGCTGGAACTGGTTTTCGACCAACGGTCGGGCATCGGTCTGCGGCACATGGCACTGCAGGCAGAAGTAGCGCCGCGGCGAGATGTTGGAAAGCTCGGTCCCTTCACGATCCTTGAAGTGGGTAACGCTGACCTTGGTCGCGCCGGTCTCGCGGTAACGCGTCCAGGAATGGCAGTCCATGCACTTGTTGAAGTTGATCGAGACCTCGTAACCCTCGACCTTGTGCGGCACCAATGGCGGTTGCTGCACGTAGTCGCGCGGCAGCGGCGCCTGGTCCGGGATGAGTTTGTAGTTGCCGACCGCCAGCTCCGGGTCGGCGACGTCGGCGCCACGGATGCTGCGGACGCTCTGGGCCTCCGCGACATCGGGCAGTGCGGCGCCGATGCCGAGTGCGGCGACGAGCGCGATCACGAGATTGCGGGTTTGTTTTTTCATGACTCGCTCCTGTTGAATCGGGTCGTAATACGGAAAACGTCCTTGCCGCACACATCCACACAGCGTCCGCAGGTGGTGCAATCGGCATCGAGAATGAGGGGATGGTCCTGGCCGACCGATTTGAGCGCAGGACGGATGACCTGCGGTTCGGGGCAGACGGCGAAACAGTCCATGCAGTCGTTGCAGGCGCTGCGCTTGTCCGCCGACACCTTGAGCACGGAGGCGCGACCGAGCAGCGCATAGAAGGCGCCCTGCGGGCACAGGTGGCCGCACCAGCCGCGCGGAGCGATCAGCAGGTCGTAGAAGAAGATTCCGCCGACGATGCCCCAGGCCAGGCCGAAGCCGAAGATCAGGCCGCGATGGAACATCGACACCGGGTTCACCCACTCCCACGCCAGCGAACCGGTCGCCACGGCGATCACCAGCACGAAGCCGAGCAGCCAGTAGCGCGTGTTGGCCGCCGGCGCCTTGCCGCCCTTGAGCCCGAGCCGTCGCCGCAGCCAGGCGGCCGCATCGGTGACGAGGTTCACGGGGCACACCCAGGAGCAGAACAGCCGGCCGCCGAGCAGCACGTAGAAGGCGAGCACGATGCCGCCGCCCAGCAGCGCCTCCCGGTACGGCCACTGCCCGGCCGCAAACTGCTGCGCGATCAGGAAGGGATCGGTGAGCGGCAGCACCCCCAGGGTGAGGCTGGACGACAGGTTACCCTTGACGATCCACCAGCCGAGCCAGGGCCCGACGAGGAACAGTGCCAGGACGCCCAGCTGCGAGGCACGCCGCAGCAGCAGCCACTTGTGCGCACGCCGCCAGCCCTTGACCTCGACCGCCTCTTGCCCGGGACGCGCGACCACGCCGCGCATCGCGGCGCCGCGCACGCTGGTGGGCGGCACCTTGCGCTCCGGCTTGCCGCCGTTGATTGCGGGTGTCGTCGGGGCGCTCATGGTTTCCACCCCGAATCAAGTCCACCCGGCGCTGCCGGGACGTAGTCCGGCACGCGAGACGGCGCCTCACCGGGACGGACGCGGGTGTCGCCATAGGCCTTGTCTTCCAGGCCACGCACGGGCAGTTCGATCTGGTCGCCGATCAGCGACTGGCCCGCGGCCTCCTTCTCCTCCCAGCCGCGCAGGTAGTGCTCGGCCTTGGAGCCCTGGGCGAGCTTGATCGGCAGGACCTTGATCGCCGACTCGCCCGGGAGCACGCAGGCCTGCTCGCACTTGCCACAGCCCGTGCAGTGCTCCGAGTGCACCGTGGGCAGCAACATGGCGTGGCGGTCCGAGCGCGGGTTGTGCATGCGCTCGAGCGTGATCGCCTTGTCGATGACCGGGCATACGCGGTAGCAGACGTCGCAGCGCAGGCCGAGGAAGTTGAGGCAGTTCTCCTGGTCGATGAGCACGGCCAGCCCCATGCGCGACTGCTCGATGTCGGTCAGCGCGCGATCGAGCGCACCGGTCGGGCAGGCCACCACACAGGGAATGTCCTCGCACATCTCGCACGGGATCTTGCGTGCCTCGAAGTACGGCGTGCCGGTGGCGACGCTGTCGCCGAGTTCGGCCAGCTTCAGTGTGTTGTAAGGACAGTCGCGCACGCACAGTCCGCAGCGCACGCACGCTGCCAGAAACTCCGCTTCGGGGAGGGCACCGGGGGGACGGATCGCAGTGGCCGGCAGCGCCGACGCCTGCTTCGCGTACATCCCGACGCCGAGCGCGAGCAGACCGGCCCCGCCCGCCACGCCGGCCGACTCCTTGAGGAAACGGCGGCGCGAGGGCGGAACACTCGTCCCGCTGCGCTCAGTCTTGTCCACTTGCTTGCTCATACGTATCGTGGATCACCGATTCCGCACGCCGCCCCCCGGTCGATCGTGCGGAACCCAGTTTCACGCCTCCATCATCAGGCCTTGACCACCTTCACCGGGCACTTCTTGAAGTCGGTTTCCTTGGAAATCGGGCAGGTCGCGTCCAGGATCAGCTTGTTCACCAGGCGCCCTTCGTCGAAGAAGGGGATGAAGATCAGGCCGACCGGCGGCTTGTTGCGGCCGCGCGTCTCGAGACGCGCCACCACTTCACCGCGCTTGGACACCACCTTGACCGCCATGCCGCGCTGCAGGCCACGCTTCTGCGCGTCGTCCGGGTGCATGAACACCTGCGCATCCGGAACCGAGCGGTGCAGCTCGGGCACGCGGCGGGTCATCGAGCCGGTGTGCCAGTGCTCGAGCACGCGACCGGTGCACATCCACATGTCGTACTCGGCGTCCGGCATCTCGGGCGGATCCTGGTAGGGCAGCGCGAACACGATCGCCTTCTTGTCCGGGTAGCCATAAAAGCTCCAGCCTTCCCCGGCCTGGACGTAGGGGTCATAGCCTTCGCGATAGCGCCACAGGGTTTCCTTGCCATCGACCACCGGCCAGCGGAAGCCGCGCGCACGGTGGTAGGCATCGAAGTCGGCGAGGTCGTGCGCCTTGCCGCGCCCGAACACCGCGTACTCCTCGAACAGGCCCTTCTGCAGGTAATAGCCGAGTTCCTGCGACTCGTCGTTCATGTAGCCGGTCCAGGCGTGGTCATTGACCTTGGCCACCTCCTCGAGCGGGAACTTGTTCACCTGGCCGTTGGCGTAGAGCACGTCGTACAGGGTCTTGCCCTTGTATTCCGGCATCTTGTCGAGCAGTTCGGCCGGCCACACCTCTTCCATCTTGAAGCGCTTGGAGAACTCAATGTACTGCCACAGGTCGGACTTCGCCTCGCCCGGCGCCTTCACCTGCTGGCGCCAGAACTGGCTGCGGCGTTCGGCGTTGCCGAAGGCGCCTTCCTTCTCGGCCCACATCGCGCACGGCAGGATGAGGTCGGCCGACAGCGCGGACACGGTCGGATAGACGTCGGAGACGACGACGAAGGCTTCGGGATTGCGCCAGCCCGGGTAGATCTCGTCATTGACGTTCGGACCCGCCTGCATGTTGTTGGTGGTCGTGGTCCAGTAGCACTTCAGCGTGCCGTCCTTGAGCGCGCGGCTCTGCGCCACGGCGTGCAGGCCGACCCAGTCGGGGATGGTGCCCTCGGGCAGCTTCCACACCTTCTCGGCGAAGGCGCGGTGCTTGGGATCGGTGACCACCATGTCCGCCGGCAGGCGGTGGGCGAAGGTGCCGACCTCGCGCGCGGTACCGCAGGCCGAGGGCTGGCCGGTGAGCGAGAACGGGCTGTTGCCGGGCTCGGAGATCTTGCCCACCAGCAGGTGGACGTTGTAGATCATGTTGTTCACCCAGGTGCCGCGGGTGTGCTGGTTGAAGCCCATGGTCCAGAACGAAGTGACCTTGCGCTTCGGGTCGGCGTAGATCTCCGCCATGCGCTTGAGGTGCGTCTCGGGCACACCCGACAGCTTGGCGGTCTTCTCCAGTGTGTACTCGGAGACGTAGGCGGCGAACTCTTCGAAGCTCATGTCCACGGACTTGCCCGGGTTGCCCTTGGGCTTGCCATCGGCGCCGGGGTAGCCGTTGTTGGTGGCGCTCGCCTCGAGCGGGTGGTTGCCGCGCAGGCCGTAGCCGATGTCGGTCTCGCCGCGCTTGAACTTGACGTGCTTGGCGACGAAGTCCTTGTTCACCGCACCGGTCGAGATGATGTGGTGGCAGATGTAGTTGAGGATCGCCAGGTCGGTCTGCGGCTTGAAGATCATCGGGTTGTCGGCGAGCTCGTAGGAACGATGCTCGAAGGTCGACAGCACGTGCACTTCACAGCCCGGATGGGTCAGGCGGCGGTCGGTGATGCGGCTCCACAGGATGGGATGCATCTCGGCCATGTTCGAACCCCACAGCACGAAGGCGTCGGCGTTCTCGATGTCGTCGTAGCAGCCCATCGGCTCGTCCATGCCGAAGGTGCGCATGAAGCCGGCAACCGCCGAAGCCATGCAGTGGCGGGCGTTGGGGTCGATGTTGTTGGTGCGGAAGCCGGCCTTGTAAAGCTTGGCGGCGGCATAGCCTTCCCAGATCGTCCATTGGCCGGAGCCGAACATGCCGACTGCGCGCGGACCGTGCGCCTTGAGCGCCGCCTTCCACTTCTCGGCCATGATGTCGAAGGCTTGGTCCCAGGTGATCGGGGTGAATTCGCCGTTCTTGTCGTACTGGCCGCCGCGCATGCGCAACAGCGGCTTGGTCAGGCGGTCCTCTCCATACATGATCTTGGACAGGAAGTAGCCCTTGATGCAGTTCAGGCCGCGGTTGACCGGAGAATCGGGGTCGCCCTGCGAGGCCACCACACGCCCGTTCTGCACGCCCACCAGTACCGAGCAGCCCGTGCCGCAGAAGCGGCAGGCCGCCTTGTCCCAGCGCACGTTGGTGCCGGCAGAGGGCACGCCCTGCGCCTGCGTCGCAACGGGAATGCTGATGCCCGCCGTGGCAGCGGCGGCGGCAATCGCGTTGTTCTTGATGAATTCGCGTCGATTCATGCTCATTTCATGCCTCCTGTAATTCGAGACCGTCATCGGTATATTCGTAAGCGATCGTCAGCCCCTGCACCTTGGGCGCCAGATTCACGGCCAGGATCGAGTCGGTGACCGACCAGCCCTCGCCGTCCTCGATGGTGATGACGATGTTGCCCTGCTCGGCGGAGGAGCCGTGCAGCTCCACCCCGGGGATGCGCAACAGGGCGTCGATCACCTCGGGAAAGTCCGCGGGGAACGCCCGCACGACCAGACTTGCAATGTTCATCGTTCGCTCTCCGTGAGCAGGGAATGGCGCGCGCGCGAGTCGATCGCACGCGCCGGGCATGGGCCGATGCAAGCGCCGCAGGCGGTGCATGCAATGGGGTCGAGTTCGGGATAGGCGACGCCCCCGTGTCGGGGACGGAAGCGGATGGCGCCCTCGGGGCAGGCCTCGCCGCACACGCGGCATTCGACGCCGCGCGCCGCCAGGCAGGCCTCGCCGATCACGGCGACCCGATCCCAAGGCGCGATGGAGACATCGTCCCGCCGCAATGCCATCGGCTCGCAGGCGGCAACGCAGTCGCTACAGAAAGTGCATTCGCCACGGCTGAAATCGACGCCGGGGAAGCCGCCGTCCATGCGCACCAGGATGGTGGTGGGGCAGGCCTCGATGCATTGGTCGCAGCGCGTGCAACGCGCGACGAAAGCTTCCTCCTCCAACGCCCAGGGCGGGCGGAGTGCAGATTCGACTGCGCGCATGCGTCCGAAGAGGAAGTTCCGGCGGGAACTCGCTGCGCGCGGGGATGCTGAGGAAGCCAAGGACGATCCAGCAAATTGCGCAGACGACATTACAGCCCAGTCAAAGGGCCATTTTGTTGATCTCGATCAATCTGCGAACTCATCTCAGTTCAAGATGGGCCTTCCGGCAGGCTTTCCCGCTCAACCGCGCAGGTGCTCCACCGCCCACACCGCGGCCTCGACCCGCGAGCGCAGCTCGAGCTTGCGCAGGATGTGCTTGACGTGCACCTTCACCGTGCCCTCGGCGATGTCGAGCTCGCGCCCGATCTGCTTGTTGGGGAGCCCGGCGGCGATCTTCTCGAGGATGCGCAGCTCCTGCTCGGTGAGCCCGGCGGCGCCCGCCGACTGCGGCCGCGACTCGCCGCGCAGCGCGGCGGCGAGCAGATGGTTGAGCTGCGGCGGGATCACCACCCGCCCGGCGGCCACTCCCTGCAGCGCCTCGAGCATGGCCTCGGGCTCCATGTCCTTGAGCAGGTAGCCCTCGGCCCCGCCGCGCAGCGCCGCCACCACGTCCTCCCCGGAGTCGGATACCGTGACCATCACCACGCGCGCCTCGCTGCGCGCCGTGCGCAGGCCGCGCAGCATGTCGAGCCCGTCGCCGTCACGCATGTTGAGGTCGAGCAGGATCAGGTCGGGACGCAGCTCGCGTGCGAGTGCGAGCCCTTCCGCGCCGCTGGCGGCCTCGCCGACGAGGACGAAGGCGGGGATCGTCCGCAACAGTTGCAGCAGCCCGCGACGGAACAGCGGGTGGTCGTCCACGATCAGCACGCGGCAGCTCTCGTTCATGTCTCCAATTCCCTCTGCGTATCTACGGGGTCAGTCCCTGCCCCACTCCCGGTCGCGGCGCGAAAACGCACGCATACCCGGGTTCCGCTCGGCTGCGCCGGCGTGATCTCGAGTTCCCCGCCCATGCTGAACGCGCGTTCGCGCATGATCGCCAGCCCGTGGTGATTGCGCGCGTCGGCCGGCGGCGCACCGATGCCGCAGCCGTCGTCGCACACCTCCAGCCGGACCTCCCCGTCCGCGTCGCCGCGCAGCTCCACGCGCGCGTGGCGCGCCGCGGCGTGGCGCACCATGTTCGACAAGGCCTCGCGCACGATCTGCAACACGTGCACCTCCTGGTTCGGACTGAGCTGGCACGGACCGAGCTCCACTGCGAGCGTGACCTCCAGTCCGCCACGAGTGCCATATTCGCGCGCCGCGTCCTCCATCAAGGTGGCGAGGTCGGCCGAAAGGCCGAGGCGGAAGGACACCAGCAGTTCGCGCAGCTGGCGGTAGGCGGCGCTGATGCCCTCGCGCAGGTCGGCCAGGATCGGCTCCGCCTCCGCCGCGCGTGCCGGATCGGCGAGCGCACGCTGCAGCAGGCTGACCTGGATCTTCATGTAGGACAGGGCCTGCGCGAGCGAGTCGTGCAGCTCGCGGGCGATCACCGAGCGCTCTTCCTGCAGCGCGAGCAGGCGCTCCTGCTCGGTTCGCCGCGCCGCACCGAGCGCCATCCCCATGTGGCGCGACAGCGCCTCGACGAGCTGGCGCTGCCAGTCCTCCAGACGCGCACCGTCGGGCAGCGACAGCCGCAACATGCCGTAGTGATGCTCGCGGTCGCGCAGCGGAAAGCGCAGCAGGGTCGGCGACAGCAGCGCCAGCGCCTGCCCTGCCGAGCCCGCCCGGCAGGCGGCGCAGGCGTCCTCGCCGCGCTCGGCACGATCCGGACAGGGCCCCATGGACGAGGCGATCACCGCCGCAGGCGCACCCGGGCGCGGCTCGATACAGACGAAGGAGCCCTCGATCCCGGCGACGCGGTCGATGTCGCGCAGGGTCGCCTCGTAGGCGTCCGGCGCGCTGGGCGCCTGGTACAGGCGGGCGATGGCGTGGTACAGCAGCTCCAGGGAACGGTTGCTGCGCTGTAGCTCGGCGGTTTTCTCCGTGACGCGCCGCTCGAGCAGGTGGTAGTGGCGGGCGAGCTCGTCGGCCATCAGGTTGAACGCGCTGCCGACCCGACCGAGCTCGTCCTCGCCGGTGTAGCGCACACGCACGCCGAAGTCGCCCCCGGCGATCCGGCGCGCAGCGTCGAGCAGGCCGCCAAGGGGACGCAGCAGTGCGCGCTGCAACAGCACGATCACCACCAGCACCACACCCAGCGTGACCGCCGCGGCGAGCGCGAGGATGCGACGCAACTCCTCGATGCGGCGCTCGTTCTCCTGACCGAGCACCGCAACCAGACTGTCGACCTGGCCGACGAAGTCGTCGATCCCGGCGAGCAGCGCCTCGATCTCGCGGGCATCCGGCGGGCCATGTCCGTCGAGCGCCTCGATTCGCGGCCGCACCGAGCGCTCCCAGCCCGCCTGCACGCCGCGGTGGGTGGCAGCAAAGAGCTCTCCCGGCGCTTCGTCCACGAAGCGGCGCAGCGCCGCCTCCTGCAGCTCGCGCTCGATGTCGGCCATGGCCATGCGCGTGCCCTCGGACACGCCGATCCGCCCCTTGAGCGCATCGATCGCAATCAGGTTGGCGATGCGCTGGGTGTGACCGCGCAGGCTGCTGGCGACGTCGATCGCCTGCACGCTGTCCCGGCTGCGATCGACCACGACGATGGAAGCGCTCATTCCGGCCAGCCCGATCAGGGTCATCGCCACCAGGGCGACCGACACCAGCAGCATGATCGAGCGCCTCACAAGCAGGCTGGGAACCGCCAGGTGCATGTCGAACCTCCATCCGGACGCGAACCGGGAAAACAACGTGGACATACTCCTTCCACTTCGATCATGGGCCGGAACGCACAGGAATCCAGCCTTTTCCGTTTTATTTTCAACGCATTGCAGAAAACCGCAGATACCACCTTGGAGGTATTCCGCGCGCGCCCGAGACCCATGTGACATGGCGCGACGCCAGGCAGGGCAAGAAACAGCGGCTAGTCTACCGACTGGAAAACATGCCGACGTCCGCAGGAGATCCGCATGAGCTGCAGACCCCCCTCCCTCGCCCCCGACACCAGCGACCTGCTCGCCCGCTTCGCTCCCTTCGACATGCTCGACCCCTCCGCCCGCGAGCGCGTTCTCGCCGCCGCGCGCCCGATCCACGCCGCGCGCGGCGAGCTCCTCGTCCAGCAGGAGGACTGTCCGCGCGGCATCCACCTCGTGCTGGACGGGCGGGTGAAATGCTTCGTGCTTTCACCCTCGGGCGGAGAGAAGATCGTCCGCCTCGCCGAGCCCGGCAGCTTCTTCGGCGAGGAGGCCGCACTGATCAACCGCCCCCACGTCGCCAATGCCCAGGCGATCAGCGCGAGCGAGTTGCTGCTGGTGCCGACCGCCGCGCTGCGCACCGCGATGGTGAGCTCGACCGCCTTTTCGGTGTCGATGAGCAACCGGCTCGCGGAAGCCAGCTATGATCTGATGTCGACCATGCAGGTTCAGTTCCAGCTCAGCGGCACGCAGCGCGTCGCCCACTACCTGACCCGGCTGGCGCCGGACGATGCCGAGCGTTGCGAGATCCGCCTCGACATCGACAAGCAGACCATCGCCGCCCAGCTCAACCTCACCCCCGAAACGCTGTCGCGCATCCTCTCGCAGCTCACCCGGGACGGCATGATCCAGCCGCGCGGCCGCCGCGGCATGGTGCTCAGCAAGCTGTCGCAGTTGCGCGACTGCGCGGCACACTAAGGCACGCCTGTCTCGCCACCCGCCGGCCTCGGCTCGCCGGGCGACGCAGCGAGAGCACGCACCTGCGCAAGATGCGCCGGCACTGCCAGCCAGCGCGCGAAGATGCGCCAGACGTCGGCGTCGAAGCCCCGCGGCGCGGCAGCGAGCGCGAACGCGCCGGCCTCGTCCTGCGCGCTGCCGAGGTGGCACCAGCGATCGAACACCTGCAGGCGGCGCAGGCCGTGCGCGTGCGCCTCTTCGACCATCACCGGCCCCGCCCACGGCCAAGGCTTGACGCCCACCCCGGCGAGCGCGCCGGCAAGGCGGGCGTCGTGCTCCTCGGGCGTCTCGCGCCGTGCGCACACGCCTGCGCAGCGCCGCGAGGCGTACGCGGTACAGGGGCCGTTGCCGCCCTCGAGGCCAAGCCGGCGCGGGCACAGCCGGTAAAGCATCGCCAGCTCGCGCAGCAGGTTGTCGGCCTCGCGGCGGTTGCGGAAGACGCCATGGAGCCCGTCCCACTGCGCCGGATCGGTGCCCGCGACCGCCACCGCCTCGTACATCGGTGCGCGCCGCCGGTTGGACAGCAGGCGCAGCGCGAAGGCGGCCTCGGCGGGCTCCTGCGGGCGGTTGTAGGGTGGCGCAAGCGCACGCAGCAAGGCGTTCTCGCGCAGCGAGGTGTCGAGCTCGCCGGCGGTCTCGATCCACTCCACCCGCCTCACCCGTGCAGCCAGCTCGGCGTCGCGCCCCTTGCGCGCGCCTGCGCCGAAGTGCTCGCGCGCCCGCGCGCGCAGGCTCTGCGCGCGCCCGACGAAGAGCACCGGGTCACGCATGCCGAGAGGCGGCGGCTCGGGCTGGGCGTGGAAGAGATAGAGCCCGGGGGCGTCGGGCAGCGCCTCGAGCATGCCTTCGGGCAGTCCGGGCGGCTGCGCGGGCGCCTTCATCGCACGCGCGGCGGCACGCGCCAGCACCTCGGGGGCGAAACCGGCCTCCAGCCCGCGCACGAACTGCCACAGCACATCAACGTCGCCCATCGCACGATGGCGTGCAGAGCAAGTGAGGCCGTGGCGCTCGATCAGCGCATCGAGGCCGTGGCGGTGGTGTTCCGGATAAAGGGCGCGCGACAGCTTGACGGTGCACAGCACCGGCGCCTCGAACTCGCGCCCGATGCGGGTGAAGGCGTTGCGGATGAAGCCGTAGTCGAAGCGCGCGCTGTGGGCGACGAAGACGCAGCCCTCGAGCAGCGCGGCGACCGTGTCGGCCAGCGCCTCGAAGGGGGGCGCGTCGGCCACCATGGCGTCGGAGATGCCGGTGACCTCCTCGATCAGCGGCGGGATGGGCTGGCCGGGGGCGACGAGGCTCTCCCAGCGTGCGACGACCTCGCCGTCCTCGACGCGCAGGATGGCGATCTCGGTGATGCGGTCGCGCACCGGATGCGCGCCGGTGCTCTCGACATCGATGAAGGCGAGACGACTCGGCAGGCTCATGCGGGCCTACCGCGATGCCGGAGGCGAGATTTCAACGGATGCAGGCGGCGCCGCAAGAACGGCCGCGCCGGCTCCGGCGCGCTACGCCGGATCAGTTGTTGATGTCGTAGTAGTAGGGCTTGACCGGCACGCGGACGGCGGCGACGCGCTTCTGCTCCTCGACGCTCTGCGGCTTGTCCCACCACAGGGCGCGGCCCTTCTTCTGCTCGTCGCGCTGCTCCGGATGCTTCTCCATCCACTCGCGCATGAACTTGGTGTGATCGGATTCGTACATCGCCATGTCGGGTCCCCGGTGGGTTCGCGTGCGGCGCCACAGAAGCGTCGCGGTCGGCGCGCATTCTAGCAGCGTCGGCGCACCGTGGGGCCCTCAGCCGACGCGGCCGTCGGCCTTCACACGCCCGATGCGCACCACCTCCTGCACCCGGCGCACGCCGCGCATCACGCGCGCCAGATGCATGCGGTCGCGCACCTGCACGGTGAAGTTGAGCGCGGTGTATTCGCCCTGCCCGCCATCCATGCTGACGCTCTGGATGTTGCTGTCTTCCTCGGCGATCGCGCTCGCCACCCGCGCCAGCACGCCGCGCGCGTTATGGCTGAGCACGCGGATGCCGACGTCGAACAGGCGGTCGTCGACCATGTGCTCCCACTCGACGTCCACCCAGCGCCCGCGGTCGCCGCGCAGCTTGGCCACGTTGGGGCAGTCGTGGGTGTGCACCTCGAGGCCCTGGCCCTTGCGCAGGGTGCCGATGATCGGGTCACCCGGAATCGGATGGCAGCAGCGCGCGAGCTGCACCGCCACGCCCTCCGAGCCGCGGATGCTGATCGCCCCCGCGGGCTTGGGCTTGACCACGTCCGGACGGCCGGACTCGAGGTCCTGCGCCTCGGCGAGGCGGCGCGCGACGATGACCGGCAGGCGCTTGCCGAGGCCGAGGTCGGAAAAGACCTCCTTCTTGTGGCGCACGCCACGATCGCGCAGGAAGCGGTCCCACGCGAAGCTGGAGATCTGCCCGAGGGTGAGGCCGTGCGGGCGCAGCGCCTGGTTGAGCAGGCGCTCGCCGAGCGTGACCGACTCGTCCTGCTGAGCGTTCTTCATGAAGTGGCGGATCTGCGCGCGCGCCTTGCCGGTGCGCGCGTAGGACAGCCAGGCCGGGTTGGGGTTGGCGTGGGCGGCAGTGATGATCTCGACCTGGTCGCCATTGCGCAGCTCGCTGCGCAGCGGCATCAGGTCGCCGTTGATGCGGCAGGCCACGCAGCGGTTGCCGACGTCGGTATGCACCGCGTAGGCAAAGTCGACCGGGGTCGAGCCCTTGGGCATCGAGAAGATCTTGCCCTTGGGCGAGAACACGTAAACCTCGCCGGGGAAGAGATCGATCTTGACGTGCTCGAGGAACTCGGTGGCCTCGCCCGAGGCCGACTGCAGCTCGAGCAGCGACTGCAGCCACGAGTGGGTCTTCTGCTGCAGCTCGGTGAGGGTCTTCTCGTCTTCCTTGTACAACCAGTGCGAGGCCACGCCGGTCTCGGCGATGTGATGCATCTCGCGGGTGCGGATCTGCACCTCGACCGGCATGCCGAACGGGCCGATCAGCGTGGTGTGCAGGCTCTGGTAGCCGTTGGCCTTGGGGATGGCCAGGTAGTCCTTGAACTTGCCCGGCACCGGCTTGTACATCGAGTGCAGGGCGCCCAGCGCCAGGTAGCAGCTCGGCACGTCCCTGACGATGACGCGGAAGCCGTAGATATCGAGAACCTGCGAGAAGGACAGGTGCTTCTCGACCATCTTGCGGTAGATGCCGTAGAGGTGCTTCTCGCGCCCCTGCACCTCGGCGACGATGCCCCACTGCGGCAGGCGCTCCTCGATGCTGGCGAGGATCTTGCCGACCACCTCGCGACGGTTGCCGCGCGCCGAGCGGATCGCCTTGGCCAGCACTTCGAAGCGCAGCGGGTACTTGTTGCGGAAAGAGAGCTCCTGCAGCTCACGGAAGAGATCGTTGAGGCCGAGCCGATTGGCGATCGGCGCGTAGATCTCGAGCGTCTCGTTGGCGATGCGGCGGCGCTTGGCGGGACGCATGTGGTCCAGCGTGCGCATGTTGTG
>ENA-UOUJ01000420-UOUJ01000420.1-activated-sludge-metagenome-genome-assembly--contig:-NODE-420-length-30620-cov-64.800556_pt1 | contig 30620 bp, 24 predicted proteins | sample MGYA00249839_ERZ747224 | MGnify/ENA primary metagenome ERZ747224 (study PRJEB28782, sample SAMN03220277) | activated sludge metagenome | biome: wastewater; feature: sewage sludge; material... | reverse complement strand
GACGAAAACTAGCTCAAATCAAACATGCTTTGAGTTTTTAATAGCACAACACGTTTATTTTAATTAAAGTGAATTTTCTTTTCAGTAAGATGATATTTAATGATTCCCGCGTTAGGGATTGAAGCGTAAAGCCGGAGGGTTGCAGCGGAAAGCCCGGCCCCCCGCCACGGCGGGGGGGGGAACGCCCAAATACTAAAGCATCCCATTGCGTATAACCTCAATCGTTAGTGTCAGAATTTTTCCAGCACACCGAGGGTAAAGAGGGCGTAATCGTAACGTACCGGATCGGTGGGGTGAAGTTGTTTCAGGAAGCGGGTGAGTTCAACGGCGGTGGTCCAGTCGTTGGCGTTGCGCTGAATGAGGTTGAAACGACGCGCTACACGGGTTACGTGCACATCCAGCGGAATAACGAGCTGATGCGTTTGAATATTTTTCCATACACCGAAATCCACGCCACCGTCGGCAGGGCGCACCATCCATCTCAAATACATGTTTAACCTTTTACACGCTGAATGTTTAAAGGGTGCGGCTATGTGTTTGCGGGTTCTTTCGGGCACCTCCTCGAGGGAGAAGAAGTAATGATAAAAATAGTTGAGTGCCTGTTCCACCGTTTCGTGTTCAGGTTGTAGGCCAGCCGTGAAAGCTGTTTCCAGCGAAGGGTGCTGTTGGTAATGATGCCGGAAGAAAGCGATACAGTACAACAGGTCGGTTGGGTTGAACGTGCGGTGCGCGAAGTTTAAAAATCGCTTCAGGTCTTTTTCATGGTGATGCACACAGAAATCGTGGGGTGCATTGTCCATCAACTGCATCAGTTCACTGGTTTTCTGAATGATGGTTTTCCGGTTTCCCCATGCAAACAGGGCCGCGAAGAATCCGGCTATTTCAATGTCCGGCAGTTTGTTGAACCGATGCGGAATACTGATGGGGTCATCCTGAATGAAAAAAGGCTGATGGTATTCATCAACCTTTTTATTCAAAAATATTTCGAGTGCTTTTAAATCCTGCTTCCGCATTATCCGATAGCATGTTTTAAATCTTCTACCAGATCATCAGCATCTTCAATACCCACGCTCAGGCGGATGAGTCCGTCGGTTAATCCGGTTTTAATACGCTCTTCTCTTGGAATGCTGGCATGCGTCATAGAGGCAGGGTGGTTGATGAGGGATTCCACACCTCCCAAACTTTCGGCCAGTGAAAACAGTTTGGTAGATTTCAGCACTTTCATGGCGGCTTCTACGGAATCATCTTTCAGGGTGAAACTCATCATGCCACCGAAACCGCGCATTTGTGTTTTCGCAATCTGATGGTTGGGATGATCGGCGAAGCCTGCCCAGAATACTTTATCTACAGAGGGGTGTTTACGCAGGAAATGTGCAATCGTGTATCCGTTCTCGTTATGTTGTTTCATTCGTACGTGCAGTGTTTTAATGCCGCGCAGCACGAGGAAGCAATCCATGGGTCCGGGTACAGCACCACAGCTTTTCTGAATGAAATAGAGTTGATCGTACAGGTCTTTGCTGTTCATCATCAACGCACCCTGAATCACATCACTGTGCCCGCCCAAATATTTTGTAGCAGAGTGCATTACAATATCAGCGCCCAGGTCGAGCGGATTTTGCAGATACGGTGTGGCGAAGGTGTTGTCTACACAGAGGATGGCACCGGCCTTTTTCGTGATGGCCGCTACGGCAGCAATATCGGTGATGTTCATCAGCGGATTGGTAGGGGTTTCAATCCAAACCAGTTTGGTGGCCGGAGAGAGGGCAGCCGCTACATTGTCTGCATGGGTGGTATCCACATACTTGAAACGGATGCCGAATTTTTCGAACACCTTGGTAAACAGGCGGTAGGTACCACCGTACATATCCTGTGCGGCAATTACTTCATCGCCTGGGGATAATAACTTTATAACCGCATCGGTGGCGGCAACACCACTGCTGAAGGCCAGTCCGTATTGGCCGTTTTCAATAATGGCATACGCGGTTTCCAGTGCTTTACGGGTTGGGTTTTGAGAGCGTGCGTATTCAAACCCTTTATTTACACCGGGTGCTTCCTGCACATAGGTAGAGGTTTGAAAGATGGGCGTCATAATAGCGCCGGTAGATGGATCGGGTTCGGCGCCGGCATGAATCAGCCGTGTCGCCATTTTCTTGCGTGATAAATCTTCACTCATGATGATTGAATTGAATGGCAAATGTACTGATTTGCTGCTAAGGTGTGTGCAGCATATGCGCCGCACAGAGATATCGCCAGTCGAAGTTATCGGCCTGATGAGCATCCATGGGCTTTACCGCTTTTTGCAGCACGGCAGGTTTCAGGAGTTTTTCCTGAACGAGTGATTTTTTGGCCTCATGTATAAAGTCCTGAACGCGGGCGTTGTTCATCCAGTTTTTTTGCGGAGGTTCGTAGCCTACTTTATCGGTTCTCCAAACAATGGAATCGGGGAGTTTGTTTTCCATGGTTTTTCGGAGTATCCATTTGGTGAAACCGTCCTGAATTTTAAAGGAGGATGGAAGGGAGAATGCAAAATGAACTATATCGGGCTGCAGGAAGGGCAGCCGCACTTCTATGCCGTGGCTCATGGAGTTTCTGTCGGCAAAGCGGAGTAACTCCTCCAACCCGTTTCGCATGGTATTGAAATAGAGGATATCATTGAGTTTGGTGATGATGGGTTTGTGCACGCCTTCCCAATCTCTGCCTTTGGCACAGTCTTTCAGTTCTTTGGTGATGAACGGATGGTTTCTGATTCGGTTGTATTCTGCTTTTTCGAGTGCAATGGCTACGTGCGAAGGAAGAAATGCCGCGATAATGTTTCGAAGATCCCAGCGAACCTGTATCCGGTTTTTGGCAATCATCTGCCGTTCTTTTTTATACTTGCCGAATCGATGCCGGCTAATCACTTCCTGTAAATACCAGTGCAGGTATTTATGATATCCGGCAAATATTTCATCAGCGCCCTGTCCGTCTATCAATACTTTCACATTATTGCGTGCAGCCAGTTCAAATATTTTGTATTGCGCAAAAATGCTCGACGAAGGAAAGGGTTCTTCCTGATGATAGGCCATGCGGTTGAAATCGCTCAGCAGTTCATCGGCCGTGGGCGTGGTGGAGATGCAGGGCATCTGCAAGGCTTCGCAAACGGTTTGTATGTGAGCCGATTCATCTTTTTCGTATCCGGGAAATACGGCTGAAAAACAGGTGTGTTGTCGAATGGATGATCCTTTGGCTTCGTGGATGTAATAGCTGAGGGTGGAACTGTCTAACCCGCCACTTAAACTGGAGCCGGTAGGCACATCGCTTCGCAAACGCAGCTTTACCGATTGCTGGAGCAACTGGTCGAGCGTGCGTATGGCATCCGATTCAGAATATTTTTTAATGGTTTGTTTATCTACATCAAAATAGGCGGTGATGTGCAGTTTATATTGTGTGGCATCCAGCTTCAGATAATGTGCCGGAGGCAATGAAAAAACGTTTTGAAAAAAGGTCTGTGATTTTTCTGCAGGATTCTGAACATACCCCAGTGCGAGGTAATTCAGCATCATCTTCATATCAGCAACCTTGGGTGTGCCGATGGCCCAGAATGCTTTCATTTCGCTGGCAAAAGTGAAACAGCCCGCTTCTGCGGTATAATAAAATGGTTTCTCTCCAAAGCGGTCTCTCGCTGCAAAAAGGGTTTGTTCATTTTTATCCCAGATGGCAAAGGCAAACATGCCATCAAAATATCCCGTGCAGCGCTCTTTGTAACAATCGTATGCGGCCAGGATAACTTCGGTATCAGACTGAGATTGAAACGCGTAACCCTGTTTCAGTAAGTCTTCTTTTAATTCCTTGTAGTTATAAATTTCCCCGTTATACACAATGGTATATCGGTTCATATAGTGCATGGGTTGAGCCCCTGCGGGAGTAAGGTCAATGATGGCGAGGCGGCGATGCCCGAGTGAGATTACATCTTCATCACTCCAGTAACCTTCTCCATCGGGGCCGCGGTGCCGTAGGGCGTCGGTCATTAACCGGATGCGTTCTTTGCTGCGCCTCAGTGGTTCGTGGGAAATGATGCCGGCTATACCACACATAAATGATGTTGGTTAAAAGGTGATGGGCAAAATGGTTTTCACATTATCCCAGGCCATCAAGAGATGTGCTCCGTCGGCGGAAGGAAGGAACACCATCGTAAAATCTTCTATGGGAGTGGTTTGCTCTTCAACCGGTATCTCCGCTGTGGCGATATTGGTGGAAGGGTCTATATGCAATCCCCAGGTAAACAGATTGCTGTTGAATTTAATGATCCATTTATCAGGATAAGGAATACAATACATCACATAACGGCCACGGCTAATCGAATTTCCTGCGATGTTCACCTCTCTGAAAAATTCAATTTCGGTTGCTTCGTTGGCTCCGAGGCGCCAGGGTATACCGTATTTGCAGATGCTTTGCGGACTGCTCCCGAATACCGGACGGCCTTTTTTATGCGGACGGCTGTAAATAACACGGGCAATGAGCGGAAAGGTGTCTTGTTGTTTCATCCGCTGCATCGGATAATTCGGAGGAAAATAACTTACATCCAGCGGCGACTGATCCAGTGTTACGTAAGGGTTTTTATCAACCGTTGTATTGGGAGGAACCACAATACTGGTAGTAGCAGCGGGTTCTTTTGTTTGGCAGGATGCCATCAGGGATACACAAAAAGCAGTAATCCATAGCAGTTTCATACTGCATATTACAAACTAATTGGAATTGTTACGCGAACATTATCCCACATTATCATCAATCCGGCCGTTTTTCCGTTCTTTTCAAAATAGGCATTGAAGTATTCAACGGGAGTTTCAAGCGTTTGAACCGGCACATCAAAACGTGCTACGTCTTTATCTTTTGAGTATTTGAACGTGCCCCAGCTGTCGGTGTCTTTATTGATGATGATGGTCCATTTATCAGGATGCGGAATTGCATAGAGCGTGTACCTTCCTTTGCGGATGGTGTTTCCCAATATGTCTACATTTTTGAAGAATTCAATTTCAGTGGCTTCATTGGCTCCTAAACGCCATAGTTTTCCGTATTCAATCAGGTTGCCAAAAATGGGGCGTCCGTTTTTTTGCGGTCGGCTGAAAATAATCCTGGCCAGTGGCGCACCGCTTACCTTGTCCTGTACTTTCAGTAAGGGATAACCGGCAGGGTAATAACTAACGTCTAACGGAGATTTATCGATGGCATCCTGAGCGGATGTGGTGAGTAAGGTGCAACAGGTGAATACGGTTAACAGGATGTATTTCATGGATAATATTTTTTCAAAGATAAAATTCAGCGGTTGTTGAGCAAAGCCAGCTGTTCAGATGCATACAATTTTAACAAAGCAAAAAATTCATCGTACACTTCTCGGATCAGGGGTTTGTTTTCTTTAAAAAGATCGAAAGCCTTGTCTGCCGAATCCATATACAATGCCCGCCTTTCCAGGCCTTGCAGCCCTTTCATCACGCCCCAGTCTTCACTGTAATGATACAGCCAGTTCTGTTGTTTCATATACGGGAACATGGAATGAAAAGGTTCAGGAAACAGTACGTGGTGTGCATCGAGCACGCGGTAGGTATGTTGGGCAAATTCCTGCAAGTGCGATTGAGACAGAAACAACTCCGCATCGTTTGCTACAAAATAATCAAACACAATATCGCTGATGGGCGATGCGTATAGCCGGTAATGCGGAGCGAAAACAGACTTTACCCGTTTGGTAGCCGGGTGTTCATCTGTGAAGGTATCAATCAGCCGGTGCAGCTGAATTCCTTTCTGTATGCCTTCGGAATAATTGAATTTATTTTTTCCTTTTACAAAATCACTGATCATGTTGCCCACCAGTATTTCGGGGTCGTTAAAAGAAAGTACAGCGTGGGCAAGAAAATTCATTCGGTTGATTTAAGGATTACACATCAGGGTTTAATTACAGTTTGCAGCCACTGATGCATTTCTTTCAGTGTTTGTTCAGAAAAAGTTTCTTCCAGTTGCAGATATTCCTGCACGCTACAGGAAGCGCAATGTTGGAAAAGGTGATTCAATCCGGGCAGGATCCTGGTTTTGTAAGAAAGGGCCACTCCTTTTTTAAGCGATTTTTCTATTCCGCTGATGTTTGAGTTTGCTAATACCTGAATATCTTTTTCACCGTTGAGGGCGAGGATGTGCGCGCGTACTTTTTTTAGTACCGGTTGCGGATCGTGTTGCAGAAAATAGCGCATCCAGGAGTCATTCATTTCTTCAGCCATGTTTTTCGCATAAGCTTCTACGTTAGTAGGTGTCTGAAGGTTCAGCAGGTTGACAAAACTTTTATCCATCCCTGAAACATGCTGCTGAATGAGGGCAGTGAGTTGTTGTTGTACTTTTACAGAATCTTTGCCATTTAAAATAGTTTGGGTGATTTTTCTATACATGTTGCCATACAGGTTAGCCTGCACACTGTCTATTCCCGCATTACGGAAAAGGGCAATATTCTGTTCAACCATCAACTCCTGAACGGGAATGCCCGGGCCTGCCAGCAGGATAAGGAATGCCACATCTTTACGTGTAGATGCTACCATGGGTGCAATCATGCCGCCTTCGCTGTGCCCGATTAAACCCACTTGCTTTTTATTGACATCACTCCGGTTCATCAGAAAATGCAGGGCGCCTTCCACGTCTTTTGCAAAATCAGCGCTGGTAGCTCCGGAGAATTTGCCGGTAGATTTTCCTACGCCGCGGTCATCGTATCGAAGTACGAGGTACCCGTTGCGGGTGAAGTAGTCGGCAATCACGGCGAAGGGTTTATGGTTCCCAATTTGCTCGTCGCGGTTTTGAGGGCCGCTGCCGCTGATGAGTATGATGGCAGGAAAAGATGATGCATTGCCCACTGGTTTGGTGAGTGTACCGCTGAGGGTTACTTCCGGTGCGGTGCTGTTGAATGTTACTTCCTCTGTGGCGTATGGAAATGGTGGCAACGGTGTTTGTGGTTTTTCTTTCACGGTTACCTTTGCGGATGACATTCGCCTGAGTTTGAACGGAAAGGCAGCTCCCTGAGTGAGCGTGCCTTCAATGGTAGAGTCGTTGATCAAAGTGCCCTGATACGAAAGCCCGAATTGTTTTAATTCAGTGAAAACGGTTTTCTCTGTAAGTGTTACCTGATCCATTTTTATTCCAAAGGCTCCCTGATCAGGACTGTCCATTTTAGCCTGAAACGTTCCGGTGTTGTCTTTTTCAAAATGAAACACCAGGGTTAAACCGGCTTGTTCCAGTTTGCCTTCCCAGCTGGCTAACAGTTTATCCTGCGCTTGGGTTGATTGAATCAGGAACAGGCTGATGAACAACAAAAAATTGTATGATTTTCTCATACGGCAAATATAAAACTAACCCTGCTGAATACCCCGTGAAAGCCTATTTTTGCAAAAATTGACGACATGAAAAAAGGACCGGTTTCAGAATTTATTCAACATCATTACAGACATTTTAATGCGGCTGCATTAATGGATGCCGCCAGAGGATACGAAGCACACATGAATGCCGGAGGTAAGATGATGGTTACCCTTGCCGGAGCGATGAGTACGGCCGAACTGGGTTTGAGCCTGGCAGAGATGATAAGGCAGGATAAGGTATCTATCATCAGTTGTACAGGGGCGAATCTTGAAGAAGATATCATGAACCTGGTAGCGCACAGCCACTACAAGCGCGTACCGAATTATCGTGATTTGAGTCCGCAGGATGAATGGGACCTGCTCGAAAATCATTACAACCGCGTAACCGATACCTGCATTCCTGAGGAAGAAGCTTTCAGGCGTTTACAAAAACATATTTATGCCATTTGGAAGGATGCCGATGACAAGGGCGAACGTTATTTTCCGCATGAATTCATGTACAAGATGATCCTGAGCGGCGTGCTGAAGGAGTACTATGAAATCGATCCGCGCAACAGCTGGATGGTGGCCGCAGCAGAAAAAAATATTCCGATTGTAGTGCCGGGATGGGAAGACAGTACCATGGGAAATATTTTCGCTTCTTATGTGATTAAGAATGAACTGAAGGCATCTACCATGAAGAGCGGTATTGAATACATGGTGTGGCTGTCTGACTGGTACAGGAATAATTCATCCGGCAAGGGGGTAGGATTTTTCCAGATAGGCGGCGGTATTGCCGGTGATTTCCCTATCTGTGTGGTGCCTATGATGTATCAGGACCTGGAATGGGAAGATGTTCCATTCTGGAGTTATTTCTGCCAGATTTCCGATTCTACCACTTCTTATGGTTCGTATTCAGGAGCGGTACCCAACGAAAAAATTACATGGGGTAAACTCGATATCAATACGCCCAAATTTATTGTAGAAAGTGATGCTACTATTGTAGCACCATTGATATTTGCCTGGATTCTGGGATGGTAAATGATAGAAAGTGTTTAAACGAAAAGCGGACCTGAAACAGGCCCGCTTTTTTAATTATCAGATCATTGTGTGATAAGGGAGATTATACTAACCTTAACGGGTAGACGTAGGTATTTCTAAATCCCTCACCAGTTTTTCTTCCCGGTTGGCCAGTTCCCAGGCAATGTGAAATACCAGTCTGGCTCTTTTCTCATACAGGGTATAGTTTATTTTTTCCCAGGTATCGGTTGGCTTGTGGTAATCTGATTTCAGCATACCGTCGTAAAAAAATAATACCGGTACCCCTTTGCGGGCAAAATGATAATGGTCGCTCCTGAAATAAATACGATGGGGGTCATCCGGATGATCGAACTTGTAATCGAAATTCAATTTGGTGTGCCGGGTGTTTACTTCTTCGCTTACCGGTTTTAAATCGGTGCTGATTTTATCATGACCAACGAGGTAGATATAATTCAACGTATCTTCTTTCATGCGTTCGGTATCTATTCTGCCAATCATATCAATATTCAATGCCGCGGAGGTTTGATCGAGATTGAAGAATGGGTGTTCACTGAAATACCGGCTGCCCAGTAATCCTTTTTCTTCGGCGGTAAACGCCAGGATAACCACCGTTCTCCGGGGGCCAGATCCGGCAGCTTTTGCGCGGGCAAAGGCAGCGCCAATTTCCATGATGGCAACGGTTCCGCTTCCGTCATCATCGGCACCATTGTATATTTTTCCATCGCGTACGCCGAGGTGGTCGTAATGTGCCGTAACAAAAACGTATTCATCTTTTTTATCACTGCCTTCTATTACACCGGCAATGTTTGCGGAGGGCAGGTTCACCGTTTGTTTCTTGTATTCAAAATCAACAGATTGTTTATAGTGCTTACGGTGTTCGCGTGTGAAGGGTTTGTTAGCCGCGATGAGGTTTAACCAGGTTTCACCTTCTGTACCAAAATGTTTGCGTACCAATGCATGGCTGAGTACAGCATAGTTTAGGGGTTTTTCAGCATTGTTCTGCATGATGTACAACCGCGAACGTTCTGCATTGGTTACAGTAGATGACTGAAAAGATTTTTGAGTGGGCGAAACGATGAGTGCCCCAACAGCGCCTTGTTTGGCGGCTACCTGTAATTTTTTTTCCAGCGCCCTGAAGGTGCCCCATGCACTGGGTTCCTTTGTTCCGGTAAGGAGATAGGTGCCGTTTTCATTCTTGGGTTCGTCGAGCACCAGCATCACTGTTTTTCCTTTTACATTCAATCCTTTGTAATCATTGTACTGCGCATCCTGGATGCCATAACCGGCAAACACCAAACCGGCAGACTGAAAAACTGAATTTCGGTTATCCGTAACCGGTATAATAAAATCTTCCGGATAATTCAGGCGTTGATTGTTCAGGGAAAGTTCAGCGGTTTCTTTGGTATCATACTTCAGAAGAAAAACCTGCTGATAACTGTTGAGTGTATGCGGTGTGGTTAGTCCGTTTAACTTAAACTGCTGCATCATATACGCAGCCGCCAGTCGCTCACCGCGTTTACCGGCATCACGGCCTTCCATTTCATCGCCCGCGATTGCCACGAGGTGTTGTTTCAAACGATCTGCCTGAATGTATTCAGCAAAGGGTTGGGCTTTGTGTTGAGCCACACCTGCAAAAGGGAGCATCCATAAGCATGCGGCCAGCAATTGTTTCATTGGAATGGTTTAATGGTAAAAAGAAAATGAGGTTTAGCAAAACGGAAAAACTCAGCAACTGATTTTGTCAACACGCTGTGAATGTCTTCCGCCTTCAAATGCAGTATTCATGAAAATGTCGAGCATTTTTTCAGCATCTCCTTCGCTTACAAAGCGTGCGGGAATACAGAGCACATTGGCATCATTATGTTTTCTTGCCAACTCTGCCAGTTCCTCTCCCCAGCAAATGGCTGCCCGTACCCCCTGATGTTTATTGGCAGTAATGGCTACACCATTCGCACTTCCGCATAACAGTATACCGAAAGCAGCTTCACCGTTTTCAACGGCAGTGGCAACGGGGTGAGCAAAATCAGGATAATCCACTGAGTCACGGGAATAGGTCCCGAAATCTTTGAACAACATATTTTCACCTTCCAGAAAAGATATCAATTCTTCTTTAGTGTCAAATCCGGCATGGTCACAACCTATGGCTATCGGTTTGGAGGAATCAAATGCGTACATGGCAATCATTTTTATTGAATGAGAAGTACGAAGTTACCAAATTTAAAAAGGGTTATCAGCTCCATTCTTTTTCTTCCTTAACCTTTTGCCTTTCAATACGCGAAGCGATAAGGATGCTGATTTCCATCAACAGCAACAACGGTATGGCTACAATTGCCTGGCTGGTCCAGTCGGGCGACGGGGTGATAATTGCCGCCAGTACCAGAATGATTACGAAGGAATAGCGGCGGGTGCTTTTCAGGAAAGTACCGGTAATGATGCCAATTTTTGCCAATACATACGTTAGTACAGGCAATTCAAAAGCAAGTCCGCAACCCAGTATGATGTTATTGATGGTGGAGATATAATCATCCAATGTAGGGATATAAGTATATGCTCCGGTGGTACCCAGGGTAAAATTCGCCAGGAAATTGAAGGTGAACGGGGCCAGCAAAAAATATCCGAATGACCCGCCCAGAATAAAACAAAAGGTTACCCAGAAGATGCTGCCTCTGGAATACTGAATTTCTTTGGGCGACAATGCGGGCTTTACAAATTTCCATAGTTCCCAGAAAAGCACAGGAAAGGCGATGATCAGTCCGCCAATCATGGCAATCGAAATGGCCGACATAAACGGTCCGCTGATGGTGTTGCCTTGCAGTTTAATTTCAACCGGAGGCATGCACAGCGAGTCACCTAATCCGGCCCAATAACTAAAATCGCACAATACGCGATAGGTGATGAAATCTGAGTGTGCCGGAGCGTAGATGATCCGGTCAAAAATCCAGTCAATAAATACAAACGTAAAAATGGTAGCCAGTAACCAGGCAATCACCGCACGCACCAGGTGCCATCGCAGCGCTTCCAGGTGGTCGGCAAAACTCATTTCCGCCGACTCCTCATCGTACTTACTGCGGAAACTCCTCAAAAATTGTTTTCTAGCTGCTGATTGGGCCACGTATCTGATTTCGGGCCGTAAAGATACAAAACCACTATTTGTCAGTAAAGGAAAGAATGTCAGCTAAAAAAATGTTAACGAATGTCATTCTGAAATTAACCTGAAAAAACCTCAAACGGTGTCCAGGGATACATTATATTTTAAACCATTGAAATTGTTGAATTTACAGGAAATGGTGGTGATGAAAGGGGTACAATAAAGAAGCCCCTGTAGAAACAGGGGCCGTTTACCAAAACTAACTGCTTATGAGAAAATTGACTATTCTTAACTCTATATAGGGTAAGGCAAATACAATGCCAAACCGCCGGGGCAGGTGTGTTAAAAAAGGGTAAATAACGGGGTTACGACTGTACCATTTTTTCGGCATTTTCTGCCAGTTGCAGTGCTTCCAGGAATTCGTCGAGTTCTCCGTTCAGTACATCATTCAGGTTGTACACGGTTAACCCGATCCGGTGGTCGGTTACACGTCCTTGCGGATAATTGTAGGTACGAATCTTTGCACTTCTGTCGCCGGTACTCACGAGGCTTTTGCGCATGTGCGCGATGGCTTCTTCCTGTTTACGCACTTCCTCATCATAGAGTTTTGTGCGGAGCATGTTCATGGCTTTTTCACGGTTGGCCAGCTGAGTGCGTTCTGTTTGACATACCACCACAATACCGGTGGGTTTATGGGTGAGGAACACCTTGGTTTCTACTTTGTTTACGTTTTGTCCGCCCGCACCACCGCTTCGTGCGGTTTCCATTTTTACATCACTTTCTTTTAACTCAAAATCAACCTCCTCCGCTTCGGGCATTACGGCCACGGTAACGGCACTGGTATGAACCCTGCCGCTCGCTTCGGTATCGGGTACACGCTGCACCCGGTGCACCCCACTCTCAAACTTCAGCGTGCCATACACGTCATCTCCGGTAACTTCAATCTGAACTTCCTTATATCCTCCCACTGTGCCTTCGCTTTCACTCAGCAAGCTTGCCTTCCAGCCTTTGTTTTCACAATATTTCAGGTACATGCGCAGTAAATCGCCGGCAAAAAGGGATGCTTCATCGCCACCGGTACCGGCACGTATTTCCAGTATGGCATTCTTTTCATCGTACGGATCCTTGGGTATAAGCAGGTTGCGCAGATGTTTTTCAGAAACTTCAAGCTGTTCTTCCAATGCGGGTATTTCCAGCTTGGCGAGCGAGCGCATCTCCTCATCTTCGCCATTCAGCACCTCTTTGTTGAATTCAAGATCTTCCAGGGCTTTTTTATATGCCTTTCCGGCCAGGACTATTTTTTCAAGCGAACGGTATTCCCGGCTCATGGCGCTGAATCTTTTATTATCCGCCACAATTTCCGGGTTGGATAAAGCAATGCCGAGATCGGTGAATTTTGCTTCAATCGCCTCCAGTTTATCTAACATAGTGTAATTTTATATGCCGCCAACCGCATGCCGCATGGTGGAAGCCGGCGCAAAATTACTGCATAACCATCAACCTTTTGTACAGAAAGTTTACCGCATCACGCATTTTTAATGGCAGGGAATTCCTTGAACCCGGCAACACACTGGTAACCGATGAGGCCGGAAAGGTGTTGGATATCATTCCTACGGAGGCAGAGGATGAAAGGTATGAGGGCATTCTGATGCCGGGAATGATCAACTGCCATTGTCATACCGAACTCAGTCATTTAAAAGGGAAGATACCCCAACACACCGGATTGGTAGAGTTTGTAAGTCAGGTGATGCAGCAGAGAAATTTACCACAGGAGGCTAAAGACGATGCTATTGCATCCACCATACACGAAATGCAGAAAGAAGGGATTGTTGCCGTGGGGGATATTTGCAACACAACGGATAGCGTATCACATAAGGTCAATTCATCCATAGCGTGGAGGAATTTTGTGGAAGTAACCGGATTCGTGGAAGCTACTGCTGCACAAAGATTGCAGGAGGCTAAAAAAGTAGCCGGGGCGTTTGAGGAAGCCTGCCTTGTGCCACACGCGGCGTATTCTGTTTCTGAACCTTTATTCAGGCTCATCAATGATGCCAACCGGCAACTGATTTCAATTCACAATCAGGAATCGAAGGAGGAGGATATATTCTTACAATGGGGCAGCGGAGCATTTTTAAAACTGTATGAACTCCTGGGAATAAAACTTCAGGCGTACAGGCCTTCCGGTAAAACATCACTCCAAAGCTGGTTGCCGCATTTCACGCACGGCCAGCCGGTGATTGCTGTACACAATACATTTACGCAGGAGGATGATTTGCTGTTTGCGGCTGCATCGGGGCATGCCATGTATTACTGTGTCTGCATCCGGGCCAATTTGTACATTGAAGAGGCGGTACCACCCCTGGAAGCACTTATACGTAACCGTTGTGCCATGGTGCTGGGAACCGACAGCCTGGCAAGTAACTCACGGCTAAGCATACTCGAAGAGATGCGAACCATTCATCATCATTTTCCTCACATACCTCTACAGAATCTGTTGCAGTGGGCTACATGGAATGGCGCACAGGCACTGGGTTTTAGTGCATTGGGTAGTTTCGAACCCGGAAAAAAGCCCGGCGTGCTTTTATTGCAGGGTTTGGAAGAGTTTAACATTTCAGGGGATACTACCGTAACGCGACTGATTTAACCCAGCACCTGCTGCAATACCGGTAGTGTTTTCATCTGCCCGAAATCCTGAATATGCAGGTTGTAAAAATCCATATACCGCTGCAGGAGATAACTACGTTTTTTCCCGCTCAGTTTAAACTGTGAGAGTTCATGAGGTTGCATCACCCTGAGCAGCTCAGCAGTGGTATGCACATCATCGCCCTCGAGGAAGTAGCTGTGCGGGGGTGGCTGGGAGGTATAGCGTCCTTCTGCTAAATCCAGAAACTTCATCTCGGGGTTGTACGCGGCATCGTTGAACCGGAAACCGAAAAAGTGTGGCAGGTGCAGCGCAAAGAATAAGGCAAAATTAGAAACCACATCGGCTTCAGCCACATCCAGCTGTTCGAATGCATCACAGCAGAAATAATATAAATCCGGATTGGCCTCGGGTTGTTTCAGCGAGCGGAGCAACAACTCAACCATAAACACCGATACACAATGTTTGGTTACATCACTGAAAATATGTTTGTACAATATCTTCCATTCGGCCTCCCGTATGTATTGAAGATTTTTTTGCGGATTGTGATACACCACCAGTTGCAGCATGGCACCCGGCTGATACAGGGCCGCTGTGTTACTGCCCTTTTTAGACTGTCGTACCCCACGTACCATGTACGTTTGTAAACCGAATAATTCAGTGAAGATGGTAACCACCAAACTGGTTTCGCTATACTTCACGGTGCGGAGAACAATGCCTTCGGTATGGTGCAACATAAGGCTCCAAATTAGTATTTGTACACAGATTATGTAACAAACCCGGTTAAAAAAGATTTTCTTTGCACTTCAAAAAAGAGAAATATGTGGACGCGTTTAGGGCGATGGGTTTTAAAATACAGAAGCGTATTGTTGATTGCCCTGGCGATAATCACAGTGGTAATGGGTTGGTTTGCGGCTCAGGTGAAACTGAGTTATGAGTTTGCGAAAGCCATTCCTTCCGACAACCCTAAATATAAAGACTATCAACAGTTTCGTAAAGTGTTTGGAGATGATGGAAACCTTATGGTTATTGGTTTTCAGAGCAATCGCCTGTTTGAGTATAACACTTTTCAGCAATACAGTTCACTAGTCAGGGAACTGAAAAATGTAGAAGGTGTTTCCGGTGTATTGAGCATACCCGGAGCAATAAATCTGGTACGAAACGATTCAACAGAACGCCTGCAGGCTGTTCCTGTTTTTGAGAATATACCTGACCAACAGGCCCTGGATGCTGCTGTCTCGGTGTTTTACAACCTTCCCTTTTATCAATACCGTTTGTATCATCCGAAAAGCAACGCCTTTCTGATGGTGGTGAATATTGAACCCCCGGTGCTGGCCGACAAAGGGCGGACGCAGGTGATATCGAATATCATGCAGCAAACCCAACAGTTTGAAAAACAGTTAGGCGCTACCGTGCATGTGAGCGGGTTGCCATTGATACGTACTGTGGTGGCTGACAGAATCCAGGCTGAAATGAAAGTGTTCCTGCTGGCATCCGTGTTGCTGAGTGCCCTGATTTTATTCTGGTTTTTCCGCTCGGTGAGTACGATGTTGTTATCGATGGGGGTTGTGGCAATAGGGGTGATATGGACGGTTGCATTGATTCATTTATTCGGGTATCAGATCACGTTACTAACAGCCCTGATTCCTTCTTTGGTGGTCATCATTGGAATACCTAATTGTATTTATTTCATCAATAAATACCATGTAGCGTATCAGGAGCAGCAGGATAAACAGGGTGCGATTGTGGAGATGGTAAGTAAAATGGGTATTGTAACATTATTCTGCAACATTGTGGCTGCCATTGGTTTTGCCGTGTTTGCCTTAACGGAAAGTGCCATCCTCAAAGAGTTTGGTGCTGTGGCCGGACTGGGCATTATGTTTATCTTTGTGGTATCGTTTATCATGCTCCCTGCGGTGCTGAGTTATCTTCCGGCTCCGCGTAACCGTGAGTTGAAATATCTGAACAGTAAAATCATTTCCGCGTTTTTACAAACTATACAGGGTTGGGTATTCAGCAAACAAAAATGGATTGTGGGTGTTACACTGGCGGTGCTGGCTTTTTCAGTGGTAGGGATATTCAAATTAAAAACCGTAGGGTTTATTGTAGATGATTTGCCTAAGGGGGATGTGATCTATCGTGATCTCCGCTTTTTTGAAAAACACTTTAAAGGGGTGATGCCGCTGGAAATTCTGGTAGATGCCAAAAAGAAAAACAGTTACACCGGATTGCGTGCCCTGCCGGTATTCGAAAAAATTGATTCTTTGTCGGCATTCATCGCGCAGCAGGAAAATATGTCGAAACCTTTATCAGTGGCAGAAGGACTGAAGTTTGCGAAGCAGGCTTTTTATGAAGGAGATTCCACTCAGTATCTGATGCCCAATAGTTTCGACGGGGCGTTTGTAGGATCGTATTTACGTCCGCCCAAAAAAGGTTCAGGCAAAGCCAACACATTGGAAACCATGTTGCAGTCGTTCATCGACAGCAACCGGCAGGTTACCCGCATCAGTGTGAATATGGCAGATGTGGGTACGGCACAACTGCCCGGGATGATTGAAAAAATCAAAAACAGAACAGATGCTTTGTTTGATACTGCCCGGTATCAGGTAACCTTTACGGGTACCAGTATAACGTTTCAGGAAGGGAGTAAATTCATCATTAACGGACTGGCAGAAAGTATCCTCTGGGCATTTGGGTTGATTGCCCTGTGTATGTTGTATTTATTCAGATCGGTTCGCATTTTATTCTGTTCACTCATACCCAATGTAATTCCGCTGATGATTACTGCGGGGGTAATGGGATGGGTGGGCCTTCCGTTAAAACCCTCTACGGTACTCGTTTTCAGCGTGGCATTGGGTATAGCGGTGGATATAACCATTCGCTTTCTGGTGAATTACAAACAGGAGTTGCCGGTACATCAGCATCAGGTGGCTTTTACCGTAAAAGCTACCATACAACATACCGGTTTAAGCATCCTGTACACCACCGGCGTACTCATTGCCGGCTTCATCATATTTTGCCTGAGCAATTTTGGAGGTACCATCGCATTAGGGTGGCTCACCTCTCTCACCTTAATCTCCGCTACCGCAACCAACCTGATTTTGTTGCCGGTATTGTTACAATATCTTGGCGATAAGAAAAGGCCATGATGTTTAACTTGATGGAACCAAGCGTAAAAAAATTGTTAACAGGGTGCAGCATTTAAGGATAAGTGGTTGCCTACTAATGGTATCTAAAAAATCACACGCACCTTATTAGATAGTTTTCTTATATGTAAACCTGTTGATTTTAATGCTTTTTGAGTTTAGGGGAATAACTTGAGCTCGTTAAACTTAATTTTATTGCAGGTTTAAATAAAAGTTAAATTATTTAGTACATTTGCGAACAATTAAACCAAATATTCGAATTATGAGAAAAATTCTGATGGCCATATCAGCGATGTTCCTGTTGCTGATGAATTCGATGGCCCAAACCAAGCAGATTAGCGGTAGGGTGACCGATGCAAACGGTGCGCCACTATCAAACGTTTCTGTAATGGTTAAAGGAACAACCGTGGGTACAACAACTGCAGCGGATGGTACGTATTCGATTACGGTACCTCAAACTGCAAGACAACTCGTTTTCAGCTTGTTAAGCTACGACGATGTGGAAATGAATATCGGTACGCGCACATCTCTCACTCCTGTTATGCAATTAGCAGGCGCGAAAGATATTGAAGGTGTGGTAGTAACGGGTGTAAGTAAGATCAAGAGGTCTGAATATACCGGTGCAGCCACTAAGGTTACAGAGAAGCAATTGGCAGACAGGCCAATGGGTTCTTTTGATCAAATCCTTCAGGGTCGTGCACCCGGTTTAACCGTATTAACCGGATCAGGTCAGCCTGGTCAGCCATCCACTGTTATTATCCGTGGCCAGGGTTCTATCAATGGAGGATCAGATCCATTGTACATAATTGATGGTATCCCCGTTGAAGCGGCGGTATTCCAATCTCTGAACCCGAACGATTTTGCATCAGTTGATGTATTAAGAGATGCCGCTGCAACCGCATTATATGGTTCACGTGGTTCTGCGGGTGTAATGGTAATCACTACCAAAAGAGGAACTTCAGGTAAAATGAAAGTGAATTATAGTGCCCAAATGGGGGTTAAGTCACGTCCGGAGTTCGCTTTTCGTCCAATGAATACTACTGAGTTGTTAGCTGCACAGGAAGCGTATGGTATCATTGCTAATCCTACTGATCCCGCTACTACTCAGCTAAACCTGCCGGGTTACTGGTATTCTCCCAATCACCCACGCTGGGGTTCGTTAACTCCTCAGCAACAAGCTGAAGAAGCTGCGGTATTGGATTCAATCCGTGGTATCAATACCAATTGGGAAGATTTGATTTTTAGAAATGGAACTTTTTCAAACCATCAGATATCAATTTCAGGGGGTTCCGGGCGTACCAGAGTTTTTAGTTCTATAGCCTTATACAATGAAGAGGGAACTACCCTTCGTACAGATATGGAGAGAGTTACATTTAGAAACAATCTTGATTATGCTGACGATAAACTGTCTGTTGCAATTTCTTCTCAATTCGGTTATACCAAAAGGAACTTTCAACAGTCGACTACATCAAATGGTTTAGCAAATCCATTTTTATCATCTGCAATTTCTGTTCCTTATCACCAACCGGTAAATCCATCAACATTGCAGTATAATACTGGTGTAGGCAGTAAGTTTGCGGGAGCAAATCAGCTTGATCTTACAAAGTACGATCAAAACTATAATGATCAGCTTAAAGCAACATTGGGTTTAACTGCAGATTATAAAATAACAGACAACCTTTCTGCAGGGATAACAGCTGGTGTAGATTTTAGAGAGACACAAAGTACAAACTATGGTTCGAAATTAGCATTTACGCGTTGGAATGCAAGAGTTAATAATAACGCAGCTCCCAATTCTGGTGCTCACGGATTTCAAACTGAGTCATTAAGCAGATGGTTGACCACTTCTGTAAGACCAATGTTAACGTATAATAATACAATTAATACCAGACATAACTTCGAATTAAGTCTTGTTGGTGAATATATCAGAGAGTTCAGCAAAACTTTATCGATGACTGGTTATAATGATGATCCAAAGCGTCCTGGAACTATGGCAGTATTTGTTCTTGCTAATTCTGCCAACGAATATTTCCATTCTGTAACAGGAACTAAAGGGCAGAGTGCGCTTTTGTCAGGATTGTTTATGGCACGTTATACACTTGATGGAAAATATACTTTTACAGGCTCGGTACGTCGTGATGGGTCATCAAAGTTGCCAGAGGTTAACCGTTGGGCAAACTTCTTCTCACTGGGTGGAGCATGGGATATTACTAAAGAAAAATTCATGAGTAATTCGAAGTTTGTTAACACACTTCGTTTAAAAGCTAATTATGGAAGTGCAGGTAACTCAAACAATTTCCCTGGTGGATTTTACCCTTATCAAGCCTCATATACAGGAGGTCAATATCAGGGTTTAAATACCATTATTGCTTCTTATCCTGGTAACCCAAACATGAAATGGGAAACTACTTACACATTGAATATTGGGGTAGACTTCGAATTGGCAGATCGTAAAATATACGGAGATATCAACTGGTATGATAGAAGAACTAAAGACTTATTTGTAAACAAAAACTTATCTGCAACCGGTGGTTTTGGTAACGGTGCTGCTTTAGACATTAACGCCGGGGAACTTCAGAACACAGGAGTAGAATTGGCATTGAATTATGATATCATAAGGAAGAAGGATTTTGGTGTTACCCTTTTTGGAAATGTATCTTACAACAAAAACGAAGTGCTTAGCTTAGGTGGTGAGTCTTCTTTCGAAGTTGGAACTGAACTTGTTACCGTTGGTTTACCATTAGGTTCTCACTACGAAGTAAAATGGGCTGGAGTTGATGCTGCAACTGGTCAACCATTGTATTATGGTGCAGATGGTGTAATTACAAATGTTTACGCTCAAGGTGTACCAGTTCAAGAATTTGGAACGTGGGAAGCACCATGGAGAGGTGGATTTGGAACAAATGTTCGTTATAAAGGTTTTGATTTGAGTGTTTTATTTTCATGGCAAGATGGTGCCAACAAATTTGACAACTTAGAATTCTTCGTTGAAAATCCGGTTGGTTTTATGGCAGGCGGATACAATCAATCTTCTAGTTTGAGATTCTGGCAGCAACCCGGTGATATTGTAAACACACCAAGTCCAAAGTTTGGAACTAACTTTTCTTCTAGGTATATCCATGATGCATCATTCGTAAGATTAAGAGATGTAATGTTGTCTTACAATCTACCTAAGGATGTGCTTGCTAGGACGAAATTTATTTCAAGCGCACGTTTTTTTGTTCAAGGTTCAAACCTGTTCATCTGGACGAAATGGAGAGGTCGCGATCCTGAAGCCGGTGCTACCAACATCAACTTAAGTGAATTTCCAAACCCACGTACTTTGACTGCTGGTATTGATATTACATTCTAATTTAAAACAAAAGTTCAAATGAAAAATTTAAAAAATATACTATTAGGGTGTGTGGCAGTTACTGGTCTTTACAGTTGTGAAAAGGACCTTGACCAACAACCTACAGATGTATTTAGTGATGCAAACGCTTTTCTTAGCATAAGCGATGTTCAACAAGGTACTAATGCAGCCTTTGGCCGTTATGGAGGATATGCAAATGATATGTATGCAAGTGCACTACTATCAGATGAAGCTAAACTTGGCGGAAATAATGATGGGCAAGGAGCTTTAACATATCGCTATGAATTCAGTTCAGACAATACAACAGGGGCAGATGTGATTGCAGCTTGGGGCTCATATTACTCATTGATTGACCAATGTAATCGCGTGCTTCCCAAAGTTGCTACAGTACCGGCTACACCTTCAGAGGAGCCAAGAAGAAATATACTTAGAGCACACTTAATTGGATTAAGAGCCCTAGGCCATTTTGGATTGTTACAGTCTTATACAAAGGTGTATGACCCGAATGATCAATTGGGCGTACCTTTGATGTTGTCCTCAAACGCAACTGGGCTCCCTGCTCGAAACACTGTTGGTGAGGTTATGAATCAAATCATCACAGATCTGGCTGAGGCCAAAAGCTTGTTACCTGATGTAACTCCGGCAGATTTTACTGATACTGTTTTAAATAAAGTAAATATTGCTGCATATCAAGCTAGAATTGCATTGTATCGTAGAGACTATGACCAGGCTATTGCATTCGCATCAGAAGTAATCAACTCTAATGTGAAACCATTGGCTTCCGGACCTGCATTTGCAAGCATCTGGACAGACCAGAGCGCAAATGAGGTTTTGTTTAAAATTCGTTACGAAACTAGTACTGCAATTGGTTCATTATGGACCACGTTGAATGGGAATGTTTATATCGCACCATCGGATAAGCTCCGTGCTTCTTATAGCGGTACAGACGTAAGAGCCACAGCTTATGTTGGTCAAGATGCTAATAATAACTACTATGTAAAAAAGTTCTTCGAATCTGCACGAGGCGGTCGTATTGTACACTTGAAGGCTGCACGTACTGCTGAGATGTACCTGATTCGTGCTGAAGCAAATGCACGCAAAGCGACACCGGATATTGCTGCGGCTGCTGCTGACCTGAACTTTTTGCGTTCTAACCGTATTGGAGGATACGTTGATCAATCATTTTCGAATATAAATGTGTTGATCAATGAAATCATGGAAGAACGTTTCAAAGAATTAGCATTTGAAGGTTTCCGCTATTTCGATCTGAAGCGTAACGGATTACCGGTTCAACGCCTATTATCTGATGCTAACGCTCAATGGGCTGAACTACCTGCTAATAGCTTTAGGTTCGTACTGCCAATTCCACGTAGCGAAATAAACGCGAATCCGAACATGATACAAAATGACGGATACAATTAATCCATTTAGTAACAACTAAAAATAAAAACATGAAATTGAATAAATTATTCACCTTCGGAGCCCTGGCAACCTTTGCTTTTGCTTTGAATAGTTGCGATAAAACGGAACTTTATCCAACTACCATGCCCGAACCACTGGCCCACTTCACAGGGGCTAAAGTGCAGAACGTTCTGGTTGATGTAGACCCGGCTCCTGCCTACGATGTTGGTGTAGGTACAACTGATGTTCAAAACGCTGAGCGTACAGTTACTTACAACATTATTTCTCCTTCAGGCGCAGTAGCCGGAACAGATTACACCATCGCCAGCGGTGCACCCACAGGTACTGTAACGATTCCTGCCGGTGGCGCTATTGCTAATATTACAGTTCAACCCAACGCCGCTTCTTACGGATTAGACGACAGAGACACATTAATCATTTACTTATCTACTCCGTCAGTTAACCCAGCAAGATTCCTGGATACCGTATATCTGATTCTGCGTGGTCCTTCATCTTCTACATGCGATGAAGGTAACCCATCCAACATCAATGCATTGGAGGGTGATTACGATAACACCATCGAAAGAGTAGACGGCGGAAGTGCCTATGGCCCTTACACTACTACTGTAACCGCAGCAGCTATTACCGGTCCTACATCTGCACGCGTTGCTATCAGCAACCTGTACGATACAGGATGGGGTAACATTCAGTTCGACCTCGATTGGTCTAATCCAACCGGACGGACCGCTATTGTGGTAGCCGGTGATGTACCAAACAGTGATGCTGGCGACCTGAGTGCTACTTATGCAGGTCAGGTAGTTGCCGTTCGTCCGCACAGTAATGGTGCTGTGGGTACTTACAGCTATTGTGATCAAACCTTTAACCTGGTATTCCAATTAGGCGTATCCGGTTTGGGTTACTTCGGTAACGTGTTTACTGAAGATTTAGCTCGTTAATTCACTCGATGAATTTATATGAAAAGAGGAGGGCAATTGCTCTCCTCTTTTTTATTGTACACCTCATCATTTTTGTAAACCCTTGTGAAACATAAATTCAACTTCCAATTTTAAGAATTGTTTTGGCATGAGCAGCCTTATTTGGGTGTTGTTTGCTTTTGAGATATTTTTCTTCTGAGTGATAGTGTGTGAAAATTAACCTGTGAGATTGATATTAAAAACTAATGTGCAAATCATATTACCCCTACCTTAGCGGCATAGTTTGTACTTTCAGTTCAGTGACCAAAACACTTCGTGCTTAATCAACATTCTACATTACAATAAGTGTGTTGTTGTACGCTGTATTTGTCTATCCGAAAAGTTCTTGTAATGTTTGGATTGATATAAACATTTTTTTGCTGTCAGGAAGTTTTATGAAATCATATTTATTGTAGAATTTTTCAGCTTCTTCGTCTATCGGGTCTACAACAACTGCAAATGAGGCTATTTCCTGTGATATTTCATAGCTCCTTTTCAATGCATCGATCAGTAATATTTTCCCAATTCCCTGACCTTGATATTTTTTGTCAATTGCTAATCTTCCAAGTAATGTAGTTGGGATGGAAGTGTAAGATTTTGGAAGTTTCTTCTGAATATGTTCCGGAAAACAAGCTAAAGGAATACTATTGTTTGAAAGTGTATAATATCCTTGAATAATTGTTTCATTTTTGGATAACACAAAACAAGCAGATAACTTCCTTTTGATATCTTGTCTTGCTTGTTTTTTCAAGTAATTGTTTAAAAGCTCTTTTCCACAATCAAAATCTTCACGATGATGTTTTTTATCTAATAGTTCAATCATTTCTTTGATTTTGATACAAAGGCATTATAGTCTTCTAAAGCGCTTTTTAGAGTTTTTGATGGCTTCTTTGGTTTTGTTATTGCATCAAAAAAGATTTGGCTGTCTCTTTCAGAGGCTATTATTTGCTCTTTTTCTTCGACGATTTCCTTTGCTTTCTCTTGCACGGTTAAAATGATAAAGTCAGTCAAGCTTCTAAAACCACCCAGGTATGCAGCTTTTTCAAAGAATTGCTTTTGTTCTTTTGGAAGTCTTGCATCAAATCGTGCGTGTTCTTTAATGGCTGAACTCATGGAAAAATTAATTTCTACGAATGTACGGAAAAAATCCGTAAAAAACACTATTTTGTACGTTAAATATCTGTACGCAATAGGTGTTTAATAATGCGTACCATACGAATGCTTACTCCATACAATGGTTAAGTTCTGTTATAATGGTGTGCTGCGAAGTACTATAAATGTTTTGGGTATCTACATCAGACAATGACTCTACAAATTATGCAGGGTATAATACGCCAGCATAAACAGATATTATTAAAAATGAACCGTAACACGTAGGGCTACACTGTATCGAGTTTCATTTGAAGTTGGGTTGGCAATCAACCCTGGTGAGATTTAAAAAAGGGTCTGAAGGTGTGTGCTATTCACTTGTAGATAAACTACTTCACAAACTTGGTCAGCGCTTTTTCCAGATCTGATCCTCTTAAATCAGTAGCCAGAATTTTCCCCTGCGGATCAATCAGTACATTATAAGGAATACCATCAAAGCCGTACATTTCCACTACCGGACTGTTCCAGTAATTTAAGTCGCTTACCTGTTTCCATTCCAGCTTATCATAGGTGATGGCCTGTAACCATTCACTCTTATCTCTATCCAGTGACACACCCAGCACCGTAAAGTTTTTATTTTTAAATTTTTGGTACGCGGCTACAATGTTTGGGTTTTCTGAACGACAGGGCCCGCACCAACTGGCCCAGAAATCAATGAGTACATACTTACCTCTCAGGCTGGTTGTGTTGAACACCTTTCCTTCGGTATCTTTCATGGTAAAATCCGGCGCTACGGAACCTACGCCGGGCTTACCGGTGGCCTCAGGTGCAACAGGCTGAGCAGCCTGAGCCTTATATTGTTGATACTGGGTGTTCAATGCCAATACACCTTTATGGTCAGGAAAACGTTTAGCAAGATTTGGCAACAATTGGTCCAAGGTTGAATCTGCCATCTCCTGGGTATATCCCACAGCAAACATGGCCACTACAGGATTGCTCACCGAATCAATATATCCACGTATGAACTGATTGAACTTTTGTTTCTCCAATTCCAACTGTAAACCTGCCGCATTTTTCAAGCTATCGCTGGTGGCGGTTTTCAATTGTTCAGATGCCTGCACCTGCAGGGTGCGATATTGATCTAACTGAACAATGAAGTTTTTCAGCAACTCATTCCCGCGTGTGTTGAATTTTGGACCGGTCAGTGAACGGTCGTTATAATCGGCAGTGAAGTTTATGGTGTTGTTGTCGTTGATGAAAATATATCCTGCAGCAGATTGCTCCAGCCGGATGCGGAACATACCCTGCTCAGCAGAAGAGCCGGTCAGTATAAATTTTCCGTTCTTTACCTGAGCGGTATCCTGCACCAAGGGTTCGTGTCCGTCAAAGAAAAACTGATCTAAATACACTTCCTGATCAGGAATGTTTGTGATATGACCGTTTACTTCAAAGGTGTTGGATGTATCTTTCTTGTTGCACGCATATAGCGTGGCAGTTATCAGGAGGAAGCCAAATATTTTTTTCATAGTTCTTATTGAAATGCAAATTTACGAAAGCCGCATCCAATAAGGGCATAAAAAAAACCGGCCTGAAAAGAACCGGTGCATGAATAGCATTTAAACCATGGAGAATTATAAAGTGGCTGTTTTCAGTTTTTTGGGAATTACAACATCAACTTTTAACGGCGCACCCGCACGAATTACCTGAATGGTGTATTTGCTTTTATCTTTTACGCTCTGCAATACTTCGCGTGCATCATCGGTATTCATTACTTTTTTCCCGTCTATTTCCTGTATCAGGTCGTTGGGCTGTAATCCGCTTTTTGCTGCAGGAGAATCATCATCCACACTCATAACTTTTACGGCATTACCTTCTTCCGTATCCTGAATTTTGATGCCCAGTTTTGGCCGGCTGCTGAACGACCAACTCATTCCCGGCATTTCATTTCCGCCATCAGGAGTGCGCTCAAAAAAACGCACATTGGGTGCTTCAGGTACACGCGGTATGGTTACTACATTTCGCTGACCATCGCGCTCAACCCAGCTGAAACTCCTTACATTTTCTTCTTTCTCCGCCAGGGTAACTGTGGCTGTTTTTTTTCTGCCATCTCTTTTATAGGCAATCTTTACTTTATCACCGGCTTTACGGGCGGTAATCAGCTCGTACAATTGCTGAGGTGTTTTTAACGGGATGTCATTCAGGCTTAAGAGTTTGTCATCTTCTTTTAACCCTGCTTTTTCGGCCGGACTCCCCGCGGTAACAGATTCAATCTCCAGTCCCTCATCATCGGCCTCAGTTGAAACGCCCAAAAAGGTTCTTTTTTTCGAAATGCCTTTCGGCGCGAATGCTTTAGACATACCTTCAAAAGCATCTCCAAGCTCCCGGAAGTGTTCTACCTCTTCCATATCAAACTTTCTGAAAATAACTTTAACGGAATCGTCCTTGTATTCCACCATCGGCTTTCCATTGATAAGAATATTGTCATCTGTAATCTGAATCCTAACGTCTACATCTTTAGAGCCTTTTTTGCGGATGATAACCTCCTCTGTTCCACTCCTGGATTCTTTGGGTGGCTGCGCCAGAGACTTATACGATATTCCCGCTAGTATCCAAATGCCGAACGATAGAATGAGTTGCTTCATAATTGTCATGATTTATTATGTACGAAAGATTTAGTACATCAAAACTAAGGATAAAAGTGATATTACGAAATGTTTCGCAGAACGGTTGGTTTCTTTAACAAGATTTTAAGAGCGGTTTCGGTCGCTAAAGAGATTTCAACAGGTTTCTCAAATCATCAATTGCTTGCTGCAGCCCGGCAGGGTTTTGTCCGCCGGCGCTGGCAAAATTTTTCTGACCGCCGCCGCCACCCTGAATTAAAGGGCCAATATGTTCTTTAATGATTTTTGATGCATCCAGTCCTTTAGCCTGAGCAACGGTATCACTAATATCGATGGCTACCTGTGCCTTGCCGCCAATATTGGCACACAAGATAATCAGATGGTCGTGCAGATGATTTTTAAGATCGTGGCATAATTTGCGCAGCGAGTCGGCCCCGGGCACTTCAATAATATCTCCAATGAAGGTTACGTTGTTGATGATTTCATCCTTTTTCAGCAATTCATTGCGGATGCCCACCAGTTGGCGTGCTTCCAGCGATTCAATGCGTTTTTCGAGTTGCTGCTGTTGATCCATCAGTTTTTTTACAGATTGAACAGGATCTTTGGTTTTCATCAGATCCGTAAGTTGTTTAACCTGCTCTCTTTGTTGCATCAGGAAATCAACGGCAGCCTTACCGGTGAGGGCTTCCACCCTGCGAACGCCGGCAGCTACTGCACTCTCTGCTGTAATCACCAGGGTACCAATATTTCCGGTATGGGTTACATGCGTACCTCCGCAAAGTTCAACCGAATAGGCGGGATCGATAATCACCACGCGTACGCGATCACCGTATTTTTCACCAAACAGCGCCATAGCTCCCGATTGCATCGCTTCGTCCTTATCCATTTCCTTAATTACTACCGGGATGTTGGCGCGGATTTTTGAATTCACCATATCCTGAATAGCGGCCATTTCTTCGTCTGTTACTTTGGCAAAATGTGAAAAGTCGAAACGGAGTCCGTCGGCATGCACCAATGAGCCTTTCTGTGCAACGTGGGTGCCCAGTACCTGACGTAAGGCTGCGTGCAGCAGGTGAGTAGCGGTATGGTTGGCGGCTGTTTCCTTTCTTTTCCATTCATTCACCTGCGCCAACACCGGGGTGTGAATATCCGCCGGTAGCGATTGGGTGAAGTGTATGATGAGGTCATTTTCTTTTCGTGTATCTGTTACCGTTATTTTTTCGTCTCCAAACTGCAGCACGCCGGTATCGCCTACTTGTCCGCCACTTTCTGCATAAAATGGAGTTTCTTCCAGAACGAGTTGATATTGTTCTTTTCCTTTTCCGATTACCTTACGGTAACGCATAACTGAAGTTGTAAGCGACAATTGATTGTATCCTGAGAATCCGCGGCTTCCGGCGTCTTTTAAAATGGTCCAGTCGCCGGTGTCCATAGCGGTAGCGGCACGGCTGCGGTCTTTTTGCTTGGTCATTTCTTTCTCAAAACCGGCTTCATCTACCTCAAATCCGTTTTCCTGGGCAATGAGGCGGGTGAGGTCAATCGGGAACCCGTAGGTATCCAGCAATTCAAAAGCGGCAGCACCATCAATGGTTTTGCCCGAGGTGGCCATAATGGCATCCATCCTTTTCAGTCCTTTTTCCAGTGTACGCAGGAATGCCTCTTCTTCTTCGCGGATGACGCGTGCAACAAAATCCTGTTGCTGTTTTAATTCTGGAAATACCGTTTCAAATTTATCAGCGGTTCCTTCTACCAGTTGATACAATAACGGTTGCCTGTAATCGAGGTTAGAATAATAATACCTTACAGCTCTTCTTAAAATCCTTCTGATGACGTATCCCGCACCGGTATTTGACGGTAACTGGCCATCGGCAATGGTAAATGAAATGGCGCGGATATGATCTGATAATACCCTGAACGCAATGCTTTGTTTGTCATCTCCGGCAGTATAGGTTTTGCCGGTAATTCTTTCTGTTGCGTGAATGGTGTCGAGGAAAATATCGGTGTCGTAGTTGCTGGTTTTACCCTGCAATACGCGGGTCAGTCTTTCAAAGCCCATCCCGGTATCCACATGTTTTGCCGGCAGGGGCTCCAACGAACCGTCTTTTTTACGGTTATACTGGATGAATACATTGTTCCAGATTTCTATCACCTGCGGATGATCCCGATTAACGAGTTCAGCGCCCGACAGGGAAGCTTTCTCTTCTGCACTGCGGCAGTCGGCATGAATTTCCGTGCAGGGGCCACAAGGTCCGGTATCGCCCATCTCCCAGAAATTATCTTTTTTATTTCCAAGGAGGATATGGCTTTCATCCACATATTTCTTCCATTCTGTAAAAGCTTCTTCATCCTTTGGCAGGCCTTCAACGGCATCGCCCTCAAATACGGTTACGTACAGGTTCTCTTTCGGAATCTTGTATACTTCAGTGAGCAATTCCCAGCTCCAGGCAATGGCTTCCTTCTTAAAATAATCCCCAAAACTCCAGTTGCCGAGCATTTCAAACATGGTATGGTGGTAGGTATCTACGCCTACTTCCTCCAGGTCGTTGTGTTTCCCGCTCACACGTAAACACTTTTGTGTATCGGCCACACGGGGATGCGGAGCCGGTTTATTGCCTAAAAAATAGTCTTTGAACTGGTTCATGCCCGCATTGGTGAACAGCAGGGTAGGGTCGTTTTTGATAACTATCGGTGCTGATGCGACAATTTCATGTTGTTTATGCCTGAAAAAGTCGAGAAAGGTCTGCCGTATGGCTGTGCTGTTCATCATATAACTGAAAAAATGAAGTTGAATGTAGTTTTTAAATATCCATCTATATTTGTAAACATCCGCTGCTGCAAATGCGGCTCAAAGTTAATGAAATGTGGGTTGCCTTAATACCCGTTTCATTCATCATTCCATCCTTTTAAAACGGATGGATGTATTTAGTTTTCGCAATGAAAAAACTCAAGTACTATTATAACACCCAAACATTGCGTTATGAAAAGCTGGTAACACCGGTTAGAATCCGCCTGCTGCGGTTTTTCGGTTTTTTATCGGCCATGGTAGTTAGTTCCATTCTGGTGATTTATCTGTACGACCGTTTCTTTCCCAAACCTAAGAATCTGGAGGCCGACCGTAAGTACGAAGTGTTGCAGGAGAATTACCGGTTAATCCGGGGCCGGGTAAAAACCCTGGAGCAACAACTGGCGGCACTGGAGCAACGTGATAATGAGGTGTATCGCAGCATTTTTGAAGCCAACCCCTTGCCCGACAGCGCCCGTGTAAAAATGATTGAACGAAAAGAGGAGATTGATAAGATTAAAGTAATGGAGGATGATGAGTTGGGTAAAAGCATCGCCGACCAGCTGAATAGTATGTCGGCCCGGGTTGCTTTTCAGTTTACCAGTTATGATGAAATTTCGAAGCTGATACAAAATCAGGAGGCTAAACTGGCATCCATTCCGGCTATTCAGCCGGTAAGCAATAAGCAGTTGAATCGTATTGCCAGTGGATTTGGTATGAGGATTGACCCCGTGTACGGTACACCCAAAATGCACCGCGGGTTAGATTTTACCGCCCCTCAGGGAACACCGATTTATGCCACAGGCGATGGAACTGTACGAATTGCCGGACGCATGGAAGGGGGTTTTGGAAACTATGTAAAAATCAATCACGGGTACGGATACGAAACCCTGTATGCCCACATGGTACGCATTAAAGTGCGCCCCGGCCAGCGGGTAAAACGGGGTGAAGTGATTGGCTGGGTAGGAAGTACCGGTAAAAGTACCGGTCCGCATTGCCATTATGAAGTGCATATAAACGGACAGGAAGTGAATCCTGTGTATTTTTTCTATAACGACCTGAATGCGGAAGAGTATGATCAGATACTGAAAATAGCCGCTACAGGCAGTGCAAAAAGTTTTGACTAACTTTAACCCATGGCT
>ENA-UOUJ01000419-UOUJ01000419.1-activated-sludge-metagenome-genome-assembly--contig:-NODE-419-length-30623-cov-3.960122_pt1 | contig 30623 bp, 29 predicted proteins | sample MGYA00249839_ERZ747224 | MGnify/ENA primary metagenome ERZ747224 (study PRJEB28782, sample SAMN03220277) | activated sludge metagenome | biome: wastewater; feature: sewage sludge; material... | reverse complement strand
GATGGTACAAGCGATATCAGAGGTGACCTTGCAACTCCCACCTCCGTTTGGGGTCCGCTGCGTACCACTCTGGTAGCTGGGATGAATAATATATTGCTTGCTTCCAATCCTCAGGACGTATTTGTGCCTGAAATTTGGCCAGGTTATGCGGGGTCGCCTAATGGCTATGCCAATGATATAGCCGGAGCAGGCACCATGATCAATTTCGCCGATATAAATTACGCACCCGGAAATCTTGCACAGATTGTCTGCAAAGAAATGGCGCTTTCCGCCGGGCAGATTGTCGTTCACAATGGTAGTGGGTTCACTCCTTTGCCGGATGTTTATTATTTCTGGTCTATACATACTTATCTATGTTATGGTCGTATCAGAGGATGGATTGGCGCTGAGCCGGATCAAGGTGAAATGCTGGGACAGGTGATTTTCAAAGAAGGCGAATGGGCTTGTTCCTATGGAATAAAGAAATTTTCTCCAACCGCTGCCCCAACACAAGCTTTTAATATTTGGTTCCAGGGTGCTGCGGGTTTTGTATCCTCTTTCCGTTTTTGTCATTATCAGGTGCTTGGCTTTTCCACTTTTGCTTCCGCAGTTTCTTATGCTAACAGTAAAGGAATAGCAGCTTATGGCCAAACTTGCGAGGGAATTGGATAATAATAGACTACCGATTTTTTCGCCTCTCTTTAAACTTTTTGCAACAAAGCAAGTCTCTCACATTATCTTGTACAGTAGCCTTTACCACACTACCTTTGACTGGTTTTTACCATGTCTTGCATATAAATTAACGAAGAGCGGTGTCCATGACTGTTGTTTTTATTATTGCTACTGTAATACTCTGTGTATTGCTGTATAAAATGCTGGGGCAGGGCGAAAAAACATACGCCTACACCCGCACCATGACCATCAGTTACCGCGCCGATGGCAGTGAGCAGATATCGCGTATGGATGAATCAGGTATTGTGTTCGTGGCACCAAAAACAATTACTATAGACGGTAGCGCCTACGTGTACAAATCTTCCGATCGAAAAAAAATACAGGCAAGGCTCAACTATGAAGGCGGACATCTGAAGAGCATCAATCTTGCTTTGCCCAATGGCGGCGAAAAGTTCTATTATGTAGATAAGATCAACAGCGTGAAGGATGTAATGAGGCATTAACTTTTTGTTTCCAGCGCTTCCGTTTTTGCAATGGTCTTAACTCTTTATTCCATCATTACTATTACATTCGCAAACTAATCTTTCCTAAATGGTACAGACAGATTATATCAAAGTTCCCTACGGTACTACCGTACACGGCGAAGAAGAAATTGAAGCAGTTGTAAACGTCCTCCGAACTACTACACAAATGGGCAAGCATGTCCGTGAAATGGAAGAACGCGTAGCTGCTTTATACAATAAAGAATATGGCATCATGGTCAACAGCGGCTCCTCTGCCCTGTACCTTGCCGCCGACTTGCTTAATTATGAGGAAGGCGCAGAGATCATTACCCCCGCGCTCACATTTTCTACCACTGTAGCGCCACAAGTAAAACGTGGCTGGGTGCCTGCTTTTGTAGATGTAGAAGAGGGCACTTATAATATTGATGCAAACAAAGTAGAGGAAATGATTACGCCGAAAACCAAGGCAATGATTATTCCGAATCTTATAGGAAATCTACCAAATTGGAAACAGCTTCGGGAAATAGCTGACAAGCATAATCTTTTCGTTTTAGAAGACTCTGCCGATACGCTCGGTGCGGAAATTGACGGAGCATCTTCAGGACGTTTCACCGATATGAGCACTACAAGTTTTTACGGTTCTCATATTATCAACTGTGCAGGAAATGGCGGAATGTTGTGCGTAAACAGTGAAGCGTTTTATAATCGTGGAAAATTGCTGAGAAGTTGGGGGCGCAGCAGTTCGCTGTTTGTGGAATCTGAAAAGATAGAGAACCGTTTCAATGTAGAAATTGAAGGAATTCCCTACGATGCAAAATTTGTGTTTGAAGAACCGGGCTACAATATTGAACCTTCGGAAATGGGCGCGGCCTTTGGCATTGTGCAATTAAATAAACTGGCAAACAATATTGATCTTCGCACGTCGCACTATGCTCATTTGCGCGAGTTTTTTACGCAGTATGAAGAGTTCTTCATTCTCCCTAATCAATTACCTAACTCACGCACCGGTTGGCTTGCATTTGCTGTTACCATCCGCGAAAGCGCACCGTTCATTCGCCGCGACTTGCAAATATTTTTAGAGAAAAGAAATATTCAGACCCGTACAGTTTTTACAGGAAATATTTTACGTCAGCCAGGCTTTAAACATTGCGCACACAAAGCATCTGCAAACGGATATCCAGAGGCAGACAAAGTGATGCGCGGTGGTATGCTGATGGCTTGTCATCATGGGTTGAGAGACGAACAAATTGCACACATTATGGAAAGCGTAACAGAGTTTATGAAATCACTTTAAAGAATGGAATTAGGCATACTGATCTTTTGTTGTATCAGAAATTATTTCAGGGCAAGAGCGGCAAATCTTAACGCCGCTCTTTGGTCTTTTTATACTTTTCTGGCAAGCATTGTTACCTGGTTTATGGGCGGCATTATTATTACACTCATCATGATAGCGCGCGACAGCCATTTGCGAAAAATGCTGATGCAGCAACCACCCGATCAACAGGAAATTGTGAAATATCTGACAGGTAAAAACCTCTTTGTGCCGCAGCTATTTTTGATTGTGTGCATGGTGGGTGGTTATTTGTTTGTAAGACATCTTATTACCAAGCGAGAAAAACAAGTTGACAGTTGATTGTTCTGCGAAACCTTGATTCAGTTTTCTTCCTTAACTTTAAAACACAAATACATCCCGCTTATGAAAAAGATAATTACACTCGTATTGACAACATGTATTTTTTACAGCGCAAATGCGCAACAATTTTCTGCCGGTGTGCGCACAGGTGCCAGCAAGTGGATGGATAAAAAAGAAGGAAAATGCTTTAGCAGTTCGGGGCAAAATACAACCTGGGATAAGGAAATGTTTGTGCGCTACAACACCAAAGGAAAGTTTGCTTTTGAAGCAGGTATGGGACATTATGCTTTTAGCAATCAGGTTACACGAACAGATTACGGTTGTGTTTATGATGCCAACGCCAATATAGCTGCCATGTATGCGCACGATGTTTATGAAAAATCTCAAAACCTTGAATGGAATCTTTCAGCACAATATGATCTAAGTTGTCCGGCATTGCAGGAAAAATGCCCATTGATGAAAAACCTGAAGAGCTATGTGGGTGTAGTAGTTAGCCCTACACTTAGCCGATATACAACAACCTCTTATAGTGTTGAAGGAAACTATACCAACAAAAACTCGCGCGATGAATGGAGTCTTTGGACAGGGCTAACGCATAGTCTCGTTTACAAGATTGATAGCCGTTTGTACCTTAGTTCTACCATGAGGATGCAAATAGATCCTGCCAATTTTTTCAGCAAGCAACCTGCCGGGTCAAGTGTTAGAGACAGCCGCCTGGGTATGCAAATTGGTGTTGGGTACGCTCTTTAGAAAAGTAAAGCAAATAAATTTGATGATCCTCGCTTTCATGCGGGGATTTTTTTATGGTCTTCACCTATACACGCATGTAGAGGGCAAGGTTTTGTTTATGCTGGCAATATGGGAATAAGAACATTTGCAACGGTATGTTTTGTATTGGCAGGGCTGTTTAGTTTTGCTGCAATAAAAGGAATGATGACGCACGACTTCCAAATAGTTTTTATTGTGCCCGCACTTGCTGCGGTCGCACTCATCCTAATTGGCTTAAAACACTATAACAAAGCCTGAGAACGACCACTAATATTCGACCAAAAAACGCCCTGCAACATCTGCAAGGCGTTTCCATTTACTGTTTCAAAAGTTTTCCTGTTTCCTGTCGCCCGTCTGCAAACTGTATTTTATACACATACTGCCCTGCCGGAAAATGGGCAATAGAAATGCTGGTAGAACCTGACGAAAGACTTTTTTGAGACAACACTACTCTGCCACTTAAATCATAAATAAAGCAATCGAACTTACCACTGCCGCTGTAACTAAAAAATACCTGCTGCTGTGCAGGTACAGGATAAACAGATACTTGCCTGCCTGTATTGCCCGTAATGTTTGAAACATGGGTGATACCTCCGTTGGCATCAAGCTTTATGATATAGACATCGTGCTGTAGATTGGGAGAATTTACATAGTCGTAAATACCGGCAGTAATCATGCAGCCACCGTCTGATGTAGCCAGCAGCTTATAAGGCACATGATAGCAATGCGGATTGCCAATGTATTTGTACCAATGCCAGCTATTGAGCGAGGTATCTGTTTTGCCGATGTAGATGTGGTTTTCGACGGTGTCAAAATAAAGACGAGAAGGCAATCTATAATCATAGGCTAAACAATATAAATTCCCATCTCCTGGGTCATTGTTCATAAAACTTGAATATTTCTTCGAAATTGAAAAAAATGTATCAGGCAGTAATAGAGTTTTGACATAGGTAATTGTATCTTTTACTCTGAACTTCATAAAACCCACACGGTCGTCGCTTTCAGTTTCGACTCTGGGACCCAAAATAGCTTGATGCTGCAAAATTTTACCTTCAGTAAAAATAGGTGTCGCATAAAACTTGCCAGAAGTGTAATACTCAAAGTGGCAGTCGAAACTTTTATACTGACTCTGCCCTGTCAAACTTGTATCAAACGTAATAAAGCAAAACTTGGACTGGAAAAAACCTTTTTCTTTACAAGTCAGGAACATGTTAAGGGAATCTCCCGCCGCATTGAAACATACGTTATTTATAAAAATCAAAAAGTTTGTATCAAGTATGGGATGTGCAGACTCAATTGACAAACTCGTATCCATTCTCGTAACTCCTAAACGTGTCGTGAATTTGAAAATTTTATTGTAATACTTGAATGCGAGAGGGATCTCATAAACAAAGGCTATGTAGTTTGTCGCGGCATGATACTTCGATACCGATAGCCAATTCGTTATCATCATGTTAGCTGGTAACAAATGGGGGAAGGTATCCGATGACTTATAGCTTAAACTGTTCCTATCAAGATGAACTACTATCATCCCTTTATTGTAAGGATTGCTATTCAAAACAGCAGAATCGCAGCTAACGAAAAAATGAATGGAAGCACTATCAAGCGTAACAGAAATTGCGGAATACACAATCTTGGAAGACGCTTTTTTATTAACTATGTAAGATGCGAGAACGTTCCCATTCACATCGGTTTTGATAATTTTCGCTGAAGTGAGATATTCGCCCTGGATCGAAAGATTATAAGCCGTATCAGTTGTCATGGTGAATAAATAGCCTTCACCGTTTGGCAGTTCCACTGCATTAATATGGCGCTCATGCCTCAATGGCGTTGAATTTCCTTTCAGAAAGTTTGTAGGAGAAATAACTTGCTGGGCATGTGCCATCACGCACATGCCAGCAAGCATTATTACCAGAGATATCCTTAACATTAGTATCGGAGTTTATAGAGACAATGGAGTAGGAAGCGGACCACCTGTAACAACATCGCCTGCTCTTAATTGCTTTAGCCGATGCAGTACACGGTATACTACACCAGCATTGGGAATATTATCTGAACCAACTCTAAGGTCACGTAATGTCTTATTAGATGGAGACACATAGGTCGCCGCAACGATAGGTATCCAAGTCCGATAGTATGCCATCGCTGATGGTATAACCCAATCCTCTTCAGAATCACTGTTGCCTGGACCATACCACATAAGATGCATAAGTGTATTTTCCCAGAATGTTGAATTGTAAGTGTGCATAGGATTGTTAGGAGCACTGTAGGTACCGGGTGCATATGTTGAAGAACTCGTTGAAGGAGCGCCTGCACCATAAGAAGTTATATTCACCATGTACGAATAGCTATACAAATTCAGGTCGAAGTTTATAGCATTCGTCAATATTTCAGGCGAGCCATAAATGCCATCATAGGCAGAAGTACCATGCTTTCCTCCTTTCTCCCAAATACTCCATTTGTCGCCACTTCCAAAACCTGCGGGTGAAATAAAATGGACATCAATCTCATTTTGTCCAAATACACCCACCAGTGTAAGTGTGGCTACACTGCCACTTATTTCTATTTCAGCATCAGCAAGCGTAAACTGCCCTTCTGCGCCAAGTGTGTTGGTAAAATAATCTTCCAAATTCGAGCGCAGGTCATTAAAAGTAAGCCCGATGTCCTGGGTTGGAATCATATCATTAGAATTAAGTGTAAACACATGCATAAGCGTGTCCATCATTTCATCTACCAGCTTATCGTTCTGCCGGGCGAAGTAATAGTTGAACGTATTTTCAATCAGTTTATTGGCGCTATCGGGCGATAATTCAATATCAAAGTTGGAAGGCGTAGCATTGGGATCGGAAATCAAAGTTTGTGTGTAGTCGTAGAAATTTGCAACATCAGTTATCAGAAGGTCAGATTCATTTTCATCAAGCGTGCGCATGTGCGGATTTTTCGTGGCAATTGAAGATTCCATCTTTTTACAGGAAGAAATGAAAAAGAAACAACTAACCGCAAGGAGACATATATCCCCCCCCCATAATGTGTTTGGATTGTGCTTTCATAAAAAATTTTTAATTGATGAAATATGAAAGTAAGAAAATAATTTTCATGCACAAATTAATTTAGGTGTATCCCAGGTTTTTCGCTTTTAAAAAACATTCATCCCGATGGGCTGCACCCATCGTTAGTAATTTCGCCCATTCAGGGCTTATCTTCAGCGAGAACTTGGTATGCACCCCTTAAATCTTCAAGTAAACGAAAAACGCCCCACAAATATTGCGGGACGTTTTAACTTATAAACTTATCAACTTACTTACGCATTCACTTTGCCTTTTGTTTTTGCAATTACTTCCTCTTCTATATTGCGGGGAGCAGGTGCATAGTGGCTAAACTCCATAGTAGAAGATGCCCGACCAGAGGAAAGCGAACGAAGCTGGGTTACGTAGCCAAACATTTCGCTCAGTGGTACTTTGGCTTTGATAACCTGTGCGCCTGCACGTGTATCCATTCCTTCCAGCATAGCACGGCGGCGGTTAAGGTCACCGGTTACATCACCCATGTATTGCTCAGGCGTAATTACTTCTACTTTCATGATCGGCTCAAGGATAATTGGCTTTGCCTTTCTTCCAGCCTCACGGTAGCCGCTCTTTGCACAAAGCTCGAAAGACATTGCATCAGAATCCACCGCGTGGAACGAACCATCATAAATACGAACCTTCATATTGTCAACAGGGAAGCCCGCCAATACACCCGTGGTCATAGATGCTTCAAATCCTTTTGCAATGGAAGTATGGAACTCCTTAGGAATAGAACCTCCGAAAATGTCGTTCACAAACTGGAAATTTCCTTTTCCTTCTTTCAAAAACTCTTCGTCGGCCGGCCCGATCTCAAACTGAACATCTGCGAACTTACCACGACCACCCGTTTGCTTTTTATAAACTTCGCGGTGATCTACTTTCACCGTAAATGATTCTTTATAAGCCACCTGAGGAGCGCCCTGATTGATCTCTGCTTTAAACTCACGACGCATACGATCTACAATGATCTCAAGATGCAACTCACCCATACCGGAAAGGATAGTTTGTCCGGTGTCTTCATCTGTTTTTACGCGAAGTGTAGGATCTTCTTCTACCAGCTTACCAATTGCCTTACCCATATTCTCCATATCTGCCTGAGTTTTTGGCTCGATAGCTATAGAAATTACAGGCTCTGGAATAAACATGTTTTCCAGAACGATTGGATTCTTTTCATCGCAAAGGGTATCACCGGTTTTTATGTCTTTAAAACCTACAGCCGCGCCAATATCTCCTGCTTCGATAAAGTCAATTGGGTTTTGCTTGTTGGCGTGCATCTGCATGATGCGCGAGATACGCTCATTCTTACCGGAACGTACATTGAGTACATAAGAACCTGCATCGAGGCGACCAGAGTATGCCCGGAAAAACGCAAGGCGACCCACGAAAGGATCGGTCATGATCTTAAATGCAAGCGCAGCAAATGGTTCTTTTGCATCTGGCTTACGGCTCATTTCTTCGCCGGTATCGGGGTTGGTTCCTTTAATAGCTTCAATATCTATTGGCGCAGGCAGATAGCGGATAACGCAATCCAGCATTTTTTGTACGCCTTTGTTCTTGTATGAAGAACCGCAAAGCATTGGAATAATGCTCAGATCAATAGTAGCCTTACGAACTGCTTCATGAATTTCATCTACAGAAATGCTGTTGGGATCTTCAAAGAATTTCTCCATCAGCATATCATCATACTCGGCCACTGCTTCCACCAGTTCTGCGCGCAACATCTCAGCTTCGTCTCTCAGATCAGCCGGAATTTCGCTCTCAGTGTAAGTCATTCCTTGCGTAGCATCTTCCCATATTATAGCCTTCATGGTTACCAGATCTACCACACCTTTGAAATTATCTTCAGCGCCTATAGGCAATTGCAACGGAACCGCTTTTGCACCCAGCATTTCACGCACCTGCTTTACCACGTTCATAAAGTCTGCACCGATACGATCCATTTTATTTACAAACCCTATGCGCGGTACACGGTAACGGTTTGCCTGGCGCCATACCGTTTCAGATTGAGGTTCTACACCATCAACAGCAGAAAACAAAGCAACCAAACCATCTAATACACGCAAAGAACGCTCTACCTCTACGGTAAAATCCACGTGACCGGGCGTATCAATAATGTTGAATTTGTATTTCTTAGAAGTGGCGATAGGTTTGCCCTGCTCGGTAGGAAAGTTCCAGAAACAAGTAGTTGCAGCCGAAGTGATGGTAATGCCACGCTCCTGCTCCTGCGCCATCCAGTCCATAGTAGCGGCACCTTCGTGCACCTCACCTATTTTGTGGTTTACGCCTGTGTAGTAAAGAATACGTTCTGTGGTTGTGGTTTTACCGGCATCAATGTGCGCTGCAATACCAAAGTTCCGCTGTAAGCGTAAGTCTGCCATTGTTATGATTTATTAATTGCTTTTTTTAAAAAATGAGCGGCAAAGGTAGGGGAATAAATGAGATTTGGAAAATCTATGAAGGTGGTAATGTCTTAGTTTGAAAATAAACAAATTTAGTTTTCGATTTTTCACACAGAGCGCACAAAGAATGGAGTTATTTGAAATGCTGTGCCTCTTAATCTCTGCAAACTGTGTGTGAAACTGAAACGCTACGGCATGTGAAATGGAAAAGATTTTAGTTTGAATTTTAGTGCTGTATGACTAACTTTTTAGTGGTAGAACCATTCTGAGTTGTAATTCTTACCAGATACAAACCATTTGGAAATTCCTCTGTGTTAATAATAATTTTCCTGTGGTTGCCGGTTAGTTGACTATTAAAAACTTCCTTTCCGGTATAGTTGTAAATCGCTACAGCTTTAATAATGCCAGGCGCTGTGACAGTAACCACATCCGAAGCAGGATTTGGATAAATAGCTACCTGATAATCGGGCAGAACCGTCGGCACAATAGTAGGATTGGTGGAAAGACGGGCAAAGAACATATCGGAAGAGCCTGCGTGCGTGAGCATATCGCCGCCGAAATGCAGCGCAGAGCTGCTGAAATAGCCTGCTATGTAAAGATTACCGGTTGGGTCTCTGGCCAGGGAACTGGCAGTTTCATAGCCGCTGCCCCCTGCCGTCTTTACCCATTGCTTATTGCCGTTGTGGTCGTATTTTACAATAAATACATCATTGCTGCCTGCCCCCTGAATAGTATCGTTCTCGAAAATGCCTTTAACATTGAAAGACCCTGAAATATAAACCCCGCTGCTGTCTGCCACCACACCACCAGGTGAATCAGTTCCATACCATCCGCATCTTCTTCCCCATTGCACCACGCCAGTGGGGCTGTATTTGATAAGGTACACATCAAAATCCGCAAAGTTTTGAAGCCAGGGGGCGGTTTCAAACTTGAGTCTGCAATAATAATAGCCGCCAATAAGGTAGATAGAACCATCGGGCGCTATGGTGGTACGGCTGCCGCCCATAGTAGCCCAACTATTGCCACCGATGGTATTTTCTGCACTGATGGTTTTTGCCCACAGTATATTGCCGCTGGAATCGTATTGGGCAAGAAAAACGTTGGCATTGACTAATCCGTTACTCGTTGAGTGGAGGGTAAGTATTCCGCTAAAAGTGATTGTTTTGCTAAATACGCCGGATACAACTATGTTTCCATTATTTGATGTAACCGAACTTGCATAGCCATCGTGAATTTGTTTTGCCCAAATGATATTGCCTTGTTTATTATATTTAAGCAGGAAGGCAGTACTTGCATTCCATGCTACTAATTTTATCCCGTCAAAATATATTGTGTCGGCACCAACATTTGAAGTAGAAAAGTCCCCTACAATATAAACATTGTCCGCGCTATCTATGTCAATATCCCAAGCGACATCCCAATAGGGAGTGCCAGCGGTTTTTAACCATATAAGGCTGCCTGTTGAATCATACTTTACGTATAAAATATCTCTCAACCCTTTGCTATATGCAGTGCCCCCGCTATACTGCAAAGAGTCCGTAAAATAGCCGCATATATATACACTGTTATCACCGTCCCCGGCAATCGCATAAGATTCATCTTCCTGAAAACCACCAATGCTTTTTACCCACTGAAAATCTCCAACAGCATTATGTTTCATAATAAATATATCAGACTTTCCTTTAGAAACAAGAGTAAAAGTATCGAGGGTCAATACACCTTTAAAATATCCGGTCGTGTAAATATTGCCATTGCCATCTACCGCAACATCACGTCCCTGATCTTCTCCTACATGAAGACTGGATCGGGCAAGGTTCCAACTCTGGGCATCAGCATTTATAAATGCTAAGCAGCTTAGTAGTATAAAAAGAATGTTTTTCATAACAGCTTTTATTTCAGTGAGCGCCTAAGGGAAATGGCTTATGATTTACCAAAACCATTATTCGGGAGACTTTCGGTTTGTTATCATCGCACCACGAAGACAGCAGCATACATAAATCATCCTTTCTTCTTTGCAGATCGTTGTAGCCCCAACGTCTTTGTGGAAGGTTGATGGAATTTGGATTAGGATTGGTAGGATCATTTACATAGAATAATCCATCAGGTTTATAATCTGCTATTTTGTCCTCCACTGTGCTCGGCTCATCATCATCCCATGTGCCGCTGCCACTTGGCCCGCCGTATCGCCTGCCGGTAAGGAAGGCAGAAACTTTCTGCCAATACCTAACGCCGCTTGGCGGAGGATAATTATCAACGTTTTGGTGGGTCGTTGGTTCGACCAGAGCATTGATCAGTATGTCGCGGCATATCCCATGCGTTATAAAAGGAAGAATTTGCGTATGGGGCAAGCAATGTAAAAATGAATCTTGTCTCGCCGCTGTTTTTCAATAGTAGCGATGAATAAGCTGAGTTTCCACGAAGATCAATACGATTAACGATAGCAGTTAGTTTAAAAGGCGCACTCCGAACCAGTGCGAGGTCGGTAATACCGGTTTGAGAACTAGCATCGTCCCACAAGGACTCCCAATTAAGGTCAGTTACATATTTGTTTGGATCATTATAAGCCGTTTTAAGCCAGGGACGAATAAGATAAGTAATAACTCCATTAGTCCTGCTGCCTACACTTTGTCCATTGACCGTTGAAGGAGTTGTTTGAATCCATTGCTTTACAAATGATTTTAGGAAAGCCCGATTGCTAACCGTTCCATTGGCAGCGTTAGCCATAAGCTTGCCAAAAGTCCAGTTACCATCTAAATTCCCTGTTGCATTTTTGAAATCATAAGTATATGCGCCGCTTTCTACCACATTGATATCGGTAATAAAAAGCGAATATTCCTTTTTCACATCTTGACAAATAAAAGCCTTAAAGAAATTTGGGTCAACTTCGACAGGCTGAAGATCATTGAAAGCTTCGAAGTCGAATAAGATAAGTTGGTCACTGGGTACAAACTCACCAACATGGCCCTCAAAGCTGAGGAAATGTCCCGAGTCAACTATTGCATTTTGCAAACTTTCAATCTGAGACAGAAAGGCGTTAATATCTTCGTCAATGTACCCTGAATAACGTCTATCTCCTTCTACCGAGTCGGGTGTTTCTCCATCATCATGAAACCAGACACTTTCTGAAAGATTAAGATGAATCTCCAATGAATCAGGCATCTCCCATCCATCAGCATATTCAATAGTCATTATCATGTTTCCACCAGAAACAGGTGTCGAGAGCTTTTGTACATAAAAATGCGTAGCAAGGGGTGGATCTTGTTCGTAGGACTCTACCATATCCCCATCTGGAGGTGGTGGTGGCTCCGGGCTTGCAGCATCGAATGAGATAAGGGAAATAATGGCGACACAAAAGATTAGCAACACAAAACTTTTTTTCATAACAGATATATTTATTGGTTAAAAAATGAAACCACAAATACAACTGCGGAAATAGTACACGCAACCAATAAACTCTAATCAAAATTTTCCTGACAGTTAGAATGTTGCTTATGAACAAGCCTTTGAACAAATGCTGAAGTGAAGATGAGATCCTAATCTGAAAATAAAGCTACTATTATTATTTGTAATTTCTACGATTTCTATAAAAATTAAAAAAGGTCAGGCTGGGTACAGATAGCTCTGAAACCTAGCAGACCTTTTTAGACTTAAACCTTTGGAAGTTTTCACCATTTATTTTTTATCTAAAGCTGCTCCCTTACGCCACCGGTGCATACCGCCGCCACCGGGTGGTCTCCTGAATGGCGGCGATATTTATAGAACCGGATTTACAAAAACTAAAGCACTACACTGCATACAGGTTCGCTCCAGTCGCTCATTAAACTTTGTGAACCTAATGCCCGCACTCTGAACCAGCGCTTGGTCAGGGAGGGTAAATTGTTTACTACAGCATTAGCCCCGCTGTTGTAAGTGCCATTGTGCCAGCCCGATGGTGTGATGGGGTCTGCACAGTGTTCTAATGCAAAGCTTTTAGCATTGTGTATAGGCTCCCACTTTATACCTCTACAGCGCCTACACCTACTACTTTGGTCAGCAGGTTGGTGGGCGTAGCAAGCGTATCGTACCTGCGCGGCCCCACTGCCCGTAGGGGCATATTTGCCAGTCCTATTATCTCCGGGTCGCCATCGGCCACATTGTTTACATACCTGCCCAGCTTCACCATACTTGCAGACACTATTTTCCTTTTCTGGTTTCTTGTCACCTTAGTAGTTGGTCCCCCGGTTATAGCGGCTTCCTGTGCGGCCAGCAATGCTGCAATTTGTGTGTTAAATGCAAGCATAGTAACGGGCAGGTCGGGAAATATTGCTGCATTTACGGTAAGCCCGGTATGCACACTCTGTGCAAATATTATCAGATCTCCGGCGCTTAGCCTGTCGAGTTTTAAAGCAACTTGTGCCATTCTTATTTGTTTTTATGATTAATAAAATGCTTTGTAAATTTTAAGGGATTAATACCCTATTGCTTTTTTGAAAAGTCTGAATGTTTTCTATTCTCGTAATTGTATAATGCTCGCAGGAAAAGGTGCCAGTTTTTTAGTGGATAATTCTTTGTTTATAAACAAATGGGCTTTGTGTATAGTAAAAGAACGTGCTGCTACAGACATAGCGCTGATAGGCACACCCATAATGTGGGATGCTGTAAACAACAACCTTTTGGAAACAGCCAAAAGACCTGAAGCCCCTGCCCTACAGTAGGAAGCTACATCCATAGCTTTCATGTGTACAGACAAAGGGGCTTTGTTTGTATCACCGGGGTTGCTGCTTGCAGCCAACGCATCAATGTGTATGCACAAAAGAGGATGGTTTATAAACAAAAGCCTGTTGGCGATGGCCAATGCGTCTTTGGTTGTACGAAGACTATTAACTACTGTATAAGCATCTGATGGTAGCATAATGTGCCGAAGTACTGACGAAGAAACAGGAAGTGTGGCCGTGTACATTGGTTGTAAAAGATTTACCCTTAGCGGGAGAACAAAGATGAATAAGCAGTGTATTGCCCACAATAGGATAAGCACCCCAATAGGATAGTTTTTTACCCTACATGCACATAGGGGAACTACCCTACATGCGTTTACATAAACTTATTTATCTTTATACTTTGCTGCATTAGCCACCCACACTGTAGCATGAGAAAAACAGTAGGCACCTTCCTATTGTAGGGAAAAGGAGACACACAACAGCTCTATATATGACCAAAGATCAACCCTTAGTAATGGTAGGCAGTCCGCAGTTGGTGCGGCATGGGTTAAACATGGAGATCCAAAAATCCGACCGTTTTTTCGTTTATGACGAATATGACGATGTGCCCACGCTGCTGGAATTTGCGAACGACTTGCCTACAGACACCATAGTGGTTCTTGTAGCCTCCCATGGCAGCAACGTGGAAAGAGATGTAAGCCATCTGCGTGCAGCACGGCCCGCATGGCGACTGTTAGTAGTAGGAGAATCATCTGATTTGCAAAACATAGCTACTGTTTGTATAAAAACAGGCGGTTACCTGCACTACAATGAATTTAGGGAATTGAACCAAACGCTTCAGGAAATATTGCGAAAAGGTCGGGTGGCTAACCACTGGGTGCACGACAGCCTGCTATATGTGTCGGAACAAAGAGCAGCGCTGCCTGACCCGGAACTTTGCGAACGACTAAAGCTGCTAAGCGAAACGGAAAAATTGGTAGCACAAGCTATTTGTAGGGGAGGAGGCGAAATCTTTAAAACCACGGCCGCTTCTATTGATATGAATCCTGCAACCTTCGACCGGCATTGTGAGCACATCTATAAAAAGCTGAATGTGGGCAACAAGACAGAACTCATTCTGTTGATGAAAAAGTGCGGAGTAGGGTGAACGTGACAATTGTCTGAATTGCGGATTTACAAAGATTAAAGGATTGCGGAGTAAGTTGAAGAAATCCTTGGAAGCTATAAATCTGGCTAATCCGTGAAGCTGACAGTTAAAGGATTAACGCTAATCAGGAAAAGAGCAATCTTGTTAACCAATTGTTTTTGCGATGTTATCGGATTGTAAATGGCTGATATTTTGGTGTGCTGCCCATAATGCAAACTATTTTTACACCTTATCAAATCTAAATCATGAAAAAAGCATTCTTACTTATCGGGCTGCTCGCCATTGCGGTGTTGCCTGCATGTAAAAAAGAAAAAGCCGAAGAGACAAATAGTGTTGGAAACAGTATTGACGACATTAAGGTACCAGATGGTTTCTCCTGGGAAAGCTCAAGGTATATAGATGTAGTGGTAAACATTAAAGATCAGCGTTTCGGCAACGCATCGCACGCCATAGCGGTGTACGATGGCAATCCTTACGAAGGTGGCAATTTGTTATCAAAAGGTTCGGCTTCTACTTCCCAGCCTTACAGCAATAAACTGTACATCGCCAAAAACATCAGCGAGCTTTATGTAATGAAGTTGTCGCCGGATAGTTCAAGATCAATTGAGAAGATAAATGCGAACCTTTCGGTTGCAAACGTTTCCTTCCCCGAAAAAGGAGATAATGAAGGAAACCAGGCAGGCATGAAGGCAAAGGTAACCGCAGTAAGTTGCACGGGCTGCACCACTACCATTACCAGTAGCACAAACAGTGTAGATGTGAGTACCGGAAATGTGATCTGTATTACCGGCAATAACATCACTGTATCTTTCAACAACGTAACGGGTGGCACTATAAAAGTTTGCGGTACCAACGTGACGCTTACCAGCCTGAACATGAAAGGGTCTGCTACCTTGCAAATAGCAAGCGGCGCTACCATAAACAGCAACAGTGGTATTAACCTGGATGATGTCAGCTCTATTCAAAATGAAGGCTTGCTGAGTTTCACCAATTTCAACATGAACTCTACCGGCACTGTACTCAATGATGGAACGATCACAGGTCCTGCCATCGGTATGAATAAGGGTTCGTTTATTAATAATGGAACCTACAATTTTACCGGATGGTTGAACGTCAACTCGTCAATGATCTTTAACAATAGCGGCACAATAAACGGCCAGGCTTTCATCAACAATTCGCAACAGGTATTGACCAATAATGGCAAGATTGATCTTTCAGGAGATTTTACCCAAAACAGTAGCAGCCCCAATCTGGTAAACAATTGCGCACTGATAATTGGTGGTGCCTTTACTATGAATGCAAAAGTGAGTAACTACAAATTGATAAAAGTAGCGGGCCATACAAACATCACGGGTACTAACGAATTAGCTCAATACAGTTTAGCAATGTTTCAAACCAACACGCTGAACATGGATGGCACTATCTATGGGCGTGGCAGCAACACAGCATTGGCTAAGATTGCTGGGAACATTACCGGCAACCCAAATGCAAATGGCAATGGTAAATTTCAAGGCAACCTGCAGGTTTGCAACAGTAACATCAACTACAACACGAATGGCAGCAGATTAGCTTCCGGCGCTGCGGCAGGTTGCGATCTTTATGTGGCTACCGACAACTGCAACGGAACAGGAAATGGAACTCCTACCATTACAGATACAGACAACGATGGCGTAGCTGATAACATAGATGAGTATCCTAATGATCCCAACAAAGCAAACAACAACTATTATCCGTCAAGCACAGGCATGGCTACAGTAGCTTTCGAAGATCAGTGGCCTATAAAAGGAGACTATGACCTGAATGATCTGGTAATGTCTTACCGCTACAAGATCGTAACGAATGCTAGCGGAAAAGTAGTTCAGGTAAATGGCACACTGGAATTGAATGCTACCGGTGGCAGCTTCCCCAATGGTTTTGGTATCGAGTTTCCTGTTAGCCGTTCCAGCGTTTCAGGTCTCACATCAGGCACATTGGAAGCAGGTCAATCGAAAGCGGTGGTAATTCTGTTCACCAATATGCGTACACAGGCAAGCAACTGGAATACAGATCCTGCACAGGCTCCTTCTGCTCCTGAAACCTACTCTTTTACATTTAATATAAATAACGGTCCTACACTTAGCAATTTCGGACTCAGCGGCTACAATCCGTTTATTTGGAACAGCGATAAAGGGCGCGGCAATGAAATCCATTTATTAGGACAAAAGCCAACCGACCTTGCAAACACCAGCCTTTTTGGCACTGGCGACGACAACAGCAGCACACAAAACGAGCGGTATTATGTAACTAAGACCGGCTTGCCATACGCTATTGAAGTTCCTGTTTCACCCTTCTACTATCCGATAGAAAAAGCAGACATTACCCAGGCTTATTTAAAATTTGCAGACTGGGCACAATCGGGCGGTATGTCTTATGTAGATTGGTTTAGCAACACTGCAAGTGGCTATCGCAATACTTCAAACATTTTTAACCCTGTGCTTTCACAATAAAGTAAGCTGTAGATGACAATTTAGAAAGGGTGGATTTTATGTCCGCCCTTTTTGTTGTTTGTTGCAACAAGGGAACTGAAAAACTCCTCTGCTATATTTGAACTATAATTCTCGGACATCACTTATGGAAATAGCCTTAGGACTTGATGAAAAATACGTAATGCCAGGCGGGGTACTCATGCTGTCAATTGTGAAAACCCATACAAATACACCCGTCAACTTTCATATTCTGAGTGAGGCGCTCAGCGATAAAAGCAAAATGCTGTTGCGGGATTGCATAAAACACGCTCCCTTTGCGTCGGTAAGTTTTTATAACATCACAGATTGGGAGATGAAGTCGAAAATGCCGGAAGCGTTTCATTTCACCAAAGCGATCTACTATAAATTGTTTGTTGCGCATTTGCTGCCGCCCTCTCTTTCCAGAGTGCTATACTTTGACAGCGACATGCTGGTGGTAGATTCGCTCAAAGAACTATGGGAAACTGATCTTGAAGATTATGCCGCAGCCGCCAGCATTGATTTGCACCACGATGACATACGAGACTTTAACCGGTTAGGATACCATCAGCAATATGGTTATTTCAACAGTGGTATGTGTCTGATGAATCTGAATATCTGGAGAACGGAAGATTTGCCGAACAAAATATTGTCGTTTGTATTAGAACATAAAGAGCGTTGCAAATACTACGATCAGGATGCTATCAATTATATTTTATGCGGAAGGATTAAACGCGTTTCTTTCAAATACAATACTCAGGAGTTCTACGCTGTAGAAGATGTTACAGTCCGAAAATCGCTGCATGAAGACTTACTAAACTCTCGTGAGCGCCCTGTGGTGATCCATTACATAGGTGGCATAAAACCCTGGCATATTGAGTGCCAAAACCCTTACAAAAACCTATGGAAATATATGCAGCAACAAACGCCCTGGGCAAATGTTGCTGCTACACCTGCGTTTTCTCCCTTAGACAAATACCCTGTTTTAAGATGGGCAAAACGTGTGGTACTTTATGCGTTGAAAAATCCTGACACAAACCCAACATACGCATCGCCCAACCTTCCCGCTTTCTTTCAAAGACTTCAATAAGGTTTGTTTTGCTACTCTTTTAAAAACAAAAAATCCAGACCGAACGATCTGGACTACCGACAGCTTTTAATTTATGATTTATGCAACCATTGGCTGCACGGCAGTTGTAAAATGCGGATTGGTTTCGGGCGCTAATCCGGACATGCCTACTAGATTTTTATAACCAATGGCAACCTTTACATACAGCTTCAAAGCAAGTGTTACTGTGGTGAAATTGATGCTCATTTTCAGCGACTCGCGTGCTTGTGTAATAGCGGCAGACTGATTGTTGAAATCGTGGTACATGCGGTGTGCTACATGGCTGTAATAGGTGGCAAAATTTCGCTTTGCTTCGTTGGCAATCTTTCTTTTTTTATTGGCTGGCAAGTAGGTCTGAATGATGGTAATAACCTTGTTTATGTCTTTGATATTTTTTCCTGTTAGTAATGAGTGGGTGCTGATGTTGGAATTGTGCGAACGGTAAGATGCGAGTGCCTTTGGCGAATGAGCTACTTCATATTTATTGGCAATGCGATTCCACATTTCCCAATCTTCTCCATAATGAACCGCATAAAAACTACCGATATGCTCGTACACGCTGCGCTTCACCACTATAGCAGGTGGCTGAATTCTTTGCCTTTTAGCAATGTAAAGATTCCAGTCTTTCAAAATGCCGGGTGCTGTGAGTAATTGTTCATCGCGTTTTATAAAATCATCGTTCTCGTTTACATACTCAAATTCGGTGAAAGCCGCACCAGCTGTAGGGAATTGCTCAAAAAGCATTTCAATCTCTTTGTAAAAACCATCATGCACCATGTCATCACCATGAAGTATATGCACGTATTCCCCGCGCGCTCTGTTGATGCAGGTTTCAAAATTCCTGAGGCTTCCTACATTCTTTGGCTGACGAAAATATTTTACTCTGCCATTGCCAATCGTTCTTACAAGTGTTTCCACATCGGCATCGCTGCTATGGTCATCAATCACTTCTATCTGCATTAGTGCCTCGCCCATGTCTTGTGCTAAAACATTTCGCAGGGTCTTTACAAGATATTGGCTGCAATTGTAGGTGGGTATCATTACCGAAAAAACCGGTCTTACTGTGCCCTCTGGTAGCGGGGCAATGGTGGGTGGCTGCGATGGTGTGCGTTCAAAGTTCATGTGGGTGAAGTTTTGTTTTGATGGTTGATGTTTGTGCTAGTTTTCTTTTAGTTGGTATTTACTTTGTTGTTGTACACTCTTATAAAATTTATAACCGGAGACACATCCTTTTATTTCTGTGAGCAGGGTTTTGTTATAATCATTCACCCCTCTGTGCAGCCCGCGAAACAAACTATAAATACGGCTACAGTAATACTTGGGAAGCAATTGCATTACCCTTCTTTTTTCTCCTGCAAACCCATAGTTTTCATACTGCACCAAAACAGATGCTACTTGTCCGCGCATGTAATGAAATATCTGGTGGTAAAGCGCTTCGCGGCTTTCGCGGTGCTGATGGTAGGCTATCAGTTGCGGATCGTAGTAACAATTGAAACCCTCGGCAAGTATGCGGTACCAAAACTCTGAGTCTCCACTGCATCCTGCCGCGCCTACATCAAGTCTTTCATCGAAATAACCTACAATGCTGAAAACTTCTTTGCGGAAAGCCATGTTGGCACCTGCACCAATTTCCCAAACAGGCACGCCTACCTTCAAATGCTTGAAAAAAAATGCGGTATCGAAAGTGGTACGTTTATATCCCTTATTAAAACCCCAATACCGTTCAAAAACATATTGCGACCATTCGTTTAGCGCAACAGGTATTACCATTCCGGTCACAGCCATTGTCTTCGGATTGTTGAAGCAACATTTCAAATTCCTTATCCAGTTTTTATCAATCACCACATCGTCATCCGTGTAAGCTATAATGCTGTGTGAAGCTGCTTTCGCGCCGGTATTTCTCGCTATATCTAATCCTTTGCGTGGCTCAAGAATATATTTTACAGAAGGATACTTTGCTACTACTTGTTGTGTAAGATCGTTGTCGGGATTGTTGTCCACCACTATCAGCTCAAAGTCCGTATCCGTTGCGTTCATCAAAGATTGAATGCAGGTTTCAATTGCCTGCGGACGATTGCGTGTGCAGATAACTACAGAAATTGTATGCTCGTGCTTTTCTGCATTTTCAAACAAAAACTTTGAAAGATTGTGGCTCAGATAACTTTCTAAAGCAACATTGTTTTCACGATTGATGTAAGCGCTAATCAAATCATACACATCATCTGCTTGTCCGCCTACATAGCTGTGGATTGACGTGAAAATGCTGTCGGCAATCGCTTTTTTATAACCGGCGACTGTAAGTTTACGCTTTGGTTCAAACCATAGATGCCCCAGCGGCAGTGTTTGCCACCAGAAGTAAACAAGGGTGTTTTCTGCTGGCAGCGTTATCTCTGTAAGAGAAGTGATTGGGAGGTGTTGAATTGAGTAAGGTTTAAACTGCGACATTGGTAGATTCTTTTAAACGGTGAAGCATAAATGGTACTTGAGAACGGACAAAACCTGGTCGGTTCTCCGTCCAGACTTTATTTTCCTTCTTCGCGCGGATGTCGAAAGTGAGACACACTTCGAAGGAGTATATTTTTTCGTTTGCGTTTTTTACAAAGTCAAATGAAACATAGTAGCAACCCGGACGCAGATAACCGGCAGGAATGCTAAAATTGCCCTCCACTATTCCTTTATCGTAATATTTTGAATCGGAACAAACATCCAGGACGCAGGCTCCGCCAATATCATGAACCCGAATTCCCGTTGTCAATTTGCTTTCTTTCAAATTCCAGAACGATAGGTTAATCTTTAGCGGAGTGTCAATGTCTATTTCGCTTTTGCTGTTCCCATATTGCGGCACAACTTCCGTCTTTTTAATTCTTACCGCCTCATTGCCGGGTGCATTTTCAGGCGTATTAAATTCCTGAGAGAGGTAAATGAATTTCTCCTGCTTCATGTAATCTGTGACCACATCATCCGCATTTCCGTCCGCAACCAATACCCCTTCTTTTAGCCATAGCGCACGTTTACACAGGTTGCGAACTGCTTCCAGATGATGGCTAACAATGATCACCGTTTTTCCTGCTTCACTTGAAATCTCTTTCATCTTCGCCATGCACTTTTCCTGAAATGCACTGTCGCCTACTGTAAGCGCCTCGTCTATGATCAGCGTTTCGGAATTGAGATGAGACGCTACAGAAAATGCCAACCGCACATACATGCCACTTGAATATCTTTTAACCGGAGTATCTAAAAACTTTTCAACGCCTGAAAAATCAACGATTGCATCAAAAATGCGTGCTACCTCCTTCTTCTTCATGCCCAGTATCATTCCATTCAGGTAGATATTTTCTTTGCCCGTAAGCTCTGGCTGAAACCCTGTTCCTACTTCCAGCAAACTTGATACCCGTCCGTTGCCCTTTACCGATCCTGTAGTGGGCTGTGTGATTCTTGAAATGATTTTTAGTAATGTTGATTTGCCCGACCCATTTTTACCAATAATTCCTACTACATCACCTTTACTTAATTCGAAATCAACATTTTTCAAAGCCCACCATTGGTTGCTATTTTCTGAATCCATTTTACTACCCCATGCTCTGCCCCACCCGCTCATCAGGTCGTTCTTTAAAGAGGCTGCATCGTACACGCCAAGCTGATAAAGCTTCGAGATATTTTCAACCCTTAGTGCCGTCTGTTTCATGCGATAGATTAGATGTTGTCTATAATTTTTATCTCCTTCTTCTTAAAAAGAACAAGCGAGGTTATTAGTAAAGCAATCGTAGTTAATACAGCGAATACAAGCGAGGCGACATGAATTAGATCGTGCTGAAAAAGTATGGCTCTGAATGTTTCAATAATTGGTGTTAGCGGGTTTGCCCAAAAAAGCACACTGTATTTTTCAGACACCATTGCAGCCGGATAAACAACTGGAGTGATGAACATAAACAGGCGAAGCACAAACAACACTAATTGTTCAAGATCGCGGTACTTAGCCATGTAAACACTTACCAGCAACCCTATAGAGAAACCCACCAAACCCGCAAGCATAAACAACACGGGAATCAAAGCGAGCAGTGAAAAAGTTGCGGTACTGCTTGTGCCGAAAATAACTACCAGTATAAAGAACAGTACAAGTTGCACCCCGTTTCGGATGGCGTAGGTGATAAATAAGCTAAGCGGAACTAATAACCTGGGAAAGTAAATTTTATTGAAGATGTGCGCGTTCTTTACGAAGCTATACATGGCGCCATTTAGCGTATCGGAGAAGAAAGACCAGATGATAGCCCCCGACATATAGAACAATACAGGAGGAATTCCTGCTGTAGAAACTTTAACGATGTTGCCAAAAACCAGGACGTAGAAGAGTGTAACAAAAATGGGTTGAATTAGTATCCAGAACATGCCAAGTACCGTTTGGCTATAGCTGCTCAGCATTTCGCGGCGCACCAACGACAGCAGCAAATCTTTATACTCCAGCAGTTCACTAAGGTTTATGCGAAACCATTTTTGCTCTGCCTGAATTTGCCAGTCCCATTCTTTGATCTTGTTCATTTTTCTCTCCCTTTTAAAAACTACAACAAGACAAATATTGAAATGTCATTGAGTAGCAGGAAAGAAATTGCCAGGGTTAACAATCGGTTTTGAAACGCTTAACGAGCGATTAACGCATTTCAGAATTACGAAATAGAGGCATAGAAAATCATGGGATTGCTTCGTAGGAGCAAAATACCGGTAGCAAAGACGGGGAATTTGGTCTGCTCCGTAGGAGCAGCATAGCGGTAGAAAATGTTTTGTCGAGTTATAGTTCGTCCCTTGTTTACGTCCCTTTATGGAGTTGATAAGCCAAGTTCAAAAAGATATTGCTTTCGTGCAGCGTGGTTGTGTTCGTCAAAGGCAGCCGGGTAATGTGTATGTAACCAATATCAAATTTCAGAGAAGGATAAACCTTGTATTCAAAGTCAATCCCAATTCGGTCGTGGTCAAAGAAATGCTGTTGTGTGGTGCCTGAAAGGTTAAAAAGCAATTCGTCAAAAACTGAAATTTTAAACCTCTCTGTAAAGTCTAAACGCAAACCAAAACGATTTCTTAATCGTGTGATGTCGGATTGTGAATTGCTGAACATTCGGTATTCTATGGCTGTTCTATCCACTAAATAGAAATTTCCTAAAATACTGTGTTGCGATTCTACTGCTGCCGAAAAACGGAGTTCGCTGTTGGGTTGTGCGGTTTCGTCTGCTTGTTTCTGAATGATATTGTAATTGGAAAAGTAAGCGAAAGGCGAAAGGGAAAATTTCACATCGTCATTGTGTTGATAATGCACCCAATTTCTGTAAGCAAACATTAAGTTTTTGGAAAACAAATTTTCGTTTTCAAAACCATTTTGTCGTCTGTGCTGAAACTCGTTGTCTATTTTAAATTTCTTCCCGACAGGAACACTCAAAGTACTACGAAACCAAACACTGTAATGTGGTTGTGCCTGTGAAGTTTGGGCAATACAAATCCATATTGCTGCTGTCAGCAATGTTTTCAAGGGTAACATACAATCTGTTTAGTGTGGTAATTTTTCTCTGAAATATCCGTAAACCCAAGTGCCTGCAACGGCGCTCAAAAGTGTTACGACAATGACGGTTGCACCTGTTCCGATTTGTGCAAACAACGGTCCCGGACAGGCTCCTGTAATTGCCCAACCGAACCCAAACAATAAACCGCCATAGATTTGACCTTTATTAAATTCCTTGGGGGAAAGTTTAATTGGCTCACCATAAATGGTTTTGATGTTGCATTTCTTAATCAGAAAAACGGAAATCATACCAACAGCAATAGCGCTTCCGATTATTCCATACATGTGAAACGACTGTAAACGAAACATTTCCTGTATGCGAAACCAACTTACCACTTCGGCTTTTACGAACACAACTCCGAACAAAACACCGACAATTAAGTATTTCAAATTGTGATACCATTTGTGTTCCAAGCGGCTTTCGTTTACACACATTGCATCTAAAGAACGAAGCTCTTTTTCAGTGGAGATTGGAGCATTGACCGTGGAGAATGATGTTGGATTATTTGTTTTCATTTTTCTTTGTCTAAAAAATTATGTCTGAAAGAATTGTTGCTACTAAGTCTTACGCTTTTGCTTTAAATGTTATTTCTCTTTACAAGTATTTGGCTTCTGAAAAGAAAGAGTTCGTTTTATCTAAACAACTGCTTCGTAGCGGAACGGCAATTGGTGCATTAATTCGTGAAGCTGAACATGCCCAAAGCAAAAAAGACTTCCTCAATAAAATGAATATCGCTCTTAAAGAAGCCAATGAAACCGAGTATTGGATTGATATTTTAAAAGATTCAGGATTTATATCGTTAGAAGAATACATCAACGTTTCTCAAAAAATTAAAGAGTTACTTAGACTATTAATCAGTATTGTAAAAACGACAAAACAAAACCTTGGAGTCAGTTGACAATGGGTAGAGGAACTGTCAACTCTCAACTGTCAACTGTCATCTAAACAGATAAGATCAAAGGCAAAACCAGGTTTGCCATAATGAAACCGCCAATCATAAAACTTGCTGTTGCAATCAACGATGGCCATTGTAAATTGGACAATCCCATAATAGCGTGTCCACTGGTACAACCGCCGGCATAACGTGTTCCAAAACCCACTAAAAACCCTCCTGCTACCATGAGCAAGAAACCTTTCAGGGTAAATAGCGATTGCCAATTGAGGATGTCTGTCGGAACTAAATTGTCGAAGTTGGTAATCCCATAAGTTGCCAATTCGGCTGCCAATTTTGGATTGACTTCAACAGGATTAGGATTTGATAAAAAATTGATGGCTATTACCCCGCCCAGGAATATGCCGAATACAAAAAATAAATTCCACACTTCTTTTTTCCAGTCGTACTTGAAAAACGGAATATTGGCAGGCAAACATGAAGCACAAATATGCCGTAACGATGAACTGATGCCAAACGATTTGTTTCCTAAAATCAACAATGCTGGAACAGTTAAGCCAATTAGCGGACCTGCTACATACCACGGCCAAGGCTGTTTAATAATTTCTACCACTCTTATTCTTACTTGTGTTCGTTAATCAATTTTTCCAATTGGTTTGCAGGAACAACTCCCGATTGTCGCCAAAGTGGTTTACCATTTTTAAACAAAATAAGTGTTGGCACACCACGCACCTGATAAGCTGCTGCTGCTTGCGAATTTTTTTCCACGTCAATTTTGATGATGCTTGCGTTTTCGCCTACACGTTTTTTCACATCTTCCAAAATGGGCGACATCATTTTGCAAGGCCCGCACCATTCAGCAAAAAAATCTACTAAAACGGGTTTGTCCTGATTTATTATTTCCTGAAATGTCATGCTGTTCTTTTCTTGTCTTTTTGAAAAATAGAAAACAATAATCCTCCCATAACTGCACTGTAAATAGTGCTGGTAGTCGGGTTTGAAGTGATTGCACAACTTCCCGAACTGCAACCTACTTGTTGCCAATAAAAATATCCTGCTATTGCTCCGACAAATACGCCAAGGATTGTGAGCGAATGTTTTTTAATGAACTTCTTCATAGCTTACATCTTCAATTTTTCCAGAGTTTTTCCGAACGCGCGTATTGCAACCCGAATTGCCACAACAGCCTATATTCATTATTGGCATTAATGAAAATAATCCACCTAATGCAACGAACAACCATTCTTTTGTTTGAACCCCTTGCATTATTATAAAAATGCCCAACGATAGCCGTAGCACTCGCATAAAATCCCAAGTTCTTAGATAGTTCTTCATCGGCTCTTCTTTTAAAAGTGTTAATACCGAAAGGCAGATACAAGGGGCAGAAGCTGATGAACGATGTGAGGACAAATACAACGGCTAAAATCCCCAATACGATTGCTAATGTTCCAGAAATTGTATTTGTGAAATACAAAACTGCAATAACAACCACTATAAGCATGCGTACTGTTTTGTCAGTTGTTCCCATGTTCTTTTCCATGATACTTCGTTTTATTGGTTGACGATTTGATTTACATTTTGCCACGTTCCGCCGTTGATTACATTTTGAAATCCATTGCTTTCTAAAACGTCTTTCGCCTGACCGCTACGGCTGCCGCTTCTGCAAAAAACAACGATGTTTTTCTTGTTTTTGAATTTGGATAATTGGCTTGGCACTTTGTCCAACGGTATGTTTACCGCACCCTTTACACTACCTGCCGAAAACTCGGCAGGTGTGCGAACATCTACTAAAAAAGCGCTGTCTCTTATGGCTTCTGTTAATTTGATATTGTCCGTTTTTACGAACAGATTTTTAAATATTCCGAACATTGCTATTACTGTTATTGTGATGAAAATTAACCTAACACTTTGCTTTGACATACATAATCCGTTTTGGGTACATTAGTTTTTGCAATGGCATTGAAGCCGCCTTCCACTTCGGTAAAATTTCTGTAACCTCTTGCCTGTAAAATGCTTGCCGACATCATACTGCGATAACCGCCTGCACAGTGCAGGTAAAAATGTTCCTGCGGATTGATGTCTTTAATCCAATCGTTGATGTATGCCAATGGTTTGCTGTATGCTTCTCCGATGTGTTCCGCTGCATACTCATTTTCTTTGCGAACATCAATGATTTTGCTTTCGCCAATTTTCACTTCCGAAGCAAACTGTTCAGGTGTAATGCGGTTTACGGTATCGGTTACTTTTCCTGCATTTTTCCACGCTTCAAAACTGCCTGTCAGATGTCCTAAAACATTATCGAAACCTACACGGCTCAATCGTGTTACGGTTTCTTCTTCCTTGCCGTTGTCAGTCACCAACAAAATCGGTTGCTTTACATCCACAATCAACGCACCCACCCACGGAGCAAAGTCGCCACTCAAACCGATGTTGATGGATTGCGGAATAAAACCTTTGGCAAAATCCTTATCGCTTCTTGTGTCCAAAATCAAAGCTCCTGTGGCCTTGGCTACAGTTTCAAATTCTTCTGCCGTAAGCGGTTTCATTCCTTGCGTTAGCACTTCATCAAAACTGTCGTAACCTTTCTTGTTCATGGCTACGTTCATACCGAAATAGGCAGGTGGCGGAAGTAAACCGTCTGTAACAGCTTTGATAAATGCTTCTTTAGTGGGTTGGTTCAGCGCATAGTTCATTTTCTTTTGATTGCCCAGTGTATCAACCGTTTCCTTCATCATGTTTTTACCGCAAGCCGAACCCGCACCATGTGCCGGATAAACAGTTACATCATCGGGCAAAGGCAAAATTTTGTTGTACAGGCTTTCATAAAGGAGTCCCGCTAATTCTTCCTGTGTCATGTTCGCTGCTTTCTGCGCCAAATCGGGTCTGCCCACATCGCCCAGGAAAAGTGTATCGCCACTGAATAAAGCTGTTTCTTTTCCGTTTTCGCCAATCAGTAAAAAGCAAGAACTTTCCATTGTGTGCCCGGGCGTATGCAACACTTTGATTTTTACGTTCCCCAATTCAAAGATTTGATTGTCTTCTGCTACAATGGCTTCAAATTCGGGTTTTGCTGTTGGTCCATAAACAATTGGTGCATTGGTTTTCTTACTCAAATCCAAATGTCCGCTCACAAAGTCAGCATGAAAATGTGTTTCAAAAATGTATTTGAGTTTCACTCCGTCTTTTTCCAAACGGTCAATGTAGGGTTGCGTTTCGCGCAATGGGTCAATAAATGCTGCTTCGCCATTTGATGTGATGTAATAAGCGCCCTGTGCGAGACATCCTGTATAAATCTGTTCTACTGTCATTGTTATATTTTTAAGGTTATTTACTTGTTTGATGATGCAAAGTTGCGAAGTCGTTTCTGCGTGTACAGTTACATTGGTTACACAACCAAAATTTATTTCAGAATTGTTTCTTTGATGATAATGTAAATACCCATAACCAACACAAACCAACCAAATGCAGGTTTGAGTTTTGAGCCATCAACTTTTTTGGAAAGTGCCATTCCTATAAAGATTCCAACAATGGCAAAGGCGGTAACTTTTGCAAGGAAAATCCAATCAATAATCGTTTCACCACTTTCGCCAAAAAATCCAATCAGCGATTTTGCAGCAATGATTACTAACGAAGTTCCAACGGCTTCTTTCATTGGTAATTTGCTTAACACTACCAATGCAGGAATAATTAAGAATCCACCACCTGCACCAACAAGCCCGGTTAAAACGCCTACCACTGTTCCTTCAATAAGAATTAACGGATAATTGAATTGCTGTTTTTGCGGGATAAATTCAGTGGCTTTCTTATCTTTTTTAATCATACTGTACGAAGCAAAAAGCATCAGTAAGGCAAAAAGCAACATCAATAAAATGCTTTTGGTAACTGTGAAATTTCCGATGCTAAAAATTTCGTGCGGAATGGCAGGAACGATAAAAGCTCTTGTAAGAAAAACAGAAAGGATGGACGGGATACCAAAAACGACTGCCGTTTTGATATTTACTAAACCCTTTTTGAAGTAAGAGAATGAACCGACTACGCTTGTAGTGCCGACTATAAAAAGGGAATAAGCGGTTGCTAAAACAGCATCTATGTTAAACAAATAAACCAAAACAGGAACGGTAAGAATACTTCCACCGCCACCAATTAAACCTAACGAAACTCCTATAAGAATTGATGCTAAATAACCTTCCATACAATTGACAGTTGACAATCGAAAGGACAACGAAATCTCATTGCCTTTGACTGATACAAAAGTCAAAACAAATGGTTTTGTGTACAGCTACTTTTGTTACAGAACTATGGAAATTAAAAATGGGAAAATGTCAACTGTCATTTATCCACTCGTCAACTGATTGTGATTTTATTTCTGCCCAATTTTACTTTTCCTATTTCTTCCAACTGTTTTAGCAATCGGGAAACGACTACTCTTGCTGTTCCTAACTCGTTGGCTAATTGTTCGTGGGTAATGTTCAATGTTTTGTTTCCGGTAAGTTCTACTTTTCGATGCAATAACGTAAGCAATCTTTCATCCACTTTTTTGAAAGCAATGGCATTTACAATTTCTAGTAACTCTTCAAAACGCTTGTGATACAAACGGAAAATATAATCCAACCACTCCGGATATTCTTTGATGAATAGTGAAACCTTGTCAATAGGCAAAAACAGAATTTCGGCATCTTCTTCTACCTCAGCTTTTACTTTGCTTGTCTCGTTGTGTAATCCGCCTAAAAAAGACATGATACAACTCTCACCAGCCTGGATGTAGTACAACAATATTTCCCTGCCGTCTTCTTCTGTTCGGATAACTTTTAGTATTCCTTTGGTAACAATTGGAATAGAGCGAATGTGTGCGTTTTCGTTTAGAATAATGTCGCCAGCTTTGTAAGTCTTTTGTATGCTGTATTGTTGTAATCTTTCTACTAATTCGGGCGAGGTTTTAAATTCTGCTATTTGTCGTAAATCTTCCATTTTTTAAAGTTAGAATCTTGGTTGGTTTTTTATGGTGACAGAGATTCGTCTTCCGCCTGCAATGGTCGTAATGAGTTTGCCTCAATCACCCCCCCTGATGACTTTACTTTTATCCCGGCAACCTAAAGAACATACACTCATAAAGGCAGCCTATACATGTCATTATTATCTAAGGTTTTAACAGTTTTATAGAATCTCTCTTTCTAATTTCGGAGGAAACAACAAATAAGGATTTTGCTATGAAATTCAGACTCATCCCCGTTGTATTTACTGCCGCCATTACTTCCGTTGCCACACTTTTTGTAGCAGGAAAATTTGAGGATCGCCTTCCCTTCCAACAAGAAGAAAGGCTGCCGGTAAACTATGCCAATTTTAGCACTGCCGATGTGGTACGTGGTGCATCGCCTGCCGATTTTGAAAGTGCCGCAGCCGCATCGGTGCAGGCTGTGGTGCATATAAAAACCCAAACCACAGGTCGCACAGTAACTGCACGCGATCCTTTTTTTAATGACGATGCATTTGGTAATCTTTTTGGGCAAAGGCAATATTATATTCCACCACAGCGTGGCTCCGGTTCGGGGGTTGTCGTTTCTCCCGATGGGCATATTGTTACCAACTACCACGTTATTTCTAATGCAGAAAAGGTAACGGTTACATTCAACAATAGATTTACCAGCGAAGCAGAAGTGATTGCCAAAGATGCCTCCACCGACCTTGCAGTGCTAAAAGTAAAAGACAAAAACCTTCCGTATATGGAGTTTGG
>ENA-UOUJ01000417-UOUJ01000417.1-activated-sludge-metagenome-genome-assembly--contig:-NODE-417-length-30735-cov-4.890645_pt1 | contig 30735 bp, 22 predicted proteins | sample MGYA00249839_ERZ747224 | MGnify/ENA primary metagenome ERZ747224 (study PRJEB28782, sample SAMN03220277) | activated sludge metagenome | biome: wastewater; feature: sewage sludge; material... | reverse complement strand
AAACCTGCCTTTGGTTTCATTGGCTACGAAATTAGACCTCTCGGCAAACACAGCCACCATTACCCGTGAGATAGAAGGAGGTGAAGAAGTGTGTGAAGTGAATCTGCCGGTGGTTGTCAGTTGCAATCAGGGTATGGCATTGCAACGCATTCCAAATATGCGCGGCATCATGGCAGCAAGGACGAAACCGTTGAAAGTGGTAGAGCCGGTAGCGGTGGAAGCGCTTACCGAAACAACCGAATACAGTCTGCTACCTGCAAAATCGGGCGTAAAACTGATTGACCCGGATAATATCCCTGAATTGGTAAGACTTCTAAAAGACGAAGCAAAGGTGATTTAGGCAGTTTATATAAAATTTGCTGATTAACCCAAAAAGATAAAATAAAAATACTCATCACTTAACAGAAAAATATAATGGTACTTGCTTTTTTAGAAATAAATGAAGATGGTAAAGTAAAAAAATCATCATTAGAGATTTTGACCTACAGTGGAAAACTGGCTCAACAATTGGGTGCCGAAGCACACGCTGTAGTCCTTGCAGAGACCGGTGAAGACCTGACAAAGCTTGGTAAATACGGAGTGAAGAAAATTTATCAGGTGGTAAACGACCATCTGAAAGGTTTTGATGCGCAGGTGGCTACTGCAGTGATTGCTCAGGTAGCCGAACAAAACGGCGCTACCGAAATCGTTTTTTCAAACAATACACGCGGCAAGGCAATTGCTCCACGGCTTTCTGCCAGACTAAAAGCCGGATTGGTAAGCGGAGCAGTAGCGCTACCCGAAACAGCAGATGGAAGTTTTGTGGTGCAAAAATCTGTTTTTTCGGGAAAAGCTTTTGCCAAAATAAAAGTTTTAAGCCCCATTAAAATTATTTCGCTCAACCCGAATGCTTTCTCGATAGAAGCGGGCGAAGGAACTGCCGAAGTCGTTTCATTTAACGCTACTGTGGACGCACCGAAAGTTACAGTGAAGGAGGTAAAAAAGGAAAGCGGACAGATACCACTGTCTGAGGCCGAAACTGTGGTGAGCGGTGGCCGCGGACTGAAAGGTCCCGAAAACTGGGGAATATTGGAAGACCTGGCCAAAGAATTGAACGCTGCACTTGCCTGTAGCCGCCCTGTGGCAGATGCCGACTGGCGACCGCACAATGAACACGTGGGTCAAACCGGAGGCGTGATTGCGCCAAACCTGTATATAGCCTGCGGTATTTCGGGAGCCATACAACACTTGGCGGGTGTAAACCGCAGTAAGGTTATTGTAGTCATCAACAACGATCCCGAAGCGCCTTTCTTTAAAGCAGCCGATTACGGTGTTGTGGGCGATCTGTTTCAGGTGGTACCTAAACTCACCGAAGCTATCAGACAAGCAAAAGGATAGACATTCGGGTTGCTGTTTTTTTTAAGAAATGAATGATAAACTTACAATCAGGCGGGGATTGGCTTTCTGGCCTGATTGTATATTGAAATGATATAAATATTTTTCACAAACATGATCGAGAGAAAAGAAGGTTTTTACCTGCAAAAAGACGGACAAAAAGAAACGCACAAAACCTTCTATACCCTGTACCAGCCCGTTTCCACAAAACCCAAAGCAACACTGCTGATTCTGCACGGAATGAAGGAACATAGTGGCAGGTATGATGAAGTTGCTCGTTTTTTTACTGAAAAAGGTTTTGTGGTACTGACTTACGACCATCTCGGTCATGGCAAAACAGCAACCAATGATACCGAATTGGGTTTTGTAAAAGAAAAACAACCGGCAGAACAATTGATAGCTGATGCCAGAGCGATGCAAAATTTTTTAGAAAAGGAAAATCCGGGGCTCCCCCGTTTTATACTGGGTCATTCGATGGGATCGTTTATAGCCCGATGTCTGTTGCAAAGAGAAAGCAAACGCTTCGATGGAGTCGTCATTGTGGGTACAGGCGGAAAAGTATCCATCGCTCCCATCACCAAATTTTTACTCTCCATTGCAAATATTTTTGCATCGGGAAAAAGAAGTAATTTTCTGAACAATTTTTTTGATACCCGAAACAACCAACATTTCAAAAATGATGCTGATGCCGGTGTACTTAGCTGGCTCAGTCTCAGCGCTGCCAACAGAACAGCTTTTGCTGCCGACAAACTGAACGGACAACCTTTTTCGAATAACGGTTTTTATGCATTACTTTCGGTAAACGTCAGAGCTACCCGAAGAAACTGGGCGGCAACCATTCGTAAAGACCTGCCAATGCTGTTTATAAGCGGTGAGAATGACCCTATCGGTGATTTCGGCAAAGGAATTCGTACGACAGTCAATCAACTGATAAAAGACGGGTTTCAAAATATAACAACAAAACTATATCCCGATATGCGACACGAAATTTTGAATGAAGAAATTCGATTTGAAGTGTATAACGATATTGCCAACTGGCTGGAAATGGCGCTTGAAACCAAAAAGATAAGTTGATTAAAGAGTTCAGACATAAAAGAATTTTTGGTTACAATAACAAGTTCGGTAGTCTCTTATTTTGAAATCAATCAGGCTATTACATAAAAGGGCCATCCCCCTCATTTCGAAACGAATTTCAATTTTCCAAACTGATTTTTCCAAATGAACTTTTAAATCATAAAGTTTGTTAATTTGCTGTATGAGCGGTTATCACTTTTCAAAATTCGATATCAATGAAGGCGGTAAATCTCCATTTGACAAACTGATGGATATTTTTTTGCAGTTGCTTACCTATACCAGTGGCGATGTATATGAAGCTTTGCAATGGCTGAACGAATTGGATAAAGAATACAAACTTACTGATGATGATTACGGCATGGGCGACTTTGTGGAAGACCTGAAAGACAAAGGATACATCACCGAAGACCATCAGAACGGAGAAATAAAAATCACTTCCAAAACCGAACAGGGAATCCGCAAAAAAAGTTTAGAGGAGATCTTTGGCAAACTGAAAAAAGCAAAGCGGGGCGATCACAAAACTTTCAAACCCGGACAGGGTGAGGAAACCAATCCCGAAACCCGGCCTTTTCAGTTTGGAGACATGCTGGAGCAGATTGACTTTACCGAGTCAATCCGCAATGCCCAGATCAATCATGGCATTGACAGCTTCAACCTTCGGGAAGAAGACCTGAGCATCCGCGAAACTGATTTTAAGGCTCAAACTTCGACCGTATTGATGATTGATATTTCGCACTCGATGATTTTGTATGGCGAAGACCGCATCACCCCTGCCAAAAAAGTGGCAATGGCGCTTAGCGAACTGATTACCACCCGTTATCCGAAAGATACATTAGACATTGTAGTTTTTGGCAATGATGCCTGGCCGGTGGAAATCAAAGACCTGCCCTACCTGCAGGTAGGTCCTTACCACACCAACACGGTGGCTGGTCTGGAACTGGCAATGGACATACTGAGAAGAAGAAAGAATCCCAACAAACAAATTTTTATGATTACGGATGGTAAACCCACCTGCCTGAAAATAGGAAAGCGATATTACAAAAATGCTTACGGATTAGACAGAAAGGTGGTGAACCGGTGCCTGAATCTGGCGGCGCAATGTAAAAAATTGAAAATCCCGATTACCACATTTATGATTGCCACCGATCCTTATTTGCAAAGATTTGTTCAGGAGTTTACCGAAATGAATCATGGAAAGGCCTATTTTGCCAATCTGGATAAATTAGGAACATTTATTTTTAAAGATTTTGAAAGTGGAAAAAATAAACAGGTTTATTGACAAAATATTAATATTGTTTTTTATATAATATTAATTATCAATTATTTATAGGAATTATTTAAATTTATTTTTTACTTTATACCAGATCATTGAGAATTTAATAAATTACAATAGATAATCAATTTGACTCATTCTAAAATATGCATGAAACAACTTTTGGAGCATTAAAAGCTTCGGGATATACGCCCAAAACAATCAAAGAGGAAATCAGGCAAAACCTTATTAAAAAACTTCAAAGCGGAGAAACAACTTTCCCCGGAATTGTGGGTTATGAAGACTCGGTAATACCCGAAACCGAAAGAGCATTGTTGAGCAAACACAACATCCTGCTACTCGGTCTTCGCGGTCAGGCCAAGACCAGAATGGCACGATTAATGGTGAACCTGCTGGACGAATATATTCCTTACGTTGCCGGAAGCGAAATAAATGACGATCCTTTTCGGCCGGTTTCAAAATATGCACAAGACCTCCTGGCCGAAAAGGGGGATGAAACTCCCATTCATTGGCTGCACAGGAGCCAGAGATATGCCGAAAAATTAGCAACTCCGGACGTGAGTGTGGCCGACCTGATAGGAGACATTGACCCTATTAAGGCTGCCAACCTTAAACTCAGTTTTGCCGATGAGCGGGTACTGCATTACGGCATCATTCCGCGTAGCAACCGGAGCATATTTGTAATTAACGAACTACCTGATTTACAGGCAAGAATACAGGTTAGCTTATTTAATATTTTAGAAGAAGGAGATGTGCAAATCCGTGGATTCAAACTGAGATTGCCATTAGACATCATGTTTGTCTTTACTGCCAATCCGGAGGATTATACCAACAGAGGTTCCATAGTAACACCTCTGAAAGACAGAATCGAAAGCCAGATTCTTACCCATTACCCAAGAAATATTGAACACGCATTGGAGATTACCGAACAGGAAGCCGACATTCATGACGAACAGGTGAAAAAGATTATGGTGAGCGACCTCATCAAACGCCTGATTGAACAAGTTGCTTTTGAAGCCAGAAGCAGTGAATTGGTTGACAAAAAGAGCGGTGTGAGCGCCCGCCTCACGATTTCGGCAATGGAAAATGCGGTGAGCGCCGCTGAAAGACGCGCCCTCATCAATCACGAGGAGAAGACTCAGGTTTGGGTAGGCGACCTCTCCGGAATCATTCCTTCCATCACCGGAAAGGTGGAACTGGTATATGAAGGCGAGCAGGAAGGGCCTTACCAGGTAGCCATGAACCTGATGGATAAGGCAATCAGAAACCAGTTTGTACAATATTTCCCGAATCCGGACGAACTAAAAAAGAGAAGAAATACCGGCAAACCTTCTGTACAGCAAAAAACAGAAGAACATCCTTACAAACCCGTTATCAATTGGTTTGACAAAGGAAATCAATTAGCTATATCATTCAATACCAATGATAAAGAAAAAATACATCAACTTTATATGGTAGATGGATTATATGCTATTGTCAAAAAATATTTCCCACATGCCAACGAAATGCAGGCGGGTCTGCTGATGGAATTTGTATTACACGGCCTTGCCTCCTACTCTTTAATCAGCAAAAAACTCTACGAAACAAAAATCGAATTTAAAGACCTGTTTGGAAGTATGATGAATATGAATGATCCGCAGGAGTTTAATGGCGATAATGATTTTGAAGGGTAGATGGTAGATTTTAGATTTTAGATTTTAGATTTGTGATTACAGATTGCAGATTACAGATTACAGATTGCAGATTGCAGATTACAGATTGTCAACTGCCTAAAGCTTACAGCCTACAGCCTAAAGCCTATAAAGGTTCAAAGTTCAAAGTTCAAGGTTTAAGGTTTAAGATTGCAGATTAAAGATTACAGATTGCAGATTGCAGATTGCAGATTACAGATTGTCAACTGCCTAAAGCTTACAGCCTACAGCCTAAAGCCTATAAAGGTTCAAAGTTCAAAGTTCAAGGTTTAAGGTTTAAGATTGCAGATTAAAGATTACAGATTGCAGATTACTGATTTTCAATCGCCTAAAGCTTACAGCCTAAAGCCTAAAGCCTATAAAGGTTTAAGATTGAAGATTAAAGATTACAGATTGCAGATTACTAATTTTCAACCGCCTAAAGCTTACAGCCTACAGCCTATATCGCCGTAGCCGAAGGCCGATTGCCGTAGCCTTCTTATGCTACCTTCGTTTTCCAAATATTTATGCCAAATGGATTTCTACAACTCAAATACTTTTTAATTCTCCGTATCTTAGCCAAAACTTATTTTTATGCGTTTTTTTAGTTTGTTAGCATTTTTCTGTATTTCAATTTCAGTTTCGGCACAAAATGTATTGACTCCCGATCTGCTCTGGCAGTTAGGCAGGGTAAGTGCCATTGACCTCACAAAGGATAAGCAATCGGTGATTTACAAGGTGACCACTCCGGACGTTTCTTCAAATAAAAGTAGTAAAAAAACCTACAAAATCCCGATCAATGGTACTGTGGGAGAAGTAGTAGAAAATTATCAATCCCTACTTAATGATAAAAATGTGTCACCTGATGGAAAATATGTGCTGACAAGTAAAGAAGTGAAAGTGGTAAAAGTATTTGGCTCGGATTTTTATCCGGAACTTACAAAATCAAATGTGCAGATTTATAACGATCTGATGATTAGGCACTGGGATCAGTGGGAGGATGGAAAATTCAATCATGTATTTTTTGCACCGGTCGGAAAGCCTGATGAAGCAAAAGATATAATGCCGGGCGAACCTTACGACTGCCCCACCCAGCCTTTTGGCGGCGATGATGATTTTGTCTGGAGCCCCGACAGTAAACAAATCATTTATGTGTGTAAAAAGAAATTTGGAAGGGCTTATGCCGAAAGCACCAATACCGACTTGTATGCTTACGACATTGAATCAGGCAAAACCACCAATCTTACAGAAGGGATGATGGGTTACGACCTGAATCCCAGCTTTGGCACGAATGGCGCGCTGGTCTGGCTGAGTATGAAGCGAGATGGATATGAAGCAGACAAACAGGATATTGTGGTAATGAAAGATGGTAAAAAAGTAAACCTGACTGCTTACCGCGATGATATACATGTAAGTTCCTATAAATGGAGCAATGATGGAAATTACATTTATTTTGTTGCGCCCATTAACGGAACAGAACAGTTGTTTTCTGTTAAGTATGATGGAAATACCAAGCCAGAGATAAAACAAATTACAAAAGGAGATTTCGATATTACCGGTATTGTAGGCCAAAGCGGGAATACGTTGGTAGTTAGCCGTACCGACATGAATCATGCGGCAGAATTATTTACCGTTGATATTCTTTCGGGAACCATCAAACAACTCACCTATATAAATGATGCAATGTATGCTACCATCAAAAAAAGTAAAACAGAAAGGAGATTTGTAAAGACAACTGATGGAAAAGATATGCTGGTATGGGTGATTTATCCTCCCGACTTTGACCCTAACAAGAAATATCCAACACTATTGTATTGTCAGGGAGGTCCACAATCAGCATTGACACAGTTTTATTCGTTCCGGTGGAATTTTCAATTAATGGCTGCAAATGGATACATCATTGTAGCGCCCAACAGACGTGGCATGCCGGGACATGGTACCAAATGGAACGAACAAATCAGCAAAGACTGGGGTGGCCAGGTAATGAAAGATTACCTATCGGCGATTGATGCAGTATCGAAAGAAAAATTTGTGGATAAAAACCGGTTAGGCGCTATCGGCGCCAGCTATGGCGGCTATTCTGTTTTCTTTCTGGCAGGTATTCACAACAATCGTTTTAAAACTTTTATTGCACATGATGGTGTGTTTGACCTGAGAAGCATGTACGGCACCACCGAAGAACTTTGGTTTGTGAACTGGGATGGCGGAGGTAATTATTGGGATAAAAAAAACCTGATAGCGCAAAACACTTATGCAAAATTCAGTCCCAGTAATTTTGTTGACAAATGGAATACGCCCATATTAATTTATCAGGGGGGAAAAGATTACAGAGTACCCATTGAGCAAGGGCTACAGGCATTTACTGCTGCACAGGTGAAAGGAATTAAAAGCAGATTGGTTTATCTGCCAGACGAAAACCACTGGGTATTACAAGCCCAAAATGCATTGGTTTGGCAAAGAGAATTTTATAAATGGTTGGAGGAAACGTTGAAATAATATCCTTCTTAAAACAAAATAATTTCCTCAACCCACTGAAGTCATTTATTATAGCCGCCATCTGAAGAATTTTCTTCTAATGGCGGCTATTAGCTTTTGAAAACAAATAAATTTTTTTAAAAATTATAAGATGCCATAATGATAAAATTTCGGCCCGGTGAATTAAGAGGCTTTCCTACGGCAATAAATCTGCTCAGGTGCTCTCTATATGCTTTATTGAACAAATTATTTACTGCAACCGAAATTTGTATTTTTTTTGAAAATTCAGTCCTTACGCCTAAATCCACCACACTGAATTCGGGCGTTTTTACTTCGCCATAATCATCTGCCACCCTATCCTGCTTTGCCACATACCTAATTTGAGAATATGGAATCAGCCTGTTTTTCCAAACCGACCCTTCCAACAATAAACGTATATCAAGCGGCGCTATTTGCGGTAAAGGTTTTTTTGATTCATTATTTTTGCCGTAAGTATATGTAGCCGAAAACTGATGAAGCAAAACCGGCAGCCATTTATGTGTCCAACTCAGTTCAAATCCATAAAGCAACGCTTTGTCGATATTAATGTACTGCCTCACGCCCGGACCGCCATAAACAGGTGGAATCTTGGTTTTTACAGAGCTGATATAATTAGTAACCATAGAACCAAAGCCATTAAATTGAATCGATGATCGGGCAGATTTATAACCTACAATTCCGTCAATCTGATGATTTGCCTCAGGTTTTAGCTGCGGATTGCCTAACATTTCAAAAGGATCAATCCCTATTGCAAGAGAGTTTATGAATTTTTCGGAAATGCTTGCCGAACGTACCCCGCGACCCAGCCATAAACCCGTAAACCACTGACTATCCCATTGTCTGCTGAATCCAATACTCATGGATGGGTTGATATCTGTACTCTTCAAATCGGCATATTGATTTTTAAATTTTGAAGCCGGCGCATTAGCATCCGATTTAACGGCATCTATTCTTGCCGAAACTGACAACCTGAATTTGCTTAACTGATAATGCCAATCAGCAAAAAATCCGGCCCTTGTTTGACGGCTATCCTGCCAGATAGTGTCGATAATGGTTTTACCGGCCATTGGCCCTGTAAGCATTCTTTTTTCTCTGTTACCGTCTTCCCATTCATCCTTTTTATCAATTCCAAAATATAGTTCAGTCTTTGAATTGATAACGGCGAACTCCATTCTGCCACCCAGCACTTTTGTTTGGGCGCTGGTATTGGCATCCATATTCACAGCGCCGGGGCGAAATTTATTCCCCATAAGGTGATCTACAAATGAAGCATATCCCTGAGTATGCCATGAAGTAATCCAATTGCCCAAGCCGTTTACTTTATAACCACCCTGCAACATCCAGGCTTTGTCGCTCAGCAAGTCCATCATCAGCGTGGGGAAATCTACATTCTTTGCAAAACTTCTGGTTGCAGACAAATTCAATACATTTTTTTTGTTGATTAAGAAATCCGAATGTATTCCTACAGAAGCTCTTTCAAAATTTGCAGACATCACACTATCATTACCATCTTTATAATCGTGACCTTTGGAATAAGAACCTGTAGCAGACAGTTGCATATTTTTAGATTTGGTACCCAACGCTCCTTCAGTTCTATAAATTTCACCATTAGATTCAAAACCTCCGTTTATTCTGCCAAAAACCTTATGCCCTTCAATAAACTCCGGAGGAGACGTTTTGAAATTAATCACGCCTCCCACCGCTGGACCATAGCGAAAATTATGCGGTCCTTTCAATACTTCTAATTGCTCAATCTGACTGATAAGTACCTGGCTTGTTGGCGGATCCATACGGCTTGGACAAGCCGCTAAGGTTGAAAGGGCTCCGTTAGTCAGCACATTCAATTGATCCGCTTTAAAACCCCGAAAAGTAGGGTCAAAGGCAAAACCGCCACTTTTTTTTATTGCTGAAAACCCCGGTATTTGTTGCAATACCTGTCCGGCATCATGTTGCACCCATTCGCCATTACTAAGCCTCACCTTTTCTTTCAATGCTCTTCCTTTCAATGAAAAGAGAACCACCGGGCTAAGTAAAGCGCCATCTGCCGGTATCAATTGTACATACCCTTGTTCCATTGCTGATTTCAATTCTACCGGACTCAGTCGAAAGGTGTTGTATGAAATGTGAGTCAATAATAAATCATCTTTTGAATTTAAAGTAATGAATATTTTCCCCTCGCGATTTGATTCGCCTTTTTGATTACCTAAACGATAATTAACTCCGGCTATTGGCATATCGGTTTCTCTGTCTATAATTAATATCGGCTTTTGGCTGTTTACCTGTATTGTGATAAATAACAGTATTGTGACTGAAAATGATTTAATGCTATATATTTTCATTAGTTATTTTTTAATGATTAAGTTGACTTTTTGGCATCTGATGATAAATTTGTTTTTCCTTCAAGGCAATTAACAAATGTTAATCAGCAATAAAAGTGATTCCCAAAATATATCGTGAATAAATGTGGCAGGATGTTGAATAGAATTTATGATACAGCATCATAGCCTTCTATTGAATTCACACTATTATGTAACCGGAATGAAAAATCATCCTGAAAGGTCCTGCTTTGTTAAATTGTTTTGAAAGCTTTAGTGAAGGCAGGGAGGGTGAAAGACTTTTGAATAATAACCGTTTAATGGTTTGACAGGTAAAAACTGAAGGTTAAATGGCAAATTTAATGCTACCGAATAAGGCTCATGGATTATAAAATTATTTACATCAATCAATGAAATTTCATTTTTATACTCAAGTCTTCTTTCAGGTTGTTGTTGATCTTTTTTATCTTCTTCCTGCAACTTTTTCATCAATTGGCATTTCCCATCACAATGTAATTTAGGTCGTGCTTTGTTTACACAGTTTTTTGCATATTTTGATTTATTGGTAAAATAATCTGCAACAATAAAAACCTTCCCAAAAGTTTGGGTAAAAAACGCCGTAATAAAAACAACAGCAATCAGCTTCCTGTATATTTGACCTTTGCTCAAAACTATAAGTAAAGATAACGCAGAAATCAAATAATAAAACCTGATATTTATCATTATTTGATCTGAGAGCTTACGATTTTATTGATAAACTCTTACATAATCTATTTCAAATACATGGGGAAACAAAGCGTTATCAATTCCCTTCTGACCGCCCAAACCTCCACCGATAGCCAGATTAAGAATTAAGTGAAAAGGCTGATCATAAGGCCAGGCAGCGCTACCGGTACCGTTGTTTTTATATGAAAAATATTTTTTACCATCCACATAGCTTCTCCATTCACCTTCGTCCCACTCAAGTGTAAATACATGAAACGCGGTGGATGCATCGGGCAGGTAAATAGATTTTCCCACCTGTGTGCCAATACCATGATTAAATGCTTCTGTGTGAGATGTGGAAAGTACAGAATCGGGATGGGAGCCTACAAATTCCATGATATCTATTTCGCCACTTTTTGGCCAATCACCATAACTGAAATCAGTCGGCAGCATCCATATTGCCGGCCAGGTACCATTCCCTGCGGGCAGTTTGGCCCTAACCTCAATTTTACAATATTTCCAATCGCCTTTATGCTTAGTTGTCAATCTGGCCGATGAATAATTTTTGATATTTGTTTTTTCATGGATGGCAGTAATTTTCAAGGTTCCATTACTTACAAAAGCGTTTTGAGGTCGGGCAAAAGTGTACCACTGGGCTTCATTATTTCCCCAACCATAACTGTTACCGACAGTGTCGTAATTCCATTTTCGGTCATTAGGCAGTCCGTAGTAGTTAAATTCATCAGACCATACCATCTTCCATTGTTTTGGCTGGGCAAATAGGCCAAACAAGAAACATGTAAACAATGCTGCTAAAAAATATTTTTTCATGAAGGGGTATATTAGAATTGTAAGGTTTAGCTAAAAAGAATATTGGGCAAATTGCCCAATATTCCGTTAAACAATCCACTATTTAAGAATCCACATTACTTTATTAATATCATCTACTCCGCCATACTGACGGTTTAAAGCTTCAATTAGATTGTCTCTATTGTAATTTCCCTCAGCAGCCGCATATAACCAGCGTACCGGAACTGCATTTTTATTTGTTTCATTTAATGATGTTGCCGGATTGATGGGAAATACAGGGAAGCCTGTTCTTCTGTATTCAAAAAAGGATTGATTTGGATTAATCATAAAATTCATTAAATACTTCTGTATCCAGATTTGCTTCAACTGATCGGCAGCATTGGATTTGAAGGCAGCTTCTCCGGTAAAATAATTGTCAATGTAAGCCTGGCTAATTGCCATTCCATGTGCATAGCTGCTGTTAGTTGCCATTATATCAGCTAAAGCAGCTTTTACACCTGTTTCGTAATAATCCTTAGCATTACCAGTTGATATCCATCCCAAAACTCTTGCTTCGGCAAGAATCAATTGTTGCTCGGCAAAGGTCATTATCATTCTGGGATCACTATCCATAACCTTTAAATATCTTGAATTTATCAGAGAATAGGTGTTTTTTAAATGATTGGCCGTTATATCATCATAACTGTCAGAAGTAAGCGCTCCAACGTATGCATCCGGATTGGATTCGGTGAGACCTCCGGCTAACTTTGCTTTGGATGGATCAGCATAGTAATAAAGCCTTCTGTCATTTAATGTTTTAAGATTATCCACTAATAGTTTACTTACATCTGTCCTGCTGGTAAACAAGTCATTTGTGCCTGAAAGAGGATGCTGATTAACAGATGAATATTTCAATCCCAAATAACCCGTATTGGGCAGAAGAAGAAATCCTGAATTAGCAATTTCAGAAAATCTGCTCTTAATATTCAAACCAGAAGCATCAGCTTTTTTACTAAGTGATAATAAAACACGCAATGCAAAAGCGTTTGTAGCCCTTCTCCATTTATCCGGATCACCTGCATAAGGTGTGGGATCGCCATCAAATTTTATTCCTTGTGAAAAAAACTGTTCTGCTTCTTTTAGCTCGTTTAATACGCCGGTCATTACCTGCTCCTGTGTGTCATAAGGTACTTTCACTGCTCCTGTTTGGCCCTTTCCTGCCTGACTGTAAGGAATATCACCAAGTCTCATTGAAGTATTATAAAACATGATAGCTCTTGACAGCTTTGCCAAACCTTTATAGGAGTTCTCCATACTGCTTCCTTCGGCATATTTTAGCATACTTTCAATATTGGGCAACATGGTCATGCCTCCAAAACCAAAAGTCCCGAGCGTATTATATTGCGAAGCCATAATGGTTTCATTGGCATAAGCAATATATTTAGCCAAAGCGTTTTCGTCCAGATAAGCCTTGGCATCTCTACCATCAAATTTGAGATTCGCGAGTATTATATTAGTAGCCAGCATAGAAGCGCTCACTCTTTCTGTAGCATCGGGATTCATGTTGATATCGTCAAATTTGCTACACCCTGCAGTAAACAACAAGAGGCTGAATAAAATGGCTCCTGTAATTTTTATATTGAGTTTCATGTGTGTAATTTTTGGATTTTAAAAATTTATTAGATGCTTAATTAAAAATCAAACTTGAGGTTAAGTCCAATAAAACGCATTGCCGGATCGGTAAAATTTTCGGTACCGCCGTCAATATCAGAATACTTAAACTGCTTGGCCCAATAAATTAAATTCTGACCTATTACTGATACAGACATATTCTTTGAGCCTACCTTTCCTGCCAAATTCTTTGGTAATGTATAAGTCAATGAAACCTCTCTGAGTTTTAAAAAAGTAGTACTAAACAAATCAACTGAGGAAGGCGAGCCACCCCATGCCGTTCCTTTATGCAAAGCTTCAATATATGATTTGTAAGTTGTTTTTATGTCATTGGGTGCAAATACACGGGTATCGCTTACCACATGATAATTGGCATCATACACTATTGACCCTGAAACTACCTTAACACCTTCGCCCAAAAAATTCTTAGTTCCCGGATTGGTAGCATCTAAATATCTTTCTTCACTAAGCGAATTGGGATGGTTACCCGACCTCCACATATACATTGCTGTGGTAGATTGAGCCAGACCTCCTACCCTTCCGTCCAAAGAAATATTTAAGGCGAGATTTTTATAAGCTACCTGAGTATTGAATCCCCAAATCCAGTCAGGATCGGCAAATCCTACATGTGATAAAATCGGCTTATAGGTTGGCACGCCATTATTGAATACAATATTTCCCAGGTTATCAGTCTGATACTCATTTATGGTGTAATGATCTGCTCTTTTACCCACCTTCACCCAATCTCTGTTTTGCACCGAATAAAGTGAATCCAATCGTGTGTAGAAAGTAGCAAATTTCGACCAGTTGAATCCAACATCCCATCTGATATCCTGAGTGCGAACAGGTGTAACATTCAATGCCAACTCAATACCCTTACGCGTTCTTTCTTCATTACTATTGGTATAAACCCCTGTAAATCCTGATGAAGGGCTTATGCTGGCAGAAACAATGTAATCATACATTTTTTTCTCAAAATAAGTTACATCCAACGATACTCTGTTTTTCAAAAAGCTCATCGCACTGCCAAATTCCGTTGTGGTAGATCCTTCAGCAAAAATGTCATCCGGCCTGATGAGTGTTGGATAAACTGCAGTCGCCAGCGTACCCCATGCATTATTTACAATGGAAAACACATTGTTGATGGCATAAATGTTTGCAGGCGTTTTATATTTTGTCCATGCGCCTCTCAACTTCCAGAAGGATAACCAATCGGGTCTGAAAAGTTCAGAAACCACAAAACTTCCTGAAACCGAAGGATAGAAATAAGATCTGGTACTTTTTGGCAAGGTAGAAGCCCAGTCATTTCTTCCGGTAGCTTCTAAGAATAACATATCGCGCCAGCCAAAACCAAGCTTACCAAATAAACTGTTGGTTTGTTTTTTGTAAATCAATGACATCACATTCACCGGATTTACAGATGCCTTTAATGAATAGTATCCAGGAATGGATAGGCCGCCATTCGTTCTGGCTTCAATTCCTTCATCCTGATTGTAGAAAATAGCGCCTCCCACAAAACCGTCAATTCTGAAATCATTCAACTTCTTATTACCAATAATCATGGCTTCATTGGAGCTGCTATATCCTCTGCTAAGACCAACGTTGTAAGACCCTTTTTGCGACTCACCCCAAATTTCTGTACCAAATCCCATCACCTTGCCTGTGCCTCCTCCCTGAAAAGAACCTTTTGAAATTCGTATATCCTGCCTGTTACTGTAGGTATCATAACCGGTTCTTACCATTGCTTTCAACCAGTTTAGGATATCATAATTAAGTGTCAACTGCCCATTGAAAATATCTTTTTTATAAGGGTGTATCCTTTCGTACCTATCAAAATATGGATTATTATTACCGGCGGTATAACTACTGTTTTGAACCTCGTTGGGTATCATCCAGTAATCCTTGTACTGCCTGATGTCCCAGTCAGGAGAACCCCAAACCAACATACTGTACATAGGATCGTATCCTGCATATCCACCAAAACCGGTATTGGGTGAGCTATGATTATTATAGGACACAGACGTGGAAATGGAGAATTTTTTAAGTTTAATATCTCCGCCCACACTATAGGTCAACTTATTAAACATTGAGTTGGGATAGGTTCCTTTGTTCTGCACCCAGGTAGCAGATGCCCTAAAGCCACCCAAATCGCCTGTTTGCGCAATACTCAGATTATTATTTAAAATATATCCCTGTTCCTGGAAATTCTTAAAATTATCTTTTCCTATTGGTAAATAAGGCATTGATTTCATGGTTTTGCTTATCGGGTCCCATTGAATGATCTGTTGCCCTTCCAGCGGAGGCCCCCATGAACCATCGGCAGACCTTACGTATGTATTGGTTGCGGTGTTTACCACACGGCCATACTTTGACTGCATTTCAGGAATAGCAAGATAGCCTGCCTCAAACATGGAACTGCTATTGAGCGAAATAGTGAACCCTTTGCCCAAAGCGCCTTTGCGGGTGGTAATCATTATAGCGCCGCTTCCGCCTCTCTCTCCATAAAGCGCCGACGCGGTTGCTCCTTTTAGAAAGTTAATAGATTCTATGTCATCCGAAGGTACATCCCTCAGTGTCATATTGCCATAAGGCACACCATCTATTACGATTAATGGCTTTTCACCTCGGATGGTAATATTTGGCTCTTCCATAAATTCTGCGCTGTTCTTAATGGTCATTCCGGCTACTTTACCGGTTAAAGAGGTAGCCACATCAATACCCTTTACAGTTTGAAGTGTATTCCCCTTCACCTCCTGAGTAGCATAACCCAGCGCTTTTTCCTGCCTTTTAATACCCAAAGCAGTAACTACTACACCCTCTAAGTTTTGTGTAGATGCAGGCATTAAGGTAATATCAATAATATTCCTTACTCCCACTGTGGTGGTTTGAGACGAAAAACCAACATAAGAAAATTCGAGACGTTCTGCTTCATCGGCTCTAATCGAATAACTACCATCACCTGCCGTGGTAGTTCCTGCGCCTGAGTTTATCGCCTTTACCGATACTCCTTGTAAGCCGATCCCTTTGTCATCGGTTACCCGTCCGGAAATTATTTTTGTTTGAGCATATCCTGAAACTGATAATATCAGGAATAGAAAAAGTAATCTTGCAAGCTTCATCATACATTTTAAATTTAATTATGACAAGAATAATTATAGTTTAGAAGGTCAAATTTAGCTTGAAAAGCGTCCTTTAACAAATTTTAACACCCTACAATACTACTACAATTAAATTTATTTTTATTGGTTATCAGCGTTTTATAATACCACAAAATAAAAATTGATTATTTTGATTAATTTTGAAGCATTAATTGCAAGTTAGTGTGAAAAATAGGGTTTTATTTCTGGTAATTCTTTTGGGTTTTATAAAATCGGGCTTTAGCCAAACAACAATTGGCAGGCCAGACATCCAAAATTTCTCCCATGAACAGTCCAATATTGGCGCTCAAACCTGGAAAATAATGCAGGATCGCTTTGGAATCATGTATTTTGCCAATAACTCTGGTTTAGTTTCATATAACGGAAAGGAATGGAAGAAATTTCAACTTCCAAATAAAACAATAGCGCGCTCCATTTATATCTCAGATGACGATAAAATTTATGTGGGCGGACAGGGTACAATTGGTTATTTTTTCCCCGACAGGCAAGGTTCTTTGAAATATCATTCATTAATAGATCTAATTCCTGCCAGGTACAAATCATTTGGAGACGTGTGGCAGATCGTCGAATTTGAAAACAATATTTTTTTTAGAACATCTAATAAAATATACAAACTTGACCCAAAAAAAGAACTTATAATAGTATTTGAAGGCCCAAATTTTTCAAAATGGTCTTTTGTTCATAAAAGCCAAAACCAGCTTTTTGCACAAAATTCAAGGCAAAATCTGGTGGTTTTAAAAAATAATAATTGGGAACCGCTCAATATTCCCGAACTTAAATCTACAGAAATATTTGATATTCAGGACTTTGGAGGCGACACGTCCATTATTTCCACATTGCATCACGGATTATTTTTGATGAATAAAACCGGCATCCGGCCTTTTCACATTCAAAAACAAATCATTCAAAATCAGATTTTTTCCATTGAGCCGGTAAGTAACAATCTGTTTGCCATCGGTACGGTATCCAACGGAATATATATTGTGGATAAAAACGGCAATAGCGTGATGCACTTTTCTACCGATAATGGGCTACAAAACAATAACGTGTTATCCATGTTCGTCGATAATCATTCCAATTTATGGGCTGGGCTTGATGAAGGGATTGACTTAATAAATTATAAATCTCCTTTTACAAAAATTATACCTGTACCTCAGCGACCTACTCCAACTTATGCTGCAAATATTTTCAATAATAGAATTTATCTGGGAACCTCGGATGGACTTTATGCTGCCGACCTTACCCTGTCAGAAAAAAATGACATCAGCCTTTCACAAAAGCCTTTCTATCGGGTTCAAAACTCCGGCCGACAGGTTTGGAATCTTTTTAATAACGGAGAACAACTTTTAATGGCGCATCATGATGGCACTTTTGAAATAAAATCAAATACTGCCCTATTTTTGGATAATTATTACGGAGGCGCCTGGTTATACAGGCAGATACCAGGCTCCAAAAATTTAATTGCAGGCACCTATGACGGCATTCAGCTATTTATTAATAATAACCAACATTTAATCCCAACCAAAAAACTTTCCTTTCCCAATAAAGAACCGCTTCGCTTTATAGAAATTGATTCCTCACACCATATTATCTGGGCTTCTCACCCCTATAGAGGAATTTATAAAGTCAATATGTCAGCTAATTATGACAATATTGAAAAAGTACAGCTTTATACACAAAAAGACGGCTTACCGGCCAACACCAATAATTTTGTTTTTAAGATAAACAATCAAATAGTTTTTACTACCGAAAATGGTGTATATGAATATGACTATGAGAACGGCCTCTTTCGCGTATCGAAACAATATTTACGGATTTTTGGAAAATTATCTATAAAATTTTTAACAGAAGACAGCAAACAGCGAATTTGGTTTGCCACTGAACAAGGAGCCGGAGTTGCAGAAAAAGGTAACGCCAAATTTATTCCCGAATTGAACGAAAAGCTAATAGCAGGTTTTGAAAACATTTATCCCTTCAACGATAAAAATATCCTTATTGGCTCTTATAAGGGAATTATTCACCTCAACTACAGCCAATACCAAAAAAGCAGGTCAAAAATATCGGTTTTATTAAGTAAAGTTGTTACAACATCTAATAAAGACTCGATTCTTTTTAATGGTTATTTTAATAATAACGGGAAAATATCCGGCAAACAAGGTGAAAACAATATTTTCAAACTATTACCGAAATTCAGCTCATTCCGTTTTGAATTCTCAACAGACCACTATGAAAAGTCTGATCAGATTTTATACAGCTACAAATTAGAGGGTTTTGATGATGAATGGTCCGATTGGAACAATAAAAATGAAAAAGATTATACCAATTTATCGCATGGCAAATACACATTTTTGCTAAAAGCAAAAGACAATTTCGGCAATAATTCCGATCCAATCTCCTATTCCTTTGAAATATTGCCAAGATGGTATCAAACAATTTTGGCACGCTTCATTTATTTTGCCCTCTTAATGCTGTTTTTTTATACGCTAAACAAACTTTACCAGCAGCGATTAATAAAGCAAAAGGCAAATCATGAAAAAGAGCAGGCACATTTAAAATATGTGCATGAATTAGAATTAGAAAAAAACGAAAAGGAAATCATTCAGTTGAAAAACGATAAATTAGAAACGGAGGTGGTTTATAAAAACAAAGAGTTGGCTTCTACCACTATGCACCTATACAAGCGAGGCCGTTTATTGGGAAAAATTAAGGAAGACCTATCAGAGGGGATAAAAAAAATTCAGAAAAAGGAGGAGAAGTCAGATTTTAATAAACTGCTCAAACTCATTATTGAGGAAGAAAAACAAGCGGAAGACTGGGAACAATTTGCCATACACTTTGACGATGTGCATAACCGTTTTTTACAAAAGATAAAACTGGCTTATCCAAATCTGACATCAGGTGATCTAAAATTATGCGCTTATCTTAAAATGAATCTTTCTTCCAAAGAAATTGCACAATTACTCAATATTTCGCTTAAAGGAGTAGAAGTTGGCCGATACCGCCTTAGAAAAAAACTTGGCCTGGGTCCGAATGTAAACTTAGCTGGGTTCATAAACGAGTTTGGATAAATCTATTTTTTCTTTTCCATTTCTATTACCCAAAGACCGCGCAACTGGTTTTCAGCATATCCGGTGGCAGCGTCCGACGGGTAAAGCTCATTGATTTTAGCCAGCGTTTTACTATCAATTTTCGATTTATCCGCATGGCAATTCATACACATCGTATTAGTAATAATTGGATAATACCCTGTTATTTTATCACCGGCTTCCATGAGCTTAGGTTTGGCTGCTTCTCCATTCTGCATGTTGGTTTTTAGTAATTCTATATACTCAAGTTCCTGTTCATTTGCTTTATTATCCGGATTTCTGTTACGGTCAGAAACTCTTTTTAATGATATCAAATGCAATGCAGAAGACATACTATCTGTTAGAGGAATTGCCCTTGTGTTGCAAAATTGCACTGCATACGCAGGCCCGTTACTGTTAATTGCTTCTGTAAGGTTTTTTATTAATACTTTTCCGGCTTCTGATGCATAACCTGCTCCGGCAGACAGATACTGATTATAAACAGCAGTATCTTCCAGAACATTACCTGTTTGTTCTGAAGTATTATTTGCCGATTCATTTCCGCACCTAATTAACAAGAAAGACATTATTGCAAGAATCAGAACAATCGCATTTTTTTTCATAATCAAGAGATTTTATCCTAACAAAATAATTTCTTCAAAATTTTTCATTCATCAATATTTATACTGATGAATGAAAAATCTATTCTTTACGGCTGTATTTGATAAAGATACTGAACTAAACAGCAATGGAGGATAGCATATATTGCATATCGCCAATGCCGCCGCCATTATACACTTCTTCAATTCCGGCCTGCCTCAAAAAACCCACAGCAGTAGAACTGCGGCCACCCGAAAGACAGTAAACCACAAGAGGTTTTTCCATCTGTTCAATATCTTCCATCTTCAATCTTATTTCGTGCAACGGAACATTAATGGCGCCTTCAATATGGCCGGACATAAATTCTTGCTCGGACCTTACATCAATAAATGTCTTTTTTTCGCTTTTTACTATTTCTTGTAAATTGTACATCGTATTTTAAGTTTTATTATTTTTTTAGTTTGATAATTTAAAAAATATTTAAGCAGTCAGTTCTTCTACCGGCTGATTCTGTTTTACCATTTCGACTTCTTTCTGGTATTGCGCCATCAGTTCTCTTTCCATATTCATCATATTATACAATGAAAAGCCGCCTGAATAGTTATACACATCCTGATAACCCGATTGCCTCAATATTCTTTGTGCCAGATAGCCACGCAGACCTATTTCGCAAAAGATAAAAATTGTTTTATCCTTTGGAATTTCATCTAACCTTTGCCTGATTTCATCTACGGGAATATTGACAGCCCCGGTAATTGTCTTATTGTTAAATTCTTTTTCGGTACGTACATCAATCAGTAAGCTGTTTTCATTTTTTTGATGCAATTCTAAATCATCCCAATACGAAACCTTAAACAGGCCGTTCAGTAAATTTTCGGCCACAAATCCTGCCATATTTACAGGGTCTTTGGCTGATGAATAAGGCGGGGCATAGGAATGTTCTACTTCGGTAAGATCGTAGATAGTTCCGCCCTTTTGAATTAGTGTCGCCAGAACATCCATTCTTTTATCAACACCTTCCACACCCACGATTTGAGCGCCTAATAATCTTCCATCCTCCGGCGAAAAAGCTATCTGTGTAGTCAGATTATGCGAACCCGGATAATAAGTAGCATGAGAAGCTGACCTTGTAGTAGAAACAATATGAGGAATATTCAATGCCTTCAAATTCTTTACAGAAACGCCTGTGGCAGCCACAGTATGATTAAAAACCTTCACGATAGCAGTGTTGATAGCGCCTTTGTATTTTCTTTTATTGCCCAATACAATATTATCGGCACATATTCGACCCTGCTTATTAGCCGGTCCGGCCAGGAAAGTACTCATTGATTTACCCGTAATTGGGTTTACGAATTCAATAGCATCTCCTACCGCATAAATATCGGGGTCGGAGGTTTGCAGGTACTCGTTCACCCAAATTCCTTTTGCATCTCCCAATTTCAAGCCTGCAGCAGTGGCTAATTTTGTATCTGGCCTTACACCTATAGAAAGGATGACCATATCTGCTTCTTCTGAAAGACCGTTATTATAATTTACTTTCAATCCTGTCTCGGTTTTCTCGAAACTACTAACAGCAGTATTCAATTTAAGATCAATGCCGTGAAGGCGGATATGTTGTTGCACAAACGCTGCAATCGGAAAATCCACAGGAGCCATCACCTGGCCGGCCATCTCTACAATTGAAACCTCTATACCCAGCTCGTGCATATTTTCGGCCATTTCGAGACCAATGAAGCCGGCACCCACAACTATTGCCTTTTTTGTAGAATTGGCAGTTGCAAAGTTTTTGATGGTATCAGTATCCGGCACACTTCTTAGCGTAAATATTCCCGGAAGGTTGATGCCCGGCAAGGGCGGTCTTACAGGTTCGGCCCCTGGCGATAAAACCAATTTATCATAAGTCTCTTCATATACTTCATCTGTCAGTAAATTGCGGGCAGTAACCTTTTTAGCTGCTCTGTCAATTGTAATCACCTCAGTAGAAATTCTTACATCAATATTAAACCGCTCCTTAAAACCGGCAGCCGTTTGAACAAACAATTTGTTTCGGTCTTTGATTACATTACCGATATAATAAGGCAATCCGCAATTAGCATAAGATACATAAGCGCCTCTTTCAAACATTACGATTTCAGCCTGTTCGTCCATTCTTCTTAAGCGGGCTCCGGTACTGGCTCCACCGGCCACCGCTCCTATAATCACATATTTCATACTATATATTTTTATTTTATTCCTGTCTGCCTGATTGTTTTTTGTAACTTCATTTATTATTAATATATCAAGGCAGTATTTTCAAATCTGAAGGTGCAAAGGAACAAATCTTTACCAGGGTTAATAGTGATAATTGTTACAAAGAACGCATTAGTGAATAAAAAAAGATGCGATAAAAATCGCACCTTTTACTAAAACATCAACAAGAAAAACAACATTTTAAACTACTTTACTTCTTCGTATTCTATTTCATCTGTACTTTTATTTGTCTGCCTAACATTTGAACGGGGCACACCACACCCTGTACTGCCACAACAACCCGTATTGGTAATGCTTTGAAAAACAAACAATCCGCCAAACAAACCAATTGCCCAGCTTTGCATTTGAAAAGACTGACCAATCAGCATAATGCCCAATACCAGCCGTACAACTCTGATAAAACTCCAATCGCGTAATAAACTCTCAAACATGTCTTTCTATTTCTAGTCAAAAGTAATGGTAATAAATGTCCTATTGGGTGATATATATCACAAACAATACTATTGCTTTGGTTGCTCAGAAAGAGATGATTTCAATCAATTATTTAGCAGAAAAAAAGGTGCGCTTAAAGAATATTATGAACAAACTATTATAAACAATCACATTAATCACCTTGTTTTTAAATAAAAAGAACTTCGTAATAGTATAACGAAGTTCTCTTTTGGAGGTCTCGAGCGGATTCGAACCGCTGTAGGAGCTTTTGCAGAGCTCTGCCTAGCCACTCGGCCACGAGACCAATTAATCTTTGATGACTTGCAAAAATAGGATATTTTTGTTAAATATTTCATCTCTTTAAATGTTTTATTATGAACAGAATTGCAGAATCGGAATTAATACTGAATAATCGCGGCGCTGTATATCATTTGGACCTTCGTCCGGAAGAACTGGCTTCCACTGTGGTTACTGTTGGCGATCCTGACAGGGTTCAGGAGTTTAGCAAACACTTTGATACCATTGAGGTGAAAAGACAGCACAGAGAGTTTGTTACCCACACCGGCACTGTAAAAGGAAAAAGGCTTACCGTTTTGTCTTCCGGAATAGGGCCAGATAATATTGATATTGTACTAAACGAATTGGATGCGCTGGTAAATATTGATTTTGAAACCAGAACCATCAAGCCGCAACTTTCTGCACTTAATATTATCAGGGTGGGTACTTCGGGGTCACTACAGGCCGATATTCCGGTGGACAGTTTTGTGGCTTCTACACACGGCTTGGGTATTGACAATCTGCTTAATTTTTACCGCCATGAAAGTAATGATGAAGAAAAACAACTCATACATTCTTTCGTTACCCATGTTCAACTTCAGGGTAATATTAGTATGCCCTACATTACAGGCGCTTCGCCTACTTTATTGAAACATTTCGCACAAGGTTTTCATCAGGGTATCACCGTTACCTGCCCGGGCTTTTATGGGCCACAAGGAAGAGTGCTTCGTCTTGGAATTAGAAATCCGCAATTAATAGATCGACTCACTGATTTTAGTTTCGGTCAGCACCGAATTACGAATTTCGAAATGGAAACCTCCGCAATTTACGGCTTAGGCAAGCTTTTAGGCCATCACTGCCTGGCGATAAATGCAATTGTAGCCAACAGAATTGTAAAAGAATTCAGTAAGGACAGTAAAGCAGTTGTTGAAAACCTCATTGTTAAGTTTTTAGAAATTTTTTCAGAAAATATTTAATATGAAAGTTAAGTTTTGCAAATATCAGGGCACCGGCAATGATTTTGTTATAGTGGATAACAGGTCTGGTGAATACAACGACCTGACTGAAGAAAATATCAGAAAAATCTGCGAAAGAAGATTTGGTATTGGCGGTGATGGATTTATGATGATGAATGAAAAAGAAGGCTACGATTTTGAAATGAAATACTACAATGCCGATGGGCGCGAGGGAAGTATGTGCGGAAATGGCGGAAGGTGCATCATCCAGTTCGCTTATGATTGCGACATAAAAAAAAGTAATTATTTATTTCTGGCAATAGATGGCCCGCACGAGGCTGCCATTTATCCCGAAGAAGGGTTGGTTTCTCTGAAAATGATTGACGTGCCGCAAATCAAAAAATATAAAAGTGATTATGTTTTAAATACGGGATCTCCTCATCTGGTACAATTGGTTGACGACATGAAAGATGTGGATATCGTTAAAGAAGGCCGAAAAATCAGATATAATAAAGATTTTGCAGCGCAAGGAATCAATGTCAATTTTGTGGAAGTGAAAGATGATGAAAATCTTATTGTAAGAACTTATGAACGTGGTGTTGAGAATGAAACTTATTCCTGCGGAACAGGCGTTACAGCCTCCGCGCTTGTATTTTATCATAATGAGAATGGATTTAATACAGTTGATATCGAAACATTAGGCGGCAATCTTTCTGTACGCTATACCCGAAAGCCGGATGGTTCTTATGAACGAATCTGGCTGAAAGGCCCTGCTGTAAAGGTTTTTGAAGGGATCATAAATATATAACATCAAATGATAAAATACTTTAAAAACATTGACCACAAGACTGTAGAAATTGAGGAACCCGAAAATGACAGTTGGATAAATATCGTTCCGCCTTTGAAGCAGGAAGAATTTTCGGAACTGGCAGACCGGTTAGAAATCCCTATCGACTTCCTTACCGACTCTCTTGACATTGACGAACGGAGCCGGTACGAAGAAGAAGACAATGTAAAACTCATTGTGATAAAAACGCCTACCGATAACAATTCATTCAATGAGAGTGATGCCTATTATATCACTATCCCAATTTGTATTATCCTCACTCACAATCACATTGTAACGGTTAATTCTTTTGAAAACCCTGCTATCAAAAAATTCCTGAATACTTTTCAAAACCGACAACCCGATAAAAAAGGAATGATGGTACTGCGTGTGATTGAAAAGGTGATTAAAAACTATATGGAATACCTGAAAGAAATCAATCACAAAAGAAATATTTTGGAACAGAAATTGTATGATGCCAATAAAAATGAACATTTGCTGGAACTTATGAAAATTCAAAAGAGCTTAGTTTATTTTGTTACGGCCCTTCGCTCAAATGAATTGTTATTAGCCAAGATGACAAGAACCAATTTTCTGAAAATAAATGAAGAAGAAGAAGAGTTTCTTGAAGACTTGATGGTAGATAATTCGCAAGCGCTGGAGATGGCAAATATTTATTCTAACATTCTGGCAAGTACTATGGATACCTTTGCCAGCATCATAGCAAACAATCAAAATATTGTATTAAAAAAATTAGCGATTGCTACTATCGTGTTGAGTTTTCCGGTGCTTGTAGCCAGCATTTTTGGCATGAACGTTCCCAGCGGATTCGAACATTCACCTTATGCATTTTATGTAGTTGCAGTGCTTTCGTTTATTATTGCCATCGTTATTGGTTATACCGCATTTAGTAAAAAAACAATGTAAGAGAACATGTTGAAGTATTTTAATGTAAGAGTGTACGGCATATTAATAAACGAGGCAAAACAGGTGTTGGTAAGCGACGAAAGAATTTACAACCGGAATCTGGAAATCACTAAATTTCCAGGGGGTGGCCTCGAATTAGGAGAAGGAACACTTGATTGTATTAAAAGAGAGTTCAAAGAAGAACTGAATATTGACATCGAAATAGTAAAACATCTTTATACCACCGATTTTTTTCAGCAATCTGCTTTTCATGATGACCATCAGATAATCTCAATTTATTATATTGTAAAACCCATCATGCCGCTATTCATTCCTGTAAACAATGGATTACCTGAGTATCCTGATAAAGTGGGTGAAATTTTCAGATTTATTGATTGGGATTTTTTTAATGAAGACATTATGTCGTTGCCTATTGATAAAATAGCCGTAAAAATCTTAAAGAACGAATATTAATTCATATTGAAGTGAAAACGGTAATTTTCATTTCTTTGTTGATATTTTTTTTACGATCTAATCTTACAACGCTTGTTGGTAATGGGATTTGACTTCTAAGGAAGTTAGTAATACACAAAATGAAAAATGAAAAATGAAATAAATTGTTCTGTCTTCATTCATTTTAAATAAAATTTACTCAAAGAATTTATTTTTTTGCTATCTTTTGCATGCAAAAAAAAATGATTTTGTCATGAATATTGAACGACAAAGATTGCAGGATATTGGCTGGAAAAGATGGGGACCTTATGTAAGCAACCGCGAATGGGGAAATGTACGCGAAGATTATAGCCCCGATGGAGATGCCTGGAATTATACCAACCATGCAATGGCCGAAAGCAAAACCTACAGATGGGGAGAAGAAGGCATCGGCGGAATATGCGACAGCAGTCAATTACTGTGTTTTGCAGTGGGTATGTGGAACTATAAAGACCCGATTGTAAAGGAACGTTTTTTTGGCCTTACCAATCAGCAGGGCAATCATGGCGAAGATGTAAAAGAACTTTACTATTATCTGGACAGCACGCCTACACACAGCTATATGAAGATGCTGTATAAATACCCACAGCAACCTTTTCCGTATCAATGGCTGATCAATGAAAACGCTAACCGCAGCAAACAACTACCCGAATTCGAACTGATTGATACCGGCATATTTGACAACAACGAATATTTCGATGTTTTTATTGAATATGCTAAAGCAGATAAAGACGATATCCTGATAAAAATCACTGTCTGCAACAGGGCAGCTCAAAAAGCTTCCTTAAAATTATTACCTACCTTATGGTTTAGAAACACATGGAGCTGGGGCAGCGATATCTACAAACCCAAAATGAAAGCCGCTAACCGGCATATTGAAATTGAACATAAAAACCTGAAGCTGACACACTGCCATATTTCTCAACCGGCTCCCGCATTATTCTGTGATAATGAAACGAATACCAGAGTACTATATCAGGTAAGCAGCTCCAATCCGTTTTATAAAGATGGCATCAATGACTTTGTCATCCGTGGAAATGAGGATGCGGTTAACAGCCTTCAAACAGGTACCAAGGCTGCATTTGCGGTTGATTTAAATATCGAGGCTAATGACAGTGCAATAGTTTGTCTGCGATTGTGTAACGAAAGCCAGACCGATCCCTTTCGGGATTTTGATGCCATTTTTGAAAAAAGAAAGGCGGAAGCAGATGAATTTTATGCAGAAATGGAAACCGGAATTGCCACTGAGGATGCCAGACTTATTCATCGTCAGGCACTGGCGGGGCTTCTATGGAGCAAGCAATTTTATTATTATGATGTGGAAAAATGGCTGAATGGCGATCCGGGGCAGATACCACCGCCTGAAAGCAGGTGGCACATCCGGAACACAGATTGGATACATTTGAACAATCACGACATCATTTCAATGCCTGACAAATGGGAGTACCCCTGGTATGCCACCTGGGATTTGGCTTTTCATTGCATCAGCCTGAGCCTTGTAGATCCAACATTTGCCAAAAACCAGCTCACCCTGATGACCCGCGAATGGTATATGCACCCCAATGGTGAATTTCCTGCATACGAATGGGACTTCAATGGCGTAAACCCTCCCGTTCATGCATGGGCGGCCTTCAGAGTATTTAAGATTGATGAAAAAATTAACGGCCAGCCCGACGTATATTTTCTGGAAGAAGTATTTCAGAAATTGCTATTGAATTTTACCTGGTGGGTAAATCGAAAGGATAAGGCCGGAAACAATATTTTCACGGGTGGTTTTCTCGGGATGGATAACATTGGTCTTTTTGACAGAAACAAATCGCTGCCGGGTGGCGCTTATTTAGAACAGGCTGATGGCACCGGCTGGATGGCCATGTATGCTTTAAACATGATGCGCATTGCACTGGAACTGGCGCTTCATAATAAAGTGTATGAAAGCATGGCTACTAAATTTTTTGAGCACTTTTTATACATTGCCCATGCTATTGACAATATCGGGAATGTAGCCAACGGATTGTGGGATGAGCAGGATGAGTTTTTCTATGATGTGATTAAGGTAGGCGAGAAAGAATCCATCATGCTGAAAATAAAAAGCTTGGTTGGATTGGTGCCCATGTTTGCGGTAGAAGTATTTGATGACGAAATGTTAAGAAAAATTCCTGCCTTTGCAGTAAGGATGCAATGGGTGCTGGACAATAAACCCCAACTGGCCAATCTGGTATCACACTGGGATATCCCGGGTGTGGGGCAAAAAAGATTACTGAGCCTGCTCAGAGGCCACCGGCTCAAAAAGCTCTTGGCCCGAATGCTTGATACAAACGCATTTTTGAGCGATTATGGTATTCGCTCGCTTTCCAAAGAATATGAACAAAACCCCTTCAGGTTTAATTTATCTGGCGAAGAACACACCATTCAATATGTGGCAGGCGACAGCGACAGTGGCATGTTTGGTAGCAACTGGCGCGGCCCCATCTGGATTCCCATCAACTTTTTAATTATCGAAAGCCTGCAAAGGTTCCACTTCTATTTCGGAGATAATTTCAAGGTGCCTTTCCCTACCGGTTCCGACAATCTACTTTCTTTAGATGAAATTGCTACAGAATTAGGCAAAAGGCTTTGCAATATCTTTCTGCAGAATAGTAATGGCAACAGAGCTGTCAATGGCAACTATAGGAAATTTCAGGAGGATGAGCATTTTAAAGACTATATCCGGTTTTTCGAGTTCTTTCATGGCGACAGCGGAAAAGGCTTAGGCGCCGGTCATCAAACGGGCTGGACTTCTTTGATTGCCAAGATATTGCAGCCAAGATTCAGAGAATAAAATGATAAACTTAAATTAAACAAACCGATTGTTAGCTCATTAATGGCATGGCTATATTTTCCAGAAGCCGCCTTTCAGGATTCTGTAAAACCTGTACCGGTTTCTGATAAAAATTGTTGTGGGCTTTTCCCGAATTTTCTTTTGAAACTTTTTGACAATTGCGCCGACGATGAAAAACCAGCAACAACGGCCACTTCATTTATTTTATATGCTCCCGTTTGTATCAACTTGGCAGCTTTATTCAGTTTTATAAGCTCAATCATCTCGTATGGTGTTAGATTGGACAAGGCTTTGATTTTTCGATAAAGAGAAGCCCGGCTCATAAACAATTTATTTGCAAGAAAATCAACATCCAGATAAGGATCCGTTAAATGCTCCTCAATCAATCGCTCAAACGAAATCAAAAATGCAGAATCGGTAGGCGTATGAGCCATACTGCTAATCATAATTAATGGTTGCGAAGCGAAATAATTCTTCAATTTCATCCGATTTTTCATAAGACTTTCTACCTGTGCCTCTAAATATGAAGGCGAAAATGGTTTTTCGATATAAACATCGGCACCCAGGTTAAGCCCCGATATTTTGGTATCAATATCTGCTCGGCCGGTTAATAGTACGATGGGTATATGACTCAGGTTAGTATTCGACTTCACCAGATTGCAAAATTCCAGTCCATTCATTCCGGGCATTGTAATATCAGAAATCACAAGGTCAATGTTGTTGTCTTCCATTATTTTAATGGCTTCTGTTGCATTCGTAGATGAAAGCACCTGATAGCTATCTGAAAAGATATCAGTGATTATATCAATAATATCTATTTCATCATCAATTGTAAGTATGGTAGGTTTTTCCACTTTGTTAGATCGTACTGTTTTCTGCTAATTTAAAAACATTTCTTTTAACGGGCAACTCTAATACAAAAATGTTCATTTCATTGTCTTCTTCCAAATATAAGTTCCCATTTTGAATGATTGACAGCGTTCTTGACAAAGTCAATCCGATACCGGTACCCGTTTTTTTTCCGGTTTCATTCATTCTGAAAAATGGTTCGAATATCTTTTCCCTGTTTTCCGGTGAAATCATCGGTCCATCACTGGCAATTTTTATCTGCACTCTGTTTGTATTGATTTTATTTAATCCGGTATTTAATTTTACTATCCTTTCGCCATATTTAAACGCATTATCCAATAAATTATTTACAATTTTAATCAATGCCTCTCTGTCAGCTTCAATTGAAGAAACACCGGGTTCAATATTTGAAGTAAATTCAATTCTTTTGTCTCTTATAATTGGCTCAAAAACAAATAATCGCTTATTAAAAAAATCTCTCAGCTCTATTTCTTCATATTGCAGTTTGTACTGAGCAGCCTCAGCTCTTTTTATCTGCAATAATTCAGATATCAGCTTGGATAACCTTTTCACATTTTCTGACATAATGGATAGATACTTCTGAGTACGCGGGAGATCCCGACTGTCCTTCATTGCCATTTCCAAAGGTGCCTGCAACAAGGTTACCGGAGATCGCAACTCATGTATAATATCGGTAAAAAGCTCAGACTTAAAAGCATATA
>ENA-UOUJ01000416-UOUJ01000416.1-activated-sludge-metagenome-genome-assembly--contig:-NODE-416-length-30782-cov-4.893026_pt1 | contig 30782 bp, 26 predicted proteins | sample MGYA00249839_ERZ747224 | MGnify/ENA primary metagenome ERZ747224 (study PRJEB28782, sample SAMN03220277) | activated sludge metagenome | biome: wastewater; feature: sewage sludge; material... | reverse complement strand
AATAGCCGCAGATAGTCGTATATCTCGGTCATGGAGCCGACGGTGCTGCGCGGTGTGCGCGTTGTTACTTTTTGCTCGATGGCAATAGCAGGACAAATGCCACGTATATAGTCCACATCTGGCTTATCCATGCGCATGAGGAACTGGCGCGCATAAGCGCTAAGGCTTTCTGCATAGCGACGCTGCCCTTCTGCAAAAAGCGTATCCATGGTAAGCGAAGACTTACCCGAACCTGAAACGCCGGTTACGACAACTAATTTATTTCTCGGAATAGCAACGTCAATATTCTTCAGGTTGTGCATACGCGCACCTTTGATGAAAATGACATCGGAGGGTTGGAGATTGTTGGAAGGGTTGGAAAGGTTGATATCTATATGAGGCTCGGAGATGCCATAGACCTTTTCTTCTGCCTGCTCTTTTTTTACTGCCTTCTTCTTCGCTGCTTTCTTTTCTGCCATAAAATTGGGAAGGAAGCGAAGTTCGGAAGGGTTGGTGAGAATGCCAACGGCGTGAATTGAGCGTTTTGTTCGCTGTTCGCGAATTGCGAACAGAAGCCTAAAATCATTATACTAAATTTAGGAGCTGAGTATTATGCGTATGGATACCGAAAAAAGAATTGCTCAATTAATAACTGAAGCTCATGTGCCGGAATATCGTAGCGACCGATCTCTGCAAATTGAGAAGGAAGCGCGTAAGTTCTACGGGCATTTAGCAGAGGATTGCATCATCATAGACATAGAGGCGCTGATGAATCTACCTGTGCGAGGTTTTCTCGTACCGGGCATTTGGCGGGACTCATCTACATTGGTTCCGGTAAGAAAGACCTTCCTGACAGATTATTTAAAGGATATTGAAACGCCTTTTGAAAACATTGAGCAAATGCTTCTTCTTAAAGGAGTGCTTACACCCTGTTATGTTTTGAAACTGACAAAAGCGATTGATAGCGAGGAAGAGGTAATAGAAACGTTGGAAAGTGACACTGTAGTATCGCTGGATATACCGCGGAGTTAATAAATTCCAGCGTTGGGTACATTACTAAGATTTCTTTTAGTTACTAATTCTTGTTTTTGAGTGGGTACACCGCCTCAAGTCTTGATAGACATCGAACATGTCGGAAGGTTCAAATAAATCTCATAACTGGAATAAAGTTCGTTGCTTTTCATCGTATCGCCACCCAGTTAAATCTTTCTCGATTTCAATACCTATATTGCTTACAAAATTCCCACGCGCTTCGTATTTCTCTACAACTGATCTAAAGGCTCTTTTAAACCTACCTCCCATCATGGAGGAGGTTAAATTCTTGCTGATATCATAAAGGTATGCGATCGCAACACGTTCTCCCTTTTGTTCGTAGACACCGTAGAGGCCTCGAACTTTACCCTTTTGCCACTCATGGATTATTTCATCGTCTTTTCGCAACTGATAAACTTCATCACTTTCTATCAAGGTGTGGGTTTCGCTTGAATTACATCCAAAATATCTTTTTATACGATGCCAGTGAACAATCCAAGGTTGTCCCGAATAAAGCGCAGACGTAAGATGCTTGTAAAGTTTTTGTTCATGGTCAGTAGACGAAAAATAAGGAATCGCAATTTTTGAAAAGCTATTGATCGGAGGTGTGAAATTCAAGGATTCAGAAACAAACTTTCTCCATTCGATAATAAGATGAATAAAGTCATCACCTTGTTCTAAGAAAATGGGAAAAGCTGAGTTCTCTGCGTTTTTAAAATCATTGGGCAATGTTTCTTCATACTCTCCATGTTCGATGCTATCTAATCCTCTTATTTTGAAGCACGATGACAAATCATCAGATATGCGGTCAAATACGTTTCGATTTTTCTTTGCCGAGGCAAACGCTTTAAAAAAATTCTCGTTTATACTTTGCCATCTCCCATTAGCTGATTTCTGTTCAATAACAGGATAGGGCAACAGGAAAATAAAGAAACTTGGATCCCTTTTTATCGCATTGTCATCAATAGGCTCAAAACACCAATTCGTTTCACCTGTCTTCAAGTTGAAACAACCGTAAAGTCGATCAACCAATTGTTCATCATTGTGAAAGGCACGAAATAGAAATTTTGACTTTACCTCAAAATGAAAATTGAGATCAGAAACAATGTCAAACACTGAAACGTAGTCGTCGAAACCAAACGGTGATGGTAAACTTTGGTTCGTTCCGCCTAAACCTTCTCTGCTGGCGGTTTGATAAGGAAAAAAATACCCGATAGTACCAGAAAGAAGTACATCCATATACTCTGTTAATCGATGTTGAACATGTTTTGACTATCTCCTTCAAGAAACCCGTTGAAAAATTGCTCATTGTAAAATTGCTCTTGATTTCGCTCCTTTTGCAGTTGTAGCTGCATCTGATTGTCTGAGTAAGCTTCGTCTTCATCAATTTTTATTAGCTCGTACATTTTATCAACTATTGCTACAGCTTCATTCTCTGTAAGTTCAAAATACGGGACTAAAAGTGAACCTATATCAAAAGAGCTAGGAGATGAGCAAAGCATTGTAGCAAGATAATTTTGGTATTGAACTCCGAAATTTAAAGCTTCCGAAAAACTCTTAAAAAAAAATGTGTCACTACAATTTTCTTCAGGATGAGTCCTTGAATTTCTATAGCCTAAAGAGATGTAATCTTGGAGAGATGAGGAGAAAATTGGTAGATAATGATTGTTCGGAAATTTATTAATACTTATCGCAAGCTGGTCTTTCTCATGTGAAAATTGTATCTGGGGGAAAGGAATACTAAAGGATGCAAAGGTTGGCGTTCGTTTAGTGGAAAGATAATATGGGAAGTACTTCTTCAGAAAATAGTTTTCTTTTTCACGAGAAACCAAGTAACTCCTTCCACTGATAGGGTTGAAAAAACATAAGATGTTCCCTTTATCCGTTTCTTCTTCCCAAAATAAAATCCTGCTCCTAAAAATCTCGAGTATAGCCAATGGAACGTATTTATCGGCAAAAAAGGAGTTGTTGAGTTGTTCCTTATACCAGAGCCCAGTTATTATAATGTGCTTATTTGCTTCAATCATCCTGAGGTATTTTTCTATTCACGTATCGTTCTATCATGTGCATTCCTATGTGTTTGTCTCATCTTTATTTTCAAACCAATAATAACCCTTTTCGATTAAGTCTCTATAACTCTGTCGGGCAAGTGATACTGAAGATTGTCCAACTTAAAATCTTCTTCTATAAATTTCCATTGTCTCGCATCCTTGTTCCATTGCATAAAAAATGGTAAGAGTCGTTTATTAGGATACACTTTCCATTTATTTTTGGAAGGGCTCACTCGGATATGATAGCCGTCAATAATTTTCTCCATGAGATAAAGTTCGCATACTTTTACGTCTTACAATAATCATTTGGTCAGTAAAATACAAAGGCGATTACTTCTAATCACGTCAATTGGCTTTTAGTAGCTTTGTCAATCTTGTTCGGGATGGAGCAATTACTCTGATCAGTGCCTTGTTGCAATCTACCCTTCCCCCTACGGTAAGACATCTCCTTTACGAAGCGAGAGCCACAGGAGAGGGGTTATTACAGATGCCGCTTTACATACATCACTTCCGGCATTGGCACTATACATGTAATGCTCCGGTTTACATCAGTATGCTATTTAAAAGGGAAAATGAATACACTATTTCCGCCAAGATTCATATCCTTCGTTTCGAAATAAACGACAGGGTCAATAAAAAGGATGTTTTGTTCTTCGTATAAGAAGATATTCTCATCATGCAAATCCTCCAGCAGCACGCCAAGTTTGGCGCTGTAGTAGTCATCATTCTTTATTCGTACAAAGCCATGTGTCTGCAGGTGATGTTCAATGATCTCCCGCGACGCGCCTTTGTCTAAAATTGCAAACTGCTGCCTGGTGATTGCTGCAAGCATTCCGTTGTCGAGGGTAAAGCCAACAAGATCGTAACGCGTAGCGGGAAAGAGAAAGGAGTGCATTAAAAGCCTGTTGAAATAGTCGAGCCAGGTATAGTGATATATGGCTGCATTGAGCTTGAGAACCGTAACACCATCTTCTGCAAGGAAAACTTTTTGCTCTGCGCCCTCACCAATTTTGCGTGATTGGTATTTGTCAACGAATGTTTTTTCTTCAACCCAAAGCCCGCTCTCACAGGCATGCGCTATGAGTGCTTCTTCTTCCGCCGGTTTTACTGCTGCGCTGAATCGTGCCCTTTCTTTACGGTTGATCGGCTCTGTTTCTTTAGCCGCTGCACTTGCTCCCTGGCTTCGTCCACAGATAGCGGCAGCCTCTTTCGTTGCCTTATCAAAGTAGTCATCACCGCTTCTTCGTTCCTCACCCATAAGTTGCCTAAGTACCGGCGGGAAATGCGTGTCCATGTTTTGTTGGTCGGCTTCATATTGTTTGCAAATATCTAAAGGTACAAAGATTGAGCCTTACTGTTTATCGAGAAACTCTTGCAAAAACAGATAGATAGCGAGTGGTATATCTTCGGTACAAAATCAAAGCAGGAACATTGGATTTTATCCTCGTTCCAATGTGGCAAATCTTTGCCTTACTTCGAATTTTCAAGAATCATCATCTCCGAAAAACTATTTCCTTCTTTCATCACCTTTCCGTCCTCGTTATACGTGCAGTACCAAATCATAGCGCCAGATGGTGCGTAGAATATTTCAAGGCTTGGCCAATCGTTATCGTAGAAAAGTACCTTGAGGAAGCCATAGACATCTGCATGGTGATTGGTAAAACCAGAAAGATAGAGTGAATCTGTGCCTTCTGTAACGGAAAAGCAGAACTGATAGCCAATGCGCCATGAGTCGCTATTACTCGTTACAACTTTAAAACAACGAACGCCCGGCGGCTGCGCAACACTAAAGCACGGTAGCATGATAAGAAGTATAAAGACAAGGAACCGCACAGAGAATCTGATTTAAATATTGAAAGTACGAAACATGGGCACCATTACTTCAGCACGATTCATTTCAAAGTTTTCCCGCAGAAACTCGCAGATATTTGATGTTTTCTTTCCGCAGACATCCGCTGAATTATCTGCGATAGTCTGCGTGTTATTCTGCGCTTTCTGCGGGAAATATTTCTTTCCTTTTCTCTCCGTCCGCCTGATTCTTGCCCACACGAACCCATGCGAGCATACACTTTTTAACGCACACTCTTTTTCGTCTGACCCGGAAGCATTTTTTCAGAGCCGTCCATTTCAAATTTTCCCGCAGAGACTCGCAGATATTTGTTGTATTTTTTTTCGCAAACATCCGCTGAATTATCTGCGATAGTCTGCGTGTTATTCTGCGCTTTCTGCGGGCATACATGCCTTGTTCTGAATAAACCCTCAACTATCAGCCTCAACCCTCACCCCTGCACGGGAAAGTACAGCTTAAAAGTTGCCCCGATATCGGGCCGGCCGTGTGCTATGATGTAGCCGCCGTGGTTCACCATTACCCTTTGGCAAATAGCCAGTCCTATTCCTTTACCAGAATACTCCGATTGTTTGGTGTGGAGGCTCTGAAATATCTGAAACATTTTCTTGATGAACTTGTCTTCAAACCCAATACCATTATCTGCAATGGTGATGCGGCAAAATTCTTTTGGCTGAGACATGACGATGCCATATTCCCGAAGTTCTGAGCCATTTACCCTGTCGTAGCGAATGGAAATAATGGGCGTTTTTTCTTCTTTAGAAAATTTCAGAGCGTTGTCGAGCAAAGAACGAAACAATAGTTGCAACTGCTTGTGATGCCCTGTGACGGTGGGCAACGCTTCAATATGTACCTCTGCTTTTTTCTCCGCTATTCTTTCATCAAGGTCGGACAGTACCAGTTGCAGCAGTTGGTTTAGCTCTATTTCTTCCATGTGCTCTTCCTTTACGAGGCTGGTGAGGTTCATGAGGTCGCCGATGAGGTCGTGCATTCTTGTGGCCGAACTATTGATGCGCTCCAGTGTGGTTTTGCTCTCGTCGTCTATCGAGTCTTTTTTTACATAGAGCGTTCTGTTGCTGAATATCTGAATTTTGCGAAGCGGTTCCTGCAAGTCGTGGGAGACGGCGTAGGCTATTTGCTCGAGTTCTGCATGAGATCTTTTTAAGTCGCGCATTTTCATCTGCAATTCATCCTGGTAGCGCATTCTCTGTTTTAACTCCCGAATCATGAAGAAGAAGAGAACGAGCGTAACGAAGGCAAAAATGGTGAGCAGGTACCGGATAGTGGAGAATGTTACTTCCTGGTAATAAATTTTTACCTGCGCTCTTTCTTTTAAAGTTTCATAAGCACGCTGGCGCATTTTGTCCATGTACATTTCGGCTTCTCCACGAATGGTTCTACCCTCATAAAAGAAAGGTGAGGCGGCATTTTTACTTTGGGCAGTATCTAAGTATTTGAGGTTGTCGCGCACAAGGTCGCGTTTGGTGATAAGTATAGCGCGAAGCTGTGATAGTAAACGTAGTTGGTTGGAATCGCCCTTTATATATTGTTCTAGTTCGTTGGCGGCGGGCAGCATTTGGTTGAGGTATTGCTGCATTTCGTTTACATGGAGGCTATCGCCGGTAATGATGTAGCCACGTTCTTTTATATCCACCTCTTTGGTGAGGCTTCCTAATTCATAAAGTTTTGAGATAAGATTGTAAGAATGATCAACCTCTTCACTATTTTCTATCAGGCTGGAAAATTGCTTCAGTGCAAACAGCGACAAAGAAGCCATTATAGCAAATGAAACACAAAAGGCTATAAAAATGAGCCGAAGTCTTTTCTTCATGCTTAGTAAATCTACGGATTTGTGGAACAAATTCTACAGAAGGTGTTGTTGGTGTAAATTTGTGTTAGTGAGTATATTTTATATGTAGGTTATTTGGCTTTTTTAAGGGTGTTGAAAATGAATAGTTTATTGGGTGGCGCAAAAAAATTCTTTAGGAAGAAGAATTTGGCTTCAAGGTTGATTTAATTAAAGAATACCACGAAAGACTATTTCTATGATTTCACAGCAGCAAACACAGAAGCAGCAGTTAAAGATTTTACCGCAGCAAATCCAACTATTGAACTTGTATTTTCTGAACTCTATAGAACTGGAACAGAGAATAAGAAATGAAATGGAAGAAAATCCTTTGCTGGAACAAAAGGAAGAAAAGGAATTTGAAGAGGCTGATGCAAGTGCGCAAGATCCGTTGATGGATTGCAGAGATTGGGAAGAGTATAATAATGGTGATGCACCTGATTATAAAGCAGAGTACCAAAACTATTTCAGCACAGAAGATGCACCGAACATTCCTATCAAAAACTTTGTTCACTTTAAAGATGAAGCAAAGCAACAATTGCATTTGCTCAACTACCCTGAAGAAGACTTGGCTCTTGCCGAATATATCATTGATGTGTTGAACAATCAGGGATTGATGGATAAGCCGGTAGATGAAGTGGCAGATGATCTTTCATTTATTAAGCAAACACTTGTTGACGAAGAAACTATTAACAGAGGGTTGGCAATCGTTCAGACGTTAGATCCTATTGGTCTTGGTGCAAGAAGCGTTCAGGAATGTTTGCTTATACAACTGAGGGCTATGAATCAAAAGCGCCCGGATATCCGTTGTGCGTTGAAACTGGTAGAACATCACTACAACGATTTGATGCACCGTCAGTTTGAAAAGATACATCACGCCTTGGGGATAGATGAAGAAGAGCTACGCATTATTCTCAATTTTATCGGTACACTTAAATTTTATCCGGTTACTGAAAATGCTTCAGAATACGAACCGAAAACTACTATTATCCCCGATTTTATTATCACCCGCTTCGGAGATATGATTCAGGTAAACCTTTACAGTACCAAAGCAAACAATGTTTTTGTAAATCAATCTTTGTACGACCAGCTCGCCCATCAAAGCACCAAAGACCGTGGCGCAACCCAATATGTGAAAAGCAAATTGCAGTCTGCTCAGTGGTTTGTAAATGCGGTGAAGCAAAGGGAGGAAACGATGATGAAGATAATGCAGTGCATAGTGCACATACAGCATGAGTATTTTTTAGAAGGAGATATTCGTTTGTTAAAGCCTATGGTATTGCGGAATGTAGCAGAGATTTCTGGTCTTGATATTTCCACTGTTTCCAGAATTACGAGTAATAAATATGCAGAAACCCACTTCGGAATTGTATATCTCAAAAACCTTTTCAGTGAAGGAATTGCAGATAAAAAAGGCGAGGTGATAAGCAATAAAGTAATACAGTCTGTAATTGAAGAAGCCATTCAGGGCGAAGACAAACGGCATCCTTATACCGATCAGCAATTGGTAAATATTCTTTCTGCGAAAGGCTACAATATTGCCCGCCGCACTGTTGCCAAATACCGCGAACAAATGAAAATTCCGATTGCCCAGATACGAGCGGTATGGGCATAATAAATTCTAAATTTGAAAAACAACCACAACTGAAAATTGGAACTACTATGAGTAAAATCCTTGTTATTGATGATGATAACGACATGTGCCTTTTACTAAATCGCTTTTTAACAAGGCATGGGCATGAAGTATCGGGCACAAACAGCGGCAAAGCTGCAATAGAATGGATGACCAAAAATCAACCCGATCTTGTTTTATGCGATTTCCGGTTGGAGGATATGACAGGCGCTGAAATTTTGGGCAAAATAAAGGATACCTATCCCGGCACTCCGGTTATCATTATTACCGGTTACAGCGATGTAAAAGATGCGGTGGAGGTAATGAAACTTGGTGCGTATGATTATGTTACCAAGCCACTTTTCCCCGATGAGATTTTACTTACCATCAAGAAGGCTTTAGCCAACGACACCCGCGAACCTGCTGCGTCAAAACCTGTGTCAGCACCGCCTTCTTCCAGCACTTCGTCCCCCGTGAATGGAAAATTGAAAACGCTTTCTTCTAACAATCAGTATATAATGGGAGACAGTTCAGAGTTTGCCAATATTATGAAGCAGATAGAGCTGGTTTCACCTACTAACTATAGTGTAATAATATATGGCGAAAGTGGGAGTGGTAAAGAGGCAATTGCACAGCAAATACACAGCAAAAGCAAGCGGGCAAATAAACCTTTCGTAGCTATTGATTGCGGTGCGCTTTCAAAAGAACTGGCAGGTAGTGAATTGTTCGGGCATGAAAAAGGCGCGTTCACAGGGGCGCTGAACCAGAAGATAGGAAGTTTTGAAATTGCCAATGAAGGAACCATTTTTCTCGATGAAATCGGAAACCTTTCTTACGATATTCAGATCTCGCTTTTGCGTGTAGTGCAGGAACGGAAAATGCGTAGAGTAGGGGGCAATAAGGATATTGAATTGGATGTAAGAATTATAGTAGCAAGCAATGAAAGACTTTGGGATGCTGCCCGCAATGGTAAGTTTCGGGAAGACCTTTACCATCGTTTCAATGAGTTTAGCATAGAGGTTCCTCCGCTTCGGGAACGTAAGGGTGATGTCATGTTATTTTCAAATCATTTTCTACATCTTACCAATGCAGAGCTTGGGAAAAATGTAAAGGGTTTTTCTCCTGAAGTGGAAGAAATATTTCAGAACTATGTATGGTATGGCAACCTTCGTGAATTGAAGAATGTGATAAAACGCTCAACGCTACTTACAGACGGAGAGTACGTGGAAGTGAAGTCGTTGCCTTTTGAAATAGTAAACTTTCACCGTTTGCAATTCGATTCACCGGCTATGCCTGTAGCAAATGCTTACCGACCATTACCAGACACATTGCCGCAAACTATCACTCCTACATCGCCGGTTGCAGTTTCTTATGAAAACAAACTAAAGAGCGCAAACATTGATGCCGAATATGAAGTAATACTTGAAGCATTGAAGCAAGCAAATTTCAATAAAAGCAAAGCGGCAAAACTTCTGAACATTGACCGCAAAACACTTTATAACAAAATGAAGCAGTTCAAGGCTTTTAAACTTGATTAACAACAATGAGCATACAAACGGCCAGGAATGAAAAGCTCATAGCGCAGGAACGGATTAGTACGCAGGATTTTGTAAGCATCATTACGCAGGAATACGCAGCACTGCTTGTTGCATATCATCTTCCAACAAAAACCTTACAGTTTAATCCTGAGCAGATTGCTGTGGCTTTAGGCTACGACATTGCAGAACTGAATATCAGAGATACTCCGTTTTCTGATTTTGTGCATCCCGAAGACATGAACCATGTGGTAGAGATGCTTCATCAATTTGATACCCATGCTGATGCTTCTTTCAATGAGCGGATACGCATGTTGCACAAGGATGGATCGTATGTAACCTACAGATTGCAGATACGTCAAAATACGGGTTCATCTTATGTTATGCTCATTGCAGTGCATGATTTGAGTGTAGGGATGGAAATGGATGAGATTAGCGAATTGAAAAGAACGAAAGCTGCCGTAATAGAAGATTTACAAAGGTCAAATAAAGAACTGGAAGAGTTTGCTTATGTCGCCTCGCACGATCTTCAGGAGCCTTTAAGAAAAATCAGCACTTTTAGCGGACGGCTTACAGAAAAATTTGGGCAGGAACTGAATGATGAGGGCCGACTTTATCTGGAACGTATAAATGCCTCGGCCGACAACATGCGGATTCTGATAGAAAATCTACTTGAGTTCTCCCGCATAACCCGAATCAAACAACATTTTTCACCGATAAGCTTCAATTTCGTTTTACAACAGGTAATCAATGAACTGGAGTTGAAGATAGAGGAAACCCAAACCACGATTATTGCCGATGAACTCCCAACACTTGAGGCATCGCTACCGCAAATGAAGCAGTTGTTCAACAACATTATCAACAATGCAATTAAATTTAGAAAGCCTGAAGTTGCTCCTGAGATAAAGGTACTTACCCACCGATTATCGCCAGACGAAGCAAGTCGTTATGGTCTTTCTTCGGAACGCACTTACCACCGCATTCAAATTTGCGATAACGGAATTGGTTTTGAACCTGAATATGCGGGCAGAATATTTCAAATATTCCAGCGGCTTCATGGTAAATCAGAGTATCCGGGTTCAGGCATAGGATTAGCAATTTGTAAGAAAATTGTTGACCATCATCACGGAATAATCTTCGCCGAAAATGTTGAAGAATTAGGCGCATGTTTTACCATTATACTTCCAGAAAAACAGAATTAAGATCGAGAATGACGGCGCAAGATGAAATAAGAATTTTGATTGTAGATGATGATCAGGACGATTTCATCATCACCAGCGAGTACATCAGGCATATTCCCAATACCAATTTTCAATTAGACTGGTGTCCAAAATATGATGAGGCATTGCAGCACATGAACAATGGGAATTTTGATTTGTATTTCGTGGATTACCGTCTTGGTGCCAAATCGGGTGTAGATCTTTTGAAGCAAGCGCTCAACGCAGGATGTGAGGAACCTATTATTTTGCTTACAGGTAAGGGTAACTATGCGGTAGATATAGAAGCAATGCAATTCGGCGCGGTTGACTATTTGATTAAAACAGAACTGACAATTGAAAAAATGGAGCGTAGCATTCGCTATGCTATAGAACGCTCTACCACCATGAAAGCGCTCAAAGCTAATGAGCGGAAGTACAGAAGCATTTTTGAAAAATCAAAAGACATAGTTTTCATTACCGATGAGCAACTGAATGTTAAAGACATAAACGAGACGGTGTTTCACATGCTTGGCTACCCGAAGGACGAGATGCTGCAAATGAATCTTTGCGATTTGATAGACCAGGCACAGCACAAAAAATTTTTACAGCACGCTATTCAATCGCGAAAAGAAATAAATGATTGGGAGGTAACTATTCATACCAAATCGGGCGATATGAAAAGTTGTATTCTTTCTGCCACTTATGAGCGTAGTTACAACAGCAATTACATTCAGGGCATCATTCACGATGTTACCAATTTAAGAAAAGCAGAACGGGTGACGCTACAGGCGGAAAAGTTGGCAGCAGCCGGTCGCTTAGTGCGAACATTGGCTCACGAGGTCAGAAACCCATTGAACAACATTACACTTTCTGTGGAGAATCTTTTGCAGGAAAAAAATGATGAAAGCACGCAGCTTTATCTTGAAATGATTATGCGGAACAGCAAGCGCATAAGCGATCTGATAAGCGAATTACTCAATACTTCAAAACCTACAGAAATAAGACTTGATGAATACATTCTTCAAACCATTCTTGACGATGTAATCTCTTCCGCAATTGACCGGCTTACTTTAAAGCGCATCAAGTTGCAAGTGAGCTACCCCGATGAGTTTCTCCATGTTAAAGCTGATAAAGAGAAGCTGAAAATTGCCCTACTCAACATTGTAATCAACGCTATTGAAGCTATGGATGAAGTGGAAGGAAACCTGAACATTAGTCTTACAAATAGCGGCAATCAATCGGTGTTGCGTATTGTTGATAATGGTTGCGGTATCAGTGAAGAAAACATTTCCCGTTTGTTTGAACCTTACTTTACCCAAAAAAGAAATGGTGTAGGTCTTGGACTTGCATTTACTTTAAACATTTTGCAAGCGCACAAGGCAAGTATAGAAGTGAGTTCGGTGTTTGGTAAGGGAACCACCTTCATGATTACCTTTCCGTTGTACAACGAAAACAGCGTACCCGCTATTGAAGAGCAAATGCACCAGGCTTAGGGAAATTGCACAGTTAATATTTCTTTTAAGATTGTGTAGCTAATGGCACAGTTGTTATTGAGAGTAATCAACAAGATTTAGCTATGAGAACGATATTATTTCTAATTGCTGTAGTGCTCGTTATAGGTTGGCTTTTGGGCGTATTTGTTTATAGCGCTACAGGATTAATTCACGCATTGCTGGTAATAGCAATTATCTCTTTGCTGTTAGGTCTGATCAGAAGAGGATCTGTTTAGAAGCGAGAGAGCATTTTCTCCTCCCATAAATTTATGAAAGTACCGGCAGCAAGTCAGGCTTGAATGGCTCCGTTGGCAAATTGCTTATCAAGATCAGCCAGACTAATCGGTTTTTCGATCAGCGTAAATTTTGCCTCACGGGGCATTGCAGGCATTGCAGGATGAAACGCACTAATCAGATTGATATGTGTTTCAGGTAGCTCGCTGGCAATTTGCGGCGCTATACTCCAACCCACTCCATCCGGAAGATTGTTGTCAAGAAAAATAATATCCGGTTGAAGGGTTTTCAAAAAAGATAGTCCTTGCTCTAAGGTATGCGACAGATATACCTCATAATTTTTTCTTAGAAAATAACTTTTTAGCAAATGGCACAAATCAATCTCATCATCTATTATCAATACCTTTCTTCTGTCCATGTCGTATGTGTTAACAATCAACTTTCGTTATAAATAAGCGTTTGGAATTTCATTTTTTACTAACGGTTTGTCTGTCTTATTAAGTATATGTGAGGCAAGTTATCATCCAAATACCGTGTTAATATCCAACTTGTAAACGTTCGTGTTGTGTGGTACAAAGACAATGCCTTCCATTGATAGTGTAAACATTTTAACACACGCTTTACGATCTACACCGGAACACTGGTAGTATGCAACCAATAGCTTCGCAACGCCGCTACAGTTTTTAATAAACTTTCGAAACTATTGGGTTTAGTAATGTAAGAGTTAGCGCCAAGCTCATAACAACGGCGCATCTCTTGTTCGTTGTTAGTAGTGCTGAAAATAATGACGGGGATGTTTTTTAAGTTTAGATTTTGTTTCAATTCTTTAAGCACTTCCCTTCCATCTTTTTTAGGCATATTCAGATCTAACAATATAAAGCGAGGAAAGTTTTTGCCTTTCTCGGAAATATTTATTGAATTGAGGTATTCAATTACTTCCACCCCATTTTCTACAAAGTGCAATCTGTCTGTAAAACCATTCTCCTCAAATGCAGTCCGCAATAAAAAACGGTCATCGGCATCGTCTTCTGCTATCAGTATAAATATTTCTTCCATTTCCCTTTTGCTGAGTTGTAAAAATACATAAATATCGTCTTGACTTTTAAGAGAGAATTAGCAGTTCATAATTTTTTCATCGCTGCTAATTTGAATTTGGTGCGAAGGTATGGCATAATCTTTTTGACTGTTAAGTTATCCATGAGTCTTGAAAACACTTTACTATGCAACACAAAAATGAATTAAACAAAGCGGGCTTACAACCGGAGAACACGGATTATAAACGCGATGGATTACATCTGGGAGAAGGTTCTTCAAGTAATACTTCGGATACGAACGCAGGTACTCAAAAAGGTGGTGGTGGCACCGGCTACGATGTTGATAGGGAGCAACATGAAGTAAATAAGCAACAAGAGGAAATGCAACAGGAGCGTAATCTTGATGACGTGCAGCCCGAGCCAACACAAGTTCCTCAGCCCGATGTGAATCCTGGGAGAGAAACCCCACTTCAAAATCCTGACCAGCCCGAAACGCGTCCTGGCACAAGCACAATGGGATCCTTAGACCGAAATGTAAATGGCGCATGGAGTCAAAGTAGTTGGGATTCAAACTCAATCAGATAAAGCAACACTAAATGATTTTCAAGCAAAAGATCCGACTGTTCTTGCAACAATGATTGGGAACAGTCGGATTTAAACTGCTTGATAGAATGGCACTCACAAAACCGATATACTAAACAGACAATTCACTAACATAAATCAACAATTCTATGAAAAAATCACGTAGTCAATCATCCTCTGGACGAAGCAATTCTTCCAAGAGCAATGCTGGCGGCAATCGTAAATCGGCTTCAACTACCAGCCGTTCTACATCTTCTTCCAGCCGTTCTTCCGGCAGCAAAAGTGCGGGTGCCAGCAGCCGTAGCACGGGTGGTTCCCGCTCCGGTTCCGGCAGTGCGGCCAGCAAATCTACTGCACGCAGTTCCAGCAAACCTACATCGTCTTCACGCTCTTCTTCTACAGTAAGAAGCGCAGCAAAGCCTCGTGGTCGCAGCAAACAAACTACACCAAGAGAAGATCTTCAGGAGGTGTTGAAAGACGGATTGAAAGACATTTACTATGCTGAAAAGCAGTTGGTGAAGGCGCTGAAAAAAATGAGCAAAGCCGCTACCAATGAAGAATTGCGTGAGGCGTTCGATACGCACAGAACGCAAACCGAGGAGCAAGTGCAATTATTAGAGCAAGCCTTTGAAGCTATGGAAATGCGTGCCGCTGGAAAGAAATGTCCTGCTATGGATGGATTGATAGAAGAAAGCCAGGAGCATATTGAAGAAATGGATAAAGGCCCTGCCCTCGATGCTGCGCTGATAATGGGTGCACAAAAAGTAGAGCACTACGAGATTGCAGCTTACGGCTCTATGCGTGCGTTTTCTAAAGTGCTTGGCTTGACGGAATGTGAACAAATATTTGATCAGATATTGCAACAAGAATCTGAGACAGACGAACTACTTACACAAATTGCAGCAACCGTAAACCAGGAAGCATTGAGTGGAGAAGAAGACGAAGAAAGTGAAGTGGAAATGGAAGAACAAGAAATGTAATGAACTCCATCGCAGGTATGTTCTGCGACAGGCGACAGGGGTAATGCCAGATGGTGTTACCCTTTTTCGTTGGTAAAATTCCCTGCTATCTTTATACGATGAACCTTTTGAAAGATTACATTGAAGTAAACAAAAAGCTTTGGAATGAAAGAACGAAAGCCCATGTTTCCTCCACCTTTTACGCAATGCCATCCTTTCTCAGCGGAAAGTCGTCTTTAAACGAAATTGAACTTGAGTTGTTAGGAGATTTATCGGGAAAGTCGGTTCTTCATTTGCAATGTCACTTTGGGCAGGATAGCTTGTCGCTTGCAAGAATGGGTGCTGCTGTAACCGGTGTTGATCTCTCGGACGAAGCAATAGATATAGCACGGGAACTTGCTTCAAAACTGGAACTTGATGCCACATTCATCTGTTGCGATATTTATGATTTACCGCTTCATCTCCATCAGCAATTCGATGTCGTTTTTACTTCTTATGGTACTATTGGCTGGCTACCCGACCTCAGCAAATGGGCAGCGATAGTATCACAGTTTTTAAAACCGCAAGGATCGTTTGTATTCGTAGAGTTTCATCCCGCAGTGTGGATGTTTGATAACGAACTTACTCATGTTCAGTATTCCTATTTCAACAAAGAAGTGATTATAGAAAATGAGCAGGGAACTTATGCAGACAAGGCTGCCGACATCTCATTAGCCTCTGTAAGCTGGAATCATAGCATTGCAGAAGTATTGCAAAGTTTGTTGGATCAGCAACTCTGTTTAAAACAGTTTAGGGAGTTGGATTATAGCCCTTACAACATTTTTCCTGGAATGATTGAAGTAACGGCAGGGAAATATCAAATTGAGAAAATGAAAGGAAAATTGCCACTCGTTTATGCGCTACAAATGGAAAAATTATAGAAATTTCAAGGGATATTTTAGATAAAAAAACAGAAGTCCCCCAATGCGAGGGACTTCTGTTTTGCAATATTTATATGGACTAATCTCTTCTCAAATTCGGGAATGGGGGCGCTACATTTGAAGGTCCATCTTCGCCTTCCATTGCAGAGCGGTACATCACTGTATTTGCATCGCCAGGTTGTCCGTACTGAAATATAAATCGGCTGCGGTCTATGCCATGTCTTTCGGTCATGTAAACGATCACAGCTTCTACTCTATCCCATGAGCGTTGTTGCTGTAGTTTGCTACCACTGCCAGAGCCAATGAAAACTACGCGGCATTCGGGGTTTGCCTTCATCAATGCTGCAAGCGATGCGAGGCGTGCCTGGTTGTATGGTTTCAAGCGTGCTGAGTTTGCATCAAATACTATGGCTCCAGAGCCTATGTTGGCGCAAGGTCCGCTAATAGTTGCTGTGCCGTTGCAATCGTCTGGGCAGGGGCATTTGCCTATGCCATCTTCATCTACCGGTTGGCATTCTGTTGGGGTAATTAGTTGCTTATCGCGATAATCAGGTACGCCATCGCCATCTGTATCCATCGGGCAGCCGTTTACATCTACAGGTACGCCTTCGGGAGTTCCCGGACATTGGTCGAACTGATCTGTTACGCCATCAAAGTCTGCATCAGGTAGAGATGGGTCGGGCAAACGCATGTGACGTGGGGTGCTTACTTCTGTATATACATAATCGAGCGGGTTGAGCCAATATAAGGGTTCTACATTTCTTCGTGCGTTGCCAACGTTGAAATTGATACCTACAGAAAAGTAGTTTACCATGTCATTGTCCTGGGTGAAAACAGGATTTCCTCTTACCTGCTCAGCCCAGCGCTGACCGTCAAGTAAATCATCATCGTGCGGGAATGTGATACGGTTTTCGATAGAGATATTGAATAGCCTTGAAACTTTGAATTGAGCACCAATACCACCGCTAAATGCCCAATCAAGTGTTTTGTTTCCAAAAATGGTAGGTCGTCTTACGCCACGGATTGTTTCTGCATCAGTTTCGTAGGAGTTATCCATTTCGCTTTGGAGTCTTCTTTTGATCTCTCTTCTGTTTCTGTGTTCTTGTTTAATATCACCCACCATTTCTGCAAACTCATATTTGTTACCATTTGCATCACGGGTATTTATGCGTGTGTTGTATGCAAAGGCACCCATACCTACAAAGCCATAGAACGAAAGACCAGTACGTGCTTTATGCCAACTGATATTGTTGGTATTGAACATGAAGTCAACATTCAATTGATGTGCTTCCATTCTAAAGTTGTAATGGATAAAGTCTTTTGCGGGTGTCACGTAAGAGGTGGTAGGATCCATCAAAGCTGGCTGATACACATTATCGCCAAATCCCGGACCATCGTCGTGATACCATGCTGTATTGCGGCTATAGTTTTCTGAATTTTGCCATTGTAATCCTTTAGCTACACCATACATGTATTGAAGTCTTGTTGAGAACATGTATCCCCACGATTTGCGAACATGCGCGTGAAAACCATATCCTCCGCGTTCCCACAGCATCAATGTAGGAACATCGCCCGACACGTTGTAGAGACCGGCTCCTACACCTATTTCCCACATGTTTCTTGGCTTTGCAGGAAAGTTGTACTCGTGGTTTAAAAAACGCCTGTGCTGATCCATTCTATATGCCGGAACATAGTTTGTGTCCAGTACATCATAGCTTCCTCCCCGGTAGCTCATGTCTCTTGTTTCCCACGATACAGCACTCGTTTGAGTAGTGGTGGTTGTAGTTGTGGATTGATACTCTTGCGCGGTTATTTGAGATGCTGTGAGCAGCATAGTTAACCCGGCAAACAAAAAGTAGCTTTTGCAGACCATAGTATTTCTTTTCTTTTGGTTAGTTGATACAGGCATTGTTTACATTTTCATGTTTACATTAATCTCTGTCTCCTTCTCTGCCTATATCTCAGAATATTTATCTCTGGTTCGAGATAACTTCCGTTTGTGCGGGAAATAATATTATTCAATCCTTATGAAGGAACAAAGCTATACTTTTTTTCTATTTCTCGCACAACAGACTATCATTTTTTTTGTAAATGTATATAGCCCTTTCGCTACTAAGTAATTATTGACTTTGGATAACATCAGGATAACACAAAAAAAATAGCCTCGTGTTTTACGAGGCTATTTGTATGCATTGTTTAGAGAAATTAGTCTCTTCTCAAATTCGGGAATGGTGGTGCTACGTTTGCAGGACCTTCTTCACCAGAGTTAGCTGAACGATACATTACTGCATCAGCATTACCCGGAGCACCGTATTGGAAAATAAAACGGTTGCGATCAATTCCATGTTTTTCGCTCATGAATTCGATAACCGCGTTTACACGATCCCAGCTACGTTGTTGCTGAACCTTGCTTGAATTACCAGCTCCTACAATCACTACTTTGCAAGTTGGATTTGCAGACATCTGAGCGGCAAGATTAGAAAGTTGTGATTGCATACCCGGAGTGATACGGCTGCTGCTGCCTGTGAAATTCAGACTGCCTGCACCGATATTACCACAAGCCGATGCAGTACCACCGCAACCATCAGGACATGGACATTTACCTACACCATCAGCATCTACTGGTTGACATTCTGTTGGTGTAATCAGTTGTTTGTCTTTGTAATCAGGAACACCATCACCATCTGTATCCATTGGGCAACCATGTGTATCAACAGCTACACCGGCAGGAGTACCAGGACATTTGTCGAATTGGTCAGCTACGCCATCTCCATCAGAATCAGGAAGGATTGGCTCAGGCAGATTCATGTGGCGTGGATCGCTAAGTTCGCTATAAGCATGGTCGAGAGGATTAACCCACCAAAGTGGTGCAACATTCTTTCTCTTGTTACCTATATTGAAGTTCAAACCAATAGAAGCGTAGTTCCACATATCCTTATCAGGAGTTTGATACGTTGGCTGAGCAGGATTTGGATTCGAATTGTTTCCAGGACCTTGAGCATAGCCACCATAAGGCTGTATTTGCGTTGCATCAAGAAGGTCGTCACCAGTAAAAGAAAGTTTCTCTTCAATTTGCAAAGTAAGCAAGCTGCTGATGCGATATTGGAAACCAAGACCGGCAGTAAACACCGGAATCAGATTCACATTACCATTACCTTTCCATGAGCTTTTACGTGGAGAGCTTTCCCAACTTTCATCCAATTCGTTTTTGTACCAATCCATGTGCGGCTTGCGGTCTTTATACAAACTGCTGGCATTAGCTTGTGCCGGGTGATTTGGTGATTGGGTAAAATCATAAGCTACATCACCCTTTAGTGCATTTACACGTGGATCAAATGCCATAAGACCACCACCAAGGAAACCATACAGACTACCTGTGTTTTTACCTTTATGGAAGCGAATGTTGTTGATGGAACCTACAAGTTGCAAGGTTACCTCGTTTATAGTAGTGCGATAATTGCCGAATACATACTGAAGCGTATTTGCCTGATATGGATAGGCTAATGCCCCACTAGATAATGTTGCTGTATTCCAGGGACGCTCGTTAATAGGACGCGCTCTGTAATCGAAACCAGAAGCCTTTGCGTGTATATACTGCAATCTCATTGAAAGGAAATAACCAAGTGCCTTACGAACAGTAAGACCAAAGCCCATAGCGTCGGTGGCTTTTCTCGCAGTGAAAGGTGTTTTGGAAGTAACATCACCCATAACGTTTGAAAAACCTGCATTGATACCAATTTCCCATTGATTGTTTGGTTTCGGAGGAAATGGTGTCTGATGGTTCATGTACCTTCTGTACTGATCGAGTTTCTTCTTTCCAGAATAGTAGCTTGAATCCAATACATCGTAGCCTTGCCCGCGGTAAGTCATATCACGACTCCCCCAGCTAGCAGATGTGTTCTGACTTTCTTGTGCCAAAGCCGGCTGCGCTGCGAAAACCGAGCATAAACCAGCAAGCAATAGGTACTTTTTGTTGACCATAACAGATGTGTTTATTTAAAAAAGATTTTGGTTAAATACAATATGTGAGCAAAGGTATAGTACGAGTTTAAAAAAACAAAATAACTGCATTTTTTTTTATACCTCGAAAATTGTTAAAAGGACTGTGCCAAAATTTTTTTCTTCACTAATCAAAACCTTCTGCGACTTTTGCGGTTTACCAAGCTGGGTAGCACGCATGGAACTGGTCAAACATGTTATAGGTTCGGAATTAGCGATTTTTGAAAAGAAATTTTCTGAAAGTGTCAAAGGTAGTAATCCTCTGTTAGATCGCATCATGCGCTTTATTATTCGCAGAAAGGGCAAGCAGATGCGCCCCATGTTTGTATTTCTTGCCGCAAAAATTTCAGAAAATATTTCAGAAAGCACTTACAGAGCTGCCTCACTTATAGAATTGCTGCATACCGCTACCCTTGTTCATGATGATGTGGTGGATAATGCTATGGTGCGTCGGAGCTTTTTTTCCATAAATGCTTTGTGGAAAAATAAAATAGCCGTGCTGGTGGGCGACTACCTTCTCTCAAAAGGTTTGCTGCTGTCGCTTGAAAATAATGACTACCAAATTTTACAAATTACCTCGCGGGCAGTGAAAGAAATGAGTGAAGGGGAGCTGCTCCAAATGGAGAAGGCAAGGAAACTGGATATTGAAGAAGATGTTTATTTCGAAATTATTCGTGCAAAGACTGCATCGCTTCTTTCTGCCGCTTGTGCCGCCGGTGCTTATTCGGCTACGGAAGATCTTGAGACGGCAGAATTTTTTCGGTTGTTTGGTGAAAAGGTAGGAATAGCTTTTCAGATAAAAGATGATCTTTTCGATTATGGAGAAGATAATATTGGCAAACCTACCGGCATAGATATCAAGGAGAAAAAAATGACGCTGCCTCTAATTTATACACTGCAAAACACCGACCGTGCTACCCGAAGAAAAATAATTTACATCGTTAAGAACGAAAACACCAATCGCCAAAAGGTAAGTGAGGTAATTAGTTTGGTAAAGCAATCGGGTGGTATAGAATACGCTTATGAGAAAATGAAGTTGTACCAAAACGAGGCGCTGGATATGCTTCAGAAATATCCTGAAACTGATGCCCGAAGAGCATTGGAGGAGTTAGTAAATTATGTGATTGAGAGAAAGTATTGAGAAAAAATTTTGCTGGAAGTAGTTGGATATTGTTAGATGCTGGTCAACACCTGCGTATAGTAAATCTCTCATGTAATTTCCCCAAAAGTCTAACCCTTCCAACAACACTCAACTTTCCAACCTTTCCAACAATATCCAACTTTTTCCAACCCTTTTCCATTCTTCCTAACTTGCGTGCGAAGATTTTATGGCTACTACAGAAAAATCACTACCCGTAGAACACGGCAATATAGAAGTGCATGGCGCAAGAGTTCACAATCTCAAAAATATTGACGTAAGCATTCCCAAGAATAAACTGGTGGTCATCACCGGCATTAGCGGAAGTGGTAAATCATCGCTTGCGTTCGATACCATTTTTGCGGAAGGCCAGCGTCGCTACATGGAAAGTTTTGCAGCCTATGCACGGCAGTTTATGGGCGATCTTGAACGTCCCGATGTAGATAAGATCACCGGATTGTCACCAGTCATTTCCATCGAACAAAAAACTACTAACCGCAATCCTCGTTCTACTGTGGGCACTGTGACGGAAGTGTATGACTTTATGCGCTTGCTGTACGCGCGGATAGCGGAAGCATTTTCTTACAACACGGGTAAGAAGATGACCAAGTTTTCTGAGGAAGAAATTATTAACCACATTTTCGATCATTTTACCGACAAGAAAATTATTCTGCTTGCACCCATTGTTCGTGGACGAAAAGGTCATTACCGCGAATTGTTTGAGCAGCTTAGAAAGCAAGGTTATTTGAAAGTACGTGTGGATGGTGAGGTAATGGATCTTAAAGAAAAAATGCAACTGGATCGTTACAAAATTCATGAAATTGAATTGGTAGTAGATCGGTTGATTGTGCAACAGGATGCAAAAGCAAGGCTTAGCCAAAGTGTGCAAAAAACACTGCAAATGGGCAAGGATCTGATGTTTGTGCTGGAAGCAGATAAAGAAACAATGGTGCAGTATAGCAGGCAGCTAATGTGTGCAGACACCGGACTTTCTTATGAAGAACCTTCGCCCAATACTTTTTCGTTCAACTCCCCTTACGGCGCATGCCCAAAATGTAAAGGACTAGGAAATATCTATCAGGTAAATATGCAGGAAGTAATTCCTGATTATTCTAAAAGTATAAATGATGGCGGCATTGTACCACTTGGTGCAGAACGCGAATCATGGACTTATCAACAAGCAACGATCGTCGCTAAAAAAAGCAAAATTTCGCTCACAAAGCCGCTTACAGATATTTCGGAAAAAGACCTGAACATTTTGCTTTACGGCAATGAAGAAGGTCGGATAACTTATGTGGATGAAGATGCTGAAGTGTATCACGAAACAGTTGCCGACCACAATTATGAAGGCATTGTCAACATGATTCTCCGGTGGTTTAATGAAACTACTTCTGAAGCTATTCGGTCCTGGGCTGAAGGTTTTATGCAGCTTAATAATTGTCCGGACTGTGAAGGAGCGCGATTGAAAAAAGAGAGTTTGTTTTTTAAAGTTGATGAAAAAAACATCGCAGATCTGTCAGATCTTTCCCTAACTGATTTGCAAACCTGGTTCACAGATATCGAACAGCGTTTAAGCCAAAAGCAAAATGTAATAGCCAAAGATATTTTGAAGGAAATCCGCGACCGGTTGCATTTTTTGCTCGATGTGGGGTTGCATTACCTCACATTAGGTAGGCCTACCCGCACACTGAGCGGCGGAGAATCGCAACGTATTCGATTGGCTACACAAATTGGTTCACAACTCACCGGCATCACTTACATTCTCGATGAGCCTTCTATTGGTTTGCATCAGCGAGATAATCAACGATTGATAAGTGCATTGAAAAATTTGCGCGATGGCGGCAATTCGGTTTTGGTGGTGGAGCACGATAAAGACATTATGCTTGCTGCAGACCATTTAATTGATATTGGTCCTGCGGCGGGAATTCATGGCGGGCGAATTGTAAGTCAGGGCACACCACAAGAGGTGATCAAAGATCATACAACCACAGCAGGTTATCTGAATCATGAACTGAAAATTGAAGTGCCTTCCGAAAGAAGAAAAGGTATAGGAAAGAAGATAGTGCTAAAAGGAGCTTCAGGAAATAATCTCAAAAATGTAAACATCGAAATTCCGCTCGGTACGTTCATTTGTGTGAGCGGCGTTTCTGGCAGTGGAAAAAGTACGCTCATCAACGAAACGCTTTATCCCATTCTTGGCAAGCATTGCTACCACAATTTTAAGCAGCAACCAATGCCTTTTAAAAAAGTGGAAGGAATAGAAGCGATAGACAAAGTAATTGAAATAGATCAAAGTCCTATTGGCAGAACGCCCCGAAGTAACCCTGCAACCTACTGTGGTTTTTTCAACGAAATAAGACAGCTTTTTTCACAAGTTCCTGAAGCAAAAATTCGTGGGTATGCGCCAGGTCGTTTTTCTTTCAATGTAAAAAGCGGTCGCTGTGAAGAATGTCAGGGCGGAGGAATGCGTGTGATAGAAATGAACTTTCTTCCCGACGTTTATGTGCCTTGCGAAAAGTGCAATGGTAGAAGATATAATCGGGAGACATTGGAGATTCGTTATAAAGGAAAATCCATTTCCGATGTGCTGAACATGACTGTTGATGAAGCGGTTGAATTCTTTATGAATGTTCCTTACCTGCACCGGAAAATAAAAACATTGCAAGATGTAGGGCTTGGCTACGTAACGCTGGGGCAAAGTGCTGTTACACTAAGTGGTGGCGAAGCACAGCGTGTAAAACTCGCAACGGAACTTTCAAAGCGTGATACCGGACAAACTATTTACATTCTCGATGAGCCTACAACGGGACTACATTTTGAAGACATCAAACATCTTCTTTTGGTTTTAAATCGTCTTGTTGATCGGGGCAACACAGTGCTGGTGATAGAACATAATCTTGATGTGGTGAAAGTTGCGGACTATGTAATAGACATGGGGCCGGAAGGAGGCAACGGCGGGGGGAAAGTTGTTGCGGTAGGAACTCCTGAAAAAATTGCAACAACTAAGGGAAGCCATACAGGGAGGTTTTTGAAAGAGGAATTATGACGTATAGAGTGTTTTTTATACCTTTCTGATTCACAAAAAATTTCAGCCATGAAAAAGTTCTTTTTATTACTGTTAGTAGCAGCGGGATTTGCAATAGCAAGTACAGCGCAGACTATTAGAAACAATACCGATTGCGATATAGTGTACAATATTATCTGCTATACCGGTAATCCATGCCTTCCTCCAAATCCTGTTCCACCTGGTGCTTTACTACCTAGTAATTCAACTGTCGCATATAGTTTATGTCCTGGCGGACCCGCATTTACTATTTTTCATTTTTATTTCGATCGTGGCTGTAATACAAATGATCCGTATTAGCCGCTCCGGGAAACTGTGCAGGACTCCCTTCAACTGATGTAATGACATCTAAATGCGACGAGTGTCCCACTGGTACCTATTACTTATTTAGGTGGTGGCAACTGGGAAATTAATCCTTGAACAGTAAGCTTTTCTATTCCCAACATTTTTGAGCGGTATTCATGCTCAGGATGTAGCACTTTATTTTTCCACTTAGTAAAATCTTCTAAAAATGAATCCAATAAAACTAACTCTTCTCTTATCTTTTTTTTTATTGCTGCAAGCTCCGTTCCTTAATGCCCAGACCCTTTCAGCCGACTGGGCGAAGCAGATTTACGGATCGAAAGGAGGAACTATGAGGAATAAGGATATAGTTACCGACAAACAGGGCAATATATATGCTTTGCATTACGCAAGAGGGTACGTTCAAGCAGGCGGACAAACGACCCCGGACTCAACTGCTACTATGGTATTGACGAGCTGGGACTGCAATGGCAATCTCCGCTGGATGAACTCCCTGGGTGCTATTAGTAGTAGCGTCGCTAATAATTATGGCCTATATCTCGAAACAGACACGCTGGGTGGTATTTATGTGTCCGGTTATTGCTTTTCGTCCAATGCACCCGCCAGTTATTACTGGGGTACCGATACCACCATAAATGCAGGAACCGGAACGCGCATCACCTACATAGCAAAATACAATACGCAGGGGCAGTTTCAGTGGATAAGAACACCGGTGATCAATAATATGTTACATATAGGGGAAAATTTTTCCGTAAGTTCTTCCGGCGATGTATATTGGTTTGCACTTCTTGATGCCGGCACGTATGGTGGAGGAGCTTTCACCATTACTACACGCAAGTATTACGTAGTTCATTATAACGCAGCCGGCACTTACCAGGCGGCTACTCCACTTGATATCACCCCTCCGGTAGTAAGCACTATAACTCACCCTTACTGGGGATTTACCCATGTGGCTAACCGGTTTTATTGTTGGACATCTTATGACACTACTTATGGCAATCTGGTTATTGGCAACACTACCATTGCTCCCCCTACCGGCTACGGTGGAACGGTCGTATTAGCTGCTTTTAGCCAACAGGGGCAGAATATATGGGTAGAGCAGGCAAGTACCAATACATCCTCCCACATTGATGATGTGGCAGGCAGAGACGACGGTGTTTTGTACGTTCGTGGAGCAAGCGACACGGGGACGATATTTTTTGGTAATACTATAACAAATACATTAAGTCAAAGTCGCTCGGTGTATCTGATGGCAATAGACAGCAACGGTGGCTTACTTTGGTCTAATAGCTCAGCAAACACGCATAATTTAGGGATAGGGAATATTTATAATATTGACTATGCGAATAATGCTATCGCCATTTCGGGTCGGTATTATGGCACTTTGTCCTGGGATAATCTTACGCTCAACTATACAGGGTCGGGCGGAAGCATTTATATGCTAAAGGTGAATGCTGCAACAGGAGCAGCGCAGCAGCTGGAGAATTTTAGCGCAAGTAATAATTGTAATATTACAGGCACTGTGCTGGATAAAAATGGCAATGTTTATATCAATGGCTATTTCCAGGGTAATATGACTTTCGGTACTACTATTCTAATACCCCCACCAATTGGTATTTCACATGGTTTCCTGCTTAAATACAAAAACATAGACTGCGGCTGCGATCTTTTACAGCCTTCATTTAATATCACCGCTACAGCTTCAAGCACCTTTCAGTGTAGCTATACGGGTGGAACGCCCTACACCTCCATAAGCTGGAATTTTGGTGATGGCAGTCCGGCAGTTTCCGGTTCAAATCCAAACCATACTTATAGCTCATTGGGTACCTTCCCTGTTTGTGTGACTGTTAGCGATACTTGCGGCAGCAATACTACCTGTAAATACGTTACCGTAAATACCACCAATGTAACCGATGCAGAAAGTGTGTTTAGCATGGTTAAGGTTTATCCGGTTCCTGCAAAAGAACAGATAGTGGTTAGCAACTTACCTAACGGCACTACAGTAGAAGTGTTGGATGTGCTTGGGAGAAGCCTGAGGAAAATTAGAACAGATTATACTGAAACGGTCATTTACATTGACGATCTCACCTCCGGCATTCATATGCTTCGTTTTACGCACAAAGACGGACAGCGAGGTAGCCGTATGTTTGTAAAACAGTAGGGTTCAACTCAATTTCTTTTAACCACATTATAATTCCGCAAGCCTTGATGCGCCTGCGGAATTTTGTATTTTGGCGAACAGCTTTAAATGAAATTTGAAAGCTTCACTTGAAAAGTTTGCACCCATGAAACCAAAAATTTTATTAGTAGAAGATGAGAAGAAGCTTGCCAATACCATTCAGGCAGGGTTGGAAGAACACGACTATGAGGTAAGTCTTGCTTACAATGGAAAAGAAGGCAAAGAACAATTTCTTAATGCAACTTTCGATCTTATTATTCTCGACATCAACCTTCCTTACATAAATGGTTACGAGCTGTGCAAACTGATACGACAAAAAGATAAACTTGTTCCTATTGCGCTGCTTACTGCTTTAAATTTTACTGAAAATAAAGTGGAAGGTTTTGAACTGGGCGCAGACGATTATATTCCAAAACCTTTTGAGTTTAAAGAATTGCTGGCGCGCATAAAAGCACTTTTAAGAAGAGCAGAATTTGGCAAACCAACTTCCAGTGAAGTGCCCGTACTTTCTGTTGCCGATCTGGAACTTGATCTTAATAGAAAAGAAGCGCGTAGGGGTGGGCAAAAAATTACACTTACAGCCAAAGAGTTTCAACTGCTTGAATATTTTATGCGCAATAAAGACAAGGTGGTTTCAAGAGAAGATATTTCAAAGTCGGTGTGGGAAACTGATTTTGATTCGCAGACAAACGTGATAGACGTGTATGTAAATTTTCTTAGAAAAAAACTTGATAAAGGGTTTACGCCAAAGTTGATCCATACCCAGGTAGGCATGGGCTACATTCTAAAGGATGATCAGAATTAAATGCAGATACGCTATAGGATAACGCTGGTTTACTCTACAATCGTAACAGTTATCTTATTGTTGCTTTGCAGCTCTATTTATTTCTTCTCCGTTCAAAATCGCACCAGCCAGTTTTACTCTCGTCTTATGCGAAAATCGTTAAGTACCGCAGATTTATTGTGGCGTTTCCACATGCAGCCCGATCTTGTAACAGACATCAATGAAACATCTCCAAGTGCGCTCATCAACAAAGGCATCATCATTTACGACGCCGATTTTCGTCCGCTTTTTTCTTTCTACGACGAAGCCAAAGATTCTATCAAAGTAGGTGAAAATATTCTTCACAGGCTTAAAACAGAGACAAGATTTTTTTTCACTGATGGCGAAAGAGATGCAGTGGCACTTCAGCATACTATTAACGGAAGAAAATATCACATCATCACAGCCGCTTACGATGGCGATAAGGCAGAATGGCTTCCCAAATTGCGGTTGATCTTGACTGTAAGTTTTATAGTGAGCCTGAGCATTGTAGTGGTGTCGGGGTATGTTTTTTCATTGGGACTTGTTCGCTCTATTTCCGATTTCACCAATAAAATCAACCATATTTCATCTGAGCAATTTTCTCAACGACTGGCCACCGGAACTGAAAAAGATGAATTGCAAAAGCTTGCCGCAACTATCAACAATCTGCTTGATCGTTTAAAATCTTCTTTCGACACGCAACGTCGCTTTATTGACAATGCCTCTCACGAGTTATCTACGCCGCTTGCGTCAGTAGGCAGTCAGATAGATGTAGCGTTGCAAAGAGAGCGGAGCGGAGAAGAATACCGGTCTGTGTTGGCTTCCATACACGAAGACACCAACAGGCTGAATCTCTTAGTGCGTAGCCTGCTGGAAATTGCAAAAGTCAGCGGCTCTGCAAAGGGAATAGAGTTGTCGCCCATACGGGTTGATGAACTGCTAATGCGCCTGCCCTCTGAGATGCGAAAAGCAAATGCAGGTTATGATGTAAAACTTGTCTTTAGTGATTTGCCCGATGACGAGGATAAATTGACCGTATATGGCAACGATGAGCTTTTATTTTCTGCAATTAAAAATGTGGTTTTAAACGCCTGTAAGTTTTCTGTTGATAAAACAGCAATGGTAAGTCTTCAATACAATGATGGGGAATTGAAGATTGCAGTGGAAGATAAGGGGCCTGGAATTGCCATTGAGGAACAAGAGCTTATTTTCCGTCATTTCTATCGCAGTGCAGAAACTAACAGTTTGGTGGGTGGTTCGGGATTAGGACTTCCATTGGCAAACCAAATTATAAAACTGTATGACGGACGAATCGAATTATTTTCTCAGAAAGGAGTAGGCAGTGTGTTCAATATTTTTTTGAAAACGGTTTCGGCTAATTCAAAGAATGCACCTACTTCCTCCTCCAATGTTGCTTAAATCCGAAACCACGTGTATTGTCGGTAAATTTTAAAGAGCTTATTTCAATCACATACAGTTTGCCGGGAACAGTAAGCGCGAATGGAAAGCGCAGATAGTAGGAGGCAGAGACTTTTACCGCCAATTCCAGATTATCATCAAGTAGTTTTCCTTCAAACTGTATTCCTTTTATGATTGCAACATCTATCTGTTCGGGAATAATAGTTCCCGCAACATCTTTATGGTTTTGCAAAATGCTTTCGTGCCGCGTATTGAAAGATGATTTATAAACAAGCAAGCCATCTTGCTCAATGAATGAATAGTAGCAATTGAAGCAGTAAGGAAGATTGTTTTCAACGCAAGCAACCGTAGCTACTTTTTGTTCTTTGATAAAACCGACAATTTCTGGATCAATCATTTCACTTGAATTTCCGGTAAGATACAACGCTTACTAATTCACTTGATATGCACAACTTAGTCGGGTACTATTGTGGCATTTTTTTTGTTTCTTTAAATTAGTGTAAACGGTTTATTTCTATGGTATTAAGTGAAACATGGTTTATGGAAGGGTACGTAGATTTCGAGTTGCAGAAATACAGGCTTCTTGCCTATCTGCAAGAGGTAAATAATTGCTTCAACGAAACAAAACTTTACCCGCAGCTTTCCGATATAATTTTTCATTTCAACAATCTTATTGCTTTTCGCGACAACAAAAAGTTTTTGCAAGATCAGTTTCCTAAAAGAATGGATACGGTGAATATCCAGAAACTTGAAATTATGTACGAGCAGATGCTTGCTGATGATGAGGTGATGAAAGAGCTGGAGAACATTACAAGTTTTGCTGCCGAGCAAATGAAAAGAACAATTACAAATGGCACAGAGATCTATGAATTTATAGAACAGAAAACCCGTCTTGAACCTGTAGGAATTTTACCACTTTACAAGAACGAAGGCTACCTTTTATTGCGCTACGGACAATATGCTGAGGTGAGAGCTTATGGATATACCATTACATTGTTTGAACATAAAGACGCAAAATACAAAGGCATAAGAGTGCAGTATGTAGATAGTTGGCCCAAAAGTGTAGTCAACACTTATGAAAGCATTAAGCGCGATATAATTCGCACAATTCCGGTATTGCCAAACCCCGCTGTTTATTGTGTGGAAACTGAATTGTCTGTTCCTTTCGATGAAACATTATTGCCTATTGCAAAGAGAATGTTGGTTAAAGAATTGACGCAGGTTGTGTGAATCCGCAAAGCACCTCTCACAAAATCTTCTTTAAACCCCTACAATTCCCCCCTCCTGGACATGTATGCGCCGACCAACGATAGCTTTTGTTCTAACGGCTGGCGGGATGTAGCCGAAATAGAAGACCCTACTGCCGCTAATATCTACATGGAAGCGGTAAATACAGTGTACAACTGGTGTGTGCGATTTGCCCCCGGAAACGGGGAACTGGAACTAATCAAAAAAATCTTTAGGAGAAATCTCTAAAGCTTTTGCTAAATTTAGAATATGACTAAGACTTGTATTAATAACTCCTCTTTCGATTTTACTGACTTGCATAGGTT
>ENA-UOUJ01000415-UOUJ01000415.1-activated-sludge-metagenome-genome-assembly--contig:-NODE-415-length-30854-cov-6.479691_pt1 | contig 30854 bp, 32 predicted proteins | sample MGYA00249839_ERZ747224 | MGnify/ENA primary metagenome ERZ747224 (study PRJEB28782, sample SAMN03220277) | activated sludge metagenome | biome: wastewater; feature: sewage sludge; material... | reverse complement strand
TACGAAGCAAAACCGGAATAAGCATTGTTTGAACAAAATTTGCTTAGCACCTCAAGAAGAGAATTAGCCAACTTTTTTCAAAAAAATTTCTCCCGACTTTTTATCAATAAAACATCTGTCTCAGACCATAAATCAATAATCAGAAAGGTCTAATTCCATCTGAATATTGCCACGAGCATATTCCAACGGCCGGGCTGCTACTTTTTTGAAACCCATTTTATAGTACAAATTAATGGCAGGCTTCAATATGGTATTGCTTTCCAGAAAAATTTTGGCAGCGCCTAATTCCTTGGCTTTTCTGGCGACAGCCTGGCCCAGCAGCCAACCGATTCCTTTTCCCTGACCTTCTGGCGAAACTGCCATTTTCGACATTTCAAAACCATATTCCGGATCATCCATTTTTATTAAAGCACAAACACCCATTGGCACATTGTTATATAAAGCCACCAATATCCAGCCACCTTTATTTATGATATATTCTTCAGGATGCTCCAGAATCTGCCTGTCTAAATCTTCCAGTACAAAATACTCAGCAATCCACGCCTTATTGAGTTTTTCAAAATAATCACGATATTTTGGCTCATAATCAACAATTTTCACATTTCTCTGCTCCCGCTTTTTCTTCTGCTCCTGCACTCTTCTGAACAAAGATTTTTGCTCCAACAGAAACTCCCATTCGGCTAATGCCTCCCAAAGATTTAGGGTTGCTGCTTCATTAATGTAGTCTATTGCTGCTTCGGTATCCTGAAAGGCAACCTTCATACTATCGTTCAATAAAATCCCTTTTTGGGCTAATTTGACCCGTTTTTTGCGTTTGTCATTCGTATCCGGATCATCTTCCAGCAATCCGGCAACTGTCATTTCCCTGATAATTTTGGTAACCGATGGTTGCGAATGACCGATTTTATTCGCAATATCGGTAACAGAAGCGGGGCCTTCGTGCGAAAGCACGAAAAATACAGGAAACCATTTGGGCGAAAAGTCTTCAATGGCATACAATTTATAAATTTTAGCTGCATCTTCGGTCACCATTGCCGACAAATGCCTGAGCCGACTGCCTAATGCTACGCTACCTGTTTGATTGAAAAATTCCATAATTATAATTAGTTATATAATTAGTTATGTAAAAATACGATGTCTTTTTAAATGTAACAGCAATTTTTAAATTTTTTAGTCCCCTTAATCAGAAATGATTATTCAGATGCTTAATTCAGTTTTTTGTATCAAGATCTGATAATCTTAGGATCTCCCCGAAAACATGACAAAAGTCATTAGCTAATCCATTGATTTTAATAGTTTTCCTAAAAAATTAGGGTTAAATTTGTAACGCAAAAGTTATCATTCACAACTTATACTTTTGCCCATGAAACACGATTCGGCCATCGGGCTTTTCCTTTTGGGCAAATTTGAATCAGGCTTGCCCCGGGAGGGGAGCAATATCTTTTCATTTATTTTAATTCTTAAGTATGTATCAACCAGGCATTGACAGGCTGTTCGAGGTGGAACCCTTGCGTTCCTACCTGCTGAATGAACTCAGAGATATTCAAATGAGTGAAGGATATATTTCTGATGAAAAGATATCCTTACTTGCTCATAAATATGACATTTCAAAGGTAGAAGTGGAGGGTGTCGTCACTTTCTATCATTTTCTGCACCGCAAACCCACCGGCAGACATGTCATTTATCTTAATAACAGTCTTACCTCTGTCATCAAAGGCTATGAAAGGGTAAAGGAATCCTTTGAAAGAGAAACCGGTGCCTTGATGGGGTCGGTGGATCGCACAGGAACTTTTGGCCTGTTTTCTACCCCCTGTATCGGCCTCAGCGATCAGGAACCGGCAGCATTAATTGATTTCTATCCTTTCATCAATCTGAATGCCATTAAAGTAAAAGATATCATCAACAGCATAAAACAAGGTGCCAGCCCTGCCGATATTTGCGACTACCCTGCCGACAACATCCGCTATACACCCATCAGCGGATCCGTATTCTTTAGTGATTTTAAAGAAGGCCTAAGCCTTGAGAATGCTTTCAGGCTAAGTCCTGAAGAAATTATTGAAGAACTCAAGAAATCACAATTGGCCGGGCGTGGAGGCGCTTTTTTCCCTACCTGGATGAAGTGGGATGCCACCCGAAAGCAGGAGAGCCGGCTCAAGTTTATTATTTGCAATGCCGATGAAGGCGAACCCGGTACTTTCAAAGATCGTGTGCTTATCAACAGCCAGGCAGCCATGCTGATAGAAGGAATGATTATCGGCGGTAATACAGCAGGTGCGTCCTATGGAATTATTTATCTGAGAGGCGAATATTTATGGTTAGAAGAAAAACTGAATACAAAGATTCAGGAGTATTATCAAAAGGGATTATTGGGTAAAAATATTGGCGGAAAAGCCGGCTTTGATTTTGATCTGAGGATTCAGATGGGAGCAGGCGCCTATGTATGCGGAGAGGAAACTGCTTTATTAGAATCAATGGAAGGAAAAAGAGGTGAACCCCGAACCAAGTGGTATCTGCCTGTAGAAAAAGGATACCTGCAAATGCCCACTATCATCAACAATGTAGAAACTTTCTGTGCGGTTGCAAGAATTTTTGAACAAGGGTTGGAAAGTTATTGTGAAAAGGGTATCCCCGGATCACCGGGAACAAAAATTATCAGCGTCAGCGGTGATTGCAGCCTCCCTGGAATTTATGAGATTGAATGGGGTATGACGGTGGCAGAGTTGCTGGAACTTTGTGAAGCAAATGATCCATATTTTATTCAGGTGAGCGGCCCATCTGGTGAATGTATTTCAATGAAAGAAAAATATCGCCGGATCTCGATGCTCGACCTGCTTGCCCGTAAAGATATCAGGTGTGGAGGCGCACTCACTGTTTATAATTCAGACAGAGACTTAATAATGATTCTGTCAAAATATGCCGAATTTTTCAAACATGAGTCCTGCGGTATCTGCACACCCTGCCGTGCCGGCAATTACCTGATTGAACGAAAACTCGATAAACTAAAAAACGGGCTGGCATCCGGTGAAGACCTGGAAGATATTAAAAGCTGGGCCAATATTATGAAAGCCAGCAGTCGTTGCGGACTTGGCAAAACAGCACCCAACAGTATGATCATGGCTATGGAAAAATTTGCAGACTATTTCTACAAGAGATTGTATCCTACAGACAATCAACATGAAGGAATAGTGGCTTTCGATATGGAAGCAGCCATAGCCGATTACGAAAAATATAAAAATTAGAATTATGGCAAAAATGGTAAATATTGAAATAGACGGCTTACCCATTCAGGCAGAAGAAGGTAGAAATCTGATACAGGTAGCCAAAGAAAACGGATTTTTTATCCCTTCACTATGCTATTATGAAAATATGGATCCGCCATTGGGAACCTGCCGTACCTGCACCTGCCGCATAAACGGCAAACCGGGGCCTGCCTGCACCGAAAAGGTGAGGGAGGGAATGCAGGTGGAAGTAAACAAAGCCGATCTGGTGGATATGCGTAAGTCCATAATAGAAATGATGTTTTCCGAAGGGAACCATTTTTGTCCATCCTGCGAAAAGAGCGGAAACTGCGATTTGCAACATATAGCTTACGAACTGGAAATTTCTCATACCCGGTTTCCGCATCTTTTCAAAGACAGGCTGATCGATTATAACTCAAAGAGAATGGTTATGGAACATAATCGGTGTATCAAATGCCGGCGCTGTGTGGAGGAAGTTTTAACCGATGACGGGAAACGGGTCTTTATGTATATGAACAGGGGAAATGAAACCTTTGTTGGCATTGACTATGAACAGGAGGCCAAACTCTCAGAAGAGCAGGCAATAAATGCCATGAATATTTGCCCAACCGGCACTATTATCGTAAAGGGAAAAAGCTTTTCAAAACCCTTTGGCCAACGTGCTTTTGACCTTTCATCCTCACAAAAGAACTATGGTAAAAAACCGGTTAAATTATCGCGCGGCGCCGTTATGGAAAAGAAAATCGTAGCAACTGCTTCGCTTGCCGGTTGCTTCGGTTGCCACATGTCTTTACTGGATGTGGATACCGACCTGCTTGACCTGATAGAATTGGTCGAATTCAATAAATCGCCTTTAACCGATATTAAAAAATTTGCACACCGCTGCCATATTGGTATCATTGAGGGCGGATGCTGTAATGATGAAAACATAGAAGTGCTGCGTGAGTTCAGAGAGAAATGTGATATTCTGGTATCGCTTGGCGAATGTAGTATCTGGGGTGGGTTGCCGGCTATGCGCAATACGGTACCATTGGGTGAGTGCCTTGAAGAAGCATACCTGAACAGCTTCTCAAACGATGCTGCAAAAAGCACCATCCCTTACCATGAAGATATTCCGAAATTGCTCAATCGGGTGTATGCCTGCAGTGAAATTGTGAAAATAGACTATTTCATTCCCGGCTGTCCGCCATCTGCCGGCCATATCTGGAAGGCTATCAAAAATTTATTGTGGCACGAAGAATATTCAATCCTTTACTCAGAATTTAAATACGACTGATATGTCAACAAAAATTGTTATTGATCCGGTAACCAGAGTTGAAGGTCATGGCCGCGTTACCATCCATTTGGACGAATACGGAAAGGTGAAAGACTCGTATCTGCACATTGTGGAGTTCCGTGGTTTTGAAAGATTTATTCAGGGGCATCCATACTGGGAGGCGCCTGCATTGGTACAACGGCTCTGTGGTATCTGCCCTGTCAGTCATCACCTCGCCGCAGCCAAGGCTATTGATCAGATCGTTGGAATTGATCCAAAAGACCTTTCACCGGCTGCCAATAAATTGCGCCGACTGATGCATTACGGGCAAATATTTCAGTCGCATGCACTGCATTTCTTTTATCTGGCTTCTCCTGATCTGTTGTTTGGGGTAGATGCTCCGGTAGAAAAAAGAAATGTGGTAGCAGTGGCTGTTGCAGACAAAGAATTGGCTACGAGAGGAATCATTATGCGGAAATTTGGCCAGGAAATCATTAAAGCCATTGCAGGGAAAAGAATTCATGGTATTTCCTGCGTGCCGGGAGGTGTTTATAAAACATTTTCGGTAAAAGAAAGAGATTATTTTTTGAAAGGAGAAGACATTCCCAATATTGATACCATGATTGAGTGGATGAAAGATATGCTCGGTTTCATAAAATCCTATCATGAAAAAAACAAACATTTTATGGAAACATTTGCCGGGTTTCCGTCAGGACATCTGGGAATGGTGGATGATGATGGAAATCTGGAGTTTTATCATGGAAAGTTAAGAGCCATTGACGGTGTAGGAAATAAAACACTCGATGATGTGGAAACGGATCACTATCTGAAATATTTTGCAGAAGCAGTGGAGAAATGGTCTTATATGAAATTTCCGTATCTGAAACAAATCGGGAGAGAAAGGGGTTGGAGTCGCGTAGGACCTCTGGCACGTATTAATATATGTCACCAGATTCGTACGCCCCTGGCTGAAAACGAAAGGCGCTCCTTTTTTGAATTTGCCGGCAAGAAGGTGGTAAACAGTACTATGTTTTCGCACTGGGCCCGATTAATAGAAATGCTTGCCTGTGCGGAGGAAATAAAACTATTGCTAAACGATCCGGATATTTTGAGTGAAGACCTTGTAAGAAACGGAATCCCCCGATTACAGGGTATCGGAATTATTGAAGCGCCACGCGGCACACTTACACATCATTACGTAGTGGATGAAAATGGAATGATAACGCGTTGCAATCTCATTGTGTCAACTACCCACAATAATGATGCGATGAACCGCGCGGTGAAATGGGTGGCTGAAAATGTTATCAGCAATAAAGGCGCTATCACCGATGGAATGTTGAATCAGGTGGAAACAGCTATACGGGCTTATGACCCTTGCCTCAGTTGTGCCACTCATGCCATCGGTAAAATGCCGCTTAAAATACAATTGTATAATTTTGCCGGTGTTTTATTAGATGAGCGAACAAAAAATTAAAAAACTGATTATCGGAATAGGCAATGAAGGCCGTGGAGATGATGGCCTTGGATGGCGCTTTGCAGAAAAAGCTGAAGTACTTTCTGCAGAAAATTTTGACATTGAGTATCGGTACCAGTTGCAGGTAGAGGATGCAGAACTGGTATCCCGCTATGACTATGTAATCTTTGCCGATGCTACAGTGGAATGGTTTGAAAACGGATTTGATTTTGCACCCTGTAAATCAGGAGGTGAGTATTTTTTTTCTTCTCATTTGCAAAGCCCGGAAGCAGTATTGCATTTGGCAGAAACCTTGTACAAAACTAAGCCGGAAGCCTTTATCATGCGTATTTGTGGTGAAGATTGGGAAATGGGTATTGGTTTAAGTCTTCAGGCAAGTGAAAGTTTGAAAAAAGCAATTGCTTACTTTGAGAAGTATGTAATAAATTTCTGATTAGAAAATAATACCCATTATCCTTCATCTTCCAGCTCGAAACTAATGACTTTCATCTCTTTTCCCTGGGTGATTTTTACAAGATAACTATCGCAATCCGGGCAGGGAGTGGCATAGCTGTTCATAGTGAACTCGCAACTGCATTGGCTACATTGCGCTTTTCCTTCTACCATTTCCATCTTCAATACTGCTTTGGAAAGCAGTGTTCTTGCCTTCACAATATCAAAGGCAAACTGGAGCGCATCTACTTCAATACTGCTCAATGCTCCAACCTTAATGAGTACGCATGAAACATAACCTTTACTTTCTTTAGGAATAGCAGATTGAATGATATCAATGATTGAATTAGCAACCGATACTTCATGCATGGCTTATAGTTTTTCAATTACAAATATCTGATGCCGGTCATAAGATCTCCAATAGTTGTGGGCAAGCTTCTCTATATAATCCCAGTAATCATGAGAGTGGCCATATTGCCGCACTCCGTTTTGTATATCGGCCTGCACCTGCTTTAGAACCTCATTTTTCAGTGATAATTTAATTCTTCGATTTTTACACTCACAAATAATGGTTGGGTTTTCAAGAACTGTATCCGAAACAGAGATCAAACCCTGACCGATAGTGGCACCCGTACTGATTTGTACGCCATCATTAAAACAACTCAAAGGAGGACGATTGCCGGCATAAGAAGTAACCTTTAGTTTGCCTGACCCTACATTGAAATATTCACAGGCCATAGTTCCTGCCTTGGCGCCGAGGATTGAATAAATGCCGATATGTCCGTGAATTTCATTAGTGAGTACAACTGCCTTCCACTCTTTAATACCATATTTGTCTATTATCTCTTCGATAAAACCGGCATACTCCTCTTTATATAATGAAGGATCAGTCGGGAAAATTTTAAAGGTATTCATGACGGCTGTTTTGTTTAAATACAGCTTTTCATCTAGCTTACTCTTTCTTTGATGGATGGCAGCAATGCCGACGTTTACATCATCTAAAATGCCACTATTATTCATTTTCAGAATTTTAAATTAATCCCGGCAGAAAAGTTTGTTTTAGGCATGGGATAACCATAATTGATTTCATACTGCTGATTGAGCAAATTATTTCCGGTTACAAATACACTCAGATTCTTAAGCGGCATAACACTCAACCTTGCATTTACCAAAGCATAAGACTGAGTCTTTATTGGTTTCAAACTGGTATATAATTTATCAATATACTGAAGTCCTGCAAACAAAGACCAGATTTTATAGCTGTAGTTTGCATTAATGTTAAACTGTTGCTTAGGCGCTGCCAGGGTTATTTTTTCCTGATACAGGAAACTATAATTGGAATGTAAATGCAGATTTTGTAGCGGCATATAATTTACAGACACTTCAATTCCTTTATTATTAAATTTACCTACATTTTGTCTTTTTGCATTTGGCGGCACACCCACTACTTCAATCATATTACAACCATCTGCAACATAGCCGGTTAATTCAAATCTTAGTTTTTTATTGAGCAGGCTTTGCAGATAACTGATTTCATAGTTCATCATCCGTTCGGGCTTCAGTTCAGGATTGGGGGCGTATAAATAAAGTTCCATGATGCTTGGACTTCTGAAGCCTTTTGAAACGGTAGCTTTGAAGGTTGTAGCATTGGTGGGGTTATAAGCGATACCGCCGGTAGGCACCCATTCTGTTCCAAAAATTGTATGATTTTCAAGTCGCAAACCTGCACTGGCCGTAAGTTGTGTGCCAATTGCCTGTTGTGTGTAAACATATCCGGCAACATCATTCACCGTCTTGAGTTTATCTTTGGCCATTCCGGCATTAGCCTTTCCGCCATATTGTATAAGGTCGGTACCAACTGTAAATATATTACCCTTAAACAATCTGAAAGTCTGGTAAAGCATTATTCCCGAATTTCTATCGGAAGAAATAAAGCCATCAGACAAATCGTGGTCGCCGAAATTATGATATACTTTTAAAGCGCCCTCTGATTTTGCAAATTTGTTCATCAAAGCAAAAGAAGTTTTACCCCTTAAAATATCAACATTAAAAAAAGCAGGTTTAAAAACCGGGCCGTTGTCATTAGCATCAAATTTGGCAATACTAAAATCGGCCATAGCGCTGAAATGTTCATTAATAGTATAACCAATTTTGGCATAACCATTGGTGATTTTAAAATCGGTGCTATCGCGGATTCCATCTGTCTGATCGTGATTTACGGATGCAAACACATCCCATTTTTTATTTTTATACCCAAGAGTGGCATAATATTTTTGAGTGTTATAAGAACCATAAGACCCCCCAAGAGAGCCATTAAAACCATCTTTGCTGTTTTTTCTGGTAATGATATTTATCACACCTCCCATTGCATTTGTACCATACAGAACAGATCCGGGACCCCGGATAACTTCAACTTTTTCAACGTCAGATGCTACATAAGCATCAGCAAGCGGATGGCTGAAAAGTCCCTGAAACTGTGGATGTCCGTCAATCAAAACCAAAACGCCGGTATTAGGCGCGCCACCCACACCACGGATACTGATACCACCCGATCCTCCGGTAGCCACACCAAAGCCCAGGATATTTCTTTCGGTTACAAAAACACCCGGAACGTAGGTATTTAAGGTTGGTAAAATATTTATCTGACCGGTATTTTCAATTTCCTGCCTGTTTATTTGAGAAACTGTAAACGGAACCTTCTTTTTTAAGGTTTCAATTTTTGAACCCGTTACCACCACTTCTTCAAGCGTAGTTGTATCCTTTCTTTCATCCTGTGAAAAGCCGATATTAAAAATCAATATTGCCAACAATAAAAATAAAATTCTTTTCATTACCTAAAATCTATCTGGTTTTTTTATATCATTAATATTTAAGTTTATACTGCGGCAATGACCAACTTGCCGTGTTTGATACCTTTAATGCTGATTATTGCATCTGCTATTTCCTGAAGTTTTTGTGCTTTACCTTTCATGGCAATCGTTTCAAGGCATAAATCATGAGACAAGTGAATATGCTGGGTTGATAAAATAATGTTATGATAATCGTGCTGAACAGATGTGAGTTTATTACTCAGGTCGTGTTTGTGATGGTCATATACTATTACCAGTGCGCCGGCAACAGTACTGTTTTTACTTATTTTTTCAGAAACTGCAGCATCTTTTATCAGGTGTCTGACGGCTTGAGAACGATTTGGAAATTTTCTGTCAGAGACTAATTGATCCAGTTCGTTTAATGTGCTTTCTTCAAGCGATACTCCAAAACGTTTTATCTTCATCGTGTTACTAATTTTAAAATAAGTAACACAAAAATAGCAATCAAATGATATTTATCAGGTGATAATTATCATGTTTTCAGATATCTTTTAATATCCATTACACTTTCAGAAGCTTGAAACGAATTCGGCATCAACTATTTTATAACTATTTTAGAAATATAAATTATGGAGACAGTCTTTCTATTTTCCAACTGCCATCATCCTGTAGTGTATAAAGGATACGGTCATGCATACGGCTCGGACGACCTTGCCAGAATTCTATTTGAGAGGGTTTCACCCTGTATCCTCCCCAATGAGGCGGTTTGGGTATTTCGCCGTGTTTAAATCTTTCGCGGTAAAAATTAAATGTTTCCTTAAGGAAAGCGGTTCCTGCAACCACCACACTTTGCGCCGAAGCCCATGCGCCAATTCTGCTTCCTTCGGGGCGGCTGTTGAAGTAAGCCAGACTTTCTTCAACAGTTGTCTTCTCTGCAACACCTGTTATGGCTACCTGCCTTTCTAATTCTTTCCAAAAAAATAAAAGGCAAACTTGGGCATTGTGAGAAATATGATTCCCTTTGCGGCTGTTATAATTAGTATAGAAAATAAATCCACGGTCATCAAAGCCCTTCAGTAAAACCGTTCTTGCATAGGGCGCATTGTTTTCATCTACAGTGGAGAGTGTCATTGCATTTACTTCTATGAACTTTGAGTCCACCGCTTCCTGCCACCATGTAGTGAATTGTTTTATTGGGTTTTTGTCAACTTCGTTTTCATTCAAACTCTTTTTTGCATATTCAATTCTTATATCTGCAATTTCTTTATTCATACTTTTAAACAACAACCTTTTACGTTCTACTTTATTTCAGTCTTAGTCTTCATTTCATTTAATCAATGTTCCCACATTTTCTCCCATTACTACTCTTTTCAGATTTCCTTCTTTATTCATATCAAACACTAAAATAGGCAAATGGTTTTCCATGCAAAGAGTAAATGCCGTCATATCCATAATTCTCAGGTTTTGCGCCAAACACTCCTGATAGGTAACTGTGCTATATTTTGTAGCACTGGGGTCTTTTTCAGGGTCGGCGGTATATACGCCATCCACTCGTGTGCCTTTCAAAATAATATCTGCGTTGATTTCTATTGCCCTTAGCGATCCGGCTGTATCGGTTGTAAAGTATGGGTTTCCGGTACCCGCGCCAAAAATAACCACCCGACCCTTTTCAAGATGTCGCATGGCACGGCGGCGAATATAAGGCTCTGCAATCTGTTCCATCTTGATTGCGCTCAATAGTCTGGTGAATACGCCTACTTTTTCGAGCCCGGCCTGTAGGGCCATACCATTGATAACTGTTGCCAACATTCCCATATAATCTCCATGTGCACGTTCTATACCGGTTTGGGCTTCATTCATCCCTCGGTAAATATTGCCTCCGCCAATCACCAATGCCACTTCTACTCCCAAATCCACCACTGCTTTAATTTCATTGGCGTATTGAGAAATCACATCGCTGTCCATGCCAAAATTTTTATTACCCATTAAAGATTCTCCGGACAATTTTAAAAGAATACGCTTGTATTTCGGCTGCATAAAGATTATTTTGTTGAGCAGGGCGAAGATAATACAAACTTTAAAGATCAAAACATGTTGAGGACAATATTTGTAAGTTTTTTTGATACTTTTGAATTTGTAAATCACTTTCTTAAAAAACTTTTTATGAAAAGAAAAATCGGAAGTAGTAATGTAGAAATCACACCGGTAACCATGGGCGCATGGGCTATTGGCGGATGGATGTGGGGAGGCAATGAGGAAAAAGATTCGATTGCTGCTATTCATGCCTATATTGATAATGGAGTTACTTCAATAGATACTGCGCCTGTTTATGGTTTTGGCTATAGCGAAGAATTGGTGGGCAAAGCCGTGAAGGGTTTTAGTAGAGATAAAATAGAGATTCTTACTAAGTTTGGAATGGTTTGGGATATTGAAAAAGGTGATTTTTCGGTGGAGGCAAAAGATAACCAGGGTAATCCGTTAAAAATATATCGTTATGCAGGTTATGATAAAATCATCAGCGACGTTGAACTAAGCCTTAAAAGACTACAAACCGATTATGTGGACTTAATTCAATTGCACTGGCCGGATACCACAACACCCATCGAAGAAACCATGCGGGCAATGGAGAAACTGCTGCAGGATGGTAAAACCCGGGCAATAGGAGTATGCAATTATAAAGCAACTCAGTTGGCCGAAGCCGAACAAACAGTAAAACTACATTCCAATCAGGTGCCTTACAGTATGTTGCGCAGGCATATTGAAGCAGACGTGGTTCCTTACGCACTGGAACATCATCTTTCCATCATTGCTTACAGTCCTATGGAAAGAGGCTTGCTTACAGGGAAATACAAAGGTGGCGAAAAGTTTAATGAAGGAGATCACCGCAGTAGCTATTTTGGCAGATTTAACAAAGATAAAGTAGATACGCTTTTGCAGCATCTTTCTAAACTTGCACCCAAATACAATGCAAGCATCTCTCAATTGGCGATGGCATGGGTTTTTCATCAACCGGCGGTGGTAACGGCGCTGGCAGGCGCTCGTAATGCACAACAAGCCGAACAAAATGCAAGGGCGATGCAGATAAATATTAGTGAAGAAGACTTAATTTTAATGCGAACATGGCTGCCGGAGCAGGTATATGTATAAAAAAACCTAAATGAATATATAAAATGACTTGGGCTGTCTGTTTTGGAGAGGTTCTTTGGGATATGCTACCGAATGGAGCGGTACCGGGTGGCGCGCCTATGAATGTTGCTTTCCATTTGAACCAACTTGGAAAAAAAGCGCTGATGATTTCTAAGGTTGGAACAGATGAAAAAGGGTATGAGTTGATTGATTTTATGAATAACAATCAGGTGCCTGCGGATTTAATTCAGCAGGACGATAACTATCCTACCAGTGTAGTATTGGCTACACCCGGACAAAATCAGGAAGTGAAATATGATATTGTAAAACCCGTAGCCTGGGATTTCATTGACAGTACCGTTGAAGCAAGACAGGCTGCATCTCAAGCAGATTATTTTATATTTGGCAGCCTCGCTGCAAGAACAGAACATTCTCTGAGAACTTTGTTTGATTTGTTAAGTGTGGCAAAATCTAAAATATTAGACATCAACCTCAGGGCACCACATTATAAACAGGCTGATTTGGAAAATCTGCTGAGGCAAGCAGACATATTAAAAATGAATGAAATTGAATTGGATGAAATTTCGGAATGGTATGCCGACATTTCTCTATTCAATGATAAAGTGCGAATGATTTGCGACCGCTACGCAATTCCTCAGATTATTGTAACCAAAGGCGCTGCGGGCGCTTCTTATTTTGACGGAGAAAAATTTTATGAACATCCTGGATTTAAAGTAAAAGTGGCTGACACGGTGGGTAGCGGCGATGCTTTTCTGGCCGGCTTTCTACATAAGATGACCGATAACTATACATCTGAAGAAACGCTGGAGTTTGCATGTAAATTAGGCGCGTATGTGGCTTCAAAAAAAGGGGCTTGCCCAATATATAAAATTGAGGAAATACTATAAAGTTGTTTTAAAAAATTAATAAAAAATCATTGTATAGTGAATTATTATACTTTTGCGGACAAATAACCGTACAATGAAAAAATTATTATTACTTTCCATCCTTAGTTTAGTTGTTTTTTTCCAAAACAAGATACTCGCACAATCTTCTTGGATGCCTAATCAAGATGCACAATTAAATTCAATAACCTATTATGGTAACTCCATGGTTCAACCTGATACCAGAAGTTATAGGATGAATTATGCTGACGAATCAAGATGGAAAAAATTAAAGGGAGCCGGTATCATTCTTACGGGTGTAGGCGTAGCCTGCATAGGCGGTGGTATAGCACTTATTAATTCAGATACAAATGACTATATTAATGATTATTCTGATGGTTCTATCACTTCAATAGGAATTTTGGGTGTTGCCGGCGGGCTTACAGCTATTGGAGGCGGAGTAACGATGTGGGCAATTGGCGGTAATAGGCTGAAAAAAATAAGAGGGAGAGTATCTTTTGATGCTACTCCAAAATCTGCTCATCTCGTGTATAGATTTTAAAAATTTTGGAAGGATCTTCTTTTAAATAGTAGGTAATGACCACAGAAAATTCTTTTCTCTTGATGGGCAGTGCATTTTGGCTGTTTCATGTATTGTCATTGCCAAGAGTGTATTTTTAAAACATTCGCAGTTGAAGCGCTTCTCCCATCCTTAAACAAAACTATTAACCCTGCTAATTTATCTGTTGTATTGGCGGTATAAATGTTCAAATATTCATTTTGCAAGATTTTGGTTAAATTTTTGAAATAAGCGATTTGGCTTACTACTTGCGGCTCACGAGCTTCATAAAAAATTGGTGAATAATTACTCTGTTGTTTAAACTGTTGATTCTATGTATTGTATGGTTAGCTTGCTTTACCGATAGGTAACCGGCAGCTAACTACTCCGGTTAGAATTTTGTTTTTTCAGCGTTTTTGAGTCAAACTTCTTTATTCCCAGTGCCTCACTTATCCTTTTTACGGCTATAGCCATTTGAACGTCAATGGTGTTTACCGATATGTTTAAAATTTCTGCTACCTCCTTATATCTAAGACCGTCTTCTCTTATAAGTTTAAAAATCATTTTGCAACGCGGAGGCAGATTTTCTATTGTCCGGTTCATTCTGGCCACCATTTCTGCCGTTACCATTATTGAGTGAGGGTCATCGTTAAGCGCTTCTATATGTGGCTCCAATAAATCATAGGGTTGCGTTATCAGGTTTTTGGCCTTTTCCGAAAGGCGGTTTAGCGACCTGTTTTTGACAGCCACATACAAATAAACGGCTAAATTGTCAATTTTGGCAATCTCTTCGCGACGGCCCCATATACCCACAAATACATCCTCTACCACTTCTTCTGCAATTTCGTGAGCATGTACCAATGAGTATGAAAACGCAAGAAGCCGTTTACTGAATCTTGTATAAAGTTCTGAAAAGGCTTTCTGATTGCCAACTGCTATTTGAAGCTGAAGCAATCGAATATCAAGTTCAATATTTTCTTCCGGCAAAAACAGGCTTTAACAAATTTTTACAAAATTACAAAATTTAACCCTCAAAAGCCCCCATTACAAATTTATTAAAAGAACAGTGATGTTTTTTGTGCCTAAACTCACATAACATTAATTTATAGACCCAAGGTGTAGTAAAATCATAAATATACAATAAACATTGCACAATAAAAACTTTTTTGAAGCCGCTTCTTTTAATACTTTTACACAAAGCGGCTTGATTTTTGATAGTAGCCGGAGTTTAAAATATTATTGTGGCACTGGGTCAATCCATACAACAAAAATTATTACAAAAACTATCTCCTCAGCAAATTCAGTTGATGAAGTTGCTGCAGGTACCCACTGCTAGCCTTGAAGAAAGAATTAAGGAAGAAATTGAAGAAAATCCGGCGTTGGAACTGGTGGAAGACCGGCACAAGGATGAAAATACTGATGATATTTACAACGAAGGCGATGTGCAGAGTGAAGATAATGAAAATGGCGACTCTCTGGATATGAGTGATTATCTGTATGATGATGACGAAGAAATTGCCGATTATAAAACCCGTGATGACAATTATGGTGATGACGAAGAACCCCATCGTGTACCGTTAAAAACTGAGACCAGTTTTTATGACCATCTTGCCGCCCAACTGGGCATGCTCTCCCTTACCGAAAAAGAAAAAAAATTGGCCGAACACATTATTGGCAGCATTGACGAAGACGGATACCTTCGACGCGATACCCCTGCTATTGTAGATGATCTGGCTTTCAGGCAAAATATTGAAGCATCGCCGAGGGAGGTAGAAGCCATCATCAGCATGGTGCAGCAGTTTGACCCGCCCGGTGTGTGTGCGCGCGACCTGCCGGAGTGCCTGTTACTGCAGCTTCGCCGCCAAAAGGAAGAAGGAAAACAAGTTGACACTGCCATTCAGGCTATTAAAAAATATTTTGAAGCTTTTACTAAAAAGCATTACGACAAAATAAAAAAGGGATTAAACCTGAATGATGACGAATTGAAAGAAGTGATTCAGCAAATAATAAAGCTCAATCCAAAACCTGGGGGCAATATAGGCGCTGCAAATAAATCTGAAAACTATATTATCCCCGACTTTTACATCCTGAATGTAAATGGCAAACTGGAGCTCTCGCTCAACAGCCGAAATGCACCAGAGTTGCACATTAGCGAAAACTACCGCGATATGATGAGGGAGTATGACAGAGGTGCCAAAAAAGATAAACGACAGAAAGAGGCCGTTTTGTTCATCAAACAAAAATTAGATGCCGCCAGATGGTTTATTGATGCCATCAAGCAAAGGCAGCACACCTTACTGGACACAATGTCGGCTATAATGAATCATCAAGAAGCGTTTTTTCTTACCGGCGACGAAACCAACCTCAAGCCGATGATATTGAAGGATATAGCCGAAAAGACAGGTCTGGATATTTCTACCGTTAGCAGGGTAGCTAATAGTAAATTTGTGCAAACGGAGTTTGGCACCTATCGTCTGAAATTCTTTTTTAATGAAGCGTTGAGTACCGATAGCGGAGAAGAAGTATCCACTCGGGAGGTGAAAAAAATACTAAGTGATACTGTTGATTCGGAAAACAAAAAACAGCCATTGAGCGATGAAAAACTTACCGAGTTATTGCAGGAGCGCGGCTACAATATTGCCCGCCGCACCGTAGCCAAGTATCGCGAGCAACTGAATATACCTGTAGCACGTTTAAGAAAAGAATTAACATAACCCCTCCCTCATTCTTAATTTTAATCTTAGTCTTAATCTTAATCTTAAATCGTCCACTGGTCATGTACAATGCCTATCAAATAGTATTGTCCATCAATTTGTTTAAAAATCAGCCTTACCGATTTCCAATCTAACCCGTCTTTTTGTTTACTTCCCGAAAAGTAACTCTCAGTAAAATCCTCATCTTTATAAAAGGTATGAATGTTGTTTATAGTGTTGCCTTTTCCGATGGTTTTGTTCAGTTCAAGTTTCTCCGGATTTTCAAAGCCGGCATCATAAACAAATTTTTTAAAATATTCCGGGGCAGTTAAAATAATTGGGTCGCCCGATCCGTCATAAGCTCCCCAGGTATATTTTTGGTTTTTATTCTTAGTGAAGAGCAACGCAAATTCTTCTTTGCTGAATTTTTTGTCTGCTTCATTAATATTGGCATAAGGTGAAAAACGAATACCTTTTTCAGGATGAATCAGGCTGTCGAGCGCCCGATAATTATGAGTTTTTATGAGTAAAAAGGTCTTTTTGGTAAGCGACTTCAAAACGGCTTCTTTATTTATCTCTATGGCTGCAATAGAATCGGCCATCTCTTTTGCCTTTAAAGAATCAGGTAGCTCAGTAAGGTCAACCAAGCCGCTGTCTGCAGTAGTGGATTCTTGTTCATTTTTCCCGTCTTTGCAGGCATAAAACACAATTGACAGAATCAGGAAGAGAAACAGTCTTTTCATTTTCAATTTATATTTATCATTAATACATCTCCGTTCCGAGGCAAAAAAATATGCTAAAAAGGCAGGTCATCGGCAGCTTCTCCCGCATCAGTAAAGTTTTCCTGCACAGGAATGTCATTGTAGTTATTGTCGGCAGCAGGCGCATTACCGGCGGGCTCCACCTTCCAGGCCTTTACATCGGTGTACCACCGGCCATTGTATTCGCGGCTTTCTATGTCAAACGAAATGTTCAGTTGCTTACCTTCCTGCAATACATTTTCGCTCACCTTGTCGCCCCATATCGTAACGCACACTTTTTTGGGAAACTGTCCGTCTGTTTGAACGATGATATCCTGCTTTTTCCATTCACCGTTTTTTCCTACTCCTTTTTGTACCGGCAGCACCTGTACCAAGGTGCCGGTTAGTTGTAAATTTGCCATTCTATAAAATATTTTTACAAACGTACAGGAAAATTTTCTTAATTGAATAACAGAACATTTGGGAAAAACAATTTGGCGCTAAATCATTAATTTTAAATTGAACGGTTATGCAGTTTTTATACATTCATGTTCCAAAATTTTTACCATTAAAAAGTGTAAAGTTTGCTTTTTTCTTTAATTAAACGATTAAAACAATATTTTAATAAGAAATCCCACTTTCTGATTTAACTTCGCACCAATAGTCCTTTTTTAAAATAATCTATATCAAAAGGGCTTTTTTATTTCTGTCGAACATGTTTTAATGATCGTGGTTTTATGTATTTCAGAATGTTTTTAGTAATTCTTCTTTCCCAATATGGCAACTTTTGTACCGCCGGAGATTATTTTCCAGATATGCTGATACAATCCGTAAAAATAGAACCAATACAAGATAACTCAAAAGAAGATTCAGTAAGTTTTTTGGTCCCCTTTAGTAAAATTGGAAGTTTAATTATTTTAAAAGGAAAAGTAGATTCACAAGAAGGCAATTTCATACTGGATACGGGTTGCCCCAGATTATTATTAAATCTTACCTATTTTCGCAATTATAATCAATCAAACACCGAAACAGCAAGGCAGGGAATCGGTACGTCGATGTAGAAGCATTTCAAATAAGTATAAATCAATTTACCTTTGGCAACTATTCCTTTTCAAACCTTGATGCCGAGCTAACAGATTTGGGAAATATTGAAAATAGCCGGGGAATAAAGGTTTTAGGCCTGATTGGAATAAGCCTGTTGAAAGGATTTGAAATGATTATAGATTATAATCTTAATCAAATTCATTTTCATAAAATTGGTAAAAAAGAAATGAATAATTATCAACACAATATGTTGCGCAATACCAATGAATTTATTACGATCCCATTTGACCTATACGAAAATAGAATTGTAATAGAAGGAGCCATTGCAAATAAAAAAGTCAGGTTGTTATTGGACAGCGGGTCAGAGTCTGCAATTATCAGCAGTAAACTACCCGATAAAATTCTGGATAAAATAACTATCGTGGGGCGCACACAGGTAAGTGGCATTGGCTCCAAAGGAATAGATGTGCTAAGAGGCAATTTGAAGTCTTTGCAAATAGGCAATCATGCTATTGGTGAAATGCCGGTATTGGTTGCCAATCTTGAAAAAAGTTGCTTATCCGGTCAATTTGGAATTTGCTTTGATGGTGTAATAGGGCTGGACTACCTTTCTGTAAAAAGGATTGCATTTAACTTTATAAACAGAAAAATGTATATATGGAAATGATGAGTAGGTTAAATAAAATTTGTCTGTTATTTTTATTTCTTTGGATACAATTTACTGTTGTAGCTCAGAAGGGCAAATATTATCTCAAGGAAGGAGAAATGTATATCTCTATTGAGAAAAAAATCAATCAAAAGGAATTAAATGATTTTATTAGACAATACGATTTAATGGAACTATCTCTTCCAAAACTTCTTGAATCAAATATTGATGATTCTGTAAAATTGGCAGGTTGGTCTGTCATTACAAATTCAAAGACATTGCTAATAATAAAAAAGCCACTGCAACCTTTAGATGATATTTCTAATACTTCTTACCGCGTAAGGGTAACTTCTCCATCTGCTTCTTTATCAGCAAGGTTCCCTTCTGTGAATAACACAGTGGTTTATGGCATTAATAGCTTTAAAACAAAAAGATCATTTATAGTGGCTGATTCCACAGTTATTTTTAATTTAAATGATTACTTACAGGCCAAAAAAGTAGTATTGTCCGGTAGTTTTAATAATTGGAGCCCTGATTCCATTTTAATGCAAAAAACAAATACCGGATGGACTACCACAATGAAACTCCCCCCGGGAAAATATTGGTACAAATTTGTGATTGATGGAAAATGGATAACCGACCCCGATAACCGACTCACCGAAAATGACGGCGAAGGATTTATTAATTCAGCTTTTTACGTTACAAATCATACATTTTTTCTACCTGGCTATTCTAAAGCAAAAAAAGTTCTTTTGGCAGGTAGTTTCAATAATTGGGAAAGCTGGTTGTTTAAGAGTATCCATCTTGATAAAACAGATACAGGCTGGATAAAAAATGTGTATCTGGCAGAAGGAACTCATACATATAGATTTATTGTTAACAAAAAATGGATAGAAGATCCGAATAATAGCCAAAAACTTCCAAACGAATATGGCGAATATAATTCCTACCTGACAATTGGTAAACCTTATAATTTCTTTTTAAAAGGTTTTCCAAACGCCGGAAAAGTGATTCTTTCGGGCTCTTTTAACCATTGGCGCACTGATGAGCTGTATATGCAAAAAACCGATTCTGGTTGGCATCTGTCTTATGTTTTGGGGCCAGGCAATTATTCTTATAAGTTCATTGTAGATGGTGTAAACGTAATTGACTCCACAGGAAAACAAATTAGCAGCAATGATGAAAGAAACACTACCTTAATAATTGAACCAAATTATACTTTCAATTTAAGAGGGTATAATGATGCCAGGAGCGTATATTTGGCGGGAGATTTTAATCAATGGGATACTCATTCTTTACCAATGTATAAAGCAAAAGATGGCTGGGAAATAAGAGTGAACCTGTCATTGGGCAAGCACTTATACAAATTTATTGTAGATGGCAACTGGATACTGGACCCAGATAATACACTTTGGGAACAAAATTTCAATCGAACCGGCAATTCAGTATTGTGGGTAGAAAAATTTTAAAATGGGATATTATTGTAGTATTTCACCAAAACTGAAGAATGAGTAAAAAAAATCGCAACAAATTGGTAAGTTCTCTATCGCTGAAACCAAAAAAGAAAAAAGAATGAAATTAGTAATTACCAAAGAAAATGAATTAAAGGAGGTAAATAACAATGGCTTACAAAAAGGAGTTCTAACTGTTTTTGCAAAAATACTATCCTATCTTTTTCATCCGGTCTTTGTTCCGGTTTATGTGGTTTTGTTTTTACTTTTTGTGGAACCGTTTCTATTTGTTGGCTTCAACAAAGGGCAAAAAATCAGGATATTATTGCAGGCTGTTCAGATGTACACCTTCTTCCCGCTGGTTTCCATCATTTTATTGCGTACACTAAATTTTATTCCATCAATCAAGCTGGAACATAAAAAAGATCGTATCATTCCTTTTATAATTTGCAATATCTGGTATTTTTGGATATGGTATGTATGGCGCAACCTACCTGAAGTGCCTGTAGAAATGGTTGTTTTTGCAATGAGCATCTTTCTGGCTTCTTCTATTGGGCTGCTGTTTAATATCTATATCAAAATCAGTATGCATGGCATAGCGCTGGGTACCGCAGTCGCTTTCCTGGCAAGTTTGGGGTTTATGTATCAGGTAAGTTTTGGGCTCTATTTTACGATAGCCGTATTTATTGCCGGATTGGTATCCACAGCAAGACTTATTTTATCAGACCATCAACCCTCCGAAATTTACTGGGGATTGGCAGCAGGTGTTTTGGCAATGTTACTGTCTGGAATAATTTATTCCTTTTAAATAAAATACTTCCAATACAATTAGTTTCGTAACACTAAATATATTAGTTTTGTGATGTGTATAAATAATTTAGAAAGGAGATTGTTAAATTGTATTTTTGATTATGGCAAAAGCAGAAAAAAACACAGAAACTGAAAATTCGCTGAATAGCGAAAAACTGAAAGCGCTGAAACTTACCATGGAAAAACTTGACAAAGATTATGGTAAGGGCACTGTAATGATGATGAACGAAAAAGCTACCACCACACACGAGGTGGTATCCACCGGTTCTATCGGTCTGGATGCAGCTTTGGGTATTGGAGGGCTGCCCCGGGGCAGGGTAATCGAAATTTACGGTCCCGAATCATCTGGTAAAACAACAGTAGCCACACACGTAATTGCCGAGGCACAGAAGAAAGGAGGTATGTGTGCCATTATTGATGCAGAGCACGCTTTTGACAGTGTGTATGCTCAAAAGCTGGGTGTGAACGTGGATAATCTTTTAATCTCGCAACCCGATTATGGCGAGCAGGCATTGGAGATTGCAGACAGGCTTATCCTTTCCGGAGCGCTGGACGTAGTGGTAATAGACTCGGTGGCGGCATTGGTACCCAAGAGTGAATTAGAAGGCGAAATGGGCGACAGCAAGATGGGCCTGCAGGCAAGGCTTATGAGCCAGGCACTGCGAAAGCTTACAGCCACTATTTCAAAAACAAATACTATTTGCATCTTCATCAACCAACTGAGAGAAAAGATAGGCGTGATGTTTGGAAACCCTGAAACTACAACAGGTGGAAACGCTTTGAAATTTTATTCATCAGTCAGGTTGGACATTCGTCGTATTTCTCAAATTAAAGATGGTGATGAGGCTGTAGGTAATCGGGTGAGGGTAAAAGTGGTAAAAAATAAAGTTGCGCCTCCTTTTCGTGCAGCAGAATTTGACATTATTTTCGGTGAAGGTATATCAAAAACCGGTGAGATAATTGATATGGGCGTTGATATGGGTATTGTGCAGAAGAGCGGATCTTGGTATAGCTATAATAATGATAAATTGGGGCAAGGCCGCGATGCAGTAAAAAAACTACTATTAGACAACCCTGAACTCTCTGCGGAAATTGAAGAAAAAATTAGAGAGAAAATTTCGGAGTTGCAAAACAGTTAATAATATTTTTTAAATATTTTGAGCCGCTTTCCGCATGGGGAGCGGTTTTTGCATTTATTTAAGAATAATCACAAAAGGTTTTGGATATCATTCATCGTCAAAATTAGCAAAGACCCGAAAGGTTATTTATTAACAATTTAAAACCGTAGATTATGAAAAAGTATTCTAAAATTTTGTTTCTGGCCTCAGCATTATTTGTGTTGTCACCTGCATTTGCTCAAATAGGATTCTCTAATCATGATCGTACACCATACAACGACAGAGATGACATTCGTTATGGGAATGAGCGTTATGCAGTTAATCGCAACAACAATAACCGGTACGATAACAATCGTTATAACAATACAGTGCATACAAGAAACTGGTTAGAAATAGGCGCTAAAAACATTGCATCACGTAAGAGTATTAATAAAATCAATATTAATCCCCGTATAGGATTTTTTGATCAATTGAAATTTGAAGTAAATGGTTTGACAGATATTTACAGAGTAGCCGTTCAGTATGATAATGGATTAGTACAGGAGCTAAAAGTTCTGAACAATTCTGTAAGAAAAGATGCACGCGGTATTAATTCCTTTTTTATAGACCTGCCTAACCGCAACAGGAATATTCGTCAGATTATTTTCTGGTCCGATAATAATAATTTCCGCACAAGTCCTTTTATTAAAAATAAAGTAGTTGTTTCAGTTCGTTAAAAGTTTATAAATGTTGGTTTGTTCAAAAAAAGCTTCGCAGTCAGCGGGGCTTTTTTTGGCAATTTCAGAAGCCGTTATTGAATTACTTTGAAATATAACAGTACAAGTAATAGCACTCCGGCAATTATCCGATACCATCCAAAGAATTTGAATCCGTGTTTTTTCAGGTACTCAATAAAAAACTTGATGGCAATTACCGCAACAATAAAAGCTACAACATTTCCTACTATAAAAGCAATTGTATTTTCCTGTGATTGCAATATGAGTTCGTAACCTTTTTTAATATCTCCATCAAGGGACCATTTTTTTATAAAAATTGAGTATAATGTTGCTGCTGCCATAGTGGGTACTGCCAAAAAAAAGGAGAACTCGGCAGCCACATTACGAGTAAATTTCTGTTGCATCCCTCCTATTATCGAGGCTGCACTGCGGCTTACTCCGGGAATCATGGCTATTGTTTGCCAAAGACCGGTCATAAAGGCGTTTTTATAAGTTATTTCTTCATTGGTTCTTACAGTCGGGTGATTGAAGGCTTTGTCAATAAACAATAATACAAATCCGCCTAATAACAACGAAACGGCAACCACAAGCGGGCTTTCCAGCATTTCGTCTATTTTATCAGAGAATAAATATCCTAAGATTAATGCGGGTATCACACCTACTATTAATTTGACATAAAACTGCCATTTGGAGAAATCAAAAAATCGTTTCCAGTATAAGGCTACCACCGCCAGGATAGCGCCAAACTGAATGGCTACCTCAAACAGTTTGGTAAATTCTTCCTTATTAATACCCAGCAATGCGCTGGTAATAATCATGTGTCCGGTAGAAGAAATGGGCAGATATTCGGTAATCCCTTCTACAATAGCGATAATAATGGCTTCTATTAAATTCATATTTCTATTGTTAAAAAAATTAAGGCGACACAACCAGTACCGCCTTCATATATTTTATAACTGATTGAAAAACAACTATTTTTTAAAAATAGCAAATACTTCAACTGCCAACCCGATTAATATTAAAACCGGCGCTACAGTGATGCGGGTGGCGCTATAAACCGCACCGGCATCAAAAACTGCAGGATTGATATTGCTTTTGCCACCAGACATAAGCAACATGCCAATTGCAATGATGGCAACACCTGCCAGCATCCACATATAATTTGATTTATTGAACATTGTTGAAGTATTATTTTGACTCATTTTTTATAATTTAAATATGCAATATAAATATAAGAAACTAAATTCTTTTGTGGTTAATACAAATCATCTAATTTTTTGGTTAAATATTTTAATACGCTTGTGTGGGTACTTACCAGCGTAATTAAAATGCCCAGTAAAAGCATGCTGCTAAACAAAAATAACAATCTTCCCGCACTGTGAATAGCACGCAACTCGGGAACTACGCCCTCTGCTGTTTTAATCAATGCATAAACAACGATAATAGCAATTACGCCGCTTATGGCACCGTTAATTATTGCTCTAATATCCATCGGTTTTGTAATAAACCACCTGGTAGCGCCCACCATTTGCATGGTTTTAATAGTAAATCTGTTGCTAAACATAGCCAGTCTGATGGTATTATCAATAAGAACGATTACCACCAATGATAATAAGATGGCAATTGCAAATAATATCAGACTTATTTTTTTGAGATTAGAATTAAGATTGGCAACTAAACTTTCAGGGTATTTGACTTCCGTAACATAAGTTTGCTTCTCAAGATCAGTTTTGATATTCTTAAGTGTATCGCTTTCCACATAGTTTTTTTTCATACTGAAATCAATACTTTGCGGTAACGGGTTTTCGGTCAAAATTCCATCCCAATCCTCATTCCCATCAGAAAGGTATTTTTTCTTTGCCATTTCCTTGGTAGTGAAAGTCATTTTTTTCACATAAGGCTTCGAGGCAATATACTGCATCAGTGCGGCGCTATCTGCCGGAGTGATGGGTTCTCTCAGAAAAACATTCACTTCCACATTTTCCCTGAAATGCTCTCCAATTGCGGTAGTGTTTATTACTAACCAGCCAATTATACCCAACACCAGAAGCACCAAAGTAACTCCCAGAATGGACATAAAATGAGATGGTTTGCCTCTTTTTATTTTATTTTTTACTTCTTCTGCCATAAAAACTATATCGCTTGATATTTCAATCGCCGCAAATTTAATGGTTTCGGGCTACAATGCTTAAATTTGCCGCCCTAAGTATTATTATAAAAAATATAAAGTTTTCAAATATCAGCAAGGGATTTTGTAGTTATGGAATATAATTTTAATGAAATAGAAAAAAAATGGCAGCAAAAATGGGTTGAGAACAAGACCTATGAAGTATCCAACGACAGTGAAAAGCCAAAATATTATGTACTGGATATGTTTCCTTATCCAAGTGGGGCGGGTTTGCATGTGGGGCATCCTTTGGGCTATATTGCCAGCGATATTTATGCCCGATATAAGCGATTGAAGGGGTTCAATGTTTTGCATCCAATGGGTTATGATGCTTTTGGCCTCCCTGCCGAACAATATGCCATCGAACATGGTATTCATCCTGCTGTTTCTACCGAAAATAATATCAATACCTTTCGAAAGCAATTAGACAACATTGGCTTTTGTTTTGACTGGAACAGAGAAGTACGCACCAGCGACCCTAAATATTATAAATGGACTCAATGGATTTTTCTGCAACTTTTTAAAAGCTGGTTCAATCGCCAAACTCAAAAAGCAGAACCCATTGAAAGCCTGTTGAAGATTTTTGAATCTGAAGGAAATGCAGATCATCCGGTTCCCAATGAGAAATTTCATATTTCTGGTTTTTCTGCCGAAGAATGGAAACATTTTGATGAAGCTACAAGGCAAACGATACTTATGGAATACCGATTGGCCTACTGTGGTTATGGCGAAGTAAACTGGTGTGAGGCGCTGGGTACTGTTTTGGCAAATGATGAAGTTGTAAACGGTGTGAGTGAAAGAGGCGGTCACCCTGTTGTAAAAAAGAAGTTGCGTCAATGGTATCTGCGTATTACCGAATATGCCGACAGACTTTTGAAAGGTTTACAGGAAGTAGATTTTAGCGAAGCTATGAAGGAAATGCAAACCAACTGGATTGGTAAAAGCTCAGGCGCAGAAATTGATTTTGAAATTAAGAGTGAGAAAATTACGCCTCACCCCCAACCCCACTCGGAAAAAGAGACGGGGGATGAGGCGTTAAAACTTCGCGTTTATACCACACGTCCCGACACCATTTTTGGCGTGGACTTTATGGTGATTGCCCCCGAACTTGAATTAGTAAATAGGATAAAATCTACCGGTCAAACTGATGAAGTAGATAAATACGTGGCCTGGGTAAAAAGTCGTAGTGAAAGAGAGCGGATGTCCGAGAAAAAAATATCGGGTGTATTTACGGGAGCATTTGCTGTGAATCCTTTTAATGGAAAAGAGATTCCTATCTGGATTAGTGAATATGTACTGGCCGGGTATGGTACCGGCGCGATTATGGCAGTGCCCTGCGGTGACGAGCGCGACCATAAATTTGCACAATATTTTAATATTCCGATCACCAATATTATTGGGGAGGCATATAATGGTCAGGAAGCCAATCCTACAAAAGAAGCCATTTTGGAAAACTCCGGATTTATCAACGGAATGATGATGAAAGATGCTATTGAAGTGGTGATAAATGAATTGGAAGCCAGAGGTATCGGGGTGAGGAAAACCAATTACAAAATGCGCGATGCGGCATTCAGTCGCCAGCGATATTGGGGAGAGCCCTTCCCAATTGTGTGGAAAGACGGAATAGCCTATTCGTTAGATGAAAGCGTACTGCCTGTCGAATTGCTACAGGTAGAAAGTTATAAGCCGGGGCCAGAAGGCGAAGGACCGCTTGCGAATATTCCCGAATGGGTTGCTAAAGAATTGGAAACCAACACCATGCCCGGCTATGCAGGCAGCAGCTGGTACTTTTTGCGCTATATGGATCCTCATAACGATAATGAGTTTGCCTCCCGCAAAGCCACCGACTACTGGAATCAGGTAGATTTATATATTGGTGGTACCGAGCATGCGGTAGGGCATTTATTATACAGCCGCCTGTGGACAAAGGTTCTGCATGATTTGGGATACCTGAGCTTTGATGAGCCTTATAAAAGGTTGGTAAATCAGGGTATGATTCAGGGAAGCAGCAGATTTGTGTACAGAATTCACGGGACTAAAAATTTTGTGTCCTTGGGACAAAAAAATAACTACCAGGTAGCGCCATTGCATGTGGACGTGAATATTGTGGATGGTGTGGAGCTGGACATTGAAAAATTCAAACAATGGAGAAATGGTGAATATGCCGATGCTGAGTTTATATTGGACGATGGAAAATACATCTGTGGTAGTGAGGTAGAAAAAATGTCGAAATCCAAATTCAATACTGTAAACCCGGATGACCTGGTAGAAAAATATGGCGCTGATACCTTCAGAATGTATGAAATGTTTCTGGGTCCTGTTGAAATCAGTAAACCTTGGAATACAAAAGGAATTGAAGGAGTACATCGGTTCATCAAAAAACTTTGGAGATTGTTTTTTGATGAACAAAATGGAGCATTGTGGATTGAAGACAACCCCAACGCCAACGAGCTCAAATCACTGCATAAAGCAATTAAGAAGATAGAAGAAGACACTGAACGTTTTAGTTTTAATACCGGAGTGAGTACATTCATGATATTGGTAAATGAACTTTCAGATCTCAAGTGCCATAAAAAAGCAATTCTTGAGCCAATGCTCATCATGCTGGCTCCGTATGCACCACATATTGCGGAGGAACTATGGCGTCAAATAGGAAATACTAATTCTGTTCTTGATGCCTCATTTCCTGTATATGAAGAAAAGTATCTCATAGAAACATCAAAAGAGTACCCGATATCGGTAAATGGAAAGTTGAGAACAACCATGAATATTTCTTTGGAGGCCACACAGGAGGAAGTAGAAAAACTGGCGCTTGGAAATGAAGTTGTTCAAAAATGGATAGAAGGCAAAACGCCGAAGAAAATTATTTATGTAAAAAACAAAATGGTGAATGTGGTAGTGTAGAACAGATAAAAATTAATTTTGGAAAAGAATCTCTCCGAAGTAAATTAATTCAGAGAGATTTTTTTATAATGATTGGATTTGGATCTTGATTTCTTCGAGCAACAAATCGGCCTGACCTTTATCAAAATCTTCATGTTGCACTTTCTTTACGCCAACCTTTGATAATTCGATATGAATATCTGGATTAAGATCATGATTTTCGAGGCAGGCTTTTGAACAAGCCAGCGGGCATCCGTCAATCACTATCATTTTTCGCCCCGACTTAGCTGTTTTTACTAATTTCTTTACATTTCCACCAACGCCAACAATACAGGACATTTCAGCAAGACCGCTTCTGTCAAGCCTTACAGCCATATAGTTAGCCATTTGCGCAGCGTTTGAACAGCCGGAGCAGGAATAAACTAATGGAAGATCATTTGTATGTGCTTTCATTGTATAAATATTGCTGATTTGGTTGCAAAAATATTACTTTTCTCCGAAGTAGCATTTTTTGTTTTAAGGAATATCAAATATTTCATGAAACCTTCTCCATTCCAATTTACTATTTCTGGTGCCGGTGAAAAAAATTTGTAACCTTTCTTAAACTCATCTTCTCTAAACTAATAATTACAGCTTAAAAGCAGCAATAAAGTTCTTTGTAACCTTTTCGATACTTGATTGCTCTAATCAGTTTAAAGCAGTTTAAGAAAGAAAAAAATTGTTTGTAACCTTTTTAAAAATCATTTTCTCTAATCAGGTATAAGCAATAAAGAAGCAAAAAATAATTGTAACCTTTTAAATTTTATATACTCAAATTAATTATTAAAAACTTAAAAACTTAAAAAAATGAAAACAAAAAACTTAAATTAGTCATTGACAAAAATCACAAGAACAGCCGGCATTTTCATAGCTGCTATCATTTTATTATTCGCTGTTCAAAGTTGTTCAAAAGGAGATGGTGTAACAGTTTTAACCAGTTCAAAATATGAACAACTTCACAAAGGTATGCAGAGTTTATGGGCCGACCACATGCAATGGACATTCACTACTGTTGATGCATTCTTCAACAATCCAAATGGCCTGGATGGTAACCTGAACAGATTGTTACAAAACCAAAAGGACATAGGTGCAGCAATCGTTCCTTATTACGGACAAGCAGCAGGCGACCAACTGGCAAAACTTCTTACCGAGCATATTCAGGGTGCGGTACCAGTGCTCACAGCCGCAAAAAATGGTAATCAGTCTGCTTTGAACACTGCTTTGGCCGATTGGTATCAAAATGCACAAGATATAGCCGATTTTCTGGCAGGAGCTAATCCTACCAACTGGAAACAAGCCGAAATGCGTGATATGATGAAAGGGCACATTGATCAGACTACTACTTATGCCGTACACCTTTTGCAAAAGGATTATACCAATGCAATTAAAGTATTTGATGAAGCAAATCATCACATGGCAATGATGGCGGATATGCTGAGTGAGGGTATTGCAAAACAATTTCCTAACAAATTTTAAAAAATAAAAGATTATCAGTAACAGTTGTAACCTTTGAAAACACCATCTACTCTATTAAAAAAACAAAAATTATTTATAAAAAAACAAAAAACTTAATAAAATGAAAACTTCAACATCAGTATTATCATTGACAAAAATTAGAAACAAAGCGTTGATTCTTTTAGTTACTATCGCAACTTTCTTTGCGCTGCAAAGCTTTACTGTCCATCATCCGGAACCAATAAAAGCATCTCAATATGAGACATTGAATAAGAATATGCGTAAGTTATGGTCCGATCACATGCAATGGACATTTGCAACAGTACATGCGTTCTTTCATAATCAAAACAGTCTGGAAGCAAAATTGAACCGTTTGTTGCAAAATCAAAAAGATATAGGAACGGCTATTGTTCCTTTCTACGGGCAGGCAGCCGGTGATAAGTTGACAGCACTTCTTACCGAGCATATCCAGGAAGCAGTTCCGGTTTTGACAGCAGCAAAAAATGGCGATCAGGCAGGTTTGGAAAAGGCATTGTCAGATTGGTACAAAAATGCTCAGGATATTGCAGATTTTTTGGCCGGCGCTAACCCTAACTGGAATCAAAAAGATCTTCGTCACATGATGAAAATGCACATTGATCAAACCACGGCTTATTCGGTTGATTTGCTGAAAGGAGATTATGATCAGGCAGTGAAAAAATACGATGAAGCAAACGATCACATGCAACTGATGGCAGATGATCTTACTTTCGGAATAGCAAAACAGTTTCCTAAAAAGATAAAAAAATAAGATAAAAAAGTTCTATGTGGTAAATTCAAATTTAAACACTGAGAAGAGCAACGCCTGAGAAGAATGACAATAAAAGCATCAGGTGTTGTCTTTTTTGTGAGCGCTGCAAAAAAAAATTTGAAAAGTTTGTAACCTTTTAGATATTCAATTACCCCAATAAGATAGTTATACACAATTAAAAACTTAAAAAATGAAAACAGAAGACAAAAATCAGGTTTTATCGCAGGTTTTTAACTTGCTTAAATACACATTCGTTATAGTTCCAATAGTGGCCGGAGCCGATAAGTTTACAAACGTTTTAACCAATTGGGAACAGTATATCAATCCTTCTATTGGTGATTTATTGCCTTTTTCAGGGGCTACTTTTATGATGATCGCCGGTGTTATTGAAATCATTGCTGGTATCATCGTACTGAGAAAACCGGCAATAGGCGGAAAGATTGTAGTAGCCTGGCTTGCGGTAATTGCTTTAACTGGTCACAAAACGTTAGTTTAAGCTATGGACTTTAGTCCAAGGCTTTAG
>ENA-UOUJ01000414-UOUJ01000414.1-activated-sludge-metagenome-genome-assembly--contig:-NODE-414-length-30946-cov-8.250202_pt1 | contig 30946 bp, 23 predicted proteins | sample MGYA00249839_ERZ747224 | MGnify/ENA primary metagenome ERZ747224 (study PRJEB28782, sample SAMN03220277) | activated sludge metagenome | biome: wastewater; feature: sewage sludge; material... | reverse complement strand
CACGGCTTGGTGCCGTCCAGCACCCAGGGACCGGGCCCGTCGGCGTGTCCGGGGCGGGTCCGGTGGGCGACGGGGGTCTGCCCCCCGGACTCGGAGGCGTAGACGCCCAGGACACCGTGCGGGGCCGGCACCCCGGCCTGGTCCAGGATCGCCACGGCGTCCAGGTGGGGTTCGAGCACGCGGGCGGCCACCAGGTCCACCGCGGCCACGGAGGCGAGGAGCTCCCACAGGGCGCGGGTGTCCCCGCCGCCCGGCCGGGGCAGCTCCTGGGCCGGCAGGTCCCCGAGGGCCTCCAGCATGGGCTCCGCCGAGCCGTGGGAGGCGGTGGCGGCACGCACCAGGCAGGGGGCCGCCACGCCGTCCGCTTCCCCGCGTTCGCCCTCGCCCGTGTCCGTGATCCGGCCCGGGTGTCCCAGGTGCACCCAACGGGGCAGCGACATCGGTGTTCCTCCTGCGGTCCCGGGCCGGCCTGACGGTCGTCTCGTCGGCCCCTGCCGCCTATTCAACCAGCCGGGCCGCCCCGGCCGCCCGGTGGCGCCGGACCGGGGGCGGAGCTCACTTCCGCAGGATGAGCCGGGGGAACTGCGTGAAGGCCTCGACGCCGGTGTCCGTGATGCGGATCGATTCCGAGGCCGCGTAGCCGTAGCCGGTCATCCACATCCCGCAGATCAGGTGGAACGTCATGTTCTCCGCCAGCACGTTCTCGTCCTCGGCACGGATGCTGATGGTCCGCTCCCCCCAGTCCGGCGGGAAGCCGACCCCGATGGAGTACCCGAGGCGACTGGGCTTCTCCAGCCCGTACCCCGCCAGGGTCCGGGTCCACGTCCGGGACAGTTCCCGGACGGGGACGCCGGGGGCGGCGACGTCGAGGATGTCCTGCAGCCCGGCTCCGACCGCCTCCTCCAGCAGCAGCAGTTCGGGCGACGGCGTGCCGAGCACGACCGTGCGGGCCAGGGGCACGTGGTACCGGCGGTGCACCCCGGCCAGCTCGACGGCCACGGCGTCACCCTCCCGCAGCACGCGATCGGACCAGGTCAGGTGCGGGGTGTCCGCGGACCCGCCGGTGGGCAGCATCGGGACGATGGCGGGGAAGTCACCCCACGCGTCCTCGGTGCCCGCGGCCTGGGCGGCGGCGATGTGCGCGGCCACCTGGTTCTGGGGCACTCCCGGCTCGATCGCGTCGATGGCCTCCTGCATCGACACCGTGGTCACCCGGGACGCGAGGCGCATGTACCGGATCTCGGCATCCGACTTCACCGCCCGCACCCAGTTGACCAGCTCGAAGCAGTCCACGAGGGACCACTCCGGAATCCCCCGCAGGAGCGCCTGGTAGGCCTTCGGCGCGAAGAAGTGGGCGTCCATCTCCAGGCCCACGCCTCCCCGGGCGGCCGGTTCGACCAGACCGCGCCGGCGCAGGGCGTCGGCGACCCAGTCGAAGGGGTGGATCCGGGGCTGGTGCACGTAGCGTTCCGGATAGCCCAGGACCTGGTCCATGGGCAGCCAGCTGGTGCGGAAGGCACCCAGGGCGTCCATCTCCCGCAGGAACAACAGCATGGGCCCGTCCAGGGGGATGAAGAGGACCTGCGGGGTGTAGAACGACCACGCGTCATAGCCGGTGAGGTAGAAGATGTTCGCCGGGTCCACGACCATCAGGGCGCTCAGGCCCTGCCGGTCCATCCTCTCGCGCACCGACAGCAGCCGCTGGGCGTACTCGTCCATGGGGAACAGCGCCCCGCGGATGTCGGCGTCCCCGGCCGGAACGGGTGCGATGGCCGGGGCGGGAACGACGTCCGGTCCCGGGGCGGCGGCTCCCACCGTGAGCCCGTCCCCGGTCACGCGTGCTGTGGACATGACCCGATTTTCCGCTCCCCGGGACCGGGTGACAACGGTAGGGCGTACCCCAGCACCACCTGCCGGCCGTCCCCGCGCCGTCGGTCATGTTCACCGGTCGGCTACCTGTGGTCACGCGTTCGTGGAACAGTGGTGCCATGAACGCTCAGACCCCTGCGCCCGCCGCCGAACGGGCAGGCACCGTGGCCCTCCCCGAAGACCTCGTCGACCTGGACGCCCTGCTGGCGGCCTACGCCGAGCGTCATCCGGACCCCGCGGACCCGGCGCAGCGGGTCTCCTTCGGCACCTCCGGCCACCGCGGCTCGTCCCTGAAGACCTCCTTCAACGAGGACCACATCGCCGCCATCACGCAGGCGATCGTCGAGTACCGCGCCGCCCAGGGGATCACCGGCCCGCTGCTGATGGGCCGGGACACCCACGCCCTGTCCGGGCCGGCCCAGGACACCGCGCTCGAGGTGCTCATGGGCAACGGGGTACGCACGCTGATCGACTCCCGGGACGGCTACACCCCCACCCCGGCCGTCTCCCACGCCATCCTGGTGCTCAACGACTACCGCACCCACGGGCAGGACCTGGCCGACGGCATCGTCATCACGCCCTCCCACAACCCGCCCGCCGACGGCGGCTTCAAGTACAACCCGCCCCACGGCGGCCCCGCGGACACCGACGCCACGGACTGGATCGCGGACCGCGCCAACGAGCTGCTGGCCGGGGGCCTGGCGGAGGTCCGGCGCATCCCGCTGGCCGAGGCGCGGCGCCACGAGGCGCTGGGCACCTATGACTTCCGGGACCGCTACGTCACCGACCTGCCGAAGGTCGTGGACCTGGACGCCATCCGCCGGGCGAAGGTCCGCATCGGCGCGGACCCCATGGGCGGGGCCTCGGTGGAGTACTGGGGCGAGATCGCCGAGCGCCACGGACTGGACCTCACCGTCGTGAACCCGGACGTCGACCCCCAGTGGGCGTTCATGACCCTGGACTGGGACGGCAGGATCCGGATGGACTGCTCGTCGCCGAACGCCATGGCCTCGCTGATCGGGCGGATGCGGCCCGACGCCGGTTCCGCGTCCGGTCCCGGCGCCGACGCGGACGTGCCGGGACCGGACGCTGCGGCGCCGTTCGACATCGCCACCGGCAACGACGCGGACGCCGACCGCCACGGCATCGTCACCCCGGACGGCGGGCTGATGAACCCGAACCACTTCCTCTCCGTGGCGATCGACTACCTCTACCGGCACCGTTACGACTGGCCGGCCGGGGCCGGCGTCGGGAAGACGCTCGTCTCCTCCTCGATGATCGACCGGGTGGCCGCGGGGCTGGACCGGGACCTCGTGGAGGTGCCGGTGGGCTTCAAGTGGTTCGTGCCCGGCCTGCTGGACGGGACGGGTGTCTTCGGCGGGGAGGAGTCCGCCGGGGCGTCCTTCGTGTGCTTCGACGGGACCCCGTGGTCCACGGACAAGGACGGGATCCTGCTGTGCCTGCTGGCCGCGGAGATCCGGGCGGTGACGGGCACGTCGCCGTCCCGGTACTACGCGGACCTCGTCGCGCGGTACGGGGACCCGGTGTACGCCCGCATCGACGCCCCGGCCACCGCGGAGCAGAAGGCCAAGCTGAAGCGGATGTCCCCGGCGGACGTCACCGCGGACACCCTGGCCGGGGAGCGGATCATCGCCACGATGACCGAGGCGCCCGGGAACGAGGCGCCCATCGGCGGGCTGAAGGTCACCACGCAGAACGCCTGGTTCGCCGCGCGCCCCTCCGGCACCGAGGACGTCTACAAGATCTACGCCGAGTCCTTCGTCTCCGCCGAGCACCTGGCCCAGGTCCAGGCCGAGGCGAAGGCGATCGTGGACGCGGTCATCGCCTGAGCGTCAGAGCAGGCGCTTGATCGCCTGGCGCTTGGTCCAGGTGTAGGGCGGGTAGACGGCCTTGAGGGTGTCCACCTGGTCGGTCTTCGTCAGGGCCGGGCGCAGTTGGGAGAACGTCTCGAACCCGGCACGCCCGTGGTACGAGCCCATCCCCGAGGGCCCCACGCCGCCGAACGGCAGGGTCGGCAGGCCCACGTGCATCAGCGTGACGTCGAAGGCCATCCCGCCGGCGGTCACGCGCTCCTCGAACGCGCGGTGGTAACGGGGCTTGTCCGTGAACAGGTAGGCGGCCAGCGGATGCGGCCGGGCGTTGATGAACTCGATCGCCTCCTCCACGGTGTCCACGCGCAGGATCGGCAGGATGGGCCCGAAGATCTCCTCGGCCATCAGCGCGCTGTCCGCGGAGACGTCCGCCAGCACGGTCGGCTCGAGGTACCTGTCCGCCACGTCGGCCCGGCCCCCGTGCACGAGCCGCGCCGGGGCGCGCCCCTCCCCGGGCTCGAGCGCGTCCTGCAGCAGGCCGGCCAGTCGCTCGGCGTGCTGGGTGTCGATGAGCCGGCCGTAGTCCGCGGAGGCCTGCGGGTCCGCACCGTAGAACTCGGTGATGGCCTTCGTCAGGTGCCTCTCCAGCTGCCGCTGCGTCTCCTCGCCGACCACGAGCACGTAGTCCGGGGCCACGCACGTCTGTCCGGCGTTGGTGAACTTGCCGAAGGCGATGCGCCGGGCGATGGCCGGCCAGTTGCGCCCGTCCGCCACCACGCACGGTGACTTCCCGCCCAGTTCCAGGGTGACGGGGGTCAGCTGCCGGGCGGCCGCCTCGTAGACGATCCGGCCGACCCGTTCTCCGCCGGTGTAGAAGATGTGGTCGAACTTCTCGGCCAGCAGCCCCTGGACGGTCTCGGCGCCACCCTGCACCACGGCCACCGAGCGCGGGTCCAGGTACTGCGGGATGAGGCGCCCGATGAGCTCGGACGTGGCCGGGGCCTTCTCACTGGGCTTGAGCACCACGGCGTTGCCCGCGGCCACGGCGGCCACCAGCGGGGAGATGAGCAGCTGGAACGGGTAGTTCCACGGGGCGATGACCAGCACCGCACCCAGCGGACGCGCCTCGATCTTGGCACTGGCCGGCTGGAAGGCCAGCGGGACCTTCACGGACTGCGGTTCCATCCAGTCGGTGAGGTACAGCAGGGCGTGGTCCGCCTCGGCGCGGGTCACCTGGACCTCGGTGACCATGGCCTCCGTGCGGGACTTGCCGAGGTCCTGCTCGAGGGCCGCGCAGATGGCGTCGGCCTCCTCCTCCAGCATCCGCCGGATCCCCTTGAGCTGTGCGGCCCGGTACCGGCGCGGGTGCGGCAATCGCAGGGTGGCGGCCTGCCGCATGCGCCCGACGGCGTCGGCCGGCGCCTCCGTTCCCATGGCCACGGCGGGGCCGGCGGGCACCGGCAGGCCGGCTCCCGGTTCGTCGAGGGGCTGCTCGGAGCCCGGGGCGAGTCTCATCGTCTGGTCCTGGACGGCGTCGGGAATCTCAGGCATCCTCCCACGGTAGCGGCCTACCGCTGGGGCCAGAAACCACGTGCCTCCATCACCGCGGCCAGGGCCTCGACGTCATCGGTCATCAGTCCGTCCACGCCCAGGGCGATCAACCGTTCCATCTCCGCCGGCTCGTCCACGACCCAGACGTGGACCTGCAGTCCCGCGGCCTGGCAGCGCGAGACGAACCGCGGGGTGACCACCGTGATCGGCCCCTGCCTCACCGGGACCTGCACGCAGTGGACGTGGGCCAGCCGGCGGGCGACGAACCGCGTCAGGCCGAGCGGGGCGGTGAGCACGAGGGCCCCGACCGCCAGCGCCCCGCCGGACATCGCCACGGCCCGCCCGGACGCCCGGGTGAACCTGCGGCGGCGGGAGTCGTGGAAGGACGCGACCAGCACGCGGTCCCAGGCGTCATGGCGCGCCACGATCCGGGCGATCGCCTCGGCCGCCGCGTCGTCCTTGAGGTCCACGTTGAGGCGGACGTCGTCCCACTCGGTCAGCAGGTCCTCGAAGCGCAGCAGGTGCTCACCCTCCGGGGCCTCGGACGCGGCGGCCCCGGGGGTCCCGGCGGCGGCCCCGGTGAGGGCGGGGTCGATGACGCGGACCCGGGCCAGTTCCTCCCACGTGTGGTCGGAGACCCGGCCGGTACCGGTGGTGACGCGGTCCAGCACCTCGTCGTGGAAGACCATGAGCACGCCGTCCCGCGTGGTGCGCACGTCCAGCTCGAGATAGCCGTAGCCGCGTTCCACGGCGGCGCGGAAGGCGGCGAGGGTGTTCTCCCGGGCGGTGTCCGCGCCCCGGTGGGCGAAGGCCAGGGGCCAGCCCCGGCGGCCGGGCAACGAGTCCTTCAGGTACTGCGGCAGGCTGGGGGGCTTCACGGTCATCACCCTAACGGCAGCGGGTGCGGGGTCAGTCCAGGGTGAGCAGGTGCTCGATGATCGCGGCCACGCCGTCGTCGTCGCAGGCATCGGTGGTGGCGTCGGCGGCCTCCAGCAGCAGCGGGTGCCCGGAGGCCACGGCGTACCCGGTCCCGGCCCAGTGGATCATCTCCAGGTCGTTGGGCATGTCCCCGAAGGCGACCACCTCCTGGGCGGAGATCCCGTGCCGGGCGGCGAAGTCCTCCAGGGTGCTGGCCTTGTTCACGTCCGGGCGGGACATCTCCAGCAGGGCGACGCCGGGGGCGGAGTGGGTGACGGCCAGCAGTTCGCCGAGCAGGGACCGCACCTCGGCCAGGAAGGCGTCCGGCTCGCTGCTGCGCGTCTTGGCCAGGAACTTCACCACCTCCGGTTCCGGGGGCAGCACCTCGTCCAGGGACCGGCCGACGTGGATGCCCCGGGCGAGCTCGGCAGGAGAGTCCTCGTCCAGGCGGTCCATGAAGGCGGCGTCGAGGTGGAACCCGTCGAGGGTCTCCACGCCGAAGGACGCCGAGGGGTCCAGCGCGGCGATCATGGCCCGGGCCTCCAGGACGGTGTCGAGCATCATGGGCCGGGACTCCAGCACGGTGTCACGGACCAGGTCGTAGACCACCGCTCCGTTGGAGCAGATCACCGGCCCGGCGTGGGCGAGGCCCTCGGCCACCGGCGTCAGCCAGCGGATCGGGCGGCCGGTCACGAAGACCACCTGCACTCCGGCGTCATGGGCGGCCTGGAACGCGGCCACCGTGCGCGGCGAGACCCACCCCGTGCGGGAGTGCTCATAGCCGATGATGGTCCCGTCCAGGTCGCTGGCGATCATCCGGGGACGTCGCGTGGCGCCGCCGGGCCTGACCGGCGGTGCCGGATCGAGGGCCGGATCGGGGAGGGACATGGGTCCATTCTAGGCCGGGGGCCGGTGGACCGGACCGGACTCCCGGGCCGGTTCAGCCGAGCTCGTCGCGGGTGGGCGGGTCGGCGCCCGGCCGGGAGGAGGTGATGGCCGCCGCCCGCGCTGCGTAGGCGAGCACCGCCGTCGTGTCCTCCGGGCTGATGCCCCGCAGCGCCTCCCGGCGGTCGGCACCGAGCAGGCCGCGGTCCTTGAGGGCGATCAGCAGTGCGGCGGTGAACGAGTCCCCCGCTCCCACCGTGTCCGCCACCTCCACGGGGTGCACGGGGTGCTCGGAGACGCCGGCGGCGGTGGCGCAGAGGATGGAGGTCGCCCCGCGGGTGACCACCACCATGGCCGGTTCGATCCGCTGCCACGCCACGATGGTGTCCTCGAGCGGGCGGTCCGGGTACAGCCAGGCCAGGTCCTCGTCCGAGGCGTGCACGACGTCGGCGAGCGCCACGGACTCCTCCGCCCGGCGCCGGGCCAGGGCGCGGTCCGGGACGATCGAGGGCCGGCAGTTCGGGTCGTAGCTGAGGGTGACGTCCGGCTCCAGGGTGGACAGCAGCTCCATGACGGTGGAGGCGCCCGGCTCGAGCATGGTGGCGATGGACCCGGCGTGCACGTGCGTCAGGGTCCGGCTCTTCCCGTCCCGGCACAGGGCCTGGCGGACCAGCTCGGAGAGCTCCGCGGCGGGGGGCAGCGTCCAGTCGAGGTCGAACGAGTAGTTCGCGGCCCCGGTGGGGTCCAGCCGGGCGGTGGCCACCGAGGTCGCGGTGTCGTCCGGGCCCAGGACGGAGTCCACGCCGTTGCGCGCCAGGTGGTCGCGGACCATGTCCCCGTACTCGTCCCGGCCATAGCGCCCGGTGAACAGCACGTTCTCCCCCAGGCGGGCCAGGCCGACGGCAACGTTCAGGGGACTTCCACCCACGTGGGCCCGTGGGGTGGCGGTGTCCGAGACGACGACGTCGACGAGCGCCTCGCCGATCACACCCACGTAGTCAGTCACGATTCAACGGTACCCTACGGGTCAGTTGACTCCCCGGGGATGAAGCCGCCCGCCGGACACCGCCGGGGCCGGACAGCCCCTCCTGCACGCCGACCGAAGGTGCACCGTGACCACGAACGACCCGCACACGCCCGCCGACCGGACGCCCGGACCGGACTCCCCCCGCCGCCGCCCCGCCTCGCGTCCCGCACTGACCCGACGCCTCGGCATCGGCTGGACCGTCCACGGTGACGGCCGGCGCATCGCCCCGGGCGAGGTGGTCGCCCCGGACGAGCGGCTGGGCTGGCCGCAGACCATCGGCGTGGGCGTGCAGCACGTCATGGCCATGTTCGGCGCCACCGTGCTGGTCCCCACCATCACCGGGTTCCCCGTGACCGCCTCCCTGTTCTTCTCCGGCGTGGGCACCCTGCTGTTCCTGGTCATCACCGCCGGGCGGGTGCCGTCCTATCTCGGCAGTTCCTTCGCGTTCATCGCCCCCATCTCCGCGGCCATGAACCAGCACGGGATCGGGGGTGCCCTCGGAGGCGTCCTGGTCACCGGCGTGGCCCTGTTCCTCGTGGGCCTGGTGGTGCAGAGGGCCGGCGTCGGCTGGATCCACGCCCTGATGCCGCCCGTGGTGATGGGCACGATCGTCGCGCTGATCGGCCTGAACCTGGCCGGTTCCACCACGCAGGCCATGGTCGACGTGCCGCTGACCACCTTCTCCACGACCCTGGCGATCGTCGTGGCCGCCGTCCTGTTCAAGGGCCTGCTCGGCCGGCTGTCCATCCTGCTGGGCATCATCGTGGGCTACCTGGTGGCGCTGGTGCAGGGGCAGGTCGACTTCGCCCCGGTCGGCCAGGCCGCCTGGGTGGGCCTGCCGCCGTTCCACGCGCCCGAGTTCCACTGGAACGTCCTGTTCCTGTTCCTGCCCGTGGTGCTCGTGCTCGTGGCGGAGAACATCGGGCACGTGAAGACCGTGGGCCTGATGACCGGCCGCGACCTGGAGGGTTCCTACGGGCGCGCGCTGATGGCCGACGGCCTGTCCACCACCCTGTCCGGGGCGGGCGGCGGCGTGGGCACCACCACGTACGCGGAGAACATCGGCGTCATGGCCTCCTCCCGCGTGTACTCCACCGCGGCGTACTGGGTGGCCGGGTGCACGGCCCTGGCCCTGGCGTTCCTGCCCAAGTTCGGCGCACTGATCAACACCATCCCCGCCGGGGTGCTCGGCGGGGCGGGGATCATCCTGTACGGGATGATCGGCGTGATGGGCGTGCGCATCTGGGTGCAGAACTCGGTGGACTTCTCCAACACCATCAACCTGATGGCGGCCGGCACGGGACTGATCGTCGCCATCGCCAACCCCACCCTGGACCTCGGCGGGATGCAGTTCGGCGGGATCGCCCTGGGCACGGCGATGGTGCTGGTGGTGTTCCACCTGATGACGTTCATCGCCCGGTGGCGCGGCACCGAACCGGTCCCCGCCGATCCGGACGGGGAACCGTACGAGTCGGCCGAGCCCGGCCGCCTCGGCTGAGCCTGCCCGTCCCGGCCCGTTCCGCCGTACGCTGGGGGCGTGGCCGAGCACACGGAACACCCGCAGCCCCCGACGCCGGCGCCCTGGCCCGCCGGGGCCGCCCACCTCGTGGTGTCCGGCCCCACCGGGTCCGGCAAGTCCACGGTCGGCCGGCTCGTGGCGACGGCGCTGGGCCGGGTCTGGGTGGAGGGGGACGCCTTCCACCCGGTGGCCAACCGCGAGAAGATGGCCGCCGGGACCCCCCTGGACGAGGACGACCGCGCGCCCTGGCTCGACCGGCTCGCCGCGGAGCTGGGCCGGCTGGGCGGGCTCGGACTGCCCGCGGTGCTGGCCTGCTCGGCGCTCAGGCGCGCCCACCGGGACGTGCTGCGTTCGTGCGGCTACCCCGTCACCGTGGTGCAGATCCTGGCCTCCCCGGACGAGCTGCGGGCCCGGCTGGCGTCGAGGCGGGAACACTTCATGCCGGCCTCGCTGGTGGACAGCCAGGCGGCCCTGATGGAACCGCTGGCCGCGGGGGAGGACGGGATCACGGTGGCCTCCACGGAGGACCCGCAGGCCACCGCGTCCCGCATCCTGGACGAGCTGGGCTTCGTGCTGTCCTGGGACTGAGGGACCCGACGGCCGCTCAGCGGCGCTTGCGCGGTTTCGAGGAGGACTTCGCCGGCGCCCTGGAGGGCTTCCTCGCCGGTCGCCCGCCCGCCGCCGCCCGCGATGCCCCGGTGGACGCGGAGCCCGCGGCGGACTGTCCGCGATCGTTCCGGGACGAGCCGGGACGTCGGCCCTTGGCGGCCCCGACGAAGTCCTGGACGAGTTCGGAGTCCGCCGACTTCAGCCAGGCCAGACCCACGCCCCAGCCCGGGTGGCCGGACAGCGGCAGCACGATCACGTCCTTGCGGCCGAACATGCGCGCCACGGATGCCGGCAGCACGGTGTGCCCGGTCCCGCTGGCGACGATCTCCACGGCCATCCGCTCCCCGGAGCCGGGGACCTCCGGCGCCTCCAGCGGATCGGCCGGCGGCTCGGGCGCGAACCGGTCCGGGTCCATGAGTGCCTGCGGGTCGAGCTCCTCCACGGGCACCGGGCCGTCCGCCTCGGGGTCCCAGGCGGCGAGCAGGTGGTCCTTGCCCACGCACACCACCGGGTCCTCCTCGTAGAACCGCACCACGTGCACGTCCTGCGGATCGATCCCGCCCGCGCGCAGCAGCGCCTCCGGCCCGGAGTCCAGCGACCAGCGCAGGTAGCCCAGCTGGGGCAGGCCCCGGGGGGCCGAGCCACCGGGACCGGGGGCCAGGAACGCCAGCTGCCCGCCGACGTCGTGGTTCACCAGCTGGGCCCGGCGCTCGCGCGAGGTGAAGCGGTCCACCCACTTGGAGGGGGAGGCACCGGGGATGGTGGAGAGGAAGAGCGTCTCCGGGACGGCCGGGACGGGCGCCGGCCGCGGATCGGACGCCCGGTCGCGGGCACGGGGCACGGGGCCTACTTCACCCGGTCCTTGAGGAACTGCACCGCGCGGGACCAGGCCAGGCGGGCCTGTTCGGGCCGGTAGTTGCCCTGCGGGTTCTCGTCGTTGTGGAAGGCGTGCGGGGCGTCGTAGAAGAAGTACTCCACCTCGGCACCAGACTCCTCGCGGATCTGCTGCTCCTGCTTGCGCGCCTGGTCCGGCGGGAACATCGAGTCCTGTTCGGCGTAGTGACCCTGCACGGCGGCCCTGACGCCCGCATAGGCGTCCGGGACGGCCTGGCCCACTCCGTAGAACGGCACGGCCGCCGAGACCTTCGGGCCCTGCTGGGCGGCCAGGGCGAGCACGAACCCCCCGCCCATGCAGAAGCCGATGGTGCCCACGGTCTGCGAGGTCACCGCGTCCAGGGACAGCAGGTAGTCCACGGCGCCGGCCAGCTGGCGTGCGCCCTCCTCGGCCGGCAGCTTGGACATCATCTCGCCGGCCTCGTCGCCGTCGTGGGCCACCCAGCCGCCGAAGAGGTCCGGGGCCAGGGCGGTGAAGCCCTCCGCGGCCAGGCGATCACACACGTCCCTGATGTGGTCGGTCAGTCCCCACCACTCCTGGATGACGATGACACCCGGCCCGGATCCGGACTCGGGCGTGGCCAGGTAGCCGTGGCCCAGCCGGTCGCCGTCCTGGCCGGGGTCCTTGTCGGGCAGCGGGAAGGTGGTGTTCTGGTGCGCGGTCTTGCCTGCCATGTACGGGCCTCCGTCGGTCTCGTCCTCAGGGCCCGGCGTCGTGGCGCCCTCGGCGCCGCCGGGTCCAGGTCCATCGCCAGTCTAGGGGTGCCCTCCCGCACGGCAAGTGCCCGTAGCGGGGACGCCCGGCGGTCGGGAACGCCCCGCCCTCCCGGGAGATCCACGGGAGAACGGGGGCGTGGTCGGCCCCAGGCGTCCGGTCGGCCGGCGGCCGCGGCGGGGGCGCTGCGGGGACCTCCCGGAGGAGGCCCTTGAGGATCAGGCCTGGGCGGTCTCCTCGGACGGCAGCACGAAGGAGGCGTCGATCAGGATCTTCACGTTGTCGGAGACGAGCACGCCACCGGCGGCGGCCTGCAGGGGGGCGTTCCAGGTGATGTTGAAGTCCTTGCGGGAGATCTCGCCCTTGGCCTCGAAGCCGGCGCGGGTCATGCCGAACGCGTCCACGGTCTGGCCGCCGAACTCGGCGTCCAGCTCGACGCGCTGGGTGATGCCCTTGATGGTCAGGTCGCCCACGAGGGTGAACTCGCCGGCGGCGTCTCCACGCACCTCGGTGGACACGAAGGTCATGTTCGGGTGGGCCTCGGTCTCGAAGAAGTCGGCTGCCTTGATGTGGGCGTCGCGGTCCGGCTGGCCGGTGTCGACGGAGTTGGCGTCGATGGTCACGTTCACGTTCGAGGCCGTGGCGTCGTCACCGACGACCAGCGAGCCCTCGACGGCGTTGAAGGTGCCGCGGACCTTGGAGATGCCGGCGTGGCGGACGGTGAAGTCCACGTCGGTGTGGGTGGCGTCCAGGTTCCAGGTACCGGGGGTCAGTGCGGTCATATGAGCTCTCCTCTGGGTTGCGGCGGCGTCCGGACCGCGGTCCGGCCGGTCCACCTTCTATGGTTGAACGTTCAATAGAACAGCGCCTCCCCGGGAAGTATTCCTGCCCGCGAGATGAACGTCCCGTGAACCTCGAGGTACTCCCGGGGAGCGCGCCGGTCCACCGCTTCCACCCCTACCCCATCCCGCCCGCCGCCCGCCACGGCCCGGGGCGGTCGAGCGTCCCCGGTCAGGCCGTCATGCGGGGACCAGCAGGACCCGCACGCGGTCGGCGGTTGGATAGGCTCGACACAGCCCGACCCACACGACGACCCGCCGCGCCCCGGACGACGACCGGGACCGGCGGACGGTGTCCGGTCACCCTCAACCTGCAATGGGAGTACCTGTGAAGATTGCGATCCTCGGCGGAGACGGCTTCTGTGGCTGGCCCGCCTCCCTGCACCTGTCTGACCTGGGCCACGAGGTGGTCATCGTGGACAACTTCTCCCGCCGGGTGATCGACGAGGAGCTGGGGGCGCAGTCCCTGACCCCCATCCGGTCCCTGTCCGAGCGGCGCGCCGCGTGGCAGGAGGTCTCCGGCAAGGAGATCGGCTTCGCCTTCCTGGACGTCGCCCAGGACTACGAGGGCCTGGTGGAGTTCTTCCGCACCGAGCGCCCGGACGCCGTGGTCCACTTCGCCGAGCAGCGCGCCGCGCCGTATTCCATGAAGTCCCCGAAGAACAAGCGCTACACCGTCGACAACAACGTCAACGCCACCCACAACGTGCTGTGCGCGATCGTCGACTCGGGCGTGGACATCCACCTCGTGCACCTGGGCACCATGGGCGTGTACGGCTACGGCACGGCAGGGATGAAGATCCCGGAGGGCTACCTGGACGTCGAGGTCACCGCCCAGGAGGACGCCGAGGGCAACCCGGTCGAACCGCACCGGATCCCGCAGCAGATCCTGTACCCGACCAACCCGGGGTCGATCTACCACATGACCAAGGTGCTGGACCAGCACCTCTTCGCCTACTACGTGAAGAATGACTCGCTGCGGATCACGGACCTGCACCAGGGCATCATCTGGGGCACGCACACCGCGCAGACCCAGCTCGACGAACGCCTCATCAACCGCTTCGACTACGACGGTGACTACGGCACGGTGCTGAACCGCTTCCTGATGCAGGCTGCGGTCGGCTACCCCCTGACCGTGCACGGCACCGGTGGCCAGACCCGCGCCTTCATCCACATGCAGGACATGGTCCGGTGCGTGCAGATCGCCCTGGAGAACCCGCCGGCCACCGGGGACCGGGTCAAGATCTTCAACCAGATGACCGAGACCCACCGCGTCCGGGACCTGGCCGAGCTGATCGGGCGCATCACCGGCGCGGAGGTGCAGATGGTGCCCAACCCGCGCAAGGAGTCCGCCGAGAACGAGCTCCACGTGGTCAACGACGCCTTCATCGACCTGGGACTGAACCCGACCACCCTGTCCGAGGGCCTGCTGCTCGAGGTCGAGCAGATCGCCGAGAGGTACCGGGACCGCGCGGACCTGTCCAGGGTCCCGGCCACCTCCCTGTGGACGGCCCAGCAGCATGCCGGGATCCCGGAGTACACCCCGTCCCGCCCGGCGCCGGCGGAGCACGCCTCCGCCCAGTGACCTGACACGGGAGGTCCCCCGACGCCGGCGCCCGCGGTCCGGCGTCGGGAACCTCCCGCCGCGCCCGCCGAGGAGCCGCATGCGCATCGCGATGTTCACCGAGGTCTTCCTGCCCAAGATCGACGGGGTGGTGACCCGGGTGGTGCGCACCCTGGAACAGTTGAGGGACCTGGGCCACGAGGTCCTGCTCTTCGCCCCCGGCCACCCGCCGGCCGAGTACGCGGGCCACGAGGTGGTCCGGGTGCGCGGTGTCTCCCTGCGCCCGCTGTACCCCGAGCTGAAGGTCGGCATGCCCACCCCGGAGATCGCCCGGAAGATGGAGGCCTTCCGCCCGCACCTGGTGCACACGGTCAACCCGGTCTGGCTGGCCGCCTACGGGGTGCTCTCCGCAGGACGGCGCGACGTGCCCCAGCTGGCCAGCTTCCACACGGACGTCCCCCAGTACACCGAGTCGCTGCGGGTCGGCTGGGCACGGCACCCCGCGGAGAGCTGGATCCGGTTCATCCACAACAAGGCCGAGGTGAACCTGTGCACCTCCGGCCCCATGGTGGAGCGGGCCCGCCAGGTCGGGATCCGGCGGGTGGGCCTGTGGCCCAAGGCCGTGGACACCATCGGTTACCACCCCTCCCACGCCTCCGCGCCGATGCGCGCCCGGCTCACGGACGGCCACCCCGAGGCTCCCCTCGTGGTCTACGTGGGACGCATGAGCCGGGAGAAGGACCTGGATGCGCTCCTGGAACCGATGCGCCGGTTGCGGCAGCGGGTGCCCGGAGCCCGGCTGGCCATGGTCGGTTCGGGCCCCCACGTGGAGCAACTGAGGAGGCACTTCGACCCGGCGTGGACGGTGTTCACCGGTTACATGTCCGGCCCCGAGCTGTCCCAGGCCTATGCGAGCGCGGACGTCTTCGCCTTCCCCTCGACCACGGAGACGCTGGGCCTGGTGGCCCTGGAGTCGATGGCCTCCGGGGTGCCCGTGGTGGGCGCCCGGGCGGGCGGGGTCCCCTTCGTGATCGACGACGCGCGGACCGGTTTCCTCGTCGACCCCGGTGACGTGGACGGCTGGGCGGACCGGCTCGGGCGACTGCTGGCGGATCCCGGACTGCGCCTCCGGATGGGCCGGGCCGCGCGCGAGGAGGCCGAACGGCATTCCTGGCGCGCCGCCACCCAGACGCTGGCGGGCTTCTACGACCAGGCGATCGACACCCACTGGAGGGACCACCGCAGTCTCAACGGGCCACTGCTGGACCGCTTCGCCCGGCCCATGCCCCGGCCCCTGGACTGAGAGGCGCCTCTTCCCGCGTGGCTCTTGCGGGCGACGGCCGTCAGGAGAAGGCGATGACGGCCCGAGCGGCCTGGTCCGGGACGGTCAGGTCGATCCCGGTGAGCTCCTGGAAGCGACGCAGCCGGTTCGTCACCGTGTTCCGGTGGCAGAACAGCTCGGTGGAGGTCTCCGCGATGCTCCCCGTCCGCAGGTAGCTGCGCACGGCCGATTCGACGGAGGAGCGTTCGGCCGGTCCGCAGCCCGCCAGCAGCGGAGACAGGTCCACCACCTCCCGCAGCGAGGTCCCCGCCAGCCTCTGCCTGATGACGCGCGTCCAGCCCCGTGCGGGGGTCATGCATCCCGCCTCTCCCGGACGGAGCACCTCAGCCAGCTCCCTGGCCAGGTGAACCGCCCTGCTCACCTCCGACATCCCCCGGACGTCCCCGACCGCGCCGACCCTCAGCTGGTCCACGCGTCGCAGGCGCGCCCGTCCCGTCCGCGGCGGGTGGGGGACGATCACCACCAGGCCGCTGCCCGTATAGGTCGAGAGCACCTGGGTGCCCTGGCGCTCCAGGGCAGCCGCCTCCACCCGCAACTGCTGCAGCGACTCGTCCCGGCTCGCATAGACGGAGTACTCCCACTCGACGCCCACTCCCAGCCGTTCGGCGATCTGCGCCAGCCGGGCGGGCGTCACCGGAGGCTCGGCGAGCAGCTCGGTGAGCAGGCCGCGCCGCTCGGCGTCTATCTCGTCGGCCATGCGCCGCTCCTCGACCAGGTAGGCGTGCTGCGTCTGCTGGACGTAGGTCTCCACCGTCTCGGACACCAGTGCCGCGTGACGAAGCAGGATGCCCATGTCATCGACGTCTCCGAGGGCGACCAGCTCCTCCCACAACAGGGCGAAGTCCAGGCGGATCGCACTCATGAGGCTCGTCAGCGGGATGCCGGCCCTGGCCCGGGTGACACCCACCTGGGTCGCGATGCCCTCGAGGACCCAGTGCTCCGTCCCGCGCAGTGCGGAGACCAGGCCCAGGAACGACTCCTCCGCGTCCTCGGCCACGCGAGACCACGGGATGGGTGGGTTCACGTAGTCGGGCAACTGCCGGACCGCGTCGAGGAAACGCCTCGTCAGGCCGTCGACGTCGAGACTGTCCAGCAGGCGCAGCCACCGGTCCCGGTCCTCCGGCAGCGGGGACGAGGACATGGGCGACGCGCTCATGACCACAGTGTATGTGCACATGCCCAATACTGAGGCGGGATCCGGGGGCACATGCCGTGCCGAAGCCAGCAGGATGCCCACCACACTGGTACGAAGCAACCGAGACTGTGATCTCACCCACATCCCTGAGAGGGTCGCCATGGACCAGCAGACCACCACCGGCATCGTCCCCGATGCCGCTCCTCCGACCACCGCCAGCATCGAGTTCGGCGCGGCGCGGCAGCTCACCACCCGGGAGGCCAACCGGGTTGCCATGGGCGCCCTCATCGGCACCGCCCTGGAGTGGTACGACTTCTTCCTGTTCAGCGCCGCGGCGGCCATCGTCTTCAACGTCCAGTACTTCGCCACCGACAACGCGACGGCGGCCGCGCTGTCCTCGTTCGCCACCTTCGGTGTCGGGCTGGCAGCCCGCCCGCTCGGCGGTCTGGTCTTCGGTCACCTGGGCGACCGCATCGGCCGGCGCAAGGTCCTGATGATCACCATCGTCGGCATCGGGGCGGTGACCGGTCTGATCGGCATGCTCCCCACCTATGCGGCGATCGGCCTGGCCGCTCCCCTGCTGCTCGTCCTGCTGCGCATCGGCCAGGGACTGTTCGTGGGCGGTGAGTGGTCCGGGGCCATGACCATCGTGGTGGAGAACTCTCCCCTGGAGAAGCGGGCCATCTACGCCGCGATCCCCCAGATCGGCTCACCCATCGGCACGATCCTCTCCTCCGGCGGTTTCTACCTGCTGGCCCTGTGGATGACCCAGGAGTCCTTCGACGCCTGGGGCTGGCGCCTGCCGTTCCTGGCCGCCATCCCGATGCTCCTGGTGGCCCTGTACATCCGCAGCCGGCTTGAGGAATCGCCGGTGTTCGAGGAACTCATGGAAAAGGGTGAGACCGCACAGAGCCCCGTGCGGGAGACCCTCGGCGGGTACTGGCGCCACATCCTGGTCGGCATGGCGGCCGGTCTGCTGGGCATCGGCGGCTTCTACCTGGTGACCGCCTTCGTGGTCTGGTACGGCGTGAACATCCTCGAGTACGACCGCACGGTCATGCTCCTCGGAGGCCTGGTGGCCGCGGCCGTCGAGATCCCCGTGCTCATCCTGGCCGGCCGGGCCGGTGCCCGGTTCGGTGCCAGCAAGGTCATCCTGTGGGGCGGTCTCGCCTCCGCCGTGCTCGCCTGGCCCAGCTTCCTGATGATCGAGAGCGGCAACCCCGTGGTGGTCGTGCTCGGGATGACGATCGCCGTGGCGTCCCTCTCCATCCCCTACGCGGCCTCCGGCACCATCCTCACCGGCCTCTTCCCGGCCAAGTACCGGTACACCGGCGTGGGGCTGGCCCAGAACATCGCCGGGATGCTCTCCGGGTTCATCCCGGTGATCGCCACCGCCCTGGTGGCCACCGCTGCGAACCACTGGTGGCCCGCCGCGGTGATGCTCGTCTTCCTGTCCCTGTTCACCGCCTTCTCGGCACTGGTCTCCCCGCGGATGAGCGTGAACCTGCCCGGTTTCAAGCACTGAGTCGTCCCGCCTTCCCCCACTCTCCCCTTCCGCTCACCCGCCCCGGGGCCACCGGTCCCGGAACCACCGACCCCAAGGAGTCACCACCGTGTCACGCTCAGCCGGTCACCTGATCGTGGACACCCTCGCCGAGCACGGCGTGGAACGTGTCTACGTCGTCCCGGGAGAAAGCTACCTGGACGTCCTGGACGGCCTGCACGACGCGGCCATCCGCACCGTGGTCTGCCGACAGGAGGGCGGGGCCGGCTTCATGGCCCTGGCCGAGGGCCGGCTGACCGGCCGCCCCGGCGTGGCCATGGTCACCCGCGGGCCCGGCGCGGCCAACGCGATGATCGCGGTACACACGGCCTGGCAGGACGCCACGGCCATGGTGCTGATGGTGGGATTGATCCCGCACCGGGACCGCGGCCAGGAGTCGTTCCAGGAGTTCAGCCTGGACGGTTGGTTCGGTACCACCGCCAAGGGCGTGCTGACCGTGGAGGTCGCCGACCGTGCCGGCGAGGTGATCGCCCAGGCCATGCACCTGGCCGCCTCGGGCCGCCCGGGCCCGGTGGTGGTGGGCCTGCCGGAGGACATCCTGGTCCAGCTGACCGAGGCCCCGACACCGGCCCCCCGTCCCGTGGCCCGGCCGTCCGTCGACGCAGACCAACTCGAGCGGATCGGACAGCTGATCGCCGGGGCCCGGCGTCCCCTGCTCATCGCCGGCGGGGACGGCTGGCACGGTTCCACGGGTGCGGACCTCGCCACGCTGGCCGAGGCCGCCGGCATCCCGGTCGCCGCGGACTGGAGGGCCTACGACGCCGTGCCCAACTCATCACCCGCGTACGCCGGCTGGCTCGGGTACGGCCGGGCGGACACCCTGGCTTCCCGGCTGTTCGAGGCGGACCTGCTGCTCTTCGTCGGCTGCGGTCGCAGTGACGTCCTCAGCGAGGGCTACACGGCCGGGTTCGAGCCCACCACCGTGGTCGCCATGCCGGACCCGCAGGCCCTGATGCACCATGGCCGGATCGACGAGCTCGTGGTGGCCGGCCCCGCCACGGCCGTGGACGCCCTGTTCCGGCTCGGGGCGGACCGGCTCCGCGGCGAGCGCGGCGAGGAGTGGATGCGGTTGCTGGCCGCGGACCAACGCCGCTTCTCCCAGCCGGGCCCGGAGCACCCGCCGGAGGGCGTGGACCTCGGGGTCGCCTTCGGGGTCCTCGCCGAGCTGCTGCCGGCCGACCGCGTGTGCACCTACGGGGCGGGCAACGCCACCCTCTGGGGCCACCGGCACCTGGTGCACGAGGCACCCAACAGCCTGGTCGGGCCACGGAACGGGGCTATGGGGCTCGCCGTGCCGGCCGCCGTCGCCGCGAGCCTGGTGCACCCGGACCGCACCGTCGTCGCGGTCTGCGGGGACGGGGACTTCTTGATGAACGGCCAGGAGCTGTCCGTGGCGATCGCCGAGGGTGCGGCGCCGATCGTCGTCGTGGTGGACAACGGCCGGTACGGGACCATCGTGACGCACCAGCAGCGCGAGTACCCCGGCCGGGTCTCCGGGACGGACCTGGCGAATCCCGATTTCGGGGCATTCATGCGCTCGTTCGGTGGCTTCGGTGAGCGGGTCGAGACCACCGACGGCGTCCGGGGCGCCGTCGAGCGCGCCCTGGCCAGCCGTACGGCGGCCCTGATCCACCTCGTGGTGGACCGGGAGACCGTGCCGGCCGGCACTGCCAACGCTGTCGACGCCGAGTTCGCCGGAGCCAGGCCATGATGCTGGACCAGCTGTTCGAGGCGGACGCCATCATCACCCTCGACCCGCAACGGCCTCGGGTCCGGCGGATGGGGGTCATCGGCGGGATGATCGTCGGGTTCGACGAGGATCTCAAGGGCATGACGGCCCGCAGCACCGAGCGCTTCGACGGTGCCACGATCGTCCCCGGCTTCAACGACGCGCACTGCCACACCACCTGGTGGGGACTGGGCCTGCAGGCCGTCCCGCTGGACCGCGCCCGTGGGCTGGAGGAGCTGTACTCGATGCTCGAGGCGGAGGTACGCAGGCTCGACGCCCAGCCGGACGCCTGGATCCACGGGACCGGTTTCAATGACAAGGACCACGACAGCCAGTACCCCAGCATCGATCGGCTGGACGCGATCACCGGGAACCGTCCGCTCTACCTGCGGCACACCTCGGGGCACTCGGCGATCACCAACACCGCCACGCTGCGCGCGGTGGGCGCGCTGGAGCCCGCTTTTACCGACCCCACGGGCGGTGCCGTGGTCCGGGACGCCGCCGGCCGGCCCACCGGCGTGCTGGAGGAGACCGCTCAGAGCCTGTTGCAGCGGCGTCTGCTGCCCTACGCGGCCGAGGACATCGCCGACGCACTCGACGCGGCCACCCGCCGCTACGCCGCACGCGGTATCACCAGCTTCACCGAGGCCGGGGTCGGCGGTGGTTGGATCGGCCACAGCCCCACGGAGGTCGCGGCCTACCAGCTGGCCGCGGAGACCGGCCGGTTGCACGCCCGTGCCCAGCTCATGCCCGCCCTGGACTCCCTGTCCACCGTGGACGGCCACGCGCAGGACTTCCACGGCATGGGCACCGCCCTGGGCCTGGGCCTCGGCGAGCGCTTCGCCTTCGGCACGGACCGCGTCCGCTTCGGTCACGTCAAGGTCTTCCTGGACGGCTCCCTGCTGGGGCGCACGGCGGCGGTCACGGAGTCCTTCTGCGGCCACCACGGGAACACCGGTTACCTTCTGGACACCCCAGAGCAGTACCGCGAACGGGTGAAGGCGGTGTACCGGGCCGGCTGGCCCATCGCGCTGCACGCCATCGGCGACGCGGCGATCGACCTCGCCCTGGACCTCATCGAGGACTGCCAGGACAGCTTCGGCCTCCGCGGGGCGCCCAACCGGATCGAGCACTTCGGGGTCTCCCGTCCGGACCAGGTGGCCCGGGCCGGTCGGCTAGGCGTGGCCGTGACGCCCCAGGCGGGATTCCTGCAGCCCATCGGTGACCAGATGGCCGACCGCCTGGACGACCACCGCCGGGACTGGATCTACCGCGGCCGGACACTGGTGGAGGCCGGCGTGATCCTGGCCGGGTCCAGCGACCTGCCCGTGGCGGACAACGACATGCTGCGGGGCATGCAGTCGGCCATCGACCGGCGCAGTGACACCGGTGCCGTCATCGGCGCGCAGGAGGGGCTCACCGCCGAGCAGGCGCTGCGTTCCTACACCGAGTGGTCGGCGGCGGCCAATGGCCAGTCCTCCACCCGGGGCACCCTCGCCCGCGCCAAGTTCGCCGACGCCGCCGTCCTCAGCGGCTCGCCCCTGGAGGCCGACGACCTCAACGACCTGGACGTCCTGGCGACCTTCGTGGGCGGCTCCTGCACCCACCGGCGCTGACCACCTGCGCCCGATCACCCCACCCCCGAACAGAACCCGGAGACCCGCTGTGACCATCGACGCCGTGTCCATCGACGCCACCGCCTTCCTCGCCGACTTCGCCTCCATGAGCACCCATGGCGCCACCGCGGGAGGAGGGGTGGACCGCCAGGCCGGAACACACGCCGACGGCCAGACGCGCAACTGGTTCCGTGGGCTGTGCGAGGCCCGTGGCTTCGAGGTGCGCTATGACCGGATCGGCAACCAGTTCGCCCTGCTCGAGCTCGTGCCGGGCGCCCCGTACATCGCGGTCGGTTCCCACCTGGACTCCCAGCCCTCCGGCGGCCGCTTTGACGGTGCCTACGGGGTCCTCGCCGCGGCGCACGCCGCGGCGGCGGTCCGTGACGCCGTCCCGGAGGAGGAGGCCGAGTTCAACATCGCGGTCGTCAACTGGTTCAACGAGGAGGGCTGCCGCTTCAAGCCGTCCATGATGGGCAGCTCGGTCTTCACCGGCAAGCTGGACGCCGAACAGGCGCTGGCGACCCGGGATCCGGACGGCGTCACGGTCCGCGAGGCCCTGCAGTCCCTGCGGACCGTCGGCGAGGCCAGCCTCGACCTCGCGGCGTACGTGGAGATCCACATCGAGCAGGGACGCTCGCTCGAGGACGCCGGAGCCACCATCGGTCTGGTGGAGTCCACCTGGGGCGCGAACAAGTACGAGTACACCGTCCACGGGGAGCAGGCGCACACCGGGGCCACGGTGATCGCGGACCGCCGGGACGCCCTGTTCGCCGCGTCGTCCATGGTGGTGGCCGCCCGTGAGGTCGCCGAACAGTTCACGGACGACGACGGGATGGTCATCACCTCGTGCGGCGAGTTCTCCGTGTACCCCAACTCCCCCGTGGTGGTGGCCAACCGGGTGGACCTGCTGATGGACCTGCGCAGCACGGACCCGCAGCGGCTCGCCGCGGCCGACGCGGAACTGCGGCGCCGCATCGAGGCGATCGCCGCCCGGGAGTCGGTGGAGATCGTTCGGGGGGCCGAGCACCTGTGGGACGCCAAGGCCTACGACCGGGCCGGCATGGAGCTGGCCCGCGAGTGCGCCGAGGGACTGGGCCTGCCCCATCGCGTGGTGCGGACCCTGGCCGGCCACGACTCCACGAACCTCAAGGACCTGGTCCCAACCATCATGCTGTTCATCCCCAGTGCGGAGGGCATCTCGCACAACGAGCGGGAGTACACCAGTGACGAGGACATGATCGCGGGCCTGCGCTTGCTCGAGGCGGTCGTGGCCAAGGCCGTGACGGGCCATTTCGTCGATCCGCGCTGATTCCAGGCCGGGTCGCTGCGGGGGCGGACCGCCCGCATGCGACCCCCACCGCACGACGTGGCCGTACTCATGACGAAGGCCCCGGACCGATGGTCCGGGGCCTTCCTCGACTCGCGTGCGCGAGGGGGGACTTGAACCCCCACGTCCGTAAGGACACTGGCACCTGAAGCCAGCGCGTCTGCCAATTCCGCCACTCGCGCGAGATTGCTGGTCTGTCTTCCCGGACGAAAGGCCTTGCGGATTCCTTCGTGCCGGTCAGAACAGCAGGGTCCATCTTAGCCACAACCTTCTCCGAATCCCAAATCGAGGACGGAGGCGGTGCGGACACCCGGTCTTCGGGCCCCGATGCGGCCACTGCCACCCCACCGGCACCGGCCACCGGTCCCCCTCGCAACCACTCCGCAATCCGCGGTGGTCCCGCCTCTCACGGTTCCCTCACCCCGGCCGCGTACTATCGACACAGACATCTGCGGAAAGGAGAACCCCGCGTGGGTCTTCTGGACAACCTCGAGCGCGGCCTGGAGAAGGCCGTGCAGTCGGCCTTCTCGGCCGGCGGCACCCGCGCGGTGAAGCCGGTCGAGATCGCCAATGCCCTCCGACTGGCCATGGACGACGAGGCCATGGCCCTCTCCGAGGGCCGCACCCTCGTGCCCAATGTCTTCACCGTGTCCTTCTCCACCCCTGACTTCGAGCTGGCCCGCAAGTGGGGCTCCGCCCTGGCCGAGGAACTGTGTGACGAGGCCATCCGCCACGCCCAGGACCAGGGGTACACCCTGCACGGTCCGGTCCGGGTCACCTTCGTCGAGGACGGCGCCCTGCGCCCCGGCAAGCTCGGGATCGAGGCCGTCTCCGACCGCACCGGCGGGGCGGACCAGGCGGGCGGCTCCGGTGCCGCGCCCACGGCGACCGGCTCGGCCGACGTCGCGCCCTCCGCGCCGGTGGAGCGTGAGCCGGCACCTCGCCCCACGCCCTCCCCCTCCCCGGGCCCGTCACCGGTCCCCCCGGCCGCCGTGGCACCCGCAGCCCCCAGGACCTCCAGCCCCGGACCCCGGGCCCGCCCTGTAGACGCCGACGCCCCCCTGCAGCCGGTCCTGGAGATCGATGGACGCAAGTACGCGATCAACGCGGACTCGATCGTGCTCGGCCGTTCGGCGGACGCGGACATCCTGGTGGACGACACCGGGGTCTCGCGCCGTCACCTGGAGGTGATCACCCGCGGGCCGACCGTCATGGCGGTCGACCTCGGCTCGACCAACGGCTTCTACGTCAATGACCGTAAGGTGGACGGGTCCACCGTGCTGCGTGACGGGGACCGGATCACCATGGGCCGGGTCACCATAGTCTTCCGCAAGCTACCGGCCAGGAACCAGGGAGGTGACCAGTGAGCGAACTCGCCGTCGCAGCCCTGCGCATGGGCCTGCTGTTGGTCATGTGGATCCTCATCATCTCCATCGTCTCCTCCCAGGGCCGTGACCTGATGGTGGGCGCCCGGAACAAGGTCCGTTCCCGCAGCGGGGCCGGCACGCCCGTCGCGGCCGGTGCCGGTGGCGGCACGTCCGCCGCCCCGACCGGCTCCTCCACGGCACCCTCCGCCCCCGGCGGACCCGCGGCCGCCCCGCCGGCCGCGCGCCCGCTGGCCACCCGGCTCGCGATCACGGAGGGCCCGCTGAAGGACACCGTCATCCAGCTCAACGGCACGCCGTTGCTGCTGGGCCGGGCCGAGGATGCCGACCTGGTGCTGGAGGACGACTACGTCTCGGGCCGCCACGCGCGGCTGTTCCCGCAGGGTTCGCGCTGGTTCCTCGAGGACCTCGGCTCCACGAACGGCACCTTCGTGAGCGGCAACCCGCTGTCCCGCACGGTCGCGGTCGAGCCGGGCACGCCCATTCGCATCGGCAAGACGGTGCTGGAGCTGAGGTCCTGAACCCGATGCCACTGGTCCTCCGTTTCGCCGCGCGGTCCGATGTGGGCAGGGTCAGGTCGAAGAACGACGACTCCGCCTACGCCGGCCTCCACCTCGCCGTCGTCGCCGACGGCATGGGTGGGCACGTCGGCGGGGACGTGGCCAGTGCCTCGACCGTCCTGGACCTCGCGGTGCTGGACGCCACGGGGTACCCGGACCCGTCCACCGTGCTGCCGGACGAGATCCAGAACGCGAACCTGATCCTGAACGACCTGGTGCACGCCAGCCCCAAGCTCGCCGGGATGGGCACCACCTGCACCGCGCTGCTGCTCGCGGGCGAGACCCTGCACCTGGCCCACATCGGCGATTCCCGCGCCTACCGCCTCAAGGACGGGTCCTTCGAACAGGTCAGCGTGGACCACACCTTCGTCCAGCGGCTCGTGGACGAGGGCCGGCTGGACCCCGCGGAGGCAGAGTCCCACCCGCACAAGAACGTGCTGATGCGGGTGCTGGGTGACGTGGACGCCTCCCCCGAGCTGGACATCTCGGCCCTCCCCGCCGCGCCCGGGGAACGCTGGCTGCTGTGCTCCGACGGGCTGACCGCCGTGGTCTCCCCGTCCACCATCGAGCAGAAGCTGCGGCACCGCCGGGACCTGCAGGCCATCGCCGACGAGCTGGTGGAGCTCACCCTGGCCGGCGGGGCGCCGGACAACGTCACCGTGGTCGCCCTCGAGGTGGCGGAGTCCACCGTCGAGGAGGCCGCCACCCCGCCCCGTGCCCAGCTCTCCGACGAGGCCCTGGCCGCCGCGACGCCCGCGGAGACGGGCCCGGTCTCGGGTTCCCTGCTGCGCGAGGACCTGGAGTCCCGCCCCCACGTCCTGGTCGGGGCGGCCGCCCAGGCCACCGACACCGGCCAGATCCCGATCGTCACCCGGCGCAGCACCCAGAAGCGGGCCGCCACGCTGCTGACCGGCGCCGGCGAGGCCGAGACCGCTCCGCCCCTGGACCCCCTGGCCGCGAGTGCCGCCTCCGAGCTGATCGGCGGCAGCCGGCCCGCTGATCCGGACACGGCTGACCCCGCCCGCGGTGACGCCGTGGAGCAGGTGGCCGACCACCCGGTCCGCCGCCGCCGGTCGGTGTTCATCCCGGTGTTCACCGCCCTGCTGGCACTGATCTTCGCCGTCGTCCTGACCTGGGGCTACCTCTGGACCCAGACGCAGTACTACGTCGGGACCCACGAGGGGCGGGTGGCCATCTACAACGGGGTCTCCCAGAGACTGGGACCGATCACCCTGTCGCACCTGGACACCGAGACCGCCGTGATGCTGGACGACCTGCCGTCCTATACCCGCCAGCGCGTCGAGTCCGGGCTGCCGGCCCGGGACCTGGAACACGCCCAGGAGATCGTCGCCGACCTGGAGAACTCCGTGACCCCTGCCCCACCCGCCACTCCGCGGCCCTCCGGGTCTGCCAGCCCGCGCGGAACCGACGGCCCGACCAGGACGGCCACGCCGTCCGGGAGCCCCTCGACGGAGCGCACCACCAGCCCGAGCCCCGCCGGGGGTGCCGGCTGATGCACCAGGTCGTCGTCCCGGTGCGTCCGCGCCGCAACACCGAACTCGTCCTGCTCCTGCTCGGGCTGTGCATCGGGGTCGGAGCCAACCTGCTCGGCGCCATCGGCATGGACCGGGAGATCACCCCGGAATACTGGGTCCAGGGTGCCGTGCTGGCGATCATGGCCCTGCTGTTCCACCTCGTGCTGCGCCTCAAGGCCCGCTACGCGGACCCGTACATCCTGCCCATCGTCATCACCCTCAACGGGCTGGGCATCGCGATGATCCACCGGATCGACGTCGCCGAGGGGGACGACGCCGCCTCCCGCCAGCTGATCTGGACGGTGGTCGCCATGGGCGCGGCGATCACGCTGCTGTGGCTGTTGAAGGACCACCGGATCCTGCGCCGCTGGCCCTACCTGTTCCTGGCCATCTCCGGCCTCCTGCTCCTGCTCCCGCTCGTTCCCGGACTGGGCATGGAGATCAACGGGGCACGGATCTGGATCAACCTCGGGGTCGGTTCGTTCCAGCCCGGCGAGGTCGCCAAGGTCACGCTGGCCGTCTTCTTCGCGGGGTACCTCTCCGCCAACCGGGACCTGATCCTGCTCGCCGGCAAGAGGATCGGGCCGATCACGTTCCCGCGGTTCCGGGACATGGGCCCGCTCGTGGTGGCCTGGCTGATCTCCATGGGCGTGCTGGTGTTCCAGCGGGACCTGGGGTCCGCCATCCTGTTCTTCGGCCTGTTCATGGCCATGATCTACCTCGCCACCTCGCGGACCTCCTGGATCCTGCTCGGCCTGGCCCTGGTCGCCGTGGGCGGCGTGATCGCCGTCAACACCATCTCCCACGTCGGACTGCGGGTGGACGCCTGGCTCAACGCCTTCGACCCCGAGGTCTACAACCGGGGCGCCGGCAGCTACCAGATCGTCCAGGGCCTGTTCGGGCTGGCCTCCGGTGGCCTGCTGGGCACCGGGCTGGGCGGGGGCCGTCCGGACATCGTGGCCTTCGCGAACTCGGACATGATCATCGCCTCCTTCGGCGAGGAGCTCGGGTTCGTCGGGCTGGCGGCCATCATCATGCTGTTCGTGCTGCTGGTGACCCGGATCATGCGGGCCGCCCTGGGCACCCGGGACACCTTCGGCAAGCTGCTGGCCGCCGGGCTGGCGTTCACCATGGCCCTGCAGTGCTTCGTGGTCATCGGCGGTGTCACCATGGTCATCCCGCTGACCGGCCTGACCACGCCGTTCATGGCCGCCGGCGGTTCGTCGCTGCTGGCGAACTGGCTGGTGGTCGCCCTCGTGCTCATGGTCTCCCAGTCCGCGCGCCGGCCGGTCGCCGTCGGGCCGATGGTCAATGCCTCCGGGGCCGGTTCCGGCCACCAGGACCCTGCCACCGGTGCCGCCACGCCGGGGCCGGAGACCCCCGTCACCGCCATACCGGGAGGTGAGATCGCATGAACCAGGCCATCCGCAACACCTGGGTCGTCATCATCGCCATGTTCATGGTGCTCATCGCGGCCATCTCGATCATCCAGGTGGTCGCCGCAGACACCCTGAAGAACAACGACTTCAACTCCCGGCAGCTGTACCAGGAGTTCGGCTCGGCCCGGGGTCCGATCCTCGTGGACGGGGCGGCGATCGCCGAGTCGGTGGAGTCCAATGACGACTTCAATTACCAGCGCGTCTACCACGACCCCCTGCTGTACTCCGGGCTGACCGGTTTCTACTCCCTGACGTACGGCGCCACCGGGCTCGAGGACAAGATGAACCGTTACCTGGCCGGCACCTCGGACGGCCAGTTCGTGGACCGCATCGTCGAGCTGTTCTCGGGCACGCCCATGGAGGGTGCCCAGGTCGAGCTGACGATCGACCCGCAGATGCAGCAGGTCGCCTACGACGCCCTGCCGGACGGGGTCACCGCCTCTGCGGTCATCACGGATCCGAAGACCGGGGACATCCTGGCGATGGCCTCCAAGCCGAGCTTCGACACCAACCTGCTGGCGGTGCACTCGGGGGCCAAGGCCTCGGCCAACATGGAGGAGCTGCAGTCCGTCCCGGGCCTGAGCCCCTACGTGAACCGTCCCACCGCCTCCCTCGCCGCCCCCGGGTCCACGTTCAAGCTGATCGACACGGTGGCCATGCTCGAGTCGGGCCAGTACCAGCCGGACTCCGTGCTCGAGGTCCCGGACAGCATCACCCTGCCGAACTCCAGCACCCAGCTGGGGAACTTCGGCGGCGGGATCTGCGGCACCTTCGACCAGGCCACCCTCGCGGAGATCTTCGCCCAGTCCTGCAACACCCCCTTCGCCACCGCCGCGATGGAGCTGGGCCAGGACAGGATCCGCACCACGGCCGAGAACTTCGGCTTCAACGAGTCCTTCGACATCCCGCTGACGGTCTCCGGCTCGCAGTTCCCCGAGGACATGGACGACGCGGAACTGGCGCAGTCCGCGCTGGGCCAGCGCAACGTCAAGGCCACCGCCCTGCAGATGAACATGGTGGCCGCGGCCATCGCCAACGACGGGACCCTGATGAAACCGCAGCTGATCGATTCCATCCGCGGCTCGGACCTGACCCTGCTGGAGGAGACCCAGCCGGAGGTCTTCAAGCGTTCCACCACCCCGGAGGTCGCGGCCCAGATGACCCAGATGATGCGCGGGGTGGTGGAGGGCGGGACCGCCTACCGGGCGAAGTCGAACACGGTGGACATCGCCGCGAAGACCGGCACCGCGCAGATCAGCGCCGAGACGGACGACGTCCACTCCTGGATCACCGGGTTCGCCCCGGCCGACGACCCGCAGGTGGCCGTCACGCTCGTGTACCAGAACATCGACTACGACACCGGCAGCGCGCTGACGTCGACGAAACTGAAGGACATCATGGAGGCGGTGGTCACACAGTGAGGCCGACATCGGGTATCACGCTGGGCGGCAGGTACCAGCTCACCGAGCGCATCGCCATCGGCGGGATGGGCGAGGTCTGGAAGGCCAGGGACAAGGTCCTGGGCCGGCTCACGGCGGTGAAGATCCTCAAGGAGGAGTACACCGGGGACGCGAACTTCCTGCGCCGGTTCCGTGCCGAGGCCCAGCACACGGCCCTGCTGAACCACCCCGGGGTCGCCAACGTCTTCGACTACGGTGAGGAGGACGGCTCCGGTTACCTCGTGATGGAGCTGGTCCCCGGCCAGCCGCTGTCCGCGATCCTGGACAAGGAGAAGGTCCTGTCCCCGGACCGGACCCTGAACATCATCGCGCAGACGGCACGTGCCCTCTCCGCCGCGCACGCCCAGGGCCTGGTGCACCGGGACGTGAAGCCGGGCAACCTGCTGATCACCCCGCACGGCCGGGTCAAGGTCACGGACTTCGGCATCGCCCGCCTGGCCGACCAGGTGCCCCTCACGGCGACCGGGCAGGTCATGGGCACCGCCCAGTACCTGGCGCCCGAGCAGGCCACGGGCCAGCAGGCCACCGGCTCCTCCGACATCTACTCCCTCGGGGTCATCGGTTACGAGTGCCTCGTGGGACGCCGCCCGTTCTCGGGCGAGTCCCAGATCGCCATCGCCCTGGCCCAGGTCAACGACCCGCCACCGCCGCTGCCGGAGACGATCCCGGAGCCGGTGCGGGCGCTCATCCTGTCCATGCTCGCCAAGGAGGCCCAGGACCGCCCGGCCAATGCCACGTCCCTGGCCGACGCCGCCGAGGCGCTGCGCCGCCAGGACACCGCCTCCGCGGCGGCCTCGGTCCCCGGGATGCTGCCGTTCCTCACCTCGGGCGCCGCGGCTGCCGGTGCACCCACCGAGGCCATGACCCAGCCGGTGGACTACTCGGGCATGACCCAGACCCACGCCACCGAGATCATCGACCGCTCCCCGGGGGCCTCCGGTTCCCGGGGCACCGGCACCTCGGCCCTGCCGGTGGCCGGCGCGGCTGCCGCGGGTGCGGCCGCGGGCGCCGGGGCCGGGCCGATCTCGGCCACCGGCTCGCCCGACGGCGTCCCCGGCACCGACACGTCCGGTCTCGCCGCACCCGGTGGGTCCGGGGGTGCCGACGACCACGACGCACTGGACCGCACGGCCGGGCGCAAGCGGCGCAGCCCGTGGACCTGGCCGATGATCGGACTGGTGGCCCTGGCGGGCTTCGTCATCCTCGGCATGTGGCTCGGCCCGATGCTCGCCGGTGGCGGTGGCGAGGAGACCACCTCGGCTCCGCCCACCTCGGCCAGCGAGACCAGCACGCTGCCGGAGACCGTCGACGTGGTGGCAGCGCAGTACCGCGGACAGCAGATCGACGACGTCACCCGCGCCCTGCAGGCCCTGGGACTCGAGGTCGAGGCCAGGCCCATCGAGGACAGCAGCCCCGAGGGCACCGTCCTGTCCCTCTCCCCGCAGGGCGAGATGCCCGTGGGCACGCTGGTGACGGTGGACTACTCGACCGGCCCTCAGGCGCCCGCCACCACCTCGGCACCGCCGACCACGACCGCACCGGCCACCACCTCGGCACCGCCGACCACGACCGCACCGCCGGCCACCACCTCGGCACCGCCGACCACGACCGCACCGCCGGCCACCACCTCGG
>ENA-UOUJ01000413-UOUJ01000413.1-activated-sludge-metagenome-genome-assembly--contig:-NODE-413-length-30953-cov-4.599877_pt1 | contig 30953 bp, 29 predicted proteins | sample MGYA00249839_ERZ747224 | MGnify/ENA primary metagenome ERZ747224 (study PRJEB28782, sample SAMN03220277) | activated sludge metagenome | biome: wastewater; feature: sewage sludge; material... | reverse complement strand
GGTGATGGTGGTGTCGTTGACCACGGTGACGCCTGTCGCGGGCGCGCCGCCGAAGGTGACGGATGTCGCGCCTGTGAAATTCGTGCCGGTGATGGTGACCGATGTGCCGCCAGTGGTCGGGCCGGTGTTGGGCGTGACGGAGGTGATCGTCGGAAGGGCAGGCACGACATTGACCGTCACCGACAGGAACTGAAACCAGTTTCCGGGCCCGGTGCTGCTGTCTTGCACCACGATCTGGAACGAATAATTGCCCAGCGTGGTGGGCGTACCGCTTAGCGTGAAGCCGCTGAGATGGAGGCCGGGAGGCAGGGTGGCGCCGAACGCAAGCGAGGCGGTATAGGGGCCGACGCCGCCCCCGGGCGTGTAGGTGACGGAGAACAGCGAGCCGAGCGGGGCCGATGAGGTGGTTGGCGTCACGGTCAGGCTCGGATTGGCGGTGCTGCCCGAGTAGGACTGAAGGCCGCTTGCTGAGGTGGAGTCCGTCGCCCTGACGGTGAAACTATAGTTGCCGCGCTGTGTCGGCGTGCCCGAAATCAGGCCGCCGGCGGACAGGGACAGTCCGGGAGGCGGCGAGCCCGCATCAAGCGCGAACGTATAGGATCCCGTACCGCCGCTAGCCGTGAGTTGCTGGCTGAAGGGCGTGCCGGCCTGCAACGACAAAGTGCCTGGCGTGATGGTGATCGGCGAGGTCGGCGGTGTAATTGTGACGTTGACGTCGATGGGGACGTTATCGGAGTCTCTTATTCGGAAGAAATCGGTTGTCGCGGCGTCCCCATTGTGCGTGTAGGTGAAGGTGTCGGCTACTGTGTCGATCGTTAACGTGCCATGCTGCGGCAATTCTCCTGGCGGTATCGAGCCAATAGGATTGAAGCCAATAAAACCTCCGATGCAATGCGATTCCGTCACCGATCCGCCGTGCGCGACCGTGATGTTGAAGGCGGGGCATTGCTGGGCGGAAGCGGGGTTCGACCAGAACAGACCCATCAAGAACAGCGCGGCCAACGCCAGAGCATAGGCGACGGAATCACGCGCCGTCCGCGACGAGCGCAGGTGTTGAAATCTATCGCCGATCATTGGCCCCCGCGCCTTCCTGCGCCGCGCTGAGGAAGGCCCTAGAGCCCTTCCGCTTCTGATAGAATCAGAAGCGGGCTCTATGACTTTGATTTGGAGCGTTTTCTTCACGCGAACCGGTGTCCACTTCGCTTGAAAACGCTCTAAGCAAAAATGCCTGCCGCTAGAGTTGATCGATGAACCCGGCAGTCGATGAACCCGGCAGTCGATGAACCCGGCAGTCGATGAACCTGGCAGTCGATGAACCCCGCAAATGCCTGGATCGCGCTGCGCGGTCCGTCGGGTCGATCTTCTCCCTAACAATCGTATCACGGTTGTATCGAAACCGATGTTCGATTCAAAGGGGAAATCTCGCGTATCCGGAGCAGTATCCAGAGAACAAACGTTGTGCTTGCAAGGTTCCCGCTTTTGCGCAAAGTTGGCGGTGCATCGGCGCGGTGGGCGGATCGCCGATGCAGGGGGTTGGGCGATGTCCGAGTTTTTTGTTGGCCAGGTGTTGACGGTTGGATTCGGGTTTGCGCCAAAAGGGCTCGCCCAGTGCGACGGCCAGATTTTGCCGATCGCGCAGAATCAGGCGTTGTTCAGTCTCCTGGGCGCTGCGTATGGCGGCAACGGGACGATAACATTTGCGCTGCCTGATCTTCGCGGACGACTCCCTGTGGGCTTCAGCCCGTCGGTCGATCCCAACTGGCCGGTATCGCCCCATGCGCTCGGCGAAAGGGCGGGGGTGGAGGCCGTTACGCTGATTTCCGCGCAATTGCCTTTGCATACCCATCAGTGCAGCGGCACCAACGCCGCTGGCGACAGGGGCAATCCGACGAACGCGCTCTATGGAACCAGCGGAGAGGCAATCTACGGCAACGCCGGAGCGGGCGAAGTCGTCCTGTCCGCGGGAAGCATTGCGCGCACGGGCGGAAGTCAGGCGCACAGTAACATGCAGCCGTACACCGCCATCAATTTCTGCGTCGCGCTGACGGGAATATACCCCTCCCGAAACTGACCGGCGGATGTTCAACCGATCGGAGGTCGGACCATGAGTGAACCCTATGTCGGAGAAATCCGGCTGTTCGGCTTCTCCCGCGTGCCGCAGGGTTGGTTGCCCTGCGATGGTTCGCTTCTTTCCGTATCTCAGTATGAGGTGCTTTTCTCGTTGATCGGGACGACCTATGGCGGCGACGGCGTGACCACCTTCGCTGCCCCCAATCTCTGCGGTCGCGCTCCCGTTCATTACGGCGCCGGTCCCGGCCTGTCGCCTCGCGCTCTCGGCGAGATGAGCGGCAGCGAAACAGTGACCCTGCTGTCAACCCAGATGCCGCAACATGACCACCCGATGATCGCGACGACGGGAGCAGCCAGTGCCAAGGAGATCACGCCGAACGTCGAGTTCGGGGCGGTCGTGGGCGACACCATGTACACCAATGACGTGACCGGAGCGGCTAGCGTAGCCACGGCGCCGACGTCAACTTCCGTGGCGGGTCGAAACCTGCCGCACGACAATCTCATGCCGACACTGACGGTGCAGTTCTGCATCGCTTTCAACGGGATCTATCCGAGCCGGGGCTGATCGGGCCCCGCTCATGCAGTCAAACTTTCGAAGGCATCGCCGCCATGGAACCATTCATCGGTCAGATTCAGATTTTCGGATTCAACTATGCGCCTCGCGACTGGGCTTTCTGCAACGGGGCGACTTTGGCCATCCGGCAGAATACGGCGCTGTTTTCTCTCCTCGGCACGATGTATGGCGGGGACGGCAAGACCACCTTCATGCTGCCGAATTTTGCCGGCCGCACCGGCTGCAACCAGGGTCAGGGCGCGGGTCTGACGCCGCGTTCCATGGGGGAAGTCTTCGGCCAGAACAGCGTGACCATGACGGCGGACCAGATGCCGGCGCATTCGCATCGTTTCACGATCTATGACCAGTCCGATGCCGCCAAGCGCACGGGCGCGCCAGCCAACGGCTCATCGCTCGTCGTTCCGCAAAACAGCACGCCTTTCAGTACGAGCGGCACGGCGAACACCCAATTTTCACCGCGCATGGGTGGCGTGGCGGGCGGAGGCCAGCCGCATGAAAACCGTCAACCCTATCTCGCCATGAACTTCTGCATTGCACTGTCGGGTGTTTTTCCGTCGTTTGGCGATACCGTTGCCTGATCCGCCGGGCCTGCCGGACTTTCCGGCGCGCCATGGCGACCTTCCTGTCCGCACCCGGTCCGCCGCCTTCCGGCGCGCCACACGTAATGACCTGACTTTCCTGCGCGAACTGTATCACTCGTTCCGCATCGGCGAGTTCGCGTCTCTCGGCTGGCCTGCCGAACAGCTGCGTACGTTGCTGGACCACCAGTTCGATCTTCAGCATCGCGGCTATCTGACGATGTTTCCGCAAGCCGACTTCTTGCTGATCCTGCGCGAGAACGCACCAGCCGGTCGGCTCTATCTCGACGCCAGCCAAGCGCGTTGGCGCATCATCGACATCGCGCTCACCGCGGAGCGGCGCGGCGCCGGTCTTGGATCCGCGGTCATGCAGGCGATCAAGCGGCATGCGCAAACCGCTGCCGCCACCACCGTCGTGCTGCACGTCGCCTGTGAAAATCACGGGGCGCAGCGGTTCTATCGCCGGCTTGGCTTTCGCGAGGTGGCGCGCCAGGACCAGACTTGCGCGCGCATGGAATGGACCCCCGGATCTGATGCTGATGGAGCATGATCCGATTTCGCTTTGTCGTTTTCCAGTCCGCTTCTGACTCTGTCAGGAGCGGAAAGGCTCCAGGCTGTCGTCAGTTGAAGATCGCCTGATAGACGATGCCTTCGCGGTCGCGCGCCACCGGCACGATGAATATTTCGATCGCCCCGACAGTTGCGTTTGTCATTCGATAGATCTTCTGCGGAAGCACGACAGGTGATCCGCTGCGGAACAGCAGAGAGAAAGGCTCCCGCATCGCCGCGGCGAAGCCTTGTGGCGGCAAGCGGCGCGCCTCGGACAACGTCAGAGCGATCGATGCCGTTCCAAGGTCGACGTCGAACCCTTCCCCCAGGCAGGCCGTGAAACGCTCCAGTGTCATCAATTGCATCCGGTAAGGCCCCCCTCTGCCTTGCTCGGTCATCGACATAAACCGTCTCCGCTCCGCCGGCTACAGCATTTCGCGCGGAGCGGATGAGGGTCGGGGAAAGAAAACGCGTCAAATCAAAAACATAGGTGATGGAGCATTCGCCATCCTGGTCCACCGATGTGATGAGGTGATCAGGAGGCGAGCGGGTTCCTGATGTCCGTTTCTGAAATCGATGGACGCCAAGCTTGCCAGAAGCTACTATGTCAATAAGTTATCATAGACGCGTCAACGGTCGCTTATTTTAGTGTCGCCCGGGATGTTGGCGTTGTGTCGGCGATACAAAGTCATAACGAGGAACCACCGTGGAAAATCAAAACGTCGGGACCAGCGCGACGGCAGAGCCGCCGGGTAACCCTAGGGTCTTGTGGATATCGACTGTGGCATTCTCCCTCGGTTTTGCAATCTGGGGAATGTTTTCCGCGCTCGCTCCCTTCATGATCGAGCGGTATAATTTTACAAGCACGCAGGTGCTGGTTCTTGCTGCGATGGAGCCGCTTTTTGCGGCGGGTATCAGTATCCCGCTCGGCATCTGGGCGGACAAGTACGGCGGCCGGACTGTCTTCACGCTTTTGCTGGTGGTTCTCTCCGTCGTCCTGCTTTTGGGAACTTTTGCTGAGAGCTATTACGGCTTCCTGATTCTGGGAACGATGCTCGGACTCGGCGGCGCGAGTTTCGTGGTCGGCAACGCTCACGTCTCGTCCTGGTATCCCAAATCGAAGCAGGGGACCGCACTCGGTCTTTTCGCGCTTGGCAATGTCGGGATCACAGTGGGCATGATGGCGGTTTCGTATCTGCTCACCAATGTTTTTGACCCGAATGATCCGGACGGATGGCGGCTGATATTCCCGATGTTTGCGGTTCCCACGTTGTTGATGGCGGCGATCTATATGTTCTTTACGTCGGATCCGCCGAACCGCGCGCTCAAGAATACCTCGATGAGCGAAATTTTCGCCGTCTACCGCTCGGGCGTGGTGGTATGGCTGGTTCCCGGTCTTTACTGGGTCGCGTTTGGCACGCTGGTCTTCTTCGCGTCAACGCTGCCGACCTATCTCGTCGATCATTGGCATGTGGAAGCGTCGACCGCGGTTGCGGTCTATACGCCGATTTTTGTGGTCTGTGTGGCGATCACCCGGCCATTGGGCGGCTGGCTCGCTGACCGTTACGATGTGCTCAGCCTCTTGAGCGTCATGTTCGGGCTGATGTCAGTGCTGGCCGTGCTCCTGGCCTTGCAGATCTCGCTGACCATCGAGTTGGCCGTTATTTACGCGCTTGCGGCGCTGTCCGGCGCCGCCGCGGCTGCCGTCGTCAAGCTGATCCCCATGTACTTCGTGCACGTCGGTGCAGTGAGCGGGTTAGCCAAGGCTGCGGGCGCTGCATGCGGGTTCACCATGACGGCGATCCTCGCCGGCAGCAAATATCTGATGGGCGGTTACACTCTGGGTTTCTTCATCTGGGCGCTGATGAATATCGCCGCGTTCTATGTCTCGTTCTCGCGCGTCGGTTTCAGGAGCGTCAAACCCATCCATCCGATTGGAAAGTCTGTTCCTGCTCACTGAGCCGGGAAACACGCGTCGTTCGGCCCGGCTCGGTCCTGTTGGACCCGCCGGGCCTTCACTTCAAGTACGGGCAGAATCGTTTGACGTAAGAGAGAAAGCGCTCGGCCATCGTTGATCTGCGGTTGCTCGCCGATCTGGAACTGCGGTCACAGTGGTGATCGTGGCGGCGTGCGTCAGCCATCGGTACCTCCGGATGATGAATGGCATAAAACGTGACCGGCAAGCGTCTGTTCCCAGGGTTTACATACGTTCCAGGCTTCAATAGCGGTCTTTTCCGGCGCCCGCGCCCCTATCGCGTCAAGCCGAAGGGATGGACCTGTTCGCGTCAAGAAAACGCATCACATCGAGATCGGACAGCCTCGCTTCTGATTTGATCAGAAGCGAAAAGGCTCTCACCAGTTTCGACCCGCCTTCGTGACGTGCCCCGCGCCGACGCGTGTGAACGGGCCATATTCGATTGATGGACGTCTCCGGGTGCGCCGTTCCAGCGGTCGGCAGCCCAACCCACGATCTCATCCTGCTTTTGGAAATAATCCTTCCGTCGCGTCTTAATGATGATCGACCTTCACCGCATGAAGGTTTGCAGCTTGAAGAGTTTCGCCATGAGCAGGAAGAACGACATCGACCGGGTCTGGGACATCGTTGAGAAAGTTGGCGTTTGCATGCTGATGACGCAATTTGCGGGTGGACTGCGCGCGCGGCCGCTCGAAGCCAGGCCGGATCGTGACGCCGGCCTGATTTTTTTCGTGACCGATATTCACAGCCCAAAGGAGGAGGAGATCAAGGAAAGGCCGGACATCGGCCTCGTCTTTATCGATTCGAGCGATAAAGCCTACCTGTCAATCACCGGGCGCGCCTGCGTCATTCGCGATGCCGAAATGACCGAGGCGGCCTGGCGCAAGACAGATGAAGTATGGTGGCCGGGGGGTCCCACCGATCCCAGCGTATGCCTTTTGCGGATTGAACCTGCTACCGCGGAACTATGGGATGGCCCGGCGAGCAGCGTCGCGACTGCATTCGAGTTCGCCAAGGCAAAGCTGACCGGCAAGAAGCCGAACCTTGGCGAGAACCGCAAGGTGACGGTCAAGATGTAGCTTTGCTATTCAACGCTGATCCGTTTGAGGCAGGTCGCCTTGAGGCAGGTCGCCGAACTGTGGTTTTGGGTGTGGTCACAAGCAGGTTGAATACGGAGCGGCGGGATCAAGCGTCGGACTTGAAACCAGGACTTGCGAGACCCGGAAAAGGGAGTGTTGCGCACGATGGTCGATATGTCGTCCGGGATGGACGAGGCGGCGATGCACATTCCGCAAGCGCCGATGCTGGCTATTCAGAACCTGACCAAAACCTATCGCTCAATGCAGGAACAGATCGCCGTCCTTCGCGGGGTCAGCGTGCAGGTCGGCGCCGGCGAAAGCGTTGCGCTGACCGGTGAATCGGGAAGCGGCAAAAGCACCTTGCTGCACCTGATCGCGGGCCTCGACGAAGCGGATGGCGGCTCGATCCGGATCGTTGATACGGAGGTGACCGCATTGGCGGACAGGGACCGCGCAGCAATCCGACGCGACCGGATCGGGCTGGTCTTTCAACAGTTCAACCTGATCCCTTCTCTAACCGTCGCCGACAATCTGGCTTTTCAGTCGCGCATTGCCGCGCGCCATGACAGTCACTGGCAAAGCGAACTTGTCGATCGGCTGGGCCTGGGAGATTTGCTGAAAAGATATCCCGAGCAGCTTTCAGGCGGCCAACAGCAGCGGGTTGCGATCGGGCGCGCGCTTGCGGTCAGGCCGCCTCTGCTTCTTGCCGACGAGCCGACCGGCAACCTCGATGAAGCAACGGCCGACGACGTCACGGACATCGCGCTTGATCTTGTCAAGCGGACCGGCTGCGCTTTCCTTATGGCGACGCACAGCACGCGGCTTGCCGCGAAGCTGGACCGGAAAGTTCGACTGAGCGCCGGATTGATTTCGTGAAGCAAGGGTATTGGATCCTTGCGGTTCTGCTCAGCCATTGGCGCCGGCATCCGCTGCAACTGACGACACTCATGGTGGGCCTGATCTCCGCGACCGCTTTGTGGAGCGGCGTGGAGGCGTTGAACGAGCAGGCTCGCGCCAGCTACGATCGGGCCGCGGCGGTGTTTGGCGGCTCCCGAACCGCGATGCTGGTCGGGCAGCGTAGCTCCACATTTTCTCAACAGCTTTTCGTCGATCTCCGGCGCGCGGGGTGGCAGGTCTCGCCCGTCGTTGAGGGACGGGTTCGTGTTCAGGGAAGGCCATTGCGCCTGTTGGGGATCGAGCCGGTGACGTTTCCCGCGCAGGCGGGATCGATTCCGGCGATCGGCGCGTCGGATCTGAAATCGTTCATCACGCCTCCGGGCGAGGCTCTGGTCGCGCCGGAGACATTGATCGCGCTGGCCGGGACGGAAGGCGCGGTCCTGCGCACGGATGACGGCGCAACATTGCCGCCGCTCAAGGCTCGCCCGCAACTCGCGCCTGGTGTCGTGGTCGTCGATATCGGGTTGGCGCAAAGCATTCTTCACCTTCAGGGCCGGCTTTCGCGCTTGCTGGTTGGCGACACGCGCGGCCAGCTACCGCCGCTTGAAACTGTTGCTGGCGATATGCTCAGGCATGTCGCGGCGGACGCCGAAACCGATCTTGAGCGTCTGACCGACAGCTTTCATCTCAATCTGTCGGCCTTCGGGCTGCTGTCGTTTCTTGTCGGACTCTTCATCGTCTATTCGGCGGTTGGCCTGGCCTTCGAGCAGCGCATGCCGATGTTTCGAACCCTGCGCGCTTGCGGCGTATCATCCAGGAAGCTGAATGGTGTGCTGCTGATCGAGCTGCTGGTTCTCGCCACCGCCGGCGGCCTGATCGGACTGGTGTGCGGATATCTGATCGCCGCGGCGTTGCTGCCCAATGTCGCCGTCAGCCTGCAAGGGCTGTATGGCGCGCGGGTTTCCGGAGCGTTGGCCCTCAGACCCGAATGGTGGATCGCGGGCCTGGCGATGAGCGCTGGCGGTACATTGGCGGCGTCGGCGACAAGCCTGTTGAAGGTCATCCGTCTTCCGGTGCTCGCGGCGGCGCAGCCTTATGCATGGCAACAATCCCAGCGCCGATGGCTGGGCTGGCAAGGCGTCACGGCCGCCGCGATGCTTGTCGCCGCCATCATCGTCCTGATCGTCGGCGCTTCGCTGATCTCGGGATTCGCGTTGCTGGCGTTGCTGCTTCTGGGCGCCGCGCTTGCGCTTCCCGTGCTGCTCGCATTCGTGCTGCGCATTGGCGAGCGAAACTCGCGACAGCCGCTTGTGTTGTGGTTCTGGGCGGACAGCCGCCAGCAACTTCCCGGACTGTCGCTCGCGCTGATGGCGTTGCTGCTCGCGCTTGCGGTTAACGTCGGCGTCGGAACCATGGTGGAGAGTTTCAACAAGACTTTCACCGCATGGCTGGACGGCCGGCTCGCCGCGGACGTCTATGTGAACGCGGTGAGTGATGCTCAGGCGCGCGATATCGAAGCATCCTTGCGCGCCCGGCCCGAGGTGACCGCCGTGCTGCGGAGCGGCCGCGCCGAGATCGAGATCGGCGGCTGGCCGGTGGAGGTTCTTGGCCTCGCCGATCACGCCACCTATCGCGACCGCTGGCCGTTGCTGGAGTCGTTGCCGAATGCGTGGGCTGATGTCAGGTCAGGCGGGGGCGTCCTCGTGAGCGAGCAACTCGCACGGCGGCTGAAACGACGGCTTGGCGACCGGCTGGATGTCAGCACGCCCGCTGGTGACCGGTCATTACGCATCGCGGCGATCTATGCCGATTACGGCAATCCTAAAGGGCAGATCGCGGTCAACATCGACGCCTTCACGGTTCGATTTCCGGATCTGCCGCGAACCCGGTTCGGCTTGCGCGTGCCCCCTGGCAAGATTGGGCCGCTGATCGATGACATGCGCGAGGCATTTCATCTCGACGAAAGCCGTCTCTCCGATCAGTCGACATTGAAGATGGAATCGAAAGCGATTTTCAATCGTACCTTCGCCGTGACCGCCGCACTGAACACGTTTACGCTCGGCGTCGCCGGCGTGGCGCTGCTCACCAGCCTGCTGACGCTCAGTCATTCCCGCCTTCCGCAACTGGCCCCGCTATGGGCGCTCGGGGTGACAAGGCGGCAGCTTGCAGGCATCGAGTTTCTCAAGACGACATTCATCGCGTTCATCACGGCGATGCTGGCGCTACCGCTCGGCTTGCTGGTGGCCTGGTGCCTGATCGCTGTTGTCAACGTCAGAGCATTCGGCTGGCGGCTGCCGTTCCATGTCTTTCCGCTGCATCTCGCCGAACTTCTCGGCGTGGCGATGCTTGCGTCGCTGCTGGCGATGTTGATTCCGCTCGTTCGGCTGATGCGCATGCCTCCGGCGGCGCTGATCAGGATCTTTGCCAATGAGCGCTAGTCCAAAAATATCGCGGCGCGCATTTGCGGCGGGATTTGCCTTCTTAGGCTTCGGACGAAGAGCTTCGCTCGCGCAGAACTTCGCCGGTCTCGGCGGCGATGCGTCCGGTTTCGCTTCAGTCATGCCCGGAAAGAGCTTTGAATTTCCGCGCGATCACGGCCCGCATCCGGATTACCGGATCGAGTGGTGGTACCTCACCGCCAATCTCAAGGACAGCGCCGGCGAGCGGCTCGGCGTGCAGTGGACGTTGTTTCGCCAGGCGATCCAGCCGGGACCGCAACGCGGCGGCTGGGCGAGCCAGCAAGTCTGGATGGGTCATGCCGCCGTAACGCGCGCCGATACGCATCGCCATAGTGAAACGTTTGCGCGCGGCGGCGTGGGCCAATCCGGCGTGGATGCTTATCCCTTTCATGCCTGGATCGACTCATGGCAAATGCGCGGTCACGACCGCATGTCGGCGATGAACGTCGCGCCGCTCGAGGTCAACGCATCGAGCGCGGAGTTCAGCTATATGCTGAGGCTTCAGGCAGACAAGGCTCTCGTGCTCCAGGGCGATGCCGGCTACAGCGTGAAATCCGAGCGTGGACAGACATCCTATTATTACAGCCAGCCGCACTTCACGGCGTCCGGGACCGTTACGATCGACGGCAAGCCCGCTGACGTCACCGGACTGGCCTGGATGGACCGCGAATGGAGCAGTCAGCCGCTGGCCTCCGATCAAACGGGATGGGATTGGTTTTCGCTGCACCTTGAAACGGGCGAGAAGCTGATGCTGTATCGACTGCGGCAAACCCGGGGCGAACCCTACCTGACAGGCAACTGGATCGGTTCGGATGGGCGGCCGGTTGCGCTCTCTCCCAAGACCGCTGACATGATCCCGACATCCACGACTGAAGTCGCAGGTCGCAGATTGCCGACAGGCTGGCGCATCATCATTCGCGATCGGGGAATGATCATCGACACCGTCCCGCTGAATCCGGCAAGCTGGATGGGGACACGCTTTTCCTATTGGGAAGGTCCGGTCAGCTTTGCCGGCACCCACCGGGGTGTCGGTTATCTCGAAATGACGGGCTATTGATCGAGACTGACCACCATTCGTTCGCGACGCTAGAGCATGATCCTGAAAATTGGAAACCGGTTTTTCGGGAAAGATCATGCTCTAAGCGACGAGTCTGGTTCAAATAAGTTGAAGCAGATTCTAGAAATAAAGCAGGTAGACCGTCGCGAATCCGACCACCACCAGCCCGGTGCTCCAGACCAGGACGTTACGCACGGTAGGCCCACGTTCGGCGCCGCGCGCCTCCATGGTGGTTTCGACGATACGTCCATCTTCCTTCTTCATCTGTCCCTCCTGCGAGATTGATTTCCTGCCGATGAGGCATCGGGTCAACTTGAGGAGTCAGGTTTCGTTCCGATTTGAAGGTGGGCTGCTCCCGAACTTGGAAATTCCAACTTGGCTGTTCCGACATGGAACGTTCAGGTGTGAATGCGGATGGCATTCACTCCGCTCGATGCGCGGGAATGTTCTGAGTTGAATGAGAACTTCTGAAAAAGAAAAGCCATCACCTTTCGGCAATGGCTTTTAGAGCAGCTTGAGATGGCGTGAAGTTCTATGCCGCTTCCGCTTCGATGTTGATGAGGTTTTCAGCAAGCGTCACCAGAGCTTCATCGGTCTTCTTCTCCTCCACCAGCGTCTGCTTGAGGAGCTGGACCGAGTTGCTGAATCCAAGCTGGTTGGCCCACGCGATCAGCGTGCCGTAGCGCGAGATTTCGTAGTGTTCCACCGCCTGAGCCGCCGCGAGCAACCCGGCATCCAGCGCCGGCGATCCCTTGTACTCGGACATGATCTCCTTTCCCTCCTCGATAATGCCGAGGATGGCGTCGCAGGTTTTTCCCTGAGGTCTCGCCTCGATTTCCTCGAACACCTGTTCGAGCCGCTCGATCTGGTCTTCGGTCTCATCGACGTGCTTTTCGAAGGCGGCGCGGAGTTCGTCACTGTGCGCGGCCTTCGCCATTTTCGGCAGCGCGCTCAGGATTTTCTTTTCCGCGAAGTAGATGTCCTTCAGGGTATCGTGAAAAAGGTCTTGAAGCCGTTTCTGCTTGCTCATCGGAAGCTCCCTTGCATGAGGTCTTCCGATAATCGCGGGATCTGGGCGAGGTTCCTGTCGAGGTCTACGGATCCCGCCGCCAGCTTTCGATCAGTTCCGCGGCGCCGGTCAACTCCACCTGAACGTTGAAGCGTTGGGCGTAGAGACGCAGCGACGCGTCATGCGTCGTGTCGGGGGAATTGCGAAAGCCGCCTTTGACCACGATCGTGCGATAGCCGGAGGTTTCACGGCGCTCAGAACGTAAACGTCATTGGAACGGCCTGCGTTCTGGCATGTTGGCAGAAGCCAGGCCTTCAGGTGCGAAGTTCATCGCTTCATTTCTTATTCCTTCTCTTATTCCTTCTCGCACGCTCGCGGACGCCTTGGGGCGCGATCGGCGGAGGAATTTGTCAGGCTCGGCTGCCATTGGTGATGAGATCGCCGCGCAAACAGGAGACTACTCATGTCGTCAGACCGCCCCGCGCCACCGTTTGCCGCTCAGAAGCAGCCCATGCCGGGCACGACGGCAAGGATGGAACCACGACCGGACCATGGCGAGAGCAGCTACAGGGGCTCGGGCAGGCTGCGGGGGCTGAGAGCGATCATTACGGGCGGCGATAGCGGGATCGGTCGGGCGGTCGCCATCGCTTTCGCGCGCGAGGGTGCGGATATTCTCATCGCCTACCTGAACGAGAGCGAGGATGCGCAGGAGGTGAGATCATTGATCGAGAAAGAGGGACGCAAGGCCGTTCTCGTGGCCGGCGATATCAGCGATCCCGACCATTGCCAGGCGATCGTCCGGCGCGCGGTGGAGGAGCTTGGAGGCCTCGATATCGTTGTCAACAACGCGGCGCATCAAGCGACCTTCAAGGAGATCGGCGACATCAGCGACGATGAATGGCGGATGACCTTCGAGGTCAATATTCACGCGATGTTCTATCTGACCAAGGCGGCGGTGCCCCACCTGAAACCGGGCAGCGCGATCATCAACACGGCGTCCATCAATTCGGATATGCCCAATCCGATCCTGCTCGCCTATGCCACGACGAAAGGCGCCATTCAGAATTTTACGGGCGGACTGGCGCAGATGCTCGCTGAAAAATCCATCCGGGTGAATGCTGTTGCGCCCGGTCCGATCTGGACCCCCTTGATTCCCTCCACCATGCCAGAGGAGGTCGTGACCGACTTTGGCAGGCAGGTTCCGATGAAGCGCCCCGGGCAGCCCGCCGAACTGGCAACCGCCTATGTCATGCTGGCTGATCCGCTCTCGAGCTATACGTCCGGCACCACTGTGGCGGTGACCGGGGGCAGACCCTTCATCTGAAAGCGCAAGCCTTTCATCTGAAAGTGCAACCCTTCATCTGAAAGTGAATGAAGAGATGGCGTTGCGAGGGGACGATTCGCCTTCCGCCACGTTGAAGGTTGCGCCTCGTTGAAGGTGGAGTATGAGAGGAAGAAGGAACAATGGCATACGCTTTATTCTACCAGGATCAATGCATCGGTGCGGCTGCCCCGACCGAGCTTGAGGCATGGAGACGGGCGCTGCGTTCAGGTCTGATTACGAACATTCCCGCCTCGGATTATCGGGACGTTCATGCCTCGCGGCGCGGTCTTTATGTCAGGCAGGTGAATGAGGAGGTCGAGTTGCAGCTCGAAGGCAAGCTCCCGACCGACGTTTCCTAGAGTCGGTTTCAACCGCGTTGAATCCGATTCAAAATCCCGCGGGCCCAACCGCGGAGGGTGGCGTTGCACCGTTAAAACAATAGGAAAGTCAGCGTAAATAAGTAAATAAACTTATTATACTTGGAATACGTAGTATATCTCGCCGTTCCCTGCATCAAAGGCTCGACATGGCCTTGTATGTGGCGCATTATATTTGCGGGAAGGCGAGGAGCTTTTCAATTTTCAAGCCGGGCAATTTAAGGGGGGGCGTATGTCGCGTGGCGGATCTGTAGCGCGCGCCGGATATCTGGCGGGAATTTTTGTCGGTGGCGTAGCACTTGCCGGGGCCATTCCGGCGGCGGCCGAGATCAACAATCCCCCTGTGCTGCAGGACCAGCGGGCGCCGATCGCCAAGCCGGCCTTCAAGAAGCTGGCCCCCGCCGCGCCGATCCCCGGAAGCACGGAGCCTGTACGCGGCGACCGTCAACTCGATCTCAAGATCGAATATATCGACAGTCAGATCTATAACCCGTCGAAGGATGGATACGATAAGGTTCGTTTGCGTGGCTACACCGGAAAGGGTGTCAACCCGAACGATCCCTTTGTTTCGCCGACGATCGAGGCAATTCCCGGCGATACCGTGCGCATCACCCTCGACAACACCTTGCCCGCGGGCCCGCATCCCGGTGATCCCGGCTGCATGCCGGGGGCGCAGATGCCGGATATTCCTCATTGCTTCAACGGCACCAATCTCCACACCCACGGGCTATGGGTAAGCCCGACCGGCAACAGCGACAACGTCCTGCTGTCGATCGATCCGCAAACGCGGTTCACCTACGAATACAATATCCCCTCGGATCACCCGTCCGGCACCTTCTGGTATCACACCCACCGCCATGGCTCGACCGCGCTGCAGGTCTCCAGTGGCATGGCGGGCGCCCTGATCATTCGCGGCGATCGCCCGCCGTCGCCAACCGCGCATGGTGACCTCGACACGCTGATCCCGAAATCGGCCATTCCGGAGCGGGTGCTGGTGATGCAGCAGATCCAGTATGCCTGCCGCGGGCCCGCGCCCAAGCCGGGTGAACTCGGCCCGATCAAGCAGGACGCCGATGGGCGGTACATCTGCGATCCGGGCGATGTCGGCGGCATCGAGGGCTACGATCAGTTCGGTCCGGGGACCTGGCCCGCGTCAGGCCGCTATACCTCGCTCAACGGGCTGGTCTTCAATCCCGACAATCCGCTCAAGGCGAAGCAGGGCGAGATCGAGCGCTGGCGCATGATCCATGCCGGCGTGCGCGACACCATCAGTCTGCAGTTTTTCAAGGTGCGTGACGGCAAGCTGAAGCCGGGCACGAAAACCCTGTTGAAGGCAGGCGCCGCCGCCGATTTCATCAAGGATACGTGCGGCGCCACGCCGGTCCCCTACATGCTGGTCGCGGCCGATGGCCTGACCATGAGCGCGGGACAGATGACCGAACTCGCGACCTTTCAGCCGGGCTATCGGTTCGATGCGCTTGTCGCGTTCCCTGACGCCGGACGATACTGCGTGATCGACGCATCGGCGCCGAAATCGGGCGTGGTCAACGGACTCGATGTCGGTCCGCGGCTGCTGGCGGTGGTGGACGTGGCCGCGGGAACGCCGGTCAAGGACATTCAATCCCACATCACCGGCAAGCTGCTGGCGCTGGCCGAAGCCAACATGCCGGATGATGTCAAGAAGACGGTGATCGCGGATCTCAAGAACGGTACGAAACTCTCCAGCTTCACGCCGCATCCCGACATCGCCGACGAAGAGGTGAGGGGTAATGGTACGCAGGAGCTGACCTTCTTCATCGACACGTCCGGCCCCGACGTGAAATTCGAAGTCGGCAACACGCTGAACACGGCTGACGTGAAGCCCTATGATCCGGCGCGCATCGACCGCTCATTGCCGCTCGGCAAGGCGCAGGAATGGGTGCTGCAGTCGCATTTCGTCAGCCATCCCTTCCACATTCACGTCAACCCGTTCCAGATCGTCTCGATCCTTGATCCCAACGGCAAGGATGTCAGCGCCGCGGGCGCGATCGACAATGCCGGCGGCACGCCCCCCGATCCGCAGTATCCCGGGCTCAAGGGGGTCTGGAAGGACACGCTGTGGATCAAGAGCCTGATCCCTCCGTCGGCGGCTCCCGGCGGCATCTATACGATCAGGCTCCGCACCCGCTACCAGCGCTACATCGGCGAATACGTTCTGCATTGCCATATCCTCGATCATGAAGATCAAGGCATGATGCAGAATGTCGCCGTCGTGCTTCCCAACCAGGTGGACACCGCTGTGCAGGGCGACGCGGCGCGGTCGCAAGATCACGCGCGGGCGCGAGGTCACAAGGGTCACAAGGGTCACAAGTGAGGGAGCGATCCACGCGGAAGATTCGGAGAATAATGATGACCAATCCCTTTGTCGGAAACTGGAGCTATCGCAGCTTCCTCAACGACCCCAACCTCAACAAGCCAGCCAACGATCTGCTCTTTGGTGCGGGGACGCTGACCATCGTGGAGCAGTCCGAAGCGGAGCTTTCGGGGACCATTGGCGGACCCGGGTGGTCGCTCGATCTGCGCGGCGGTTTTGGTTACGGTTCGCCCATGCAGGTGCGCTTCCAGGGCAAGGGCACGGTCGGAGGCGAGCCATGGATCTATGATTACATCGGCTGGCTGGTGCCGGTGTGGCCGAACAGCACCGATCAGCTGGAAGTGCCGGCGATCGTCGGTTCGGTCGTGCGCACCATCCCGCATGGCGCCAGCCCGGCGGGGGTGGTGGCCTCCTTCTATGCGGTCCGCGCGGATTGATCTCGGGCCGCGCCAGCGCTCGGATAAGACCACGCTTGAACAAAGATAAGCGACGAGTCTGTTCGACGTCGTTGAATCAGAAGCCGGCGTTCATCACGCAAAAACCGACGCGTCCTCAAAAGCCCCACGATGAGGGAATCATCGAACGACGGCATCAGGAATGCTCGTCTTTTGCCTCTCGCCGGGGTTCTCCGTCAATTTTAGATTTATCCCGAACGAGCGCGGCATTGACCAGGATCATCAGGCCGATCGGGGTCGTCGTGATGATGAGAACGATGATGAGAAGCTCATGCAGCACCGGACGCGTTCCCAGCGCGGAGAAGTAGATCATCGACGCGATGGCGATGCACGCCGTTCCCAAGGTGGTTCCCAAAGTGGGCGCGTGGACCCGTTCGTAAAAGCTGCGGAGCGTGAGCAGGCCTAACGAGCCGATCAGCGTGATCGCCGCTCCGCCGACCAGGAAAACCGCCGTCAGGACGGCGGGCAGCGCGGAAAGTTCATCTGCCGCATTCACTCGATGACCTCCCCGCGAAGCAGGAACTTGGCGAGGGCCACCGTGCTGACGAAGCCGAGCAGCGCAATCATCAGGGCCGCCTCGAAGTAAAGCGTTGTGCCGGTGCGGATGCCCAGGGTGAGAACCAGCAGCATCGCGTTCACATACAGGCTGTCGAATCCGACGACGCGATCCTGTGCCCGCGGCCCACGGAGAATGCGGAAGGCGGCGCATGCCATCGCGCAGCCCAGCAGGATCTGTGCCGCGGTGATCGACCAGGCAAGCATCATGCTCATGTGAAAATCTCCATCAGCCGCCGTTCGTAACGTCCCTTTATGATGTCCACCCATTCGGCCTTGTCGACCAGATCAAGTACATGGATGGTCAGAATGCCGCTCGCCTCATTAAAGTCCACCCACAGGGTACCCGGCGTCGACGTGATGATGCAGGCCAGCGCCGCCAGTCCGTAGGGGTTGCGGAGTTCAAGCGGGATCTCCACGAAGCCCACCGTCCGTTCCTTTCGTTCGGGTCCGAAAATGATGCGGGCGACGGCTGCGTTGGATCGCACGATGTCCACGACAACGAGAAAGGCCAGGCGGAAGATCGCGACCAGCCGCCGTGGCCGCGCCTTCGGCGGCTGCAACGCCGCGAGCCCCCATCCGCCGATAAGCGCCACCACGCTGCCCAGAAGAATGTGGCCCGGCGAAAGTGTTTCATTGAGCAGCAGCCAGAACCCGAGGAGGCTGAGACTGACCAGGGGAAACGGCACGAGGCGCGTCATGTCGGCCCCCGTGAATCATCGGGCCTGACCGGAGAATCCAGAACGCCCCGGACATAGTGGTGAGGGGCGTGCAGCGATTGCGCCGTCGCCTGCATGAATCGCATGACGGGGCCAGCCTCGACTGTCTGAATGGCGCAGAGCAGCAGGAGGACCGCAACGGGCGCCATCTCGATCAGGCGAACGCGGGGGATGGTGCGGTCCGGTGAGGCCCAGAACGAACGGATGCCGGCGCGCGTCATGGCGATCAGCGCCGCCAGTCCTGACATGATCAACAGGAAAAGAAAGATCCATACGGCGAGAGGGAGGTCGTTCGCCGGAGAGCCGAGAGCGGTCGTCAGGATCGCGAATTTGGCGACGAATCCGGAAAGCGGCGGCATGCCCGAGATGACGAGGGCGCAGCTGATGAAAGCCACGCCGAGGATGCCGATCGTCGCCGGGATCGCGATTCCGGTTTCCTGCAGGTTTTCCGAGTCGTCCTCGTCGCCGTAGAGCTCCCGGGTCACCGCGAGCACGTCGGCGCCCGGCTCGCGGTCGCGCTCGACAAGTTCGATCAGGAGGAAGAACGCGCCCAGGCCGAGCGTTGAACTGATCAGGTAGAAGAGGGCGGCTCCGGTCACGCCGACCTGTCCCAGGCCGATGGTGGCGAGGATCGTGCCTGACGACACCAGCACTGAAAAGGAAGCGAGCCGCGCCATGTCCTGCGACGCGAGGCTTCCGATCGCGCCGAACGCCACGGTCGCCATGCCGCCCATCAGCAGCAGCTGGTCTCCGAACTGAGCCGACGCTCCCGTGCCGTCACCGAACAGCAGCAGCGACAGCCGGATGATGATGTAGGCGCCGACCTTCGTCAGCACCGCGAAAATCGCCGCCACCGGCGGCGGCGCGGCCGCATAGGTGCCGGGGAGCCAGAAGCACAGCGGCCACATCCCGGCCTTGACGAGAAACGCAATGCCGAGGATGCCGGCTCCGGCCTCCAGCAGCCCGCGATCCTGCGCGCCGATCGCCGGAATGCGCGTGGCCAGATCCGCCATGTTGAGCGTGCCGGTCACGCCATAGATCAGGCTGACGCCGATCAGAAACAGCAGCGACGCCACCAGGTTGACAGCGATATAATGTAACCCGGCCTTGACCCGGGCCGATCCCGAGCCATGCAGCGCCAGGCCATAGGAAGCCGCGAGCAGGACCTCGATGAAAACAAACAGGTTGAAGAGATCGCCGGTGAGGAAGGCGCCGTTGATTCCCATCAGCATGAACTGAAACAGCGGATGGAACAGCACTCCCGCGCGGTGCCAGCGCGCCAGGGAGAATACGGCCGCCGCCGCGGCCAGCAGGCTGGTCAGCAGCAGCATGAGCGTCGCCAGCCGGTCCACCACGAGCACGATCGCGAACGGCGCGGGCCAGTCGCCCAGGCGATAGACGCCGGCGACGCCTGTCGGGGCGACATCGGCCGCGCGCAGCAGGATAATGGAGATCGCCACCAGCGCGAAAGACGTGATGATATTGAGCGCGGCGCTGATGTTGCGACGCTGCTCTCCTCCGAGAGCCAACATGATCGCGCCCGCAAACAGCGGCAGCACGACCGGCGCGATCATCAGATTGTTCACGATTACGGCTCCCGTCCGTCGACGTGGTCGGTCCCCGTCAGGCCGCGGGATGCGATCAGAACGACCAGAAACAGTGCGGTGGTCGCGAAGCTGATGACGATGGCGGTCAGAACGAGCGCCTGTGGCAACGGATCCGGAAGGCCGGTTATGTCCTCTGCCGCGTGCGACCCCAGAATCGGGGCGGCGTCGATTTTAAGCCGCCCCATCGCGACGATGAAGAGATTGACCGCATAAGACAGCAATGACAGGCCGATGATCACCTGAAACGTGCGTGGTCGGAGCAGCAGCCAGACGCCCGAACCCGCGAGCACGCCGATGCCGATAGCAAGTACGATCTCCACTATCGCACCTCGGCCGTTGCGGATGCGGCTGCGGCGCTGGATGCGCGGCTGGAAGGCGTCCGATGACTGCGCACGGTCTGGTGCGCGATCGCGATCAGCATCAGGATGGTGGCGCCGACGACCAATGCAAAGACGCCGAGATCAAACAGGAGCGCGCTCGCCACCGGCACGGAGCCGATCCAGGGGACCTCGCGATATGAGAATGACGAGCTCAGGAAAGGCCGCTCGAACCACCAGGCGGCCACGCCGACGCCGGCGGTCATGAGCAGGCCCGCGCCCATCCAGTGCACGGGGAGAATGCGCAGATGGTCCTCCGTCCAGGTGGTTCCGCGAGCGATATACTGGAGGATGAACGCGACGGCCATCGTGATGCCGGCGACGAATCCGCCCCCGGGCAGGTCGTGCCCCCGCAGCAGGAGAAAAACCGCCGCCGTGCAGATCACCGGGAAAACCAGCGCCATCATGAGCTGGGGGACGGCCATCGCGTTCCTGAGCGTGTCGCCCTTCTCGCGACTGGGTTGAGCCTCATCGTAAATATCCTGACAGGACTGCTGCTCGGGCACGGGAATGCTTTCGGCGGCGGGCCGGAATCGCCGCAGCAAGGCATAGACGGTCAGCGCGACGATGCCGAGCACCGTGATCTCGCCGAAGGTGTCGAACGCGCGAAAGTCGACGAGGATGACATTTACAATGTTGGTCCCGCCGCCCAGCGTGTAGGCGTTCTCGACGAAGAACCGCGCGATGCTGTCGGGCGCCGCTCGCGTCATGACCGCGTAGGATAGCACGGCGAGCCCGCCTCCGGATGCGATCGCGATGCCGAGGTCGCGGTAGCGGCGCGAGGAGAGATCGCGTTCCGGCACGTCGGCCGTGGGAAATTTCTCGATGCGCTTCGGCAGCCAGCGCAGCCCGAGAAGGAGCAGCACGGTCGTGACGGTCTCGACCGCCAGCTGGGTCAGGGCGAGATCGGGCGCGGCCAGCCAGACGAAGCTGACGCACGTCACCAGACCCGCGCCGCCCACGAAAATGAGGGCCGCGAAGCGATGGAATTTGCCCTGATAGGCCGCGGCCAGCGCGCAGGCGCCTCCCACGGCCCAGATCAGCGCGAATGTGACATCGAAAGACGTTCGCGTCGTCCCCCATATATCGATTCCGTGAGCGAACATCGGAGCGAGGCCGGCGAGCAGCGCTGCGCAGAACACCAGCCGCAGCTGTGGTTGCAGGCGGCGCGTGCCCAGCAATTCCTCCAGCCGCCTTGCGAGCTGCCATGAGATGGCGACGAGCACGCGGTCGAAAATGCGCTGACCCTGGATATGCCGCAGCAGCGGCGGCCCTTCCGCAATCAGCAGATACGACCGGAGCATCAGATAGATGGCGACGCCGCCGGTGATCGCGACCAGGCTCATCACGAACTCGGGCGTAAAGCCGTGCCAGATTGCAAGGCTGTAAATGGGAATGATGTCGCCGAGGACGGCATGGAGCGCGGTGAGGAGCAGGGGGCCGATCGTAAAACTGGGAACGATGCCGACAAGGAGGCATGCAAGAACGAGGAGCCCGACGGGAAAGCGCATCAGGAACGGCGGTTCATGCGGTATGCGCGCCAGCTCTCGCGGCGGGGGGCCGAAAAACACTTCCGCTATGAACCGCAGCGAGTAAGCGACCGTGAACATGCTGGCCGCTGTCACGATATAGGGCAGCGACTGGTCCAGCAGCGAGTTGGTGTGAGTTTCGATTGTCTCGGCGAAGAACATCTCCTTCGACAGGAAGCCGTTCAACAACGGAACGCCGGCCATGGCGGCGGCGGCGACCATCGCCAGCGTCGCCGTGACCGGCATGAACCGCCGCAGGCCGCTCAGGCGGCGCAGGTCGCGGGTGCCTGTTTCATGGTCGATGATCCCGGCCGCCATGAATAGCGACGCCTTGAACGTCGCATGGTTCATCAGGTGAAAGATGGCGGCGACCTGTGCGAGCGGTGAGTCGAGGCCGATAAGCAGCGTAATGAGCCCGAGGTGGCTGATGGTCGAGTAGGCGAGCAGTCCTTTCATGTCCTGCTGGAAAAGAGCGATGAACGCCCCGAGCATGAAGCTGATCAGCCCCGCCGAACCCACGAGCCACACCCACTCGTTCGTTCCGCCCAGCGCCGGCCAGAGCCGCACCAGAAGGAAGACCCCACCCTTCACCATCGTGGCGGAGTGGAGATAGGCCGAAACCGGCGTCGGCGCCGCCATCGCCTGAGGCAGCCAGAAATGGAACGGAAACTGCGCGCTTTTCGTCAGGGCTCCGAGCAGAATGAGGACGAGCGTCGGAGTGTAGAGCGAATGCGCGCGGATCTTGTCCCCGGACGCGAGAACCTGATCGAGGTCATAGCTGCCGACGATATTTCCCAGGATCAGTATGCCGGCGAACATGCAGAATCCGCCGACCGACGTCACGATCAGAGCCATGCGCGCGCCGTCCCGCGCCTGCGCCGTCTGGTGCCAGTAGCCGATCAGCAGAAAGGAAAAGAGGCTGGTCAGCTCCCAGAAGAAAACCAGCTGGATCAGGTTGCCGGAGAGCACGATGCCGAGCATCGCTCCCATGAAGGCGAGCAGAAAGGAAAAAAACCTCGGTACAGGATCCTGGGGGGACATGTAGTAGCGGGCATAGAGCACCACCAGGAAACCGATGGTGACGATCAGTGCAGCCATTACCCAGGCGAAGCCGTCCATTCTCAGGTAGAAGTCGAGGCCGAGTTCGGGCATCCATTGGACGGTATGCCGGATCACCCCTCCGTCGTCGATCTGAGGGTAGCTGACGGCCAGAAGCACCACGCAGGCGAGCGAAACCGCGCCGGCCAGCCAGGCTTCGGCGTTGCGCGCGTTGCTTGGAAGGACCGCTGCAAGACAGCTCCCGGCGAAGGGGAGCGCGAGAACGACGATGAGAATCGTTTCATAAGGCATCGTCATTCGTGACCTTTTCGGGACGAGAACTCCAGACGGTTATGTCGGCCGGGAACATGGTATGGTCGATTTGTAGGCGGGAAGGCAAGCTGGCGTCGAGTCGCGGGCAGCCAGAGTTGATATCCGCCCTGGGCTCCGGTGGAACCGATGCGCGTCGCGGCGAGGGCTGATGCGACGTCAAGGCTGATGCAGCGTCAAGGCTGATGCAACGTATCGACACTTGCGAAAGGCATCGGACCGGTTCATCTTTTTTCCCTGATCACGCGACGTGCCGCCGGCGGGACCCCCGATGCGACTGACGAGCTTCTTCGACTACACTCTGCGCCTGCTGATGTATGCGGCCACCCATGGCGATCGGCTGATCACGATTGAAGAGACCGCCAAAGTTTACGGCATTTCGCGCACCCATCTCATGAAAGTGGCAAATCAGCTCACGCGCGCGGGTTATCTCAAGGCCGTCCGCGGCAGGTCCGGCGGGCTGATGCTTGCCAAACGGCCAAACCGGATCAAGCTCGGCGACGTCTTGTGCGCCACCGAGCCGGATTTTGCGCTGGTGGAATGTTTTTCCTCGAACAACCGCTGCCCGATCACGTCGAGTTGCCGGTTGAAGGCGCCGTTGAGGGAAGCGCTGAATGCGTTCACCGCGACGCTCGATCGCTATACGCTCGCCGATCTCATTCTCAGTCCGAAAGATTTCGGGATCCCGCCGGCGGCCTGAACGGCGCGCGATTCCGTCATTGCCGCGGGATATCGGCGGATAGCGCCGCATCGCGCGCACCGGCCGCCTACCGTTTGCGGCTCTTGCCCCTGAATCTGTGTTTTTGTCGATTTCAGGCTGTACAAACATATATCGCCAGTACATGTTTACGCCCGTTGCACGAGAGTGAGACGATTTGATCTATCCGCGGCGTGAGGCATGAGGAAAGCACCCGTCAATCAAACGCAGAAGTCCAGAGGCTGGTTGAAGCTGTACCTTGGCTCCTCGTTTGTCGGCGCTGCGGTCGGCGTGGCTGTTGCAGTCTGGTTCACGTATCAATCGCCTCTCACCACGCACCACGTCACCGTTCCCTTGAACAGCGCGGCCACCAATCCGCCCGTGCCGCTTGAGGGCGTGTTCGACTTGCCGAAGCTCCTGGCCGCGGAGCACGCAAGCCAGCCCTGGGCGATCATGGGTGGCGCGTTGCTGCAACTGAGCCTTCCTCGCCTGAGCATCCCGCTGCTCGAGCGCGCGATCGAGCGTGATCCTGAAAACAGCTTGCTTCATGTCGCGTTGGGAGAAGCGCTCGCGCTGGCGGATGGCGGCGTGATCTCGGATCGGGCCAAGGCGGAATTCGAACGCGTGCTCAAAGGCGACCCGAACGACCTGATCGCGCGATTCTATATGGGGAAGTGGCTGCTGCAGAACGGCAAGGCGAAGCCGGCATTGGTGAAATGGGTGGGCCTGATGCGGACGGTGGGAAACGATCAGACCTGGAATGATAGGCTTTGGACGGTCATGCCGAGGGCGGCGGAGGAGGTGGGCATCAGCCAGCTGACGCTGCAGGCTCTCTGCACCTCGGGGATGTAGTCATGCCGCAATATAACGTGCCGCAATCCAGCCGTCGCCGTCGCGCAAAGGATCTAGGCGCAACGCGCGCGATGCGGTCGCCGGGCATTTTCATCCGTGCGCGAAGTGTGTAAAAGATGAATTTTGAATATTGCTTTATGGCGCCGAAGATGGCACGGTTCGCATGAAGCCGGTTCGAGGTTGAAGTTTACGCATCATGATCACGACAACTGTCCAGTATCGGCTGCTCCAGCGAGAGCAGGCACCTGACGGATGAGCGCTTCCCGATCGCCTGTGCATCGGTAACGGTTTGTCTGAAAACATCAATCGAGAATGCATGTTATGCCCATGATCGTGCAATGCCGTGCGCTGCGCGCACGTCTCGCAAAAGTCATCTTCGCCGCAGGCGCCGCATGGTGCGTCGTGAGTCCGGGAGCGGCGCTTGCCGAGACGAGGCAGTTCTCGATGGTCATCGAGGATACGATCCTAAAGCTCGTCGACAAGCAGACCTTCCACGTCTTCTCGTTCAACGGCCAGAGCCCAGGTCCGCTTTTCCATGTGAAGGAGGGCGATGATGTCGAGATCGAGGTCGAAAACCAGACGACATTGCCGCATACGATTCACTGGCACGGCCTGTATCAGCGCGGCACCTGGAAGCACGATGGCGTGCCGGATGTCACGCAGCCGGCGATTCCTCCGGGCGAGACCTTTACCTACCGCTTCAAGGCCGAGCCGTCGGGGACCATGTGGTATCACTGTCACGTCAACGTCAACGAGCACGTTGCGATGCGCGGCATGTGGGGTCCCTTCATCATCGATCCGAAGGATCCGCCGCCGGTCGAGAAGGAAGTCACCAAAGATTACATCATGATGTTCTCAAGCTGGGCGTCGGCCTGGGCGAAGAAGCCCGGCTATGGCGGCATTCCCGGCGACGTGCCGGATTTCTTCACCATCAACGGCAAGGCCTATCCGGACACCCAGCCGCTGCGGATCAAGGAGGGCGATGTCGTCCGTATCCGCCTGATCGGCGCCGGCGACGAAATGCATTCCATCCATATCCACGGCCACCTCTTCGAGGTTTACGCAAAGGATGGCCGCCCCCTCGCCAATCCCTACCTCGCCGACACGATCCTGTTCGGGCCGGGTGAGCGCTATGACCTGATTCTGCGCGCCGATAATCCCGGCATCTGGATGGTGCACGATCACATCGACAAGCACACCACGAACGGCAGTTCTCCGATGGGCGGCATGATGACCACCATCGAGTACGACGAAATTCCGGTGAAGGAGCAGTCTTTCTACAAGTGGAAGAACAAGGAGTTCGTGCCTGATTTCTATTACGAGGAATCGATGAAGAAGCCGCTCGACATGCACGAGAGCCCTGCCTTCAAGGGCGATCCCGCGCCCTGAACCCGATCGAAAGGAGAGTGGACATGAAAGGGCTTTTGCTCGCCGTCGCGGGCCTGACCGCGGCATTACTGGGCAGCGCAAGCGCCGCCGACAAACTTGATCCGAGCTGTTCCGGCTGTCATGCGATGGCCAAGCCGGCCGACACGTCGCTGGACAGGCTGCTGACCCGCAAGGGTCCCGACCTCTGGTTCGCGGGCAGCAAGTTCAAGAAGGAATGGCTGGTTGCCTGGCTGCAGGATCCCAAGCCGATCCGTCCCGCCGGCTATCCATATTTCAAGACGGTGAAGAAGGGCGACAAGAACGACGTGCCCGACCCGTCCAAGATCGCCGCTCACCCGAAGCTCAAGAAAGCCGATGCCGAGGCCGCGGCCGAGGCGCTGATGGCTTTGAAGGCTCCCGACGACCTCGTCCCGGCGGGTATGTTCAAGGGTGATATGAAAGGCGCGCGGATGGGCTCGCTTGCCTTCGTCAAGTTTCGCGGCTGCGTCGCCTGCCATCAGGGCGATAAAGGCGAAGGGGGGCTTTCCGGACCGCGGCTGACCGACGCTGGCGTGCGGCTGCAGGCCGACTTCATCGCCGCCTATACCAAGGATCCGCAGCGTTTCGATCCGCATATCTGGATGCCGACGTCGAACCTGAAGGATCAGGATATCCAGCGGCTGACCGCGTTTCTGGTTCAGTTGAGCCAAGGAGACAAGTGATGAAAACGCAAATGTCGGCGGTTCTCGCTGGTCTGGCCCTGCTGCTTGCGCCATCGACAAGTCAGGCCGATCAGTCGATCGAGCAGGTCTATGAGGTCTATTGCGTGCAGTGTCATGGCCTTCAGCGCAACGGTACGGGCATCAACGTGCCCGCCCTTTCGGTGAAGCCGCGGGATCACACCGATGCGAAAAGCATGGGCGACACACCCGATGACGAACTGTTCAAGGCCATCAAGGAAGGCGGGCTTGCCGTCAACAAGTCGGTGCTGATGCCGACCTGGGGTAACGTCCTGTCCGAGGACCAGATCAAGGGCCTCGTCAAATATCTGCGGCAGGTCTGCAAATGCGGCAAGTGAATTCAATTAGGAATCATATCAGGCCATGAAGGGGAGAGCGATTTCAATGACCACTGCACGTTTGAGGAATGGCGTCATCGCGGGGAGCGTGGCGGCCGTCATGGTGCTTGCCGGCGCCGCGATCACCGCGGCCCAGGCCAAGACCGTCAAGATCGAACTGGTCGCCAAGGAAGTGACGGTCCCGCTCGACAATCAGGGCAATACCGTCGCCGCCTGGACCTTCAACGGTCAGGTCCCCGGTCCGATCATCCGGGCGACGGAAGGAGACACCATCGAGTTCACCCTGAAGAACGACGCCGCGAACAAGAAATCGCATTCGATCGACATGCACTCCGCGCGCTCGGATGTTCTGACGGATTTTGCGTCGATCAAGCCCGGCGAGACCAAGACCTTCTCCTACGTTCCGGAACACCCCGGCGTATTCTTCTATCATTGCGGGTCCGATCCGATGATCCAGCACATCGCCCGGGGCATGTTCGGCGTGGTCATCATCGATCCGAAAGACCCCAATGCGATGCCCAAGGCGGACCGTGAGTACGTCCTGATCGAGCATCAGATCTTCGAGAATCCCGAAGACGTCGACAGCATGATGGCGAACAAGTGGAAGCGTAACGCCTTCAACGCCGTGCCCTTCCAGTATGATCCCGTGCATGATGAACATGCCACGCAGACTCTTGAGGCCAAGCCGGGCGAGCGCGTGCGCATCTATATGGTCAATGCCGGCCCCAACGAGTTTTCCGGATTTCATCCGATCGCCGGCATCTGGGACCGGATCTATCCCTCGGGCAACCCGAAGAACGTGATGGTCGGGATGCAGAACTATACCCTGGCGCCGGGCGACGCCGCGACCTTCGACCTCATCTCACCGAAGGAAGGCGCCTATGCGCTGGTGAATCACTCCATGCGCGCCGCGCTGACCGGCGGCATCGCGATTCTCATGATCAGCGACAAGGCCGATCCCTCGATGGGGCGTGGTGACAAGATCCTCGTCCGCTGACCTCAGACTGTGACGTGGAGCGTCCTTGGCGTTCCACGTCACAATTTCCAAGAGTCTTTCCGCTTCTGATGGAATCAGAAGCGGGCTCTATATTTTGTTTTGTCGCGCTTTCTTCACGCGAACCGGTGTCCATCCTTGGGTCGAGCCCGAAGACATGCTTTGCTTGAAAACGCTCTGGGACGCGAGATCGGGCGGGACATGGATCAGGCATCCGCTCTAAGCGGCTTGATGTGTTCAACGGCTCCGTAATCTTTAACCTTGTGGTATTCCCGTATTCTGCTCGTCTGGTCATTGCCGGGCGAGCCGATGATCCGTTCACATACTGGTAATAATAATCGGGACTGATTTGAGCGACTTTGCGTTTGATGTGGAAAGTGCGGCCCTTTTTATGCGTCGGATTTAACTAAACCTACAATGTGCCCGGTTATCTCTTGGGAAGGCAGAAGGTGGCGCCGTATGTGACCGCGATCGCCGTTGCTGCCCGCAAGAGCCTGAAAGCCCGGAAGTTTCCCCTTTCAGACGCGATGAAGGTTGGGAAGTCCATGTCCGGCGCGCCAGAGCGAAGTGAGTTTTCTGTTGTCGCCGGCAGAAGCGGACCGACGCCTCCTGAACCGACGCCTTCTGATAAGTCCGAGACCGGCTACAATGACTGTGGTGTCGAGGCCGGCGATTCCTCGCGGCTGGATTTCCTGAACGAGGTCGTCAGATTGCTCCCGACAGCCGTGACGGTTCAGGACGAGCAGGGAAATTTCGTGTTCGTGAATGCGGCCGCCGTGGCGCAGTTCAACGTGCCCGCGCGCGATATCGTCGGAACCGCATCAGGTGCGCTGCTCCCCTCGAAAGAGTTGAACGATCGAATCAATCTCGCGCGCGGGGTGATGCAGTCGGGCCGGATCAGGATATCCGAGGAACTCATCCGAACGGATCATGCGGCAAGGACCTATCTGACCACGCATAAGCCTGTCCGGATTTCGGACAGGAGTCTCATGCTGTCGAGCTCGGTTGATATCAGCGGTCAAAAGGCCGTCGAGGAGGAGCTTTTTCGTTGTGCATACTTTGACGATCTGACCGGTCTGCCGACCCGGCGCGTCATCGAACAGCACGCCAACAGCCTTATCCGTGAGGGAGAACAACCCGTCAGGTTTGCGGTTGCTTTTCTCGACATCGACAATTTCAAGCACATCAACGACTATTACGGCCACGCATCCGGCGATGAACTTCTGATCGAGGTTGCCAGGCGGCTGAGCTTCGGCCTTCGCGCCACCGATATGCTGTCCCGGATCAGCGGCGACGAGTTCCTGCTCCTGCTCAATCCGGTGCAAAACGACGCTGAACTCGCCGACTACGTCGAATATCTGCGGCAGCGTCTCAAGGCGCCATTCTTTATCGAGGGATCGGAGCTTTTTGCCTCCGCCTCGATCGGGGTGAGCATCTATCCGGATCATGGCGACAGCTACGAGGTTCTGCGCCAGAATGCCGATACCGCGATGTATCACATCAAGAACGAGAAAAAGGGTGGCGCCGTCATCTTCGATTCCGGAATGCAGCGCGAGGCGCTGACGCGGATGGAGATCGAGCAGTCGCTGCGGCTCGCGATTCTCGACAAGCGGTTCTATTGCGCGTTCCAGCCCAAGGTCGACATCAGATCAAAGCAGATCAGGGGCATCGAGGCGCTGGTTCGATTGCGCAATGATGACGGTGTCATCCAGGCGCCCGGCACGTTCGTCGATCTCGCGATCGAGCTCGGCCTGATCGACGAGTTGACGCATCTGGTTCTGGCCGAGATCATGAGGTCCATCGATCTTATCGACGACAGGTTCGGCACAGGCGTCAGCATCAGCATCAACGTCGCCGCCAAGCAGGCCGGGAACGTGGCCTTCATGACATCCTTCGCGCGCGCGCTGGAGAAAACCGGCTGCCCGGCGCGATTCATCGTCGAGGTCACGGAGGATGCGTTCGTGGCGAAAACCCATTTCCAGACGGAAATTCTGCCCGTTCTGCGAAGCCTGGGCGTCGGGATATCCATCGATGACTTCGGCATCGGATATTCCTCGCTCTCGGCTATCGCCGATATCACCGCCGATGAAATCAAGATCGACCGCTCGTTCATCGTCGATATCCACAAGCGCCCGCGCAGCCAGGGTATTTTGAAGGCTATCGAATCTCTCGGCGAGGCGTTGGGAATGACGGTGATCGCGGAAGGCGTCGAGAAATTCGAGGAGCTCGCTTATCTGCAGGCCGCGACGCGGATCAAGTACGCGCAGGGGTTCTATTTCTCTGAGCCCGTCTTCCTCGAGGATCTCGAATCGGACAGGCGGGTGGTGAGCAAACGCGGCACGGGTTCGACCAGCCGTCCGCTGCAGGAGAACCGGCTGACTTATTCCCGCGCCAATAGCTACATCCCCTAGAATTTCGTTCTCCACTCGCACGAGGTTGTTATTCCGGAAAACTCACCAGGCGGGGTGGCCAACCGCTCGCCGATGAATAATACTGACTGTTCCGTCACCTTGTTTCGGCTTGCATCCCTGTTTCCAGCTTACCCGCCGAGATCTGCCAAATTGCCAAGCAGAATCGAAGACTACGGAATCATCGGCGACGGCGAGACCGTCGCGCTCGTCGACCGGACGGGGTCGATCGACTGGCTTTGCTGGCCCTGCTTCGATTCCGATGCCTGTTTTTCCGCTCTTCTGGGCGATGAACGCAACGGCCATTGGCGGATCGCTCCTTCGGAAAAGATCGAGCGTTCGAGCCATGGCTATCGCGGAGACGGCCTTATCCTCGAAACGCGTTTTGAGACCGCCGGCGGCGCCGTCACGTTGATCGACTTCATGCCGCCACGCGACACGGCGACCGATATCGTCCGCCTCGTCCGGGGAGACCGCGGTCGCGTGAAGATGCACATGGACCTGGTGATCCGGTTCGGTTTTGGAAAAGACGTGCCATGGGTCCATCGTACGGAGGATCGGGCGCTGCTCGCCATTTGCGGGCCGGACATGCTGGTGCTGCGCACGCCGGTCGAGACGCGCGGCGAGACCATGACCACTGTCGCC
>ENA-UOUJ01000412-UOUJ01000412.1-activated-sludge-metagenome-genome-assembly--contig:-NODE-412-length-31010-cov-16.242707_pt1 | contig 31010 bp, 27 predicted proteins | sample MGYA00249839_ERZ747224 | MGnify/ENA primary metagenome ERZ747224 (study PRJEB28782, sample SAMN03220277) | activated sludge metagenome | biome: wastewater; feature: sewage sludge; material... | reverse complement strand
ACTAAAAGCTATTTGAGAATAAAATACCTAATCCTATTTGAAAATTTGAAAATGAAGCGGTCGGTACGCGACGAAAGAAGCGTCAGACCGCGGGCTAACGTGAAAATATGGAAATGTGGAAGCAACAACTGTTTTGCGTTGCGTCTTTGCTCCGCTGCGGGCCTGGCGTGAAACAGTGGGAATGTGAGCGTTTGAAAATGGAAGAGCTTAACAGGATAAAAACAGGGATGGCATGAAGGGATTATAAAATATACACAGATCGGTTTCAAATTCAAATTGCATTCGACACCCGGTCCCGGCCACCAGCCCCCATATAGAAAAGAAGATTGCGCTGTTGAAAAGCAAAATTCATGCATACGATTGCGCAGTTTTTAGTAGGAACCACCGTTATTTTTCCGTAGTTTAGATGAATTAATTGTCATTTTAGTATTACCCAAAACGAACGGTGTGAGCGGCAGCATTTCAATAAATGAAACATATTTGTTACACCAGTTAGCCGATGGTGATGAAAACGCTTTTCGTGTATTATATGACCGCTACCGGGATAAGCTTTTCTTTTATGTGCTGCGTATAACCGGATCGAGGCAAATAGCTGAAGATGTATTACAGGAAGTATTTGCAAAAATATGGGTTAGCAGAGAAGAAATGAAGGATGTTCAGTGTTTCAGCGCATGGCTGTTTAAACTGGCAAAAAACAAAACAATTAACGGATTGCGCAGGTTGTCTCTCGAAACTTCCATCCTTGCCGAAATAGGCTTTACTGCAAACAGGCAGGTAAACAATACGAGTGAAACCCTCGATTTCCTTGACACCCGGAAAGCTTTGCAGGAAGCTATGGAACAATTACCTCCCCGGCAAAAATTAGTATACCGGCTAAGGTGGGAGCAGGGTTTAAAAAGCAGGGAAATAGCCAGGCACCTGAATATTTCTCCATTAACAGTGAAAAAGCATATAGCAGAGGCTTCCCGTTCCATCCGCAGCCTGCTGGAAAAAAAAACCACCATATCCATAACGGTGATTTCTTTGATTTTTAATCTCCCACAATAATTTTTTCCCGGCACTACTCCCTTTTCTTTTGCCAATTGTCTATCAAACATAAGGGGCAGGCAAATTGCTAACGCATTTGCTGCTTTGCGGTAACAGCATTTCTTCCCGGTTGAAAAACGCAGCTTTAAATTGAGCAATATATATGCAAAAAGAAAGGTTTCTCTTTTTATTGAAAAAGCATTTATCGAAAACCTGCTCTCCATCGGAAAAGGAAGCGCTTTTTGCGATGATAGCGGAAATGAATAATAACGAAATGCTTGCTGACTGGCTGGAAGAAGCATGGCATTCGTTTACACCCGGGGAAGCATTAACACAGGAGGAAGCGGATGCATATTTTAATGCTATCGTGGCATCATCTGAAAAAAACAGTGATGCACATATCGCCCCCCGGCGCGGTATACGTACCATAGGTAGCTATTGGCTCCGCATTGCAGCGATATTTCTTGTGGTGCTTACGGGCGCCACTACATGGTTTTTTATCAACCGTAAACATGCAGTGGCTATTGCAGATAATGCGGAGGAGGTATATAAACAGGATGTAACTCCCGGCGGAAATTATGCCATCTTAACCCTTTCAGACGGGAGCAAAATAATCCTGGATAGTGTATCAAACGGCGTGGTGGCAAGCCAGGGTAATGCTAAAATTACAAAGCTCGGTAATGGAAAGCTGGTGTATGAAAATGCTGCTGCACCACGCAAAGTTGTATACAACACCATGAGCACACCAACAGGAGGTCAATACCGGCTCATGTTGCCCGACGGAACAGAAGTATGGTTAAATGCAGCATCGTCTGTTACTTATCCCGTTGCTTTTACCGGAAAGGAAAGGAATGTATCCATTACAGGTGAAGTGTATTTTGAAGTAAAGAAAAATACCGCAATGCCTTTTAAAGTAAAAGTAAAGGAACAGGTGATTGAGGTACTGGGAACGCATTTTAATGTGAATGCATACGATAATGAAGATGCCGTAAAAACAACGCTGGCAGAGGGATCGGTAAAAGTTGCCAGTGGAAATAATATTATGCTGTTACATCCGGGGCAGCAGGCACGGCAGGATAAAAACGATCATTTAACATTAATAAGCAACCCCGATATGGAAGAAACACTTGCCTGGAAAGATGGTTTATTCCGCTATAACGGAGCAGACATAATAACGATAATGAAACAGGCAGCACGCTGGTACGGCGTAGAAGTAGTGTACAAAGACAAAATTGATGAAACCTTTGTTGCAGAAATACCCAGGAACGTTAACCTCTCCAAGCTGCTTGAATTACTGGAATTAACCAAACAGGTACATTTTACTATTGAAGGAAAAACGGTAACTGTAACACGCTAATTCGTTTCAGCCTAACCGGCATGAGTAACCTGCAAAGTTTAAACAATAGAAATGAAATAAATATTAAAAACAACATAGCCTAAAAAAACCGGAAGCGTTGGAAGCACTTCCGGCAACATGTTAAGGCTGATGTTAAACAGTCAAAATCAGGAGACAGACCATTTTTTAATAACCTAAACAAAACAAAGCTATGCGATTAACTGCTTATCGCCAAGCACTGAGGTGCAGGTTCTTTAACTATAACCCGGCAATACTAAAACTCTGCTTAGTTATGAAACTGACTATTATTTTGTTATTGACCTGTTTCCTGCAGGTAAATGCAAAAGGATATTCCCAGGGTGTAACGCTCAAAATGAAGCATGTTACCCTTGAAAGGGTGCTGAAGGAAATTACAAAGCAAACAGATTATCATGTTATTTATGGCAAATCGGAAATAGCAAAGGCTGCCCGGATAGACGTAGACGTTACCAACTCCAGCCTGGAAGAAGTACTGTCACTGGTCTTCAAAAACCAGCTCCTTTCTTACACCATCAGGGATAAGTTTATTGTTATATCCCCCGCGCCTGCTCCTGAACAACCTGCATCTCTGCCGGCGCCTCCGCCTGTAGACATTAAAGGAACCGTGTTATCGGGAGATGACCCCGCTTTGCCATTAGAAGGCGCTTCCGTAAAATTAAAGGGTAGCTACAGGGGAACTACCACCAATGCGAAGGGTGAATTTTTACTCCAGATCCCCGATGAATCGGGCACCCTTGTAATTTCGTTTATAGGCTATGAAACGGTTGAGGTGGCGGTTTCAGGAACCCGCTCCACCGTAAATGTTACCTTAAAAGCTGTCGACAAACAAACAGAAGAAGTTGTAGTGATCGGTTACGGCACACAGCGGAAAAGAGATGTTACCGGCGCTGTTTCATCCGTAAAAACAAAAGACCTGGTGCTTTCTTCCGGGCCTGAAATCGGCAACATGCTGAAAGGGAAAGTGGCGGGACTTACTATCCGCCAGAACAGCGCCCAGCCAGGCGGCGGCATTGATATATTAGTGCGGGGCGCCGGTTCGGTAAACGCGAGCAATGCCCCGTTGTTTGTGGTGGATGGATTTCCTATCACCGACCTGGAGCAACCCGAAAGTGGTGGCAGGTACCAGGCCGGAACACAAAGCATACTCAATTCATTTAATCCCAATGATATTGAATCCATAGAAGTATTGAAAGACGCAAGCGCCACTTCCATTTATGGTTCACGGGCGGCAAACGGCGTAATTCTTATTACCACAAAAAGAGGCAATGAAGGCGCGTTGAGGGTGCAGTACTCCGGCAACTACTCCGTTCAGAAATACAATAATCCTTTTGACGTGCTTCCCTTAAATGAATGGATGCAGGTACGCAATGAAGCCGCCTGGGAACAGTGGCAGTTTGATAATAATGTATACCCTTATGGTACCAAAACGCAGGAAGAAGCTGAAGCTAACCCGGTAAACGGGCCCTTTAGAAAATTATATACCCAAAACGCTATTAATAATGTAGGACGTGGTACGGACTGGTTTGACCTGGTAACAAGAGACGGCGCCACTATGCAGCACAATATTTCACTCTCCGGCGGCACCCGGTACACCAAATACCTCATATCAGGTAATTACTATGATCAGAAAGGGATTATAAAAAATTCGTCCTTCAAAAGATATTCGGTAAGAGCAAATATTGACCAGGAAATAAATAAATACGTAAAAACAGGCATTAATTTAACCGCCAGCAGAATTGATAACCAGAACACACAACTGGGCAGCGACCAGTACGAAAATTCGGGGATCATACGGGCTGCCATACAGCAGGGGCCGCATATTCCCGCTATAGATGAAGACGGGAATTACCCCCTGAACCCGCAATTGGCTTTGCAACCCAACCCCTACTCGCTATTGACCATAAGCGACCAGGGAAGGATTGAAAGGCTGCTGGGAAACTTCTTTATTGATATTATGCCGGTTCAGGATTTAACCGTTAAGCTGAAAGCGGGTATAGACAGGGGCATTACCAAAAGACAAAACTATTTACCCACTACTACCCTTCACGGACAACTGGAACATGGCAGGGCTTTTATATCCAATTCGGATAATAATTCTTATTTGCTGGAAGCTACCGCCAACTATACAAAACAAATTAACGAAGCTCACCGGTTTGATCTGCTTGCCGGCGTTTCCCAGCAAAGGTTCGTTACTAATTTTAGCAGTGAAGGCGCCACAGGCTTTATTACAGATGCGTTTTTATGGAATAACCTCGGCGCGGGAAGCATTCAGTTGCCCACCAGTTCATCGGGTTCTAAAAATATGATCGCCTCTTATTTCGGCAGGTTAAATTATAATTATAAGAGCCGCTATTATGCTACGGTTACTGTACGTACAGATGGCGCCAGTGTTTTTGCAGCGAATAATAAATGGGGTACTTTCCCATCCGCCGCACTGGCATGGAATGTAGCAGAAGAACCTTTTTTTGCCGCGTTAAAAAACACGGTTTCCCAGCTTAAGATCAGGCTAAGCTACGGACAAACCGGTAACGCCACCATTAACAGTAATGCTTTTGCAGCCTACTCCGCTTACCCGGCATGGCTATCAGGCAATGATGTAAGGCTTATTGGTGTTTCCTTATCCCGGCTGGAAAACCCTGATCTTAAATGGGAAACTACCACCGGCGCTAACCTGGGTGTAGACTTCGCTTTGTTTGGCGGCAAAGTAGATGGCTCTATTGAAATATATAACAATGTGATATCTGATTTGTTAGATACCAAATCATTGAACTCTTACCAGGAAGTAAATACCATTATTGCCAATATAGGCAAAACACGAAGCAGGGGTTTTGAAATAACCGTTAATACACGCAATATACAATCCGCAAATTTCCAGTGGAGAACGATGTTTGCGCTTGCCCGTTATAAAGATACCTGGTTAGAAAGAGCGCCGGACTGGAAACCTACGGTGTATGAAAGCGCCAACGACCCTATAAGAGCGGTATACAGCCGGGTAGCAGATGGCATCATGCAGGTAGGTGAACAAGCTCCTGAATCACAGCCGGAGCTAAAACCCGGCATGATAAAGATGATGGATATTAATGGATTTGACAGGGATGCCAACGGCAACCCGGTTGTAGATGCCAATGGAAGATTTGTGCGCACGGGTAAGCCCGATGGAATAATTGATGATGCAGATACAAGGCTTATGGGCACTTCCGATCCAAGCTTAATGGCAGGCATTACCAATATTTTTATTTATAAAAATTTCAGCCTCAATTTTGATTTCAATGCATTATTCGGCCGTCGTTTTGCCGATCCCAATTATACTACCTATGGCGTAAGCGCCGCAGGGGTTTATTCTAACGGTTACAATGCTTTGCGGATAGTAAAGGAAAGATGGACACCTGAAAATCCATCTGCCACACATCCCAGCTCTTTTTACGGATGGTCTCCTTATGGCATCGGTGATTTTTTTGTTCAGGACGCCTGGTTTATACGGCTTCAGAACATTTCGCTGGGCTATAACCTGCCGCAAAAAATTTTCAGCAAGGTATTCAGTTCGGCACGTATTCATGCAGATGTACAGAACCTTTTTGTGATTAGTCCCTATACAGGGGTGGATCCGGAAACCGATTCCTATACTGCCGCCTATCCGTATATCAGGACCTACACCATAGGACTTAACCTCAATTTTTAAATTTTACTTTAATCCATAAGGTATGAAAAAATATATTATTATCATCCTGCTGCCGTTTGCATTCCTGGCAAACAGTTGTACAAAGGATCTGGTGCCTATTGATTATTCCGAGATCAATCCCAATATCTTTCCCAAATCGGCTTCCGACCTGGAAGCCATGGTGAATGCCTGTTACTACCCGTTGCGCGGCTCCTGGGGTGATGGCATCTTTTCTACATCGGAACGGGGCGTGATGTTCCTCAGCGATGCCACAACTGAAATTTTATTTGGCAAATACGGCGACCAGAACTTAGCCTCCCTGCATAATTTTATACCGGCCAGCACGGGCTTCACCCGCTATTATGATGACTTTTACAATAAGATCAGCCGGATGACCATCACCATTGACCTCATCTCACGGTCAACTGTAAGCGATGATTTGAAAAGAAAGGCCATAGCGGAAGTGCGCTGCGCCAGGGGATTACTAGCCTATACGTTGTTTGACCTGTACGGCCCACTGGTAATTGCACCGTTAGAAGCCTTACAGAATCCATTGAAGGAAGAACCCCTGGCAAGGCTGAGCAATGATGAAATGGTGGCTTTTATTGAAGACGATCTTGTGGCCGCGGCCGCTGATCTGCCGCTGCCTAAGGATGCCGATTATGGGAGGTTCAATAAAGCATTGGCCAAAATGATTAATATCAGGCTGAACCTCCACGAAAAAAAATGGGACAAGGTAAAAACATTATGCGATGACATTATCGCTTATAACGCTTATACACTTGACGACAATTATGCCGGAATATGGGACCTGGAAGGCGCCAAGAACAGCAAAGAAGTTATATGGGCTATTCCCTGCGACTACATCGGCACCAGTGAAAACCAATGGCAACTGATGGTGCTGCCCTCTAATTATCTTCCCCAGGGCGGCTGGGGCACCATATCAAGTACCTGGTGGTTTTACGACAGGTTTGAGGTGAATGACAAAAGAAAACAAATGCTGATTGCAGAGTATACCGGCAGCAATGGCATTACGTACAACCGCAGTAACCCGGGAGACATATTAGACAGAGGGCCCATACCCTTAAAAATAAATGAAGATGCGGCAAGAACTACCAGCCTCACCACGGTAGATATTGTGATGTACCGCTATCCCGATGTGCTTTTATCAAAAGCAGAAGCTATCGCCAATGCGGGCACGCCGGATGCGGAAGCTATGGAACTGGTAAACGTAGTAAGAAGAAGAGCAGGCCTCGGAGACAAGAACCTTGCAGACTACAGTTCTACAGAAGCCTTTAATGACCTGATTTTGCTGGAAAGAAGCCATGAGTTCTGGTGCGAGAACGGGCAATACAGGGCGGATCTTATCCGGCATGGAAAATTTGTAAGTCGTTGCCAGGAAGTAACACAATCAACTTACACCAATCCCAATAAGGTAGTATTCCCTTTCTCACTGCAAACAGTAAGCGAAGGTAAAGGCATGTTTCTCCAGAACCCGGGATACCAGTAAACAAAAATCCTCCCTGTTCAAACAAAAAAATAATTATGCGTACAAACGAATTATATAAAATAATTTCCGGCATGCTGCTGTTGTGCTGCTTCCTGGGCTGCAAAAGAACAGAAGCGGGTGATGACCCTGTTGACGATAGTGTAAAGTATGAAATATCGAACGCCATTTTTCCTAACCCGGAAAGAGGCTTTATTAAAACGATGAGCGTTTATGCAGAAGGAGCGTCATTAAATATTACCCAGCTTGGCATCTTAAGGAACCAGAACGTTTCGATGATTTTACGGGTATATTATCTCGATGCGTTTAAAGAGCAGGCGATCAGCAATGCCCAACTTTCTTTGATACAGGAAGATATGAATAAAATAAGAGATGCGGGCTTGAAAATCATACTGCGTTTTGCCTATACAGATGACATGGAAGGAACCGATGCCCCTTATGCCGTTATTGAGCAGCACCTCGATCAGTTGAAACCCGTTTTTGAAAACAATAAAGATGTGATCGCTTTTATGCAGGCGGGCTTTATTGGCGCCTGGGGCGAATGGCATAGTTCCAGCAATGGTCTTGCAACAATAGAGAACGAGAGAAAAGTATTGAACAAAATACTGAGCGTTTTGCCGCCGGAAATTATGGTGCAGGTAAGAACACCATCGGTTAAACAGCAGATATTTGACAATACGGCGCCGGTAACTGCCGCCATTGCATACACCAGCGACAGCCGCGCAAGAGTAGGACACCATAATGATTGCTTTTTATCGGGCGGTACAGACTACGGCACTTATAATAATATTGATGCGGAAAAAAAATATATAAGTGATGAAGCATTGTTTGTTCCTACAGGCGGAGAAACCTGCCCCCCTACCGGCGGATATGATCCTACCTGCGCGGAGGGAAGAAAGGAAATGAAATTATTAAAATGGACTTACCTGAATTTAGACTGGTATCCTGCCACCATTAATGCATGGAAAGCCTCCGGTTGCTTTGATGAATTTCAGACGTATTTAGGATACAGGCTGGCGTTAACAGATGCAAAATTTCCACAACAGGCAACAGCCAACAGCAGTATATCCATTAGCATCAATATCACCAACAAAGGATATGCACCTTTATACAATAAAAAAAATGCCTCTCTTATTCTAAAGAACAAAGCTACCGGTGACTATTATGAAAAACCACTGGCTGCAGATATCCGCGCCTGCAAACCTGCCGGCACACTGGCTATCAGCGAAACCATCAGCCTGGCAGGATTACCCGAAGGAAATTATGACCTCTGTTTACGGATAGCAGACCAGGCGGATAACCTGAGAATAAGAAAGGAATATTCGGTAAGATTAGCCAATACCAATGTATGGACTGAAGATAATAATGGTATGAATAATTTGAACCTGCAATTAAACATAAAAAATGGATGAGCAGCGTAAGTTCCGATTAACCTGTTCCAAAACTTAATAATTATGAAAAAAAATATCGTGTATTTATCAGGCGTATTGTTCCTGTTCATTACCGTTTCCGCCTGCAAAAAAGATAAGACTGACAGTAACCTTAAATCGGTATTCAGCTATGTAGCCGATGGCTTCAGGGTAACCTTCACTAATTTTTCCTCGGGCGCCAAAACATATCACTGGGATTTTGGCGATAAGACGGGAGACAGCTCAACCCTGAAATCGCCCCAGCATATTTTTTCACAAAAAGGTGATTTCCTTGTTTCCTTAACCGCTACCAATGGAGATCAAACCAGCGTTTTTACGGATACCGTAACGATAATCGGGCCCAATATCAGAATTGACGGAGATTTTTCTGACTGGGAATACGTGGATTATGTTCACGTAAACGATGAAAATTTCGGAGGTACCATACGAGCCATAAAAGCATTTACCACCGCGCAGGATATTAATTTTTATGTAGAAGGCACCCCGGATATGAAACTGGAGCTGATTGATATGTTCATTGATACAGACAACAATCCTGCTACAGGCTATAGCGTTGGAGATTATCCGGCGGGTTCAGGTATGGATTATTTATTAGAAGGTCCGGCAGCTTCACCCGGATGGGGTAGCGTATATGTACATTCAGGCGCACCTGCCGACTGGGTTTTCAACACTGTTTCTTCATTTGACGCTGAAATGATTTTTTCAGCCATCAAGCCTGTCAGCGGTAAAAATATCATTGAATTTTCAATAAAGAAAAGCACTTTAGGCAGCCTTAAAGGTTTTATTAATTTTGCTCTGGTTGAGCTTAATTCAGGCTGGTCGGCTATTGGAAGGATCCCGCAAAGTGGAACTCCGGAATCAAAATTCATTGCCGTACAGTTGTAAACGCACATAATTGACGCTAAAGACCGGGTGAATTGTAATGCACCTGGTCTTTACCCCTGAATAAATCATATCATTCCAAACAATAAAATTTCCATTCCCCCTACCCTTCTTTCTTTACCAGCACTACCCTGCTTCTGTCGGCCTTATACAACTGGTCATAAAACTTCACCAATTCATTATAATCAGAAGGGGGAAACCGGCCGCTGAACTTTTCAATACTCCGGTAATATATCATCTTATCTGCCTGAACATCTACAGAAGCAATGTACGTACCAAATTTGCTTTCTATTTTTACAGGGGCAGGCATGTTTTCTACCTGATAACCGGCTGGAATTTCGATAACAGTAGTATCAATATCCCGGTATTCAAAATTCAGCGAAACAGGATATTTCCTTTTATCATCTGATTTGAGCTTCACAGATGACCGGGTTATGATATTAGGATTAATGAATAACCGCTTTCCAGTAACAGAAGCATAGTTTAAAGCATTTAATTCGAGATGTTCATCTATTGCCGGGATTGCCGTCTTACTTTCTTTGTATTCAAATTTTGCAACATCATAATGTGGCAGGTCTATATTTTTTTTCAAGTATTCCAGTTGCTTGTCTTTCGATAACTGGTGGATCATACCATGCAGGTAATCCTGCTGTACTGCTGTATAATGTGTATTGATCTCTACATTTAATTCACCATTTTCAGAAAGCTTACCGGATGCTTTTCTGATCTGAAGGTTTTGATCAATCCCATACCGGGGTGTTTTTACCAGTTTGCCTCCATCTTCATCTATCAGCAGCACTGGCCGGTTGGCATTGCTTCCGCCTAAATAGCCGGGCGCCACTGTTTGGCTCGTACATTCCAGCCACATGGTATCTGCTTTTAAGGGTACACATAAGATAATGTGATTAAACTGGCTGCTCGGAAAATCTTCGAGAAAATGTGGTTGCCCGTTACCATTCTTAATAAGTGTGTAATGCGATTTTATACCCGCTTCTTTGAGCAACGAAAACATGTAATTGGACAGTGCCTTACAGTCGCCGTATTTTCTTTGTGCTACATACGTGGCATCGAACGTTTGCCAGCCTCCAATGCCCAGTTGCACGCTGATATAGCGGGTATTCTGTTGCAGGTAATCGTACAGCTTCAGCACTTTTTCTTTATCATTGTTCATACCATCGGTAAGCTGGTGAACGGTTTGCTTTACATTATCGGGGAGTTTATCCCGACCCTGGTTTAAAGTAAAAATAAATTTTCCCAGGCCTTCCCAGGATGACATATCTCCTGTGTATTTTTCGAACTCAAACTGAACAGGACCTAAATACACTACAGGCATAATATCGCTCCAGTTTGGCGAAGCGTACTCTAACTGGATAGCTTCCAGGTTATTCAATTCCCAGCGGTAGGTGTCCCGTCCTTTTTCCGTTTTTTTATCAGGCACAGTCTTGTAATTAAACGCTTTGTACCGGATGGCAAAATCTGAGGGAACAACCAGTGTCATAGCGCTTTGCATTACCGACATATTTTCGCCGCCCAAAGGAGACCATGCGGGAAAAAACATATTATAATTGTACTGTACTACAATTTCATATTCGATGGTATAAGGATAAAGCCGGTGAAAAAAACCATGTACTTTAATGCGATTATCATCCATAAGGCTAATATCATCCGTAGCGCTTAAATCCTTGATCTCGCTTTTTTTAAGACTCCTGATTTTCTTTCCGTTGGCGTCATATAAATTACCTTCCATGCTTTTAAACTCCCGCAGCTTATCATAGCCCACAACTTCTACAGCGTATTTATCACCGTTTTCATTAAGAACGGTTAACGCATATTTATGATATAAACGTGATCTTCCAAGGTCCAGCACCTCAAACCGGATATCTTCCATCCGTTTTACCACATGCGCGTCTTTCAATAATGCTTCAGGTATATTACTTACCGCATAATCGCCATCGGCACCAAACACATAGCAAATGCTCAACAACATGGTGATGGTTACCAGTATTTTTCGGGTCATGGCTTAGTTTTTCTTTTTCAATACTATAGGTTCTGCATGTTTTTTTACTACATAACTAAAAAATTCCCTCAGGTCATTATACTCTTCGGGCGCATAAGCGGCCCGGTTCAGCTTAAGCCGCGAGCGGAGCCTGATGGTTTCGCCCGATTTATCAATCATGTATTCAAAAAAGCCATCGGCTTCCCCAAATTGCACTTTGGCCGATTTTGGAAGTTCTTCAACGGCATAACCGGCCGGTACATCCATATTCAGAATATAGGTTTCATCAAACAGGCAAGGCATTTCTACAGGATATGATCTTTCGGCAGCCTTAAAATAATTGTCTTTGTACCCTTCCAGCATCATCGGGTTAAAATAGATCATATCGCCTTCCTGGTTCATCACAAAATCATACTCTACTTTAACCGGCCCATCTAAGTCCTTCAGTTGTTCTATTTTTTGTCCGCTCAGTGTCATATCGCCCGTATAGGCAGTTTGTATGCTTTTAAAAAAGGGTTCTTCTCCTTTCTCTTTTATCTTTTCCCGCACATTGATGGATTCGTAATAACCGGCATTGGTGCTGCTATGACCCGTCCATTCACCCGGCTTTTCGCTGCGGATAAAAACAGAAGTAAGTTTTTTCTCTACTACGGAATCCGCACTCAGGTAAACTGCTTTGGCTATATTTTCAGTAATCAGCCTTGCATGCCCGTTATAACATTCACTAAGCAAATGGTTGAAGCCTAATGCAGGAGAAGTGCCGTCGAGATAATACAGCTTATCATTAATATTTGCCGCGCAAATCACATAATCAAACCTGTCTAACAGCGGGTAAAACTCGTGGGTATACCCATGACTGCGGGTACTTAATATAACAGGATAGGCTTCAATGCCCTGCTGCTTCATCATAGCTGTAAGCAGCAAATTGATATCGGCAACATAGCCATTCTTATTTTTACTGATGGTTCTGAGCGGCGTAGAAAGCCCGATACCTCTTTTACCGGTAGAGGTATACCTGTCGCGCACATAGGCATATATTTTTTTAGCCTTTTCCAATTTATCCGCCGTTCCCTGGGTTACCGGTTTCAGCTCATCATCCAACCAGTTGTTGTTCTTTAGAAGCCCGGCGCCAAAATCATCGTCTTTCATTAGCTCTACCGCCAAACTTGCCCAGCTACCCATAATATCTTTTACCGGGGTATTGGGAAACCGGTATTGTGATAATTGAAATTCTATTTTGGCTATGTGATTGCGGATAGTGGATGTAAAGCTTTCTGTTTTTAATGCGGGCACATTTCTGGCTATCCATTTATGCTCAACGGCATTGGCGGTAAAACTGTAGTAAGACGAACTTGAAGCCCCGCCGGGCTCCACCATGCTAAAATTATCGCGGGTTGTTTTGGAACTGTGCTCCAATGGAAAACTGCCCTGCGACAAGAACACATAATTAAAAAAGTCGGGTATTTTTACTTCGTACTCGCTCCATAAAACGGGGTAATCGCCCTGGAATTCCCATGGTTGCAGATTACGTAAAAAATCTGATTGAACAGTGTATACATATTCAATCAGCGATCCTTCTTTTACAGCAGGGAGGGTAAACTTAACCGTTATATGGTTCTTATCATATTTATCTTTAAATATGGATTTCTTATCTAATTCTGTTTCCACCACCTTCCCGTTCTCCAGGTTATAGGTAGATGCCTTGAGATTAATTACTTTTTCTTCCCCGCTGCCGCTTATATAGAGCGGTATTTCGACATTAGCGGCATCCATGCCGTTTTTGTTCAGGATCTTAATGCGGGTGTGCTTTTTAAATGATAATGAAAACCAGCCTTTGTTGTTTCCCTCAAAGTCGGATCTGCCCATATCGGCAATAACAACCGCGCTAACGCTGGTATCAAATTTATTTTTGGAGAGATCAAAATCGGCAGCCGCTATCTTTCCGAATTTAATATTGAGTTTATCCTGTGCAAAGAGATAATTTTGCGAAAGGCTGAACACAGCTATCGCGAGGAGAAGGGTTTTGTTTTTCATGATTTATTAACCGGGTTTTAAGAAGGTTGTAATACGAATGTAAGTTTTTTCCATATTAAACCGCCATCCGCACCTTTATAATTTTTGAGCTTGAATACAAACAACTATACCACCATTGTTAAAGATATAGCAACGCAATGCGGATTTGATTATTGTGGGATTGCCAAAGCCGTACCGCTTGATGATGATGCCCGCAGGCTCGAAACCTGGCTCAACCAGGGCATGAACGGCGCTATGCACTATATGGAAAACCATTTCGACCTGAGGGTGAACCCGCTTAAGTTAGTGCCGGGTGCTCAATCGGTTATTACCCTTTTGTTAAATTATTTTCCTGCACTATCACCCCGTCCGGATACGCCAAAGATATCCCGTTATGCCTGGGGAAACGATTATCATGAAGTAATAAGGGCCAAGCTTAAATATTTTTTACAGGAAATGAAGCAACGCATAGGTGAAGTAAATGGAAGAGGCTTCGTGGATTCGGCGCCGGTGCTGGAACGTACATGGGCACAGCGCAGCGGGCTGGGGTGGGTAGGAAAAAACGGGAACCTTATCAATAAAAGATCGGGATCCTTCTTTTTTATCGCTACGCTTATTGTTGATATTAAATTAGACTATGACGATCCTGTTGCTAAAGATTATTGCGGCTCCTGCAGGAAATGCATTGACGCCTGCCCTACGGATGCGATACAGGAAAACCGGGTGGTAGATGGCAGCAAATGTATTTCGTATTTTACCATTGAGCTGAAAGACATGCTGATACCGGGTGAAATGAAAGACAAATTTAATAACTGGATGTTTGGCTGCGATATATGCCAGGAGGTGTGCCCCTGGAACCGTTTCAGCACCACAACGCATGAAACGGCTTTTGAGCCCATTCCGGAAATACTCAACTTTGATACGCAGGACTGGGAAGCTTTAACGGAAGAAAGCTTCAAAAAAATATTCAAAAACTCTCCGTTGAAAAGAGCCAAGTTTAATGGCATTAAAAGAAACCTGAAATTCATTAGCTCATAACCTGCATATAAAAATAAAAAAGGAGCAACGCAAAATGCATTACCCCTAACCGTCCCGGATATTTGAAATTTGAAATTTAAGATTGCATCCGTTTCCAGATTTCAGGATTCAAATTTGAAATTTATTTGGATCTTGTCATTTGGTTCTTGGTATTTTGCGGCTATAGCATCAGATCAGATGAATGGCTAACAACGATGAACGGATACCCCTTTTACTTCTCACCTCTCACTATTCATCCCTAAAACTGCCAGCCCAGCTTAATCATTAACCGGTTCATGCTGTAAGTGAATTTTTGTATATCCACCGTTTCCATATTTTCCCCTGTAACGGTAGTAGTGGTTCTTTTCTCACTAAAATATTTATGTGAATAACCGGCACTCAGCAAAAAAGCATTGCCCCCTTTTAAATAAACAGCGTACCCAAAGCCGGCATCCATATAAGCGCCTCCTTTATATTTATAGTCTGTATTCCTTGGCCAGCCCCATATAGTAAACTCCGGCTCTTTTCTTTTAACCCAGGGCAAATTATAACCGCCATCTGCATATACAAACAGCTTATTCCCTTTCTTTACATCAAACGACCTTCTCAGGTCAAGGAATAAAGGCACAGAACGATAGCGGTAAAAATCAATTCCTGCTCCCACACCGGCAAACCAGTTGCCATAACCTGCGCCGTTAACCGTTTGCAGTGCGCCCGACACGGCATTGTTACCGTTAACCAGTGCAACCTGCTCAACAGAATGAAAAACAAATTTGGGCAATGTTTTTTGCTGTGCCTGCAAGTGCACACCCAAAGCAAAAAGGAGTATGGCCACTAAAATGATCTGCTTTCTCATTTCTTCACTTTAATTTTACTGAGCAATTGTATATTACTGGGATCAGCATACAGGTACTGGTACAAGCCATCGCTGGTTACTACCAATGCAATATTGTTCATGGCAATTACATCATAGGTTTCAATTCCTTCAATGGTTGTTATCAGTTTCAGATCATTTACATCCGTGGCATTATATACTTTTAATCCATTGGCTCCGTCGCAGATAAACAACATATCCCTATCCTTAGACAATCCGTGCGGGTTAGTCATTTCATAGGTTTTAACCAAAGAAGGACTGTTGATATCGGCAATATCTAATATTTCGAGGCGGTTGCTAACGCTATTGCATGTAGTGCCGGTACGCAGGGTTACGTATGCGTACTTTTCATCGGCAATTACAGGGTCGCAACTTTGCACATGTAAAAATTGCCCCTCTTTTACGGGATTATTGCCATTTGAAATACTATAGATATACATACCTGTTGTAGAACCTATGAACAGCTTTTGCTGAAAAGGAAAAATGGTTTCAATATTCCAGCCTATATTTACTTTATTGGTAAACGAAGGCTGCTCAGGCCTGCTGATCTCAAAAACATTCAGATCATTTAAGGTAACGCTGTATAAATGATACCCTGCAATGGCAAATCGTGCCATAGAGCCGCCCGCACCAAAGGGAGACACGCTTTTGGAAGAAGAACTAAAATTTCCCTGGCCTGAATAGCTGGCAAGGCTAAGCACATCATTATACATAAACGCTTCGCTTTTATTAAGATCAATGCCAAAAAAGCCGCCGTTGCCACAATCCATATTTACTGTTGTATCTCTTTTCAGCCAGTCTACAATTACTTTACTGTTATCGGCATAAAACGTACCGTAATATTGCCGGAACGGAAAAGTGTTTTCTATAATTTTTGTGGTTTTAGCATTGAGCGGATCGGTAATATCAAGGGTGATCAGATCGGTATACGCATCGGCATACAATGTATTGCCTTTCACCGCCATATCCATATTACCGGGGATATCAATAAAAGCTACGTTTTTAGGTGCGGTGGGGATGGCGTTATCAATAATATGAATGCCTTTGTCTACTTCATTTAAAAAAATATAGTTGCCACGGATATATATTTTTCCTGTTCTTTCCATTTCCCGGGGCGCATTACTTTTAATGTTGGACCTTACTTCCTCAGTAGTTTTGTATACCGGAACGAAGTAGCTGTAGGTTTGTGTGCAATGATCCTTAATGCATCCCTGCATGAATAATGCTGCAGCAATAAAAATAAAAAAAGGGTTGAATATTTTTTTCAGCATGGCAATTGGTTTAATAGCCTGACAAACGGTTCAGCACAAGCGTTGCACCAATAATAATTATTTTAACGGTGTACCCATGCCGGGCATAGGGGGCCGATGGAAACCGGTTGTACTATTTTCTACCCAGTACCCATTCCGCTTTTAACCCGCCATATATAAAATGTTGGTTCAGGTTTGCAGAAGGTTTAAGCAAGTTGGTGAGATTATACTGAACAACAGGTCCTATATAGAGTGGCCTGCGGCTATTGGCAAAAAATTTAGCCGAGGCTCCCGCATATACGCCTGCCTGCATTTTATTAAATAAAGTTCTGTCTTTATAATACGATCCCGTTTGTGTGTGATAATGCACTGCAGTTGTATTTGCCAGCCAGGAAAAGGATAATCCCCCGTTTAACTGCAAAGGAAGTTTGGCTGCTTTATTTAACTGCCACTGTACACCCGCAGGTATTTCAATAAAATGATAGCGGTTGGCATAGTTTATATTTTGCCCGCCAACGTAATATCCTGCATAACTGGCATTTGCATCATTCTGGGTATTACCCAGTGCAAACCTGTAGTTGTTGATATCATTCCCCACTACCCTGTTGGTTGAATAGTAATTGTATTGTAATCCGCCTGTAATAGCCAGCCGTGCATTCATCTTCCATTTTACAAACCCGCCCGCCTGCCAGGCTAACCCGCTTTTTACAGGAGAAGCAGGAGGTGGCAGGGCGGCAACCATACTGTTTTGACCGGTAAGAAACCCTATATTATTTGACATATTGGGGGAATTAAGCATAGCATTAGGGGACGATTTTTCAGCCCTGCCATTACCAAAAAGGTCAGATAAGCCATCGCTAACCGACGACACCCCGGCTCCGCCCGAAATGCCCCATTCCCACGCTCCCTTCTTTGTTAACTTAACCGGGGTATTCGTATTTTCAGAAATACCTCCTTTTGAAATACCATTCAGCACCTTCTCTGTTTCAATGCCGGGAAGGGACAAAAATTTTTCATCCACAGATTTCTGTACCGCTAATGGTGTTGTTGCTACCGAATTTTTGTTGCCTGGATTCAACGCTTCTTTATTACCACTAAAAACCGTTTCCTTTTTATTATTTCCCAACGCTGGATAAGTGGACGCATTATTTTCTCCCGCAGCAGCAGTGAGCTTACCGGCATGATCAGGCACCGGTAATTGAACAGCAGGCGGGGCCTGTTGTTGGATATTACCTAATGCCTGAATGTTTACCGGTGGCTTCACGGAATGTTGTGGTCCGTTTGAAGCATGAGAATCAGAACCTGAACCGTGTGTATTTGAGCCGGCATTTAATACTTTCCTGCCGGCAGCAGAAGATGCTGTTATATCTGTATTTTGTGTATTTTGTTTACTGTTGGGTGAAGCTATAGTACTGTTCTCCTGAAGCGGCCGTCCATCTATCGTATTTTCTTTGCTGTTTGGGGGAGTTGATTTTGTAAAACCATCCTGCGCAGAATGATTGCTATTATGCTGCAGCAGCCAGTAACCGCCCGTACCTAGCAGCAATAGCATCAGAGGAACCCAAATAAATGCTCTTTTACGACCCTTTTCTTTCCGGATCCTACTGCTCACTTGGGGCCAAACTTCTGCAGATGGCTTTAGCCGCAGCTCATCAAAAAGCTGCTGCACCTGCTTTTCAAAATCATTTTCCGGCATATTGTCCCAGTTTAGATTCAACAGAATGTTTTTCTATCCAATTGATCAGCAAATTTCTCGCTCTCATATATTGCGAACGGGAAGTGCCTTCATTGATCCCCAGGATCTCCCCTATCTCCACATGTGTATATCCTTCAACGGCGTGCATATTAAATACCGTTTGATACCCGGTAGGCAGTTGCCTTACCAGATTGGCCAATTCTTTTGTTTGCATATATACCTGCGGGTTCTCCTCCGAAACAGGGTGCAGCGTAATATCTGTAAATGAAAGGTCGTACTGGTATTTGCTGCTTTGTTTAAGGTAGTTAATAGCTGTGTTTACCATAATGCGTCTTATCCATGCGCCTAATTCGCCATCGGAGCGGTACTGGTGCAGGTATTTAAAAACTTTTACAAAGCCTTCCTGTAGTACATCTTCCGCGTCTGCAAAGGATTTGGTATAGCGATAGCATATACCAAGCATTTGCTCAGCATACAAATCATACAATTGTTGCTGGGCACTGGCTTTCCCCTTCAGGCAGTCTTTTATTAATTGTTGATAGTCAATCATTCCGTTCGAACATTATAGCTGACAATGCTACTATATAAATCGTTGCACTGCATTATATTTTATTTGAACGGAAAAAATAATTACCTGAAAATCCGCTATTTAGCCATCCGTTCTTTCTGCATATCTTCGCAGCAATGGCTTTATTTGCATTACAGCAGGAGCTTATTTTCCCCCCGGTTCACCTGGCAGAGCCCGATGGATTGCTGGCTATGGGGGGAAATTTGTCAACGGAAAGACTGCTTTTAGCTTACAGAAGCGGTATTTTTCCCTGGTATGAAGGAGATGTGCCTTTATGGTGGTGCCCCGATCCGCGCTTTGTGCTTTTTCCGGAAAATTTAAAGATCAGCAGAAGCATGCAGCAACTGATCAAAAAAGAGACCTTTCGCTTTAGCGTTAATACCAGTTTCAGATCAGTGATCCGTGCATGTAAAACCAGCTCCCGGAAAAACCAGCACGGCACCTGGATAACAGATGAAGTGGAAAAAGCTTATTGCGTCCTGCATGAAAAAGGATACGCGCACAGCGCCGAAGCATGGGTGGGTGATGAACTGGCCGGAGGGCTATATGGCATTCGAATGGGCAAAATATTTTTTGGAGAAAGCATGTTCAGCCGTGAAAGCAATGCAAGCAAATTTGCCTTCATCAGGTATGTGCAGCTATTGCAGCAGGAAGGAATTGAGCTAATAGACTGCCAGGTATATACCGCGCATTTAGAAAGCCTGGGAGCGGAAATGGTACCGAGGGAAATTTTTATGAAGAAGCTGAATCAGCTTTTACCCAAAGCATATGAATAGTTTTAATGAAATTCATTCGTGTTGGATCTGAATGGAGCTAAAGCTGCTTTGCTGAACGCAGTTACCGCGTTACATATCTCATTAGAAATGCTTCCGGCGTCAAAACTTCGATCTGTGCAAAATAAAAATCATTCAGATCATTGGTTATTATGTGCTCACACCCGGCATGTAACGCGCAGTAATACTGCAAGGCATCTTCAAAGTCATGTGCCTGTTTATTTTGAATAGCCATCTTCGTTTCTTTTTCTCCGCAATTCGCTATCTTAATATGTTCCAGTAAAAGCGCTATTTTATTACGGGCCATGGTTGTGCCATGCTTTTTTTCGGCAAAATAAAAAGCTATGGCAAGACATACCGGTGAAGTGATTAGCGAAAACTGGCTGTACCTGGTTAAACTTAATAATCTCGCTGTATAAGGAAACAAAGGGTATTCTTTATTTAAAACCGAAATAAGAATATTGGCATCTAAAAAAACACGCATTATTTTTTCTTTCTGCTTTCGAAAAATATTGCTTTCCGCTTTTTATTATTTTTGGGCGTGGTGATATATTCGGCCTCACCTTCAGAAACCATGCTCACCCACTCATCAACAGGGAAATCTTCAATATTGTTATAGCCTCCGCTGGTGAGCTTTCGAAGTAAGATTTCAGTAAGACGGCTAAGGCTAATTCCCTGGCCTTCTGCATATTCCTTTGCCTGCTTAATGATTTTTGCATCAAAACTTAAAGTGACTTTAGCATCCATAAAACATTGTTTATACTACAAAAATAAAAAAACTATACGTATAAAGATACTATTAGTGAAAATTAATGCTTTTTTAAAGTGATATTCCAGTTTGTTCCGCTTCCTATTTTATATTTTTCTGACAAATTTCCCATATTAATTGCCAGGGCAACATTCATCAGGCTGTTTATATAAACCAAAGCGTTTTCTTCTCCGGCTTCCCCAAAAGCCCTTAAATAAGGAAGATTAGCCGCATACACCAATGAATTGTTGTGGGTGATCTTTACTTCCAGCGTATCATTATAATTTACCTGTAATTTTTTGAATACTGAAGTATCTATGTTCGTCCATATATTTCCATACTGCGGATCAAGCACGGGAATATTGCCTGTAATGGTGCCCTTATCATAAACCGGCTGCTGATAAAGCAGCATTATTACACCTCCCGGAAGTTCAGGGCCCACTTCTTCAAAACTTATTTTTCCGGCTGCCAGCTTTGCGGCGGTATATGCAAAAATATCGCGTCCGTGAAAAGTGTAAGAAGCTTCTGAACCCGGCCGCCTGTTTAATGTTTCGTTAATTTGCCGGACTTGTGCGATGCCCATTTTTTGAGCAACCTCTGTTAAAGAGCCATTATCAGGGCTAACAAAATAATGCCCGGTAAGCGTTTTCATTACTACAGGTTTGCGTAACGTACCCACACCCGGATCTACCACAGACACAAAGATGGTTCCCGGGGGCCAGTAAGGCGCAGTTTGCTGAAGGCGGTACGACGCCGCTCTGATATTATATGGAGGAATTTCGTGCGTAAGATCAAACACGCGAACAGCAGGTGAGGTTTCAAAAATAACTCCCTTCATTTCGGCTACGGCGCCGTCTTTTACACCAAAATCGGTTTGCAAAACAATGCCGGGGAGTTGTTTGTGCGTACAGCTTAACAATAACAGAATAACAGCAGGTAATAATAAATATCGCATGGGTTAAGAGATGTCTTCATTCTTATCACGACTTACCAGCAGGCAATAATCGTGTTCAATAGAAAGGTAACCATATTCGTAACAAAAAAAATAAGTTAATCCTTTTTTAGTGGTATAAGTATGAGTAATAAACCGGAAATTAAATCCTTTTTCAGCGAGCTTATGTTTGGGTGCTTTGGCTATTTCCTTTCCGTTGGGGATCAGCGTTGCTAATATCTGCCTGTTCCTTCGTAAAATACTATTAACGTTACGAACAAAATTGGAGGTCTGGCTGTAGCGTTTGTTGTTGTGTGCATTGCGGCACCAGTCGTCGCAGAATTTTTTATCAATCCTGCCTTTAACCGGCTTGCCACAATACAGGCAATAGGCCTGTTGCGGGGTGTCTGCCATAAGTTTCCGTTTTAGAAATGGAGTGTTTTTCATTTCCCGCGTTCCGGGAACCTGATAAAATTAAGTTTTTAGGTGCACATTTTTACAAGAAATCTACACCTGATTATCCGTTTTTAAACGCTTATAAACGACTATAAACGGTTTTAAACGACTATATACCGACTATCACTTTTGACCAGATGCATCTTTGTATAGTTAAACGGAAAGCGCTTTCACCACTAAAACCTTAAGATCCCGGAAAGGGAATACGCATTAAAAACAATTAAAAACTTCGCATTATGAACACTTTACAAAACAAAGTACAGTTGATCGGCAACTTAGGTAATAACCCGGATGTTCGCAATACAGAATCGGGAAAGAAAATGGCACGCGTATCTATTGCTACCAATGAAAATTACCGTAACGCTAAAGGCGAAACCGTAAAAGAAACACAATGGCACAATGCGATAGCATGGGGTAAAAACGCGGAACTCGTGGAAAAATATCTTACCAAAGGCAGCCAGGTGGCCATAGAAGGAAAATTGGTTAACCGCAATTATGTAGACAAGGAGGGAATTAAAAAATATATTACGGAAGTGCAGATAAATGATATATTATTCCTCGGTAGTAAGAACAGCGGGAAATAAACCTGCACACCCCTGAACAGGAAGGCCACTTTTAAGGTGGCCTTTTTGCTATAAAGGCAATCAACGCGCTTTGCTTTTTTGTTTATGCCGGTTGCTTAATTTTGGGTTGTCAATTATTAATGGGCAGGTTCTTTTCAAAATCATATAATGTTACCCGGCGGATATCGTAATAAGACTGCCAGTATTGCTGCAGCATGCGAACATAATCTACCACCGCATTATCTTTTGCTTCCTGCGCCAATCCCAGGTCTGTAATACTGATCTTGCCCAGCATATACCTGTTGCGGGCCACCTCGTATCTTTTCTGGGCTATGGTGTCACTTTTAGCGGATATGACCAATGCGGACTGCAACTGCAGGAACTGATTGACCGTATTTTCAATTTCAAGCTCAAATGACTTTTTCTGGAAAGCGATCTGAGACTGTGTTGATTCTAAATTAGCTTTGCTGGCAGCAATATCATGCCTGTTTTTTCCAAATCCAAATAAAGGCAGGGAATATCCAATATTCACCTGCTGAAAATCCAGTGGGTTCTGATAGGCTCCGGCCAGTGTCATGGCGGTTTGATTTAACCCATAACTGAGCCTTATATTTCCACTGGCAAAAGCATTAGACTGGCTTTGTCTTACCTGCCTCCTGGCATTGTTCTCCTGTAAATCGAAGCCCAGTATATCACTCCGGTTATTTTCAGCTTCTACCACCGCGCGTTTCATATCTACCGGAAATACAGGCGCGTCTGTTACGGGCACAAGCTCAAAATCGGTATTACTGTCTAAATTCAAAAGATTAGCCAGCCGTTTTGCACTTGCTTTCACATTTACTTCCCCCTGGGTTACCGCGTTCCGGGCATTCATCAACTGGAGCTCAACCTGCAGCAATTCATTTTCGGCTATCCGTCCCACGTTAAAACGACCTGTTGATATTTTATAGAGGGTGTCATTTACCTGCACGTTCTGTTGGGCGTTGTTCAATACCATATTAGAAACATACAGATCGAAATAAGCGGCTGTTATTTGTCCGGATAAATTTTCATATAACTCTATCTGCTGCTTGGTAGCCTGCTTCATCCTAAGCTTTTCCTGTTCAAAATTCCACTTAACCGTATTAAATAAGCTTAAAGGCTGAATGATACCCACCTGGAAAGGAGCCGTTTGCCACTGGCGCTGGTCGAGCCCTGTACCTTTATTGGTAAACAGGTTAGCGCCGGATGAAACAAATATGTTACCGCCGGTCCAGAAAATATTCTGGGTTAGTGTAAGATTGCTCCCCAGTATTGAACGCTGCACCGATTGCACCTTATAAGAACCATCCGGTTGAGTAATATTCAGCAGGGAACGGTCATAAGACGGCAATGTGCCATCAAGACTCAACTGTGGCTTAAGCGATGCCTTGAAAGAATTGTAGCGATGCACATAACTGCTGTAGTTAGCTTCAATTTGCTTAGCCAGCAAGCTTTGTCCTCTCGCCACTCCAATAGCTTCCTGCAGGGATAAGGTCATTTTATTTTGCGACAGCACAGGCTGGCAAAAGCACATCACCGCAAGGGTAAGGTATAAAACAGGTTTCAATGATAGCGTATTTTTATGGTTTAGAAATCGTTTCAAAAAAAAGCCATGCGATTTGCTTATTTTAATCAGACCGCAACGATACCACAGGATCGCTTTTGGCTGCACGGCGGGCAGGCAGTATGCCAAATATTAAACCCACGGCTATAGATATAGTAAATGAAATGATGATAGATGCGGGCGAAATAATCGTTTGTATGCCTGTTGCACCCCTGATCAGCAAACTGGTAGTAACGCCCAGTATAACGCCTATTACCCCCCCGGTAACGCTTATACTTACCGCTTCCCCGAGGAACTGCATAACAACGTCTCTTTTAGTTGCCCCCAGGGCCAGGCGCAAACCAATTTCGCGGGTTCGCTCCAGTACCGATGCCAGCATAATATTCATAATGCCTATGCCTCCAACAATTAGTGAAATGGAAGCAATAATGGCCAATACCACATTGAAAAGCGCTTTTGTTTTTTGTTCCTGCTTTAATAAAAGCTCCGGCACCACAATTTCATAATCCTCAACCTGCTGGTGCCGTCTGGAAAGCAGCCGGCTCAATATCTCTACCGTTGGCATCACCATTTCACTTTTATCAACATGCACCACTATCCTGTCTAACTGGTTATAGTTGGAGGGCGCCTGGTTTCTCCTGTACCGCATCATCCTTATTTTTTCCGCGGTTACTAATGAACGGTTGGCGTAGCGAATGAGCATGGTATTAACCGGCAGGTAAACCTCATTGTTAAGATTACGTATAGACAGCTTTTCCACGTCTTTATCAGCAATATTTTTACTGCCTAATACGCCTATAATTAAAAGCCAGGTATTACCGCATTTTAAATATTGCCCTACAGGGTCTTTGCCTGCAAAAAGTTTTGTTTTAATATTCTTCCCTATTACGCAAACCGGTTCGGCATTTTCCATTTGCTGATCAGAAAAAAAGCTGCCTTCCGAAAGGGTTATACCTGTTGTTTCAAAATAGTGGTTCTTTACGCCAATTAATTTACCCTTCATGTTTAATCCGTCAAACATAAATTGGGTTGGCAGTTCAATTTCGGGACTCACAAACTTCACCGTACTGATATGGTGCATTATATCATCTGCATCGGCCATGCTTAAGCCGGGAGAAAAATTCTTTTTATCCTGGGGTTCTTTACTGTTAGAAGATGTGGCATCATCCCCGGAATTTCCATTGTCGCTATTTTTCCGCGACTGATCTTCCATCTTGGATTTGATAATAATATTATTGGAGCCCACCTGTTTAATCTGTTCTAATATTTCTTTTTCCGCTCCTTTGCCAATAGCCAGCATGGCAATAACGGAAGCTACACCGAAGATGATGCCCAGTGACGTAAGGATGGCCCTGAACCTGTTTTGGAATAAAGCCCGGATACCAATGTCGAAGTTGAATATAACCCGTTGTAGTCGCATGCTGCAAGAAGAGTGGTTAATGAAATATCAGTTCACAATAATTATCCCGCTGTTCCCGCCGCCACCCTGGGTTTTGCTTTCCTTACCGGCCTGATCTTTCAACCGTTTGGCATCAGCAGTATCAATACGAATCAACTGCTGGGGTTTTATTTCGGAGGTAGAATCTGGCTGGAACATTTTTAACCCGGTAGTATCAGCCGGAAGGTTGTGATAGATCCTGTCGCCTTCCTTCAGCCCGTTCGTAATAAGCGCATTGCTTTCATTAACCGTATATACTTTTACATATTGTTTTACCAGGCTGCCATCTGCTCTTTTAAAAATGAAGCTCCCGTTCGCGTCATTGTACAGGGCTTCCAGGGGTACCTGCAACGCATCTTTATATTTCTCGGTTGCAATTTTGCAACTCACCGTCATCGCGGGTTTTAGAATAGGGTCTTCGGTAAGCACATCAATCAGCACTTCAAAAACCTTAGCATCGCTGTTCGGCTTTTCTTCACCTATATTAGCAACGCTTTTTACAACCCCCTTCAGTTTTTTATCTGTGGCGGCGTCCAAACCAATATCAACCGCCTGCCCTACTTTTACTTTTTGTATATCTACCTCATTGACATAAGTAAGTACTTCCATTTGCGTAAGGTCGGGCAATGTTGCCAGGGTAGGATTCCACAATTCAATTTGAGTGCCTACGCTTTTCTTTTGCCCGTTCCAGTTTTTATCATACACCAGCATCCCGCTTTTTGGCGCATTGATCGTAAGCTCGCTCAAAATACCGGTAAGTCCTTCCATATAATTCGTTAGCTGCTTCATATCCGAATCCAGTATCTCCATTTTGGTTTGCGTTTGGATCTGTTTTGTTTTATAATTATCCTTTTTTTGCCTGAGCGTCCGTTCCGCCTTTTCGTATTCTAACTGTACCCTTTTTATTTCGGCAGGCGCTTCATAGCGCGACTGCTCCTTTTCCAGCACTTTTTGTTCCAGGTCAAAACCAAGGTTCACAATTTCATCGCGCAGGGTTCTCAGTTCCATCATGGTATCCAACGATGCCTGCTTTATTTCGGCATTCTTTTTATCAATATTCAACTGCTGATCTTTTATCTTGGTCAGAACGTCCGAATTATCCAACGACACCACAAAAGCACCTTCTTTCACCAATGTGCCTTCCGGCACCATGTCGGCGATCTTGATCTGGTAAATACCCAGTTGGCGTAACTTTGTAGGTGCAGATATCATAGTCATACTCTTGGAGCGCAACTCTCCGGTAGTGAGAATATTCACCTCAAAATCATTTTTCTTTACTTCAACCAAGATATCCCTGTTCGTTTTTTTGTCGCGGAAGAAAAACGCGTAAGCAGTGGCAGATAATACCAATAGTATGCCTATTGATATAATAATTCGTTTGATGGTCATACGAAGATTTCGCTTGTTTAGAGTGTTAGGAGTTTTAAAACTAAAGCTATAGTTTTAAAACTTCATGAATTGCGTGTTAAATAAAACAAAAAATAAATATTAATGGATAGACGCAGGAAAATTAAAATTCCATAAAATTATTTTGTAATCAGGTATCAGGTTGGGTAGCTGTGCTAACGATAGGCTGAATACGCTTTCTTTGACATTTCACAACGCTTTTGGTTTGGCTTCGGATTTTTAATTTATGGTTTATCGTTTGGGGTTTGTGGTTTACAGTTGGGATGTGTGTATCCCAAATTTTCGCAGGCAGACATCGCTATCTGGTGGTACGTGAGACACGTACCACGGCGACCGCCCCGGCACGTGTCTCACGTGCCGGAAAATATGCAAAGCGAAAATTTGGGATGCATCCGTTGGGATTCGCTTCGGATTTCGGATTCCCCGCTTCGGATTTAGTATTTGAAATTTGCCTGTCATGGTGAGCCTGCCCGCCGCGGTGGGGTGCGAACCATCTGTATCTATTTGCTTTTTGTGATTTGGCTTTTGGTGTTTTCCCTTCGGATTTCGGATTCAATGCTTCGGACTTTGTATTCTATTTGGTTCTTGTGATTTGGCTTTTGGTTCTTTGTATTCCCTTCGGATTTCAGATTTCCGAATCCGGATTTACTCTGGCATCCTTCTACTTCACGTTTTCAATTACCATAGCGCTTGCTCCGCCACCACCATTACAAATACCCGCGGCGCCGTACCTGGCATTATTTTGTTTGAGCACATTAATGAGTGTAACGATAATCCTGGCGCCGCTGGCACCTAAAGGATGACCAAGCGCAACCGCTCCCCCATTCACATTTACCGTTGCCGGATCGAGCTGCATTCTCCTGCTGTTTTCAATAGCTACCACGCTGAAGGCTTCATTTATTTCCCAGTAACTGATATCTTTCATTTGCAAGCCTGCTTTAGCCACCGCCTTAGGTACCGCTATGGAAGGAGTAGTGGTAAACCATTCAGGCGCCTGCTCCGCATCGGCATACGAAAGTATACGTGCAATGGGCTTCAGCCCCAGTGCGTCTGCATTTTCCCCGCTCATTAATACCAGTGCAGCAGCGCCATCATTCATAGTGCTTGCATTAGCGGCGGTAACAGTTCCGTCTTTCTGAAAAGCGGGATTAAGCGAAGTTATTTTATCAAACTTCACATTAAAGGGTTCCTCATCTTCCGCAATCAAAACCGGGTCGCCTTTTCGTTGCGGCACTTCTACCGGCACGACCTCATCAGCAAAATGATTTTTCTCCCAGGCCTGCTGACTACGTTTATAACTCTCTACAGCAAATGCATCCTGCGCCTCCCGGCTGATGCCACATACGCCTGCACATAACTCGGCCGCATTGCCCATTGCTTTACCATCATATACATCCGTTAGTCCGTCTTTTGCCAAACCGTCTATCAGTGCCGTATTGCCATATTTATTACCCCATCGCATCTGCTCAACATAAAAAGGCACATTACTCATACTTTCCATACCGCCGGCCACCACAATATCCGCGTCACCCAGCGCTATGCTTTGCGCCGCCAGCGCAATAGCCTTCATGCCGCTGGCACATACTTTATTAACGGTTGTGCAGTTTACTTCATCGGGCAGGCCTGCAAACTTAGCCGCCTGCCTGGCCGGGGCCTGCCCCAGGTTTGCCTGTATTACACAGCCCATCAGCACATCCTGCACCTGCTCCGGCTTAATGCCCGCTTTTTGTATAGCGCCTTTGATAACCGCCGCGCCTAATTTTGCAGCAGACAAATCCCGGAGTGAACCGCCGAAACTGCCGATAGGTGTTCGCACCGCTGAGATAATTACCACATCTTTCATAAACATGTTCAATTAGTTTATCAAAGATAACCAAAGAAATGCACCGTACAGAAATGTACATGCACACATTCCCGCAGCGTGCCAGGCTTTTCAAAGCGCTGGGTCACGCTGCGGGAATTGAAATTAATTTTTGTGCCTGCTAATTTCCGAATATTATTTTTCTCAGCTAACAGGCAGAAACATCATATCCATTCATTTAAGGCGAAGAAGTGCAAGCGTTTCACCTTTCGGAAGCTCCCGGGCGGAATAATGAAGGCTGAGCTCATGACGTGCATTATTCTTTTCTAATTGCAACAGCTCATTTACCGGTATTACCATGCTTAAATCGGAGCCGCTGGCATTGGTAAACGTCCATTTCTTTAATGAATTTCCCCTCTCATCTTTTAAAACAATAGTTCTGTCAGTACCGGCTCCTTCTAAAGTGCAGTGTTTGTAAATGACGCGCAACTGATCATTTTCTTTTGCCTGGCCCAATTGCAGTATCCTTAAATTCAAAGGCTGGTTCACCGACTGCTTCAGGATCAGTTTGTTATTGAGATATATCTCATAACTATCCAATCCCAGCTTTGTTGTGAAACTAAATGCAGTGAAGCATAATGTAATCAGCGCAAACATTTGCGCGTGTTTAATGGCTTGTTTCATAATGTAAATTTTTAAATAAAAAATACCTGACTCATCTCTGACAGCAATATTAAGAGGATAGAAAATGAAGCAGAAAAATAGTAGACCAGTACACAAAATAATAGACGAATGACCGGTCGTTCTTCGCAGCCAGATAGCTATGCTTTGTTGTTTATAGGCCATGGCCGTGGAACTGCTATGGTAAATTTTGCATCTGCCAGCATTACAACTTCTGTAACTTTATGTATGCTATAGAACGTTTATTCTTTCACCTCATTAAATATTATGCATTATGACAAAGAAAATTTTAATGCTGGCCGGCGATTTCGTAGAAGACTACGAAGTAATGGTGCCCTTTCAAAGTTTACTGTCTGTTGGCTGCGAAGTGCATGCCGTTTGCCCTGATAAAAAATCGGGCGATACTGTTGCCACTGCTATTCACGATTTTGTTGGCTTTCAAACGTATGCAGAGCTGCGGGGACACAACTTTCAGTTGAATAAAACTTTTAGTGAAGTAAATCCTGAAGATTACGACGGACTGTATATATGCGGTGGCAGGGCCCCTGAATATATCCGGCTGAATAAAAAAGTGCTGGAAATTACCCGGTATTTCTTTGATGCCGGCAAACCGGTAGCGGCAATATGCCACGGTATTCAAATCTTAACTGCGGCAGGCGTGTTGCAGGGCAGAACGCTTACGGCTTATCCTGCCATTGGCCCGGATATTACCCTGGCTGGCGGAACCTATAAAGATGTACCGGTTACTGAAGCGGTAACAGACGGCAATCTTACCACTTCTCCGGCATGGCCCGGGCATCCTGCCATACTGAAAGAATTTTATACCTTATTAGGCATTAAAATCAAAGCAGCAGCAACGGTTACAGCTTAGCACACTTTATGCTCCGGCTGATGCAATGTTAACCGGAGCATAAACTTTTGTTGAGCGCGCTAAAAATTGTGTTTACGCTCCCAATGCGTGCTTAGCATACGCCAAACATTTTTGGGTTTCCTTTACCGCATCGGAGCCTTCAGGAATTTCATATTCAAGTTCAATGCTGGCAGGAATATTATATTTTTTTTCTTTCAGGAGATTGAGTATTTCTTTAAGTGGTGTATCGCCCTGGCCCCAGGGCAAATTGGCGCCGCCATTTTCTTTGGTCTTACGGTCTTTAATATGTAAGCTGGTAATCCGGTTGTGCTTTGCCTGTATAAGCGCTAACAAAGTTGCTTTGGTATTATTTCCACCGGCAGCTATATAATGGCCGCAATCGAGGTTCATGGAATTGTAAGGCGACTGACTGAGGGCTTCATCCCATGCAGTATCCGTAGCCTGTGTGTGGGCGTGGTAGCCGA